>WNFY01002353.1_pt1 | contig 19242 bp, 9 predicted proteins | sample 5400091 | NCBI WGS metagenome assembly WNFY01 (sample SAMN13153364, study PRJNA577476) | soil metagenome | isolation source: 60 cm soil or saprolite under grassland replicate 1 | place: USA:California | collected 2016-06-15
CGATGTGGACGAGCGCGGCGGCAGGCACGGCCAGAAAAACCCCGAGCAATCCGAACATCGCCGCGGTCGCGAGCGTAAAGAACAAAATGTTGACCGGGTGCAACTGCATCTCTTTGCCAAGCACGCCCGGCACAAGAACGTTCAGCTCGATTTGGTAAACCAATACGATGACGGCAAGGGCCAGCCAGAATTTTGTGGCGCCCATGCTCAGGGCGACCAACAGGATCGGAATGGAAACGAGGAATGCGCCGATGGTGGGAAGAAACTCGCCGAGAAATGCGAATACGCCGAAGATCAGCGCTGGCTGCACGCCGATCAGCCAAAGCAACCCGCCTATGGAGACGCCGGTGATGGCACCGTTGATGGCGACTCCGCGCGCCCACGCAGTCATTTGTTCCATGAGTCGCGCGAGGGTGCGGTGGGCCTGCTCGCGATAACGATTCGGGGCGAGGGCAAGATACGTGGTGACGAGCGGCCGGGGACTGGCCAAAACAAAAACGAGCAGGAGCACCGCGAAAACGATGCTGGCTACACCACCGACCAAACCAATTGTCGATCTTAGTAAAATGCTCCCGACTGTTCCGGCGGCCGCGCCGGCTTTTCCGGCAATTTCGTCAGAACGCGGTAACGCTTCGCGAACTGCTGGATAATTTTGGGTAAGCGATTCGATGCGCATGCGAATGCCCTGCCAAACGCCCGGCGCACTATGCACCAGTTCCTGGGTTTGCCTGGCCAGTGGAGGAATCGCAAAAAGAACGATGGTTCCCACGACAGCGATTAGCGCAAACATGAGGAGGATCACGCTTACGAAGCGCGGAACGTGGAATTTGTGCAACCAGACGACGATCGGGTTAAGAACCATGGCGAGAAGAAAAACAAGCGCGAAGAGCAAAATCACCGGCTGAAGCGACCGCAAAATGAACCAGATGATAACGAGCAAAAAAACGAGCCAGACGATCCGCCATGCGCCGTGATAACTCAGCGGAGCGTGCTGATCTTCGTGGTCGGGTTGGTTCATTAAATGCGGTGATCTGCGGTTGGAGTCAGCTGCTATCGATCTTGGCGCTGGTAGCTCGGAATGACAAGAAAGCATGATCGCAAATTCCGGGGAGCACAGGCTGCCAGCCTCTGGTTGCCGCAAACATTTGGATAAACGATTGCGCGAGTGGAGTGAAGCATCTCGGCAAACTGCCCGAGACGGACACGCCGGCAGCGTGTGCTCCCCAGAGCTGACAAATTCGACGGCTCCGCAGAGCGTCGCCCTACCGGCCAATGACCCACGCGATCTCACGCCGGGCGATCACGACGTGCCGCCATTCCATTTCGGCGGGCAGGACATGTATGCGATTTCGCCCGACGGCCAGGAGGTCGCGAGCGAAGAATATGTGTCACCCTCCTCCACGAGCGCCATGTGCGTTGATAGACAAGTCGCTTGGTTGTTCCCCTATTGCCGGAACGTCACTCTCGCAACGTTGGAGCAGGTCGCGGTGCCAGCTTCACACACCCGATAGGTGTAGCGAGCCCGGCCGGTGTCGCCGGTGGAATCCATATAGGAACCATCGTTCGCCGTTGTCACGATTACGACGGCATTGCGGTAGACGTCGATGTTGGCCGAAGTCGCTCCGCTCCAGGTGAGACGCACCGTATTTATTCCTCTCACCTTGCGCCCGGCGGCGCTGAGCGTGATCGGTCCAGGTGTAGGCGTCGGAGTCGGTGTAGGACCGGATTGCGCGCAGTATCTCCCGCCGGTGTTCAAGTAATTGACGCCGTCATATCCACCCCAGACAACCATTTCGCTGCCGGTCCACACAGCCGAGTGATTGGATCGCCCAGGAGGCGCGTTGGTGCTGGTAGCTGTCCAACCGGACGTTCCGGGATTGTATCTCCCCCCGGTGTTAAACCGGTTGCCCACGGCATCGCTCCCACCCCACACAATCATTTCAGCACCGGTCCAGATAGCAGTGTGGTAGAACCGTGCAGAAGGCGCGTTGGTGAGGCTGGTGGCTGTCCAACTGTCGGTGCTCGGATTGTACCTCCCACCGGTGTTGAAAAAGCTGAAGTCGTCGTACCCACCCCAGACAATCATCTCGCTGCCGGTCCAGACTGCCGTGTGATAATATCGAGCAGCAGGCGCGTGCGTGGTGCTGGTAGCTGTCCAACTATCTGCGATGGGATCGTATCTTCCGCCGCTGTTCAAACCGCTGGGGCCATTAACTCCGCCCCAGACCATCATTTCATTGCCGGTCCAGACCGCCGTGTGAGAGGCTCGCGCAGTGGGTGCGTTCGTGGTGCTGGTGGCTGCCCAACTATTCGTTCCCGGGTTGTATCTCCCGCCAATGTTCAAATAGCTGTAACCACCATCGGGGCTTCCGCCCCAAACGGTCATCTGGCTGCCGGTCCACACTGCCGTGTGAAGGAATCGGCCGCCGGGCGCGTTGGCGGTGCTAGTGGCTGTCCAACTGTCCGTGCCGGGACTGTACCTGCCGCCTGTGTTAAAAAAGGTGCTGCCATTGTATCCGCCCCAGATGATCATTTCGCTTCCAGTCCACACTGCCGTATGATAGTACCGCGCTTCTGGCGCGTTGGTGGTACTGGTAGCTGTCCAACTGTCAGTGGCTGGATTGTATCGTCCGCCACTGTTCCAACCAGCGCCGGGCGGGTAGTAATACCCACCCCAGACGATCATCTCGCTACCCGTCCACACCGCCGTGTGAACCGCTCGCCCATCCGGCACATTAGTAGTACTCGTCGCTGTCCAACTGTCGGTGCCGGGATTATATCTCCCACCGCTGTTAAACAGCCTTCCGGCCCCGCCGCCCCAAACAATCATCTCGCTGCCGGTCCACACTGCCGTGTGACCGTAACGCGCGCTCGGCGCATTGGTGGTGCTGGTGGCTGTCCAACTGTCTGTCCCAGGATTGTACCTCCCGCCAGTATTCAGCCAGTTTCCATCGTAACCACCCCAGACGATCATTTCGCTGCCAGTCCATACGGCCGACGCAGTTCGAGCAGAAGGCGCATTAGTGGTGCTAGTGGCCGCCCAGCTGTCCGTGCCAGGATTGTACCTTCCGCCCGTGTTCAAGTAACTGCTGCCGTTATATCCGCCCCAGATGATCATTTCGCTGCCGGTCCAAACTGCCGTGTGAAGGTATCGGGCAGCAGGCACGTTGGCAGTGCTACTGGCTGTCCAACTATCGGTGCTAGGATCGTATCTCCCACCGGTATTTAAGTAGTTAACGCCATCATATCCGCCCCAAACAATCATCTCTTTGCCAGCCCAGACCGCCGCGTGATATGCTCGCGCATTAGGTGCGTTCGTGGTGCTGGTGGCTGTCCAACTATTCGTTCCCGGATTGTATCTCCCGCCAGTGTTCAAATAGTGATTGGTACCATCATAAAAAACCCCGCCCCAGACGATCATTTCGCTGCCGGCCCAAACTGCGGTGTGAAGGTATCGGACAGTAGGCGCGTTGGTGGTGCTAGTGGCTGTCCAACTATCAGTGGTGGAATTATACCTGCCGCCTGTGTTAAAAAAGGTGCTGCCATTGTATCCGCCCCAGATGATCATTTCGCTTCCAGTCCACACTGCCGTATGATAGTACCGCGCTTCTGGCGCGTTGGTGGTACTCGTAGCTGTCCAACTGTCAGTGCTGGGATTGTACCTCCCGCCCGTGGCCAAGTAATTAGCGAAGCTCGCACCACCCCAGACGATCATTTCACTACCAGTCCACACTGAGGTATGCTTTGCTCGCGCGTCGGGCAGACCAGCGGCAACTGTCCAAGTATCATCAATGCAGCCGGCACCCTCTGATATTGTAGAAAGCGTGTAATCACGACGCATGACTGCGACTGTATTACGAGCTTTGTCTTCGGCTCTAGCTAGCCAGGACTCGCGCGGATCTTTCAGCCACGAAACTGTAGCGAGCTTTATGTGGTCATCGGTTTTGTCGATTATTGCCATCGCGTAGAAATGTCCTTCGTCTTCCTGCAATGAACTGAGTAATCCCGTTTTGATCTGCGTTACCGGACGCCCATTAGCAGGCGACACGCCTGCCGCTACAGCACCGTCGCTAAAGATTGTTGCCAACTTTTGCACGGCTTCGTCCCACTGGCGGCTGTTTAGCTTCATCGCATGTCCGGCGGCGCTGTTAGCTGTCTCATGGGCGCTATCGCTTTTAACTAGCTCGATTTCGCCGTACTTCCCGCTGAGCTGGTTCATCTGCTCGATGCTGTTATGCGCCTGCAGTTCAGCCTCCGCGCGCCGTTTCAACTCGCCATGGATCCTTTGATCGTAGGCATACCAGTTTGTTAACAATCGCTCACCTAACGCCGGCCTGGCCAGGCACTCCGCGATGACAAAGGGATCGTTCCCAAGCGCTTCAAAGAGTTCGCGCAACACGTCGGGTTGTTTCGTATGCTTTGCCATGCGTTCCATCTCGGCCTGCAACTGCTCAGCAGTAGGCGGCCGTTGCCAGTAATCCTCCAGCGCCTGCGAGTTGCGCAGATAATCTCCGACTTTCTTTTCAATCTGTCCCTGAGACATCACCGAATCGAGTGAAGGCTTGAGATCGGGGCGTTCTTTTGGCCAGATGCGATGCCGCCAGTAAATCTCTTCAATGGCTCGCTGATAAGCTACGCGCTCTGAAAACGTGAGAGTTCGTTGCAAAGCCTTTGACGGTGCTTCCGAACGGAAGAAAGCCAGCAGTGTTCCTGTTACGATGGAACATGCGGCTCCGCAAAGAAGCAGGCCGATTAAGGCGCGTGGACTAAAGAAGGCGGATTGAGGGGTGGATTTGTTTTGCATTAAGATGTGGATTTGGAGGCCGCCCCTCGTAGCTGACACGGGGGATATGTGTCAATCTTTTTAATGTTTTTCCGGATTTTTCTGGAGCTGAGTCTTGCTAACCACGAATGGAGACTAATGGACCCTAATTTTGCAGGGTAGATGTGCCGGAAGCGAACTTTTAGCCTTACAAATTTATTCGTGTTGATTCGTGTTAATTCGTGGTTTTCTGCGTAAATTGCTAAGCCGTGTCATTTAATAGTTTCGGACTTTCACCGGAGGTGGTGCGTGGGACTCAGGCGATGGGATTTGTCGACCCGACGCCGATCCAGTTGCGCGCTTTCCCGATTATTCTTGCCGGCAGGGATTTGATCGGCACGGCGCAAACAGGCACCGGCAAAACCGCGGCGTTCGCGCTTCCCATCCTGACGCTCCTCGCAAAGCATGGCGCGTTCCGGTGTCTCGTGCTCGAGCCGACGCGCGAACTGGCTGCGCAAGTCGAGACAGCCTTCCGCGATTATGGGCGCTTCACTGATTTGCGGGTCTCTCTGGTGCATGGCGGCGTGGGGTATGGAAAACAGCGCGAGGAACTCAAGCGCGGGGTTGATATTCTCGTGGCCACTCCTGGCCGACTGCTCGATCTGCTTGAGCAACGCACAATGTCTTTGAAAGAAGTGAAACTTCTGGTGCTCGACGAAGTGGATCGCATGCTCGACATGGGTTTTCTGCCGGATGTGCGTCGGATTGTCGAAAAAATCTCAACGGACCGGCAAACACTTCTGTTCTCGGCAACGTTGCCGCCGGAAATCGAACGCCTGGCAGCGTGGGTATTGCGCGATCCTGAGCTCGTGGAAATTGGCGTGCGCCGTTCGCCGGCGGAAACAGTGACGCACGCGGTTTATCCGGTGGCCGCGGAACAGAAATTCGATCTGCTGATGGCTTTGCTGGAGCGGACGAATTTCGATAGCGCGCTGATTTTCTGCAGGACAAAGTACGGCGCCGATCGCATCGCACATCAATTGAAGCAAGGAAAACACGCCGTGGCGGTGTTGCATTCCAACCGAACGCAGCGGGAACGGATCGAAGCGCTCGAGGGATTCAAGAGCGGCAAATACGAAGTCATGGTGGCGACCGATATCGCCTCACGCGGCCTCGACATCGCCGGCGTAAGTCACGTGATCAATTACGATGTGCCGGAGCATCCGGAAGATTACGTGCACCGCATCGGGCGCACCGGCCGGGCGCAAAATGTCGGCGACGCGTTCACGCTCATGAGTGGTCAGGAACTGCCGGCCTTGCAGGCAATCGAACATTTTATTGGCCGGAAAATTCCACGACTGAAACTGGAAAATTTCTCTTATTTGTACACCGCGCTGTTTGAGCCGGAGTCTGCGGCCGGAGGCAAACGCGCCATCGGCGGGGGAAGAACCCATCGCGGATATTCATTTGGACGAAGGCGACGCTGAAACGCGTTGTCAAATCGCTCGATTTGTTGATGAGATGAGTTTTAGTTGACTGCTTTATGTCCGAAGCAGAAGTCGGTGCTGAGTCGAACGCTCAATTCGATCGGTTGCAGAAGAAACTCGTGCCGCTGTGGAAATCGATCGAGTGTCTTAATCAAGATCCGCAGACAATCGTCGTTGTGCCATCGATGTCGATCGACGGGCTCGGCGCGGGCGCGGTCATGCAAGCGTATGAAGAACGTTTTTTGTTTCTCCTCCTGCTACTGCGTCAGCCCCGAGCCCGGCTAATCTACGTTACTTCGCAGACGATTCTGCCAAGCATCATCGATTATTACCTCGATCTGTTGCCCGGCGTCATCCCGAGTCATGCGCGTCAACGGCTGTTTTTGCTTTCACCTCTTGACGGTTCAGTGCGTCCGTTGAGCGATAAACTGCTCGAGCGGCCCCGGCTGATCGAACGCATCCGCTCTTTGATTATGGATCCCGATCGCGCACATCTTGTTCCCTTCAACACGACCAGCCGGGAGAAAGAATTGGCGCTGCGACTCGGCATCCCGATGTACGGCGCTGACCCAAAATTTTTTCCTCTCGGGACGAAGAGCGGGTGCCGGAAAATCTTCCTCGAAGAAGACGTGCCGCATCCACTCGGCCATGAGAACCTCGGCAGCAAAAAGGAAGTGATTGAGGCTATCATGCAGATGCGGGCCAGGAGGCCTTCAATCCAACAAGTTCTGGTAAAGCTCAACGAGGGCGTTTCTGGCGAGGGCAATGCTCTTGTTGATCTAACAGGGCTTCCGTCTCCGGGCGATTCGAAAGAGCGAGCCGCAATAGATGAGCGTCTCAGAAGAATGCAGTTCGAACTGAAGGAAACGACCTACGACGGCTACATGAAAAAGCTGCAAGAGCGAAAAGGCATAGTGGAGGAGCGCATCATGGGAGGCGAGTTTAGGAGTCCTAGCGTGCAACTTCGCGTCACGCCGCTCGGCGCGGTTGAATTACTCTCGACCCACGACCAGTTGCTGGGCGGTCCGTCGGGACAAAGTTACCTGGGATGCGCCTTCCCGGCCGACACCGGTTATGCCGGGTTAATCACGCGGGAAGCGGCAAAGATTGGCAAGCGTCTCGCCAAAGAAGGAGTCATCGGGCGTTTTGCTTTGGATTTTGTGGTCGTGCGCTCGAATGGGAAATGGGAGCCATACGCGATTGAGATCAATTTGAGAAAAGGCGGAACCACCCACCCGTTCTTAACCTTGCAATTTCTCACCGACGGCACATACGATCCGGAGACCGCGATCTTCACTGCTCCGGGCGGCCAGCAGAAATTTTTTGTCGCGAGTGACCATGTCGAGTCGCCGCTTTATCGCACTTTAACCCCTGACGATCTTTTCGACATTGTCGTGCGGCACAATCTGCACTTCAACCAGACCCGGCAGACCGGCGTGGTTTTTCACATGATGAGTGCGCTGGGCGAACTGGGAAGAACAGGGATGACCGCAGTGGGCAACTCCCATGAGGAAGCCAGGACCACGTACGCGCGAGCTGTCGCTGTGCTGGATAAGGAAGCGCAAGCCGGTTGATCTCGTGACCCTGCGGTCAAACGCCTGAACCCGCCACGCCAAAGGCTTGAACGCGGCAGGCGACGGCGACGCGGCATCCGGCAATTACCGGAGGAACCACGGACCTATCCGCGCGAGCCGGCGCCGTGCTGGACGAGGAAGCGCAGGCTTCGCCACGTCAAACGCGGTCAGACGAAGCGTTAAAAATTTCCAAAATATTGACTTCTTTAACCATCCAGAATCGGGCGAAAAAACAAAAAGAAATAAAAAAAAATAGAACCACAATTGGACGAAAAGACGAATCGAAAGAAAAAAAACCTCAGCCTTGATTCCATCCCATGAAAAAGAAATCTGCTTCACAATCCGCACCTGCCCGCCGTAGCCTTGGCGAAGGCGGGTTCTTTAATCTGCGCGTCTTAATTGGCCTGTTTATAGTCCTGGCCAGCGTCTTTCTGGCGCTGCTGGGCTTTGGCACATTCTCCGCACAAGCGCAGCAGTATAACGTTACCACAACGTCGATCGACCCCCTCGTTCCTGCCGGATTTGACTGTTCCCGCATTGAAGAGCTGGGCATCGACAAGCAGGAAAACATGCGGGCGCAAGCCATCATGATTTTCTGCGGCAGGGCAGAGGGCGGTACAGCTTCGCCTTCGGGCACCTTCTCCCAGGTTGTCCAACAACTGCTGCCCGGGCACCTGGCGTATGGCGGCGCCGACGTAAACCTGATCACGGGTGCCGAGACCTTTCCCAATGTTACCCAATCGGAGACATTCAGCACGGCTAATCCAGATAACCCTCTCCAAATAGGTGTCGCGTACAACGATTCACGGGGCCGCAACGCCAGCCCTATCAACATCTCTGGCGCATCGTTCTCCACCGACGGCGGCACGACCTTCACCCGCCTCACCTGTGCCAACAACACTCCACCCTGTCAGGTCGGTCAAAGCCCATTCTCCGGTACCCTGGGCGACCCGGTTCTTCTGTACAATAAGCCAACTGGAACCTGGTACTACGTCTTGCTCGATACGCTCTGCGGCGCTCAGGGTCTCGGCGGGTATAAGTCCACCAACCCAACGGCCCCGAATAGCTGGACCCATTTCTGCGTTTTCAGCGAGGGCTCTGCCGATCGCGAGTCCGGCTGGGCTGATAATAACCCCAGCTCTCCCTTCTTTGGGCGGATGTACGTTTCCTGGAACGACTTCGCTGTTGGTGGGGGCGCCCTCTTCGTCCGCTACTCCACTGACAACGGTCTCACCTGGACCAATTCACGACAGATCACGGCCGGCACGCCCTTCATCCGTGACGTGCAGATCACGGGCGACATGTCCGGCAATGGGACCATCTACATCGCCGGTATGAACGAGGGCGGCGGAGGCTTCCCTCACAACAACACCAACCTCATCTTTAAATCGACTGACGGCGGCAACACATGGACCAACACCTACACCGGCCCCAGCTTCCCGGGACCAGGCGTGACAGCTGTGGGCTACTTCGCCTGCATGTTTTCCGATGGTGGCGGATACTGGCGGCACGAGGGCTGGGGTGAGCCTGCTGCATTCAACAATGTGGTTCACCTGGTCTATGCCCAGCACGGCGCTGGCAGTGATCCGGGCGACGTCTATTACATTCGCTCCACCGACGGCGGTGTGACCTTTGGTGCGCCGCTGAAATTGAACACCGATGCCACTACCCGTCCTCAGTGGCAGCCTAACCTGTCGGTCACCCCCGCTGGCACCCTCTTGGCCACCTGGTACGACGCACGCGAGAGCGCCAGCTGCACCCGTGGTGCCCCCGGCGTTCCGTGCTACAAGATGTGGTCACGCAAGTCCAACGACAACGGTGTGAGCTGGTTGCCTGACGATACCTTATCGGACGTGGTCACCCCCTTGCCTGCGCAACCTGACCCGGGCATCCAGGCCACCTATGCGGGCGACTACGACTATGGCTCCGCACTGCTCACCAAGCACCTTGCTTCATGGACAGATGGGCGCGTAGCTATCAGCGGCACTTCTCAGCAGGATGCCTTCACCGATAGGGAGCTGGTGGGTGCGCCTACACCTACGCCTACCCCGACAGTCACCCCCACGCCGACGGCCACACCAACCGTAACCCCAACGCCGACGCCTACACCCGGGCCTATCATGCTCAGCGCCTCGGGGCGCAAGGTGGGGGGAGTAGATACCGCGGATCTCTCATGGAGCCCGGTCACCTCACCAAACATCGACATCTACCGGAATGGCGCAGTGATCGCCACAGTACCGAACACGGGCACTTATACTGATTCCACCGGCAACCGCGGACGGGCTACCTACACGTATAAGGTGTGTGAAGCTGGAACCCAGACCTGCTCGAACGATGCGACAGTGAGGTTCGGTGGCGGGCATTAGGGAACAACCAGGCCACTTCTCTATCAACGCTGCGCCCGGCAGCTGCCCGGACGCCGCGTTTGCTTTTAGCGCCGACCGAAGCCCCCGGGTCTGCGCGCAGTCGTATTCGGGCCGTCGCGCGGTTGCCGCACGCAGCGAAAATGGGAAACGACAGCTGGCGTGGGGTTGATGACCAAAAGTAACAAAACTGTTACTAATCCTTGGTGGCCAGTTCGCAAGAAAGCCTAGAAAGGTGTTGACTGCCTTCGCTATCCGGCTAAACGAAGCGAAACAAAAAACTAAAAACTCAGCTAAAACTCCATCTATGAAAAAGAAATCCACTTCACAATCCGCATTCTTTAATCTGCGTGTCTTAATCGGACTGTTTACAGTCCTAGCCGGCGTCTTTCTGGCGCTGGTGGGCTTTGGCGCTTTTTCCGCACAAGCGCAGCAGAAGCCGCGCATTATCACCAATTCCTTCAATCCTCTCGTCCCTAATGGATTTGACTGTTCCCAAATTCGCGCGCTGGGCATCGACAGGCAAGACAACATGCGGGCAGGCGCAATCAGGATTGCCTGCGGCGAGGCACAGGGAGGTTCAGCTTCGACCTTCTCCGAGCTTATCCAACAACTTCTGGCAGCCACGCCCCTGGCGTATGGCGGCGCCGACTTCAACCTGATCACCGGCACGGATTCGGGTTCTCACATTACCCAGTCGGAGACATTCTCCTGGAGAAACCCCAATAACCCCAACGAAATCGTCGTCGCCTACAACGACTCGCGAGGAGTCTTTGCCAACCCCATCAACATCTCCGGCGCATCGGTCTCCACCGATGGCGGCACGACGTTCACCCGCCTCACCGCCGCCAACGGCCAAAGTCCTTTCCAAAATACCTTTGGCGACCCCGTTGCTCTGTACAACAGTGCAAGCGGCACTTGGTTCGCTATCTTTCTTGATGCGGCCTGCGGTGGTCAGGGCATCGGCGGGTACAAGTCCACCACCCCCTCCAACCCGAATAGTTGGACCCATTTCTGCATTCACACAGGCAGCCAAGACGATCGCGAGTCTGGCTGGGCCGACAACAACCCGGCCAGTCCGTTCTCCGGACGGATGTACGTCTCATGGAACAACTTCGCTGATGGAGGGAGCCTCAGAGTCCGCTTCTCTACTGACAACGGTCTCACCTGGACCGAGCGACAGCTGGCACCCGCCAGCCCATTCACCCGCGATGTCCAGATCACCGGCGACTTGGCCACAGGCACTGTGTACGTCGCCGGCATGAATGAGATGAACGGTGGCCTCACCAACCGGGCCAACAAGATCTATCGCTCCACCGACGGGGGCAACACTTGGACCAACACCTTCAACGGCGCTGCATTTCCAGGGCCAGGCGTCACCACATGTCCCAATACCTACTTCGCCTGCATGTTTACCGACGCGGGTGGTTACTGGCGGCACATGGGCTGGGGTGAGCCTGCGGCGCTAAACGGAGTAGTTCACTACGTCTATGCCTCCCGCAATACCGGCAATGGCGACGCGGGCAATATCTTCTACATTCGTTCTACCGACAGCGGCGCAACATTTAGCGCGCCGCTGCAATTGAACACCGATACGACTACCCGCCCTCAGTGGCAGCCCAACATCTCAGTCAGCTCGAGTGGCACTCTCTTCGCGATGTGGTATGACGGGCGCGGGAGCGCCAACTGCCAAAAGGGTAACACGGCCGTTCCGTGCTACCAAATGTGGGGCCGCAAGTCCACCGATAACGGTGCCACTTGGCTTCCCGACATGGCCTTCAGCGATGTAATAAGTCCTCTTCCCGGTCAACCTGACCCAGGCATCATCGCGGAATATGCCGGCGACTACGACTATGCCTCTGCAGTGGTCGCTGACCACATCACAGCATGGGATGACGGCCGGATACCCGTCAGCGGTCAGTCCCAGCAAAATACCTTCTTCGACAAGGAGCCAGCCGGGGTCACTGGCATCCCATGCGGAGACCTGGTTTCTTTCCAGGCGCGCTGCAAGCATGTTACCGGCGGCGACAAATTGCAGGCCAAGCTTACCCTCACCAATACGAGCCACTCGGGCGAGCAGGTCACCATTACGGTCGATGGCAATCCCCATTCTGTGACAATCAATGGCAACAAGGCCTCACTTTCGATTAACAACGAGCCGCTCGGGCAACACACGGTTACACTTACTGATCCAGCCGGTTGTTTCGCGCCGGTTATCACGAATTGTAACTAATGCAGACTCTTAGTGCAATGGATTCATGATCATGCTCGAAACTCACATTGCAGGATCGAGTTAGGTTCCAGCAGTAGGGGACAAACGGGCCACTTCTCTGTCAACGCGGCGTCCGGCGGTTGCCGGACGCCGCGTCTGCTTTTTAGCACCACACGTGGCGCTCCTGGCCGAGTGTGACATATTTTTCGCTCGCAATTCTTGGCAGGCGCAACGTTCCTAAGGGGACTCGCCGATTTTACGGCACACGCTAAACAGATCCTACGTTAAGATGCTGGGCTATTATCCGCCTTAGGCAGGTGAAAGGCGCTCTGATTTCTGAGATGGTTTATCGGAGATAGCATTCTCTGCAGGACCAAATTTTTCTTGCGTTGTCCATGCAGAGCCGATACAGAATCCTATGACTTCAAACCGTGCATTCAGATCGCCGCGATTGCGGCCTCTCTTTTGTTCGTTATTCTTCGTCGCAGCTGCCATCGCTGCGCTGGGGGCTTTCGGCTCCTTGCGTGCTACCAATCAGAGCGGCTCGCTTAACCAGGCGGCCACGATGGCTAAGATCGCGCCCTGGGTGTTGGATCAGACGGCGAACGGCCAGCAGGCGGAATTTTTTGTCGTGCTCGCCGATCAGGCCGATGTGAGTGGAGCAGCGGCTTTGCCGACAAAGAATGAAAAGGGTCGCTATGTGTACGATGCATTGTGGAATAAGAGTCAGGCGACTCAAGGACCAATCCTGCAATGGCTGCGTGAACGCGGGCTCGAGCATCAATCCTTCTATATCGTTAACGCAATTTTGGTGAAGGGCGGCCGCGAGATCGCCGAGGCATTGGCTGCTCGCTCTGACGTGGTACGTGTCGAGGGCAATCCGCACATTCAAAATTCACTTCCTCAACCGGGCCCTGCTGCTGAGGCGCCTGCGCAACCTGGGGCGCCTGCGACAATCGAGCCGGGAATCACCTATACCCACGCGCCTCAGGTCTGGGCGCTCGGATTCAACGGGCAGAATATCGTGGTGGCGAGCGCCGATACCGGTCAGCGCTGGACGCATGACGCGCTTAAACAGCACTACCGCGGCTGGAACGGGGTAACGGCCAGTCACGATTACAATTGGCATGACTCCATCCACAACAGCGTCGGCAATCCCTGCGGTAACAATGCACAAGCGCCTTGTGATGACTATTTCCACGGAACCCACACCACTGGCACCGCTATCGGCGACGACGGTGGCGTAAACCAGATCGGAATGGCGCCCGGCGCAAAATGGATTGGTTGCCGCAACATGGACGTGGGTAACGGCACACCGGCCAGATACATCGAGTGCATGCAGTTCTTCCTGGCGCCTTACCCGGTCAACGGCACTCCTGATCAGGGCGACCCGACGCTGGCGCCTGATATTACTATCAACTCCTGGGGTTGTCCGACCTCGGAAGGCTGTTCGGTTAACACATTGCAGGCTGCCGTTGAAGCTCAAGCCGCTGCTGGCATTATGATGGTAGTCGCAGCAGGTAACTACGGCTCGGGTTGTTCCACACTCCTCGATCCACCATCGTTCTATGCGGCATCTTACACGGCCGGGGCGCTGAACACCGGCACCGATACCATTGCTTCCTTTAGCAGTCGCGGTCCGGTTACTGTCGATGGAAGCGGCCGGATAAAACCGGATATTACTGCTCCGGGCACTAGTACTCGTTCCGCTTGGAACTCGTGTGATAATTGTTATGGCTCCGCCAGCGGCACCTCCATGGCGACTCCGCATATCGCGGGCGCCATGGCTTTGCTCTGGTCGGCCGTTCCGAGCTTGCTGAACCAAATTGATGCGAGCCGGGCAGCCTTGAATGACACGGCCGTTCATATCGCTTCCACCCTGTGCGGCACTGCGGGACCGCCAAACAACGTTTTTGGATGGGGCCGGGTCGATATCTTGGCCGCTGTAACCAGCGCCACACCAACACCGACTCCAACGCCTACACCTGTACCGATCACGCTCAGCGCGGCGGGGCGCAAGGTGAACGGAATAAATACGGTGCGTCTTACCTGGGGCGGGGCGACCTCAACCAACGTCGACGTCTACCGCAATGCCGTGGTGATCGTGACAACGGCGAATGATGGTTCCTATACCGATTCGACCGGCGACACCGGCCGGGCTAGGTACACCTACAAGGTGTGTGAAGCTGGAACCCAGACCTGCTCCAACCAGGTGACAGTGACGTTCCGGCGTTAAGGGCTACGGTGAACATCTTCCGCAATGAGATCGGATCGCGAGGGTGCAGAACACCGGCTTCTATTCGGACCTGCTCACTGAGCGGAGGCTCTACACCTATCAGGCGTGCGAAGCGCTCACCAGGAACTGTTCGAACGAGGTGACGGTGAGGTTCTTCGGCGGCCGCTAGAATCAAGGAGGCAACTTCAATCAAGGCGGCGCCGCGCACGCGGCGCCGCCTTTGCTTTGTGGCGGGAAGCCAAAATTTTCTTCAAAAAAGTATTGACACGCCACTGCCATCCTGACTAAAAAGGGGGTTTCTCTCTCAGAACCAAGGGAAATAAAAACTCCAAAAACTAAAGCTGCCACGTCAGCCTAAAATCCATCCATGAAAAAGAAATCCGCTTCACAATCCGCCTTCTTTAATCTCCGTGTCTTAATCGGCCTGTTTGTAGTCCTGGCCGGCGTCTTTCTGGCGCTGTTTGGCATGGGCGCGTTCTCGAGCGCGTTCGCCCAGGGAAAAGGCACCAAAAACACAAACCAAGCGTCTCCCGGCACACAAACGCCAGACGTGGTACAGATGGTTGGTCCGGTTCGGTTGGACCAGGATTTACGCGACCTCCCTTACGTCGCGCCGAAGCCCGAGTTTGAAGAGAGAGTCCTGACGCGCTATCCGCACGGGACAGGGGAGAGGGAGACAGGCGCGACCGAAGCTCCAGCAGGATACGGCACTTCCGGTCTGGCCTACGTCCAGGCACTGCTCAAAAATCTTTGGCGCCCAGCGCCTACCATGCCGCCTCCGCTGCTGACCTTTGAGGGAGGGGCTGCAGCCCAGTTCTGCGGTTGTGAGCCGCCAGACAGCGACGGCGATGTCGGTCCGAATCATTACGTGGAAGCGATCAACGTCGCGTTCAAGGTTTTTGACAAAAACGGCAACGGTCTGACGGGCCCGATCACATACAACTCATTATTCACCGGCTTACCTGGGCCCTGCGGGAGTGCTCAAAACGACGGCGACCCGTTTGTGTTCTACGATCATCTCGCTGACCGGTGGGTGATCAGCGACTTCGCTTTTCCTTCGTTTCCGGGCAATTCATTCTGGCAATGCATCGCCGTGTCTCAGACCAGCAGCCCCGTCACCGGCGGCTGGTTTCTCTATGCATTACAAATAGATCCGGCGAACCCAACTCAACTGGGAGATTACCCGAAGTTTGCGCTATGGAACAACCCGCAGCCTGGCGGCGCCTATTTTTTCACGGTCAACCTGTTTAATCCTAGCTTCGTCGGCGTCCGCGCTTTTGCGCTCGATCGCACGGCGATGCTGTCTGGGCTACCAAACCCCACCGTCATTGCCTTTACCGTCGGTATCGCCGGCCTGGGCGATTCCTATAGCATGGTCGCGGCGAACTTTCGCACCGGCACCGCGCCCCCTGCGGGCAGGGATGAAATGCTCCTTGACGTCGACAGTCCGGCAAATGAAAACACGACCCTAACCCAGGTTAAGGGCTGGAAGTTTCATGTCGATTTTGCCAACCCGGGCCTTTCAACCCTTGGCATCGGCGCCATCCACAGCCCAAATGCGCTGATTTCGGTCAACCCGTTCGTTGAAGCGTGGACGAATACCGCTAGCTTTTCAATTGTGCCCCAGCAGGGAACAACCGCCAAAATCCAAACCCTTGGCGACAAAATCATGACGCCGGTCGTTTATCAGAATCTCGGTGGCGTGGAATCGTTGTGGGCTGACCAGACAAATATCCTGAATTTCCCGAACGGGCCGACTATTATTCGCTGGTATCAATTCAATGTTACCGGCGGTAACTTTCCTCCAACGCCAGTTCAACAACAAGACTGGAGCAATGGTAACGACGGGATATGGCGCTTTATGCCCAGCATCGCGGTCGATCAAAGCGGCAACACGGCCATTGGATATTCCACGTCGAGCAGCACCATGTTCCCAGGCATTCGTTATGCGGGACGTCTTGTTACCGATCCGCCGGGTAACCTGAGCCAGGGGGAAGCCACAATGTTTAACGGCACTGGGAGCCAGACCAACGTACGCTGGGGCGATTATAGCATGACCACGATCGATCCGGCCGATGGCATGAGCTTCTGGCACGTGAACGAATACTACGCCACAACCAGCGATTTCAACTGGCACACACGCATCGGCAAGTTCAATTTCGTAGGCGGCGCAACGCCGACTCCAACACCGACCGCTACCCCGAGTTCGTGCAGTTGGTCGGCGGGGGCGAGCCTGCCCAGCGTAGGGGCTCGATTGGTTGGTGTCTTTTTCCCGGCCAACGGGAAGTTTTACGGCATGGGCGGACGCAGCTCCGACCTTGCCGGCAGCGAATTCACTCACCCGTTCGAATATACTCCAGGCACGAATAGCTGGGCGACCAAGTCGGCCACTTACCCCGATACGCATACAAACAACATGGCTTGTGGCGTGCTCACTGATGCCGGAACGCCTTACATCTACTGCGTGGGTGGTTCGCAAGTTACCGTCGTCGGCACTTTCGATCGCGTATTCCGCTATAATCCTGTTACTGACGTGATCAGCGCGGTTGCTGCTCCCTGGCCCGGTGGCCTGGGAATGGTTCTGCCCGGCGGCTTCTCGGTCTTCAACAACAAGCTTTATATCCTGGGCGGGTTCGACACCATCACGAACGGAGGGCAAGGGACCAACCAGATCTGGGAGTTTACGCCTCCTACCACCTGGGTACAAAAGGCCGCTGTTCTCCCTGTTCCGCTCGGCTATATCCCAACGACCACCATCGGTAGCTTCATCTACACAGGTGGGGGCAGCGATATCACGGCTGGCGTTCTCACCGATACTACAAATTCCTTTAAATACAATCCTGGGGCTGATTCTATCACCACCATTGCCCCCATACCCAGGGCGACAGGCGAGACGCGGGCGCTTAACTTCTGCAATTCGATGTGGGTGCTGGGCGGTGGCCGAACCGCGCCCAATCCCTCAAACGAGGTGGACATCTACGATCCGGGTAGCAATACCTGGTCAGTGGGCATTCCATTCGTTAACGCGCGGCGCAACTTCCCAACCGATACGGATGGCACCAACCGCATCTGGCTGGCTGGCGGCTACGCTCCTACCACGCCGACCGACTCGATGGAGATCTTCAACTGTCCCATCAGTCCTTGTGGGACTCCGACGCCTACGCCTACGCCGACAGCGACCCCCACGCCTACGGTGACGCCAACTCCCACGGTAACGCCGACTCCGACGCCGGGTCGGATTGTGCTGAAGGTCAACACGAACATGATTCACGGAACCCTGGTGGTTCATCTCAAGTGGACTGGGGCGACTGCGCCTAAAATAAACATCTTCCGCAATGGAGTTCGGATTGCGAGGGTGCAGAACTTCAATCAAGGCGGCGTCGTGCAAGCGACGCCGCCTTTGCTTTTGTGCGGATTGATGTTCGATGTGCGCACGTCGGGGGTCAATCGGGATGGACTTGTCCGATTAACGGCCCAGAAGAAAAATCCAAAAACCAAAACATACTTCACACCCTGCCGCGCCCCTGCCTAAAAAAGAGCGCTCCCATGAAAAAGGCCAGCATTGATTCTGATGGTAGTGGGCCCAAACATGCATCGCCGCCTTGCAACGCTGCCGCGCGCTGAGCCAAAGGTGGATCGGCTTCTTCTTTGGCGCGCCGTAGTCTGGGCGAAGGCGGCTGAAGACGATGGCATCGCCGCAGCCGCAAGTCCGGTGCGCCGAGTGCAAATGATTTTCTTTTGATAAAATTTTCGCGTCCATTCGGATCATTCGTGGACATCTGATCTTGGTCATTCTGGCGTAATCCGCGGTTAAGTCTTCGGCTGCGGCGGAGCCGCCCTCGGCAATCCGCGATTCAAAAAAAGTTAAAAAAGCTTGCCATCCCTTTCCCGCGTTCAATAAACCCGATGAACTACTAACAAAAAAAATTAAAAAAGTATTGACATGCCGTCGCCCTCCTTAGTAAAAAGGGTGTTTCTCTCTCAGAACAAGAGAATAAAAAAACTAAAACCGCCACTTCAGCCTAAAAAATCCATCCATGAAAAAGAAATCTTCACAATCCGCCTTCTTTAATCTCCGTGTTTTAATCGGTCTGTTCGTCGTCCTGGCCGGCGTCTTTCTGGCGCTGGCGGGCTTTGGCACGTTTTCCGCACTCGCCCAGGCGAAGCAGAAACAAAAAATTATCACTAACTCCACGGACCCACTCGTTCCTAATGGATTTGACTGTTCCAAGATTGAGCAGCTGGGCATCGACAGGCAGGAGAACATGAGGGCTGGAGCCATCATGATTGCCTGCGGCCGAGCGCAGGGAGGTTTCTCTTCGGTTTTCGAAACCGTTCACCAGGCTATCCAACAAACGCTGGCACCCCTGGCGTTTGGCGCTGGGGACGTCAACCTGATCACTGGTGCCGAGACCTCTCCCGACATTACGCAGTCGGAGACATACAGTCTGGCTAACCCGGATAACTCAAACCAGATCCTTGTCACCTATAACGATTCACGCGGGCGCTTCGTCAACCCCATCAACATCTCTGGCGCATCGGTTTCGACCGACGGCGGCAACACTTTTACGCGCATCACCTGTGCCAACAACACTCCACCCTGTCAGG
>WNFY01005163.1_pt1 | contig 19239 bp, 15 predicted proteins | sample 5400091 | NCBI WGS metagenome assembly WNFY01 (sample SAMN13153364, study PRJNA577476) | soil metagenome | isolation source: 60 cm soil or saprolite under grassland replicate 1 | place: USA:California | collected 2016-06-15
GTTGTTGGCAATCGCCGCCGCCGTTTCCGTGTCGCGGGATTCTTGCGCACAGCCGTCGGCATCGCCCAGGACGATTCTCGCCATTGGCGCGCACGCGGGCGACATGGAGCTCACTGCCGGTGCCGTCCTCATCAAGCAGCGCAAGCTCGGCGACCGCGTCGTCATTCTCCAGATGACGCTTGGTGAAGGTGGGAATCCTCGAATGTCGCCGAGCGCGTACGGTGCACAGAAGCATCGAGAGGCTTTGGCGGCAGATTCAGTCATCGGCGCAGAAACGATTTTCGCGCCTTATCGCGATGGTGAGATCCCGAATGACGAAGCTGTGCGCAGATACGTCGCCGATGTGATCCGCACCGTCAAGCCGACGTACATCATTACCCACTGGTCGCACAGCATCCACAAGGATCACTCGAACACCAGCTTGATCGTTCAGGATGCAGTGCTGCTCGCATCACTCGAAGGTGTCGTGACTCAGCATCCGCCGCATAGAGGGGTCCGCGGCGTGTACTATGCCGATAACTGGGAAGACGCCGAGTCGTTTTCTCCGTACATATATGTTGGAGTCAGTGACGAGATGGCGCAGTGGAGAGCTGCTGTGACCAAATACGAGTTTGTCGGCGGGCGTATCTCGTCGTTCCGGTATCTCGATTATTACGACGCTCTTTCGACGGTGCGTGGAGCGATATCGGGCAAGGGGAGAGCGGTGGCGTTCGACATCGACGAGTTTGGCAAACGGCGAGTGCTTGATTCGCTCCCATAGGCTCTCTTAAACTGACCACTCACTCATTGAAATCCATGATTGCCATACTGGCCCACCAAGAATTCCGATTCCGGCGACTGATAGTCGCGGCCCTAATCCTGTCCGCAGGTGCTTTTTCCAGCCACGCGACTGCCCAGACGCCGCCTCCGAGGGTAAGCGTCAGCTTCGGCATCGACACCACCATCGCTGACGTGGGAAATGTCGTTCGACTTGTTCGCGCTTACCTCGCGAATCCTGATACATCTGCGCGAAGTCGTGGACTCTGGAGCACAGTGACGGATTTCGACCGGCGCGTCGGCGACCTGACAATGGAGGCATACCAGGGATTCCCCGCAACAATCGTAAGCGTCGCCTCCGACGGGCCGGGCGATAGCGTCTACGTTGTCAGGGTTCTGTATGCCAGCGGAGATAGCGCCGGTGCCCGCATTTCCCCTCTTGCTCTGCAACGTCTCTATGCGGTCCGCGAGTCCGGGGCGCCATTCGGTTTCAGTTTATCAGGCGCATTACCGCGACTAACAAGCGGATGGGAGCGACGTACAGAAGGACGAGTGACCTTCTGGTATGCGCCTGGACAGCACCCCGATCCTGCAAAGATCTCGCATACGTCCAGCTTCGTTGACTCGGTGGCAGTTCTTTTTCACATCCCGCCGCCGAATCACATCGACATGTACGTCACCCGGTCGATGGAAGAGGCGCAGCGCGCGATCGGTCTCGACTTTTTCCCCGAAGCATCTGCCGACCGGGGACGTGGGGGACGAGCTCTTTTCGGTGGGATTGTCCTGGCCGGCAATCCCACGCTGGGCGAAGGCTACGTGCACGAGGTGGCCCACGTGATCCTTGGTCCAACATTTAACGGCCGAAGCCGACTCTTTAACGAGGGCGTTGCGACGTGGCTCGGTGGCTCCCGTGGCCGCACGACCCAGGAGATGTATACGCGCCTCCGTCAGATTCAAACGGCGCGTCCCGCGCTCACCCTGGGGCAAGTCCTCAGCAATGACATTCCTGACGCGCGAGCCGAGGAATTGACAGACGCCTTCTACGCGACAGCAGCGCTTATCGTCGATTCAGTGTATCGCCGTGGAGGCATCGAGGGACTTCGCTCACTCGCGCAGTTGAACGGCAACCCGAAAGTTCTATTGGGAGCGCTACCGACGCAGCTCGGACTCAGTGGTTCGGATGAAGCCGCGCTTGATCGTTGGTGGCATGCTCAGGCGGTGCGAGTTTCTAACGTTCGGTAGCGCATAATCTTCAGCCGAGCGATGCGCTCACGAGGGAGAATCCAATCTTTTTGTCGGCCATGCCGCTAATTCAAATTCTCGCTTTACTCCAGCTCGGCATTTCAGGCACGACGACGGCCGCCATCCGCGTAAATCAGTTGGGATATCTGCCAGACGCGCCGAAGGTTGCAGTATTCTGCGCGCTCGAGAAGACAGAGCTACGAGAGTTCATCGTCGCCGATACAGCCAGCAAGGAGATTCTCCGGCACTCGCCATCAATCGCTAAACCGTTCGGCCCTTGTGTCGTTAATTATCGGCTCGATTTCTCATCGGTCAGAAAAACCGGGGACTATCGTATTTCTGCGGGCGGTGTTACGTCGCCGGTCGTTCGAATTCGCCAAAATGTCTACGCCGGCGCCGCCGATACGCTCCTCTACTACATGCGTGAGCAGCGCTCGGGATTCAATCCGCTGTTCAAGACAGTCGTCCACACTCACGACGGAATCGTCGTCGACGATTCTGCCCGCAACGGCAAATTCGTGCCGGTAACAGGCGGCTGGGCAGACGCATCGGACTACCTGCAGTACGTGATGACTTCCGCCAACGCCACCTACGTGATGCTGATGGCTTACCGCGATCATCCCGCTTCCTTTGGCGATCGCTTCGATTCGCGTGGACTCCCGGACCGTAACGGAGTGCCCGACATTCTCGACGAGGCGCGTCACGGGCTCGAGTGGCTCGTGCGAATGTTCCCGACCGATTCCGAGATGTACAACCAGCTCGGTGACGATCGCGATCACACCTACTGGGATCTCCCTCCGACGGATTCAGCTGATTACGGCTGGGGAAAGGGGAAGGAAAGACCGGTGTACCCGTGCACCGGAAAGCCACAGGGATTGTTCAAGTACAAGAACAGATCGAATGGACTTGCGTCGACTGCGGGCAAGTACGCGTCTACGTTCGCTCTCGCCGCGGGGCTCTACGACAAAAGCGATCCGACTTTTGCCGCCAAGCTGCATGAGAGAGCTCTCGCAGCGTACGCTATCGGAAAAAGGTTTCCCGGTGTCTGCCAGGGTGCACCGGGCCGAGCGCCGTACTATTACGAAGAAGACAACTGGGTTGACGACATGGAGCTCGCTGCGGCGGAGCTGTACGCACTCACCCGTGACCGGAGTTATCTCCGCGATGCACTCAGGTACGCGGCGAGAGAGCCCGTCACTCCGTGGATGGGTGCAGATACCGCGAAGCACTATCAGTGGTATCCGTGGCACAACAACGGACATTACGAGATCTGGCGCAATGCGAGCGCAGCCGATCGGAAAATTGTCGCCGCGTATTACAAGAAAGGTTTGGAGGCGGTCGTGAGCCGAGCTGATAATGGATTCCGAATCGGAATTCCGTTCATCTGGTGCTCGAACAACCTGATGGCCTCCTTTGCGACACAGGCGTATCTCTATCGCCGCATGACGGGAGACAATCAGTTCCGCGAGTACGAGCAAGCAGCTCTCGATTGGCTTTTCGGAACAAACCCCTGGGGAGTCTCGATGGTGATTGGACTTCCGCACGACGGAATCTTCGCCCACGATCCACATTCTGTCGTCGCGAAAGAGATGCACGTAGAGCTGACTGGCGCCCTGCTCGACGGCCCCGTCTATTCATCGATCTACAAAAATCTCCTCGGCATCAGCCTGCACGAGCCCGATGAATACGCGCCTTTCAATACCGGCTTCATCGTCTATCACGACGATGTCGGAGATTATTCGACGAACGAGCCGATCATGGACGGGACCGCGAATCTGTCCTACTTGCTGGCTGCGATGGGTGACCCGCGCCGCTGACGCAGCGTAGCAGCAATGCCCGAGCTACCTGACATAACGGTCTATATCGAAGCGCTGGAGTCGCGCATCGTCGGCCAGCCGCTGGAACGTGTGCGCATCGCAAAGCCGTTTCTTCTCCGCTCAGTCGATCCGCCGATCAGCGCGGCGAACGACAAGCGCGCGCTCGGCGTGCGAAGAATGGGAAAGCGTATTGTCGTTGAGCTCGAGGACGATCTCTTCCTCGTCATTCATCTCATGATTGCCGGGCGTCTGCGCTGGGTGCCGACCGGCGCGAAGGTGCCGGGAAAAGTCGGGCTCGCTGCGTTCGATTTCCCGAATGGCACGCTCATTCTCACGGAGGCCGGTTCGAAGCGACGCGCTTCACTCTGGCTGGTGCGAGGTGAAGAATCGCTGGAGCAGTTCGAGAGGGGCGGGCTCGAGGTGTTCGGAGCAGATCTCGCGCAGTTCACCGAGCCACTTACTCGGGAGAATCACACGCTCAAGAGGTCTCTCACCGATCCTCGGCTGTTCAGCGGGATCGGCAACGCCTACTCGGACGAGATCCTCCATCGCGCGAGACTGTCCCCGGTGAAGCACACCAGACGACTCAGCGAAGAGGAGATCAAGCGGCTATTCGACGCAACGCGCACGACGCTGATCGAGTGGACTGAGCGATTGCGCAAGGAAGCGGCAGGCGATTTCCCCGCGAAAGTGACTGCGTTCCGCGACGACATGGCCGTGCACGGAAAGTTTGGTAAGCCGTGCCCGGTGTGCGGAACCCCAGTTCAGCGAATCCGCTACGCCGACAACGAGACCAACTATTGCCCGCGGTGTCAGACTGAGGGCAAGCTGCTCGCGGATCGTGCGCTGTCGCGTCTGCTCAAGCAGGATTGGCCGCGCTCGATCGACGAGCTCACCTGGAGTTGATCTCGCCCAGTCCGAAACCTTTGGTTCGGGATCATCTTGCCGGTCCGTCGGAGGAGGTTGCCGGCTTCGCTCGGCGCCTGCGCTGCGGAGCGTCCTACGAGGACCTCCTCCGACTTCCCGTCAGGCATCTCGTTTCTCACAGCCGTGACTGCGACAAGATCAACGCAGGCGATCCAGTCTCACTTCCCACGCACTTGCGAAACTGTATAGGGAGGTGAGGGTGTCCTCGTAGGCAGCGCCTCGCGTAGCAAGAGACTCGCGACAAATTGCGCGCGGGGCTGTCACGCCTAACAGCAGAGCGAGGCTCGCAGCGTGTAAGCGAGCTAGCTGCCGAAGAGGACACCCTCACCGACCACGAACCGAGATGCAAGTCGAAGCGAGAAAGCTAGATCGTGCCGGCGTTGATCCATTTCACGACCTGCGGCGGCTCGTAGGCCTCAAAGCGAGCGAGCAGCGCACGCGGGTCGCTCTCGACCACGACCATCGCACGGTGCACTTCGCGCACGAATTTCTCCTCGACCGCGCGATCCAGAAACTCCAGCAGCGGATCGAAATAACCCGCGATGTTGAGCAGCCCGCACGGCTTCTGATGCATCCCGAGCTGTCCCCAGGTCCAGATCTCGAAGAACTCCTCCAGCGTCCCGACCCCGCCGGGAAGCGCGACAAATCCGTCGGCAAGCTCGGCCATCATCGCCTTACGCTCATGCATCGAATCGACAATGCGAAGATCGTTGAGCGCTGTATTCGCAACCTCGCGCTCCACCAGCATGCGCGGAATCACGCCGATGATGTCGCCGAGCTCGTCGAGCATCGTCTCGGCGAGCGCAGCCATCAATCCGACACTCGACCCGCCATAGATGACTCCGATTCCGCGCTCGCACAGGAGCTTGCCGAGTGCGCGTGCTCCCTCGACGTAATCAGGACGAGCGCCCGGATTGGATCCGCAGAAAATCGCGAGCCGCCGGATCTCGCTCACGTGCGCGACTGCATCGCGGCCATCATGCTGACGCCAAATCCAGCGAGAGACTGCCCTCCATCGCAAACGACAACCGCGCCGGTGATGAACCTGGCTGCATCGCTGGACAGGAAAAGTGCGAGGTCCGCGATTTCATCCTTGGTAGCGAAACGACCGGCCGGAATCGCGCGCGTCAACTGCTTACGGATCTCGGGAGTCGGCGCCAGTCGCCGCATTCCCTCGGTCTCGTCAACCGCGCCGGGAGCAATTGAGTTGATGCGCACACCCTGCGGCCCCCACTCGATGGCCAGACATCTCGTGAGCATGTCCACTCCCGCTTTCGCAGCGCAGACGTGCGCCTGCAAAGGCATGGGAGTGAACGCCTGCGTTGCAGAAATATTGATGATGGATGCTCCGGGCCGTCTGAGATGCTCGAACACGGCGCGACAGGTGTTGAACGTTCCCAGCAAATCGATGTCCACGACGGCCTTGAATCCGTTCGCCGACATTCCAAGTGCCGGCGCGGGGAAATTGCCGGCTGCACCACAGACGACGAGATCGATTTCGCCGTGAGCTTCGCGAGCAGACTTTATCGCGGCTGCGAGAGCATCGTAGTCACGCACATCTGCGGGATGCGCCGAAGCCTCGTGTCCAGCTTTCCCTAGCTCGTCAACCGCGGCATCCAGTTTTTCTTTCGTCCGCCCGATCAGCGCGACTCTCGCACCATTCTCCGCATAGCGACGAGCAATCGCGAGGTTGATACCGCTGCCGCCGCCGGTGACAATCGCATTTTTCCCCGCGAGCAATCGCTGCCCGAACACTTCCGCCATAACCGCTCCAGCAGAATGAGTTGCGCACCTGTCGCGCGCGAACCGCAAACCTATACCTCGTGGCAAAGTGGTGAAAGTGGTAACACACCGCTGACTGCGCTACTATCTGCTCTCATCGATTCACGGTTAGCTCTCGAATCGGCGGCGTAAAAGCGAACAAAATGAAACGGGTTAACCACATGAAACGATCATTTGTCATTTTCGCGTTGAGCGCAGTGACGACGAGTTGTGTCGGCGTCGTCGTCAACACGGCTGGTTCCGCGCGCGACGCAACTGAGGCTGCACTGATGCAAGCCGACCGCGATTTCGCCGTCGCCACCCACGCCAGAGGAATCGATGGCTGGATGTCGTTTTATGCGTCGGACGCGATTCGCATCAGATATCGAGACAACATGGTCAGAGGTCTCAATGAGATCCGACAGTTCGATCTGCCGCGCATCTCTGATACCGCGAGCACCCTGAACTGGGAACCGACCGACGCCCACATCTTTCGTGGTGGCTCGATCGGCTCGACCACCGGGCGCTACTGGATCGTGAGTCGAACCAGTGCGGACGCGGGTAAGGAGTTGGGAACCGGACGATACGTCACGATGTGGCGTCGCGAAGGAGGACACTGGCTGGTAATCATGGACACCGGTTACCCCGATCCGCCACCCGCGCGGTAACGAAGCGTCTTCGATAACAGCCCAGAGCCCCAGCCCGTAGCCCCGAGCTGCCCCGCCCACAGCCCCCAGCCGGTAGTCTTCCCTTGCAGTTGAAATTAAAAAACCCCGTACCCTTTTCGGGGTACGGGGCTGGCTACTGGTGGCCCACCCGTCCTACAAGCTCGACCAGTAGCGCTAATCCCGCAGCCGGAGAATAATTCCGGTCCTTTAGCTTCTTAGACTCACCTTACGGCAAAATGGTTTAAAAGATTCTTTTTGACCGCCGACCTAATGGTTAAACGCGCGGATCCGCGCGGTCAGTGAGGATCAGGCGTGGTGGCGGCGCTTCCGCGTCGTGGCCAGCGGGATATCCCCGGTAGACGAGAACAGCTGCTCTATCGCCGCTCCGGAGAGCGCTGCAACCGTCTCCCTGCTCAACGAGAGCTTCGTCGATCCCGATTGCGCTCGCCGATAACCGTGGCGGGCCTCCACTCATCTTCCACAATTGCATTCAAAGTTTCGGACTCTCTTGTAACGGGCAGGTACAGAATCACCCTTTGCGCATCCGTCGCGTACCTGGCCCACCATCGCCGCGTATTGAAGGCGGACGGAATTACATAACAGCGATCGACACGATCGTAATCGATTGCCGACCCGGTCTTGGGACGAATCTCTCCGGCGGTGTCATCGAAAACGACTGGGAGATTCAGCTCGCGTGCAAGGGCCTCCGCCGAGCTTTCCTCTCGAAGATCCCTCATGCGAAAAGATTCAGCGCGCAAACGCGGCTCCAGCGCCGACCAGTCTCGTCGGAAGACTGTTCTCCAATAACGCTGCAGCACCAGAACCAATTCATCTCGAAAGGCACTCGGCGTGCTGAGCACTTTTGAGAGCGCGTGAGCAGATTCCGAGTGCTCGACATAGGGCCGCAAGCCAAAAGGCGTAAGCAGCTCTCCGCCGGGGAGCATTTCGTTGGCTAGCACCTGCTTCAGATTTTGCTTGTGCGTAAGGAGCAAGTCGACGGTGCCGCAGTCGTGAAAAATTCCCGAGAGAATATTTTTCTGAAGGCGATCGACCGGCATTTCACGAAGTGCCGAAAGAAGCTCCTCGAAAGTCACCTCACCTGGTAAACCCTGGATAGCGTCGGCCAGTAACGGCCAGAAGATCGGAAGCGGTGCTACGCGTTTGGCGACGCGCTCAAAATCTCGCGGCAGTCGGAGAAATGCCTTCTCCTTCCACGGATCGACCGAAGAGGAAGCGCTGCTCGTAAGCCAGTACAGCGAGTAGAAGACATCGAAGCGCGGCGTGACCGCGAATTCGATCGAGAAAGATGCGGGTCGAGACATGTTAGGTACTAACCTAACATGTTCCTATTGGGGGCGGGGTCTCCTGATAGCGAAAATGCCGTTAGTCATGTCAATTCTCACGATTCCACTATTCCAGACATCCCCTCCCAGCACCCCGTCCAGGGAGGCGAGAACCTGATAGACAGGAGCTCGGACCACGGCGCCTCGAAAGAGTATCGGGAATCCACGCACCCACACGCGCAGGTCGGGCAATACCGGCGCGCGCAGGGAGATTTCACCGCCCAACCCGCCCACCCGACGGCTCTCTATGCGCGCGGCCTCGAGCTGCAGCTTGTCGAGCAGAGTTTCGGTCACGAACGTCTGCTGTGCACCGGTGTCCAGAGCGAAATGCAGCGCGATACCCTCACCGCTCTCCAGTCGTATCACGGGAAGCCCAACCCAGAACATGTTGCGATCAGACTCGGGTCTCGAGCTCGCGGGATTACGAAGTCGCAGGATGCTCTCGCTATAGTCGACCTCGAGATCGAGCTGCCGGATTATGTCGAACCCAATGATGCCATCGATCTTGACATGCTGACTCCGCTCGATTGGCCTCGGCTCGCTCATTCGCATGAGCGTTTCATCGACAATCATCGTCGGAGCATTCTGAACCACCACCTGTCCGATCTGCAGCTGCGGAATCAGCGCAGGCTGTGCTTTCACTCTGCCGGTACTGGTGACGATCTCAAGCGTATCGGACACGAGAGGCAAAACGTTGAGATCGTGCGCGATATCCGAGGCCAACATTGTCAGGCTCGATCCGGTGTCCAGCCAGAAGTTGTAAACTTTTTCGCCGATTCTCACCGGAACGAGCGGGGTTCCAACGGCAGACATCAACATTGGAAGACGCATCGACGACGAACGGAAGGTGAACGTTTTTGCCGGTATGTTCCTGAAGGCCTCGGCCCACAGCTCGATGCTCGCCTTGTCGGAACGGTCTGCTTTCGGTTCCGAGGGATCCCTTTTCAGCGCCGCCAGCGTCTCCCACTTTTCCTGATACTGAAGCGTCGCAGTATAGGTGACTCTCGAAGCCGCACGGATGACCGAGTCCGTTGCCACGCGACGTAGCTTGTCGAAGCGATGTTCCGCATTCTCCAGGTCAGCCGCCATGAGGTTGCCGAGGGCTTCAGCAAACTCCTTTTCGGATTCGGTGCGTGCTGCCGCGACCGCATCTACCGGATGCAGCTCGGCCAGTGCTTCCCAGTAGCTGGCGCGATGTGGTGGGCGGAGCGCACGCGAGCTATGGACGCAGGCTGCAAGCGCGAGCGTCAGCAGGATGATCGTGCACTGGCGCGACCGGTGCGTGGATCTCAATCGGCGATCCATACGATTAGGCACAAGCTAGGATGCTGCACGCCGATAATCCAACACTGCCATCTTCAGGCGTCCATTTGGGCTGCGCCGGCTGGAACATCCCGCGCGAGTACTCCCGACGTTTCCCAAATGCCGGTACGCACCTTCAGCGATACGCAACGGTCTTCAACACCACCGAGATAAACTCGTGCTTCTATCGGCCCCATCGCTTTACGACTTACGAGCGATGGGCCGCCTCGGTGCCAGAGGATTTCCGCTTCGCGGTTAAACTGCCGAAAGCGATTACCCACGAGGCACGGCTTCTCAACGCGGCTCCGGCGCTCGAGCGCTTTCTAGGCGAGACTTCCGGACTCGGCACGAAGCGTGGGCCCGTTCTCGTCCAACTTCCGCCCAGCTTTGAGTTTGATCCCGTCGTCGCTGCTTCCTTTTTCACGGAGCTCCGCGACCGTCACGAAGGCGATGTCGTGTTCGAGCCGCGGCACGAAACCTGGTTCACGGACGAAGTTGAATTGCTGCTGCGCAAGCACAGAATCGCACGGGTGGCAGCCGACCCGGCGTGCGTTCCAGCGGCCGCCGAACCTGGGGGGTACGAAAGACTACTTTATCTCAGGCTTCACGGATCGCCCCGGGCCTACTATTCGGCGTACTCTACCACTACTCTCGAAAGTGTCGCGCGATTCGTCGAAGACAAGGCGACACGGGGAATATCCACTTGGTGCATTTTTGATAATACCGCGCTCGGCGCGGCAACCGGCGATGCATTGACGGTGCAAGCACATCTCTTGTCCAACACTCCGGCGGGTTGACAGCTCAGTCGCTGAGCGACACAATGTGTCCGCTCATTGTCCGTATAACAATCAAAGGAGGAAGTGATTCATGGCATCGGTGACGGCCCTCGTCGGTCTCGTCGCAGCATCGGTAGCACTCGCAACACCTTCAGTCACCAACACGTTCGTGGCGCACGCATCGCACGCAACCTTCACGAAAGCGATCGGCCTGGCTTCCGCCGCCAAGGCTCGTGTCGTGCGGGTCACGGGTGAGGATTTCAGGTTCGACGCGCCCGACATCGTCCCCGCCGGTCTCACCGAATTCAGATTCCTGAACAAAGGCCCAGCGCTCCATCACCTCGCGATTCTCAAACTCGCTGGCGGGAAGACTGTCGACGATCTCCGCGCCGCGTTGGCTAATCCCGGGCCGCCGCCCGCATGGGTGAAGGAGCTCGGTGGGCCAAACGCTCCGGCGCCAGGCCTCGAGTCTAACGCTACGCTGATGCTCGAGCCGGGCAACTACGTTTTGATTTGTTTCGTCGACATCGGAGGTCCACCGCATTTCGCCAAGGGAATGTTGCGCCCGCTTCGCGTCGTTCCAGCGAAGGGCGCGTCCGCTCCCAGGCCCAAGGCGGACGTCACGATGAAACTCGTCGACTACAACTACGAGTTGAGTTCTCCCATTCGCGCCGGAACTCGAACCATTCGCGTGCAGAATGTCGGCAAGCAGCACCACGAGGTTGAGCTGGTGCAGCTAGCTCCCAGTGCGACTGTAGCGGATTTCATGAAGTGGATGGAGAAGATGGAAGGTCCACCGCCCGGAAAGCCGTTGGGTGGAGTAGCCGGGATGGAGCCGGGAATGTCAGAGTATTTCAGGGCGGACTTTACTCCGGGCAACTACGCTCTGATCTGCTTCTTGCCCGATGCGGGGGACGGCAAGCCACATTTTGCTCACGGGATGATCCAGCAAATCATGGTCAGGTAGCGCGACCCACTCGATAAAGAACTGCAACTGAAGACTACCCGCTGGGGGCCATGGGCGGGGCGGCTGAGGGCTTCGGGCTAAAACCCAATTCGCATTTAGTGAGAGCCCGCAGCCCTAAGCCGTAAAGCCCACAGCCCCTAGCGGGTAGTTTTCAGTTGTTCTTCCATGCTTTGAGAGAACTCGGCCGCGCTACTCCGGTGGGGACTGCAAACCCAGCAGAACCGCCGCACTCTCGTTCCCGTTGCGATCGACCGCCGACACAGCGAGCTCGTCAGCCATCGCGCCGCTGGCACTTCGCGGAATCATTAGAAAGCGTTGCAAGCCCGGAAAAACTTCGGTGGTCCAGTCCGTTCCGATTCGCGTCCTGACCAACCAAAGCCAGACCGGCTCGGACCCTTGAGGCTGTAGCGATACCGTGCCTGCGCCAGTCGTGGCATCGCGACCGGCGCGTACTATCGGTGAGAGCGGCGGGACGCTGTCGAGCCAGGTCGATGCAGGGACCAGTGTTCTGGATGCGTACGGTCCAGCGACGAGCTTCTCCGGCAAACTGTCTCTTCCAAACACGAAGCTGCGCATGCTGAAAAAGACGTTACCAGTGGCCCCGGGTTGCGCGCGCGTGGCGGCGATTTGATCGAGCAGCTCCTGCGCCGGCCATCCAGTCGGCGTGCCATTCACTTTGTCCAGATAATTGCCGGGCCAGATGTGTCTGCCATTTGCGTTCTGCTCGACCCACCATTTCAGTAGAACCGGAAAGCTCAATTCGCGCCGGTCGATCGGCCAATAGAGCTGCGGCGTGAAATAGTCTCCCCACCCATTGAGGACCCACTTTCGCGAATCGCCATACAGCTCGGCGAACGAATCGAAGGCGTTCCCTGAAGTCGCTGGTGGATATCCCGGACGCCAAACTCCGAACGGACTTATTCCGAATTTCACCCAGGGTTTTGCCGCTTTGATTCCGACATACACCTGATGGATCAGGCTATCAACATTTGCGCGGCGCCAATCATCACGCGATAGTCGTCCGCCAGATCGCACGTACTTCCGCCAGCTCGTTGCGTCGGGAAACTCGATCGTTCTTCCGCGCCGGTCTTTCTCCTTGTACGGGTAGAAGTAGTCGTCGATGTGGACCCCATCGATGTCGTACCGCTGCACCACGTCGAGCACTACTCTGATCGTGTGCTCACGCACCGCTTGCTCACCCGGATCCATCCAAAGCATGCTTCCGTAACGCTTCACCAGCTCCGGATGAGTGACGCTGATGTGATTAGGCGATGGTCGTGATCTTCCCGAGGGATGATGCGCGCGGTACGGATTGAACCACGCATGCAGCTCGAGTCCGCGCTTATGCGCCTCGGTCACTGCGAATTCGAGCGGATCGTACCACGGATTCGGTGCCTTGCCCATTTGACCAGTCAGGTATTCCGACCACGGTTCATAGGGCGACGCGTACAGCGCGTCCGCAGCAGGACGCACCTGCAGTATCACTGCATTCAATCGGAGAGCAACAGCCCGATCGAGAATCCCCAACAGCTCGTCTTTCTGTTCCTGCGTCGAAAGGCCGGGCTGAGACGGCCAGTCGATGTTCTGGACCGATGCCACCCACACACCTCGGAATTCGCGTCGAATTGGCGGGGGCTGAGTAAGGTTTTGTACGGAAGTTACCTGCGCTTGTCCGCAGGTAGAGTCAAAACCGGCGAGCACGATAAGCGAAAGGAGTAACACGCAGACTTGGGTTTTGGACATAGGACAACAATGTAAATCAGATACGCGTGAAACTGCGGACCGCCAAGCGAGATCTCCGGCACGCGAAGTGAAGCCAAGCTGTTGATCATGAGCATCTCCAGCATAAACCCAGCGACCGAAAAGACTCTTCGCACTTTCGAGCCCTTCTCGACTGCGCGAGTAAATGAATCTCTCGATCGTAGCGTAGCCGCGTTTCGCCGCCACCGCTTCACCTCCTTCGCCGAACGCGCCAGCTGCATGCGCAAGGCGGCTGAAATTCTGGATGCAGAATGTCGCGAGCTGGGTCGATTGATGACCCTCGAGATGGGAAAACCCATCAAGGCCGCCGTCGCCGAGGCCGAGAAATGCGCTACGGCGTGCCGTTACTATGCAGATAACGCGGAGCGCTTTCTCGCCGATCAGCCAGTCCAAATGGAAGGCGGCGAAAGTTGGGTTGCTTTCCAACCGCTCGGAGTCGTGCTAGCAATCATGCCCTGGAATTTTCCGTTCTGGCAGGTGTTTCGATTTGCCGCTCCGGCGCTGATGGCTGGAAATGTCGGCGTCTTGAAGCATGCATCGAATGTCCCACAATGCGCTCTTGCCATAGAAGACATCTTTCGCCGCGCCGGATTCACGGACGGTGCTTTCCAGACTCTGCTCGTCGGCTCCGAGGCAGTCGAGGGAATCATTGCCGACGGTCGCGTAGCAGCCGTAACACTCACGGGTAGCGAAGGAGCTGGGCGTTCGGTCGCAACCGCAGCTGGGAAAAATCTCAAGAAGGCGGTCCTCGAGCTGGGGGGAAGTGATCCATTCGTGGTGATGCCGAGTGCTGACCTGGAGACTGCGATCGCGACAGCGGTAACCGCTCGGATGATCAACAATGGTCAGTCGTGTATCGCCGCCAAGAGGTTCATCATCCACGAAAAGATCTACAACGATTTTCTGAAGAAATTCGTCGCTGGTGTTTCGGCGGTGCGAATCGGAGACCCGATGGACGAAAAGACCGAGTTGGGGCCGCTGGCGACGGCGGCTATCCGCGATGGCCTCGACGATCAGGTGAAGAAATCCGTCGCAGCTGGAGCAAGACTGGCAACGGGCGGTAACAAGCTCGATCGCGAAGGCTTTTACTACGCACCCACTGTTCTCACGGATATACCGTCCGGGTCGCCAGCGGCACGCGATGAATTGTTCGGTCCAGTTGCTTCCGTCTTCAAGGCGAAGGATGTCACCGATGCGATCCGGATCGCGAACGGAACGACTTTCGGGCTGGGTGCATCGGCATGGACGCGCGACCAGCGTGAACGCGATCAGTTAATCGCCGAGATCGAGTCGGGACTCCTGTTCATCAATGGAATGGTCGTATCCGATGCGCGTCTCCCATTCGGCGGCGTGAAGAACTCCGGCTTCGGCCGCGAGCTCGGCGAGTTCGGCATCCGCGAGTTCGTGAACATTAAAAGCGTCCGCGCAATGGCCACTCAGAAGGCGAAAGGAGCTGCTACTGAGTAATACGCTCCCTCGTGACCACAGCGGTAACTGCAACTGAACGGGTGCGAGGACTGGCCACTACAAACTCTAAGCTGAAAAACTGCAACTGAACGGGTGCGAGGTGTGAGTGGCATAGATGCCAGCTACCAGTTCACGACGTCCAGACTTCACTAAGCGCCATTCGTAGCACAAGCAGTGGCTGTCACGCCACTGAGGAAAGTCAGGGCGTAGTGAACTGAAAAACTGGCATCTGTGCCACTGACAACTCGCACCCGTTCTGTTGCAGTTGTCAGCTTGGAGTTAGTAGTAGCCAGGAGTTAGACCTCCATCACCAGCTTAACATCGGGATCGAGTTCAGCCTGTGCATTTCGCCGGGTCAGCCAGGACACGACGAAAAACACGAGGAACGACGACACCATTGCAACTGCCGACGCCGTGACACCAGCCGGAAAGGTGAACACTTTCAAATAGGCGGCAGTCTCGAGCCCGAGCGTGACGATCAAGCCCGTTGCAATCGACGCAATCGCTCCCGCTCGCGTCGCTCCCTGCCAGTTGAGTCCAACTGCCAGCGCCGGAACCAGCGTCGAAGCAAAGAGACCCCATCCGAAAATTCCCAGAAACGCCACCATCGTTCCGGATCGCTGCGCCGTGATCGCCGCAGCAACGGCAATGATGATCGTCATCGCTCTTCCCCACAGCAGCTCGTTCCTTACGGGCCGGCCCAGTGCAATTGGCAGATCGTGGGTGACAATGGCAGCGCCGATGTTGATGAACGAGTTCGCCGCACTCATAGTCGCGGCTGCGACTCCTGAGAACACCAGCGCCGCGAGAATCAGTGGTGTGACGTTGAGCAGAAAAGTGGGCGTCGCCTGATCAGGACTACTAAGCGTCGGAAGACGACCACTGAGCACGAACGCTTTCACGCCCACTCCAACACCAAAGTACAGCAGCAGCACCAGCACCAGCCCAAGTGTCTTGAGCAACGGGTACCATTTGAGCTGCAGAGGATCACGCAGCATGTAGTACTTGTGCACTGCCTGCGGCTGTCCGAGCGAGCCCATCGAGAAAACGAAGAAGAAAGAAAGCGCCGCGAGCGGAGTGAGCTTTCCCCACGGACCAAGTATCGCCGCATCGTGCGCGAGTATCGTGCGTGAGATTTCGCCAAGCCCGCCCCCAAAGTTGAGCACGAATAGAAAAACGAGAACGGAGGCGACTGCCATCAACATTCCCTGAAAGACATCGTTATAGATGCCGGCCAGAATTCCTCCTGATGCGGAATAGGCGAGTGTCACACCCATCCCGATCCAGATTCCCCAGCCAAGGCCGACGCCAAAGATGGAATTGATGACTACTCCCATCGCCAACGCGTTGGTCGCCATGTATCCAACGATCCCCACCAGAATTGCGGCAGCGGAAAGTCCTTGTGCCGCGCGCGAGCGATAGCGGGCCCCGATCGCGTCAGGGATAGTGATCAGCGCACGCGCTTCCCCGATCAAACGCATCCGCTTCGCCAGCACCCATGCGCCCATGACATTCGTGACCGCTGCAGGAAGCACGATGTACATCGCGCCCAGGCCAACGGCGTAGATGAATCCCGGGCCACCGATGAATGCAAAACCGGAGACTGAAACGGACACCGACGCAACCGTGAGTGCCACGAGCCCGATGCCCTTTCCAGCGACGAAGAAATCAGCAGCTGTCCTGGTTCTTCGCGCTGCCCAAACACTGATTGCGACGATCACGGCGAAGTAGAGAATCCCGACGGTGACGACCGCCGGACGAGCGGCATTCGGCAACGCCGCCTGTAGCACCGCACTCACATTGACGACCTGAATCACGCGCGAAGCTGGTCTTTTGGCGTTTGCGCCGCGCCGACGTTGCTTGCCTGATTTTCGTGCCGCCCTCTCCCCCCGAGCGCGCGAACTCGCTCGACATCTTCAGCCGAGAGCGTCTGTGTCTCGAACGTCAGCGCATATGCGACGGGTAGAACGATGATCGGCAGGAGACCAACGCCATAAATCACGATCGCCGCCCGTGCCGGCAATCCCAGCCAGAGCTTACTCAGCGGGCCTTCGGTCGCGGGGAGCAACAGCGGCGCACCAAAACCAATGATCAGTACGAGAACGACGAACACGAAAGGGATCTTGAGCGGCCCGATTCCGCTGCGCCCGCGCGCAGCGCCGAGGATCATGATAGCGCCAAGCGCAACCGGAATTGCCAGAGCGAGAAGCCACGGCGCCCATGTCGGGGTCCCTGATCTGGTGAACGCTGCCGCATATCCAACTGCGATCGTCGCTATTGATATGAACAGAGCAACCAGTGCTGCACGTCTTGTAGCATCGGTCGCGGCCGAGATCTCCGACGTATTTGAGTCAGTCACTCTGGCTTGTGCTCAGATTAGAGCAAGCAGGGCAAACGTCGCCAGCCAGTGCTCGCCCATGTAATTGCCTGTGACGTGCGGCAGACTCGCAGACAGATGTGTCTCAGCTGTCTCGAGCGCAAGTCCTCGGCGTGCATCACTCGCGGGCCATGTCGTAGCGATCGAGCGCCAGCACCACGCGCGGCTCAAATTCAATCCGTCGAGGTGAGCGATCTTGCCGTCGGCTCGGTCGCTCACCAAAGCAGGAGTGAACAATGTTACCGGCTCGCGAACAGTGAGTCGCGGCAGAAAGCGGTCGAGCCAACCGGAGAAGTCGCTGAAGCCGAGCACTCTTCGCATACACTCTGCCTCCATCAATGCCGGCGAGAGAAAGTCATCGCCGCTCGGTTCCCACGCCTGACAATCGGAATCTTTCGAGTACCAGCCGCGTGCCTTGTGCGCAATTGCCTTCGCCAGTGTGTCATTGCTGACGACCTCCGCATATTCCAACGCCAGCGCGAGCGCGAACGCGCTGTTGAAGTGTGTTCCAACCCGTGTTGGGTACGTCGCCTTGGGTAGGAAATCGAGGAAACGCCGAGCGAACGAATCAGCAAGGGGCACGAGTGCATCGGTCCAGCGTTTTGCTTCCCGACTTTCGTGCCGATTCAGCTCGGAGAAGAGCATCAGTAGCCACGCCCACCCATACGGCCGCTCGAACGTTGCGCTCAACGGGCGTGCGAGATACCTGACTTCGCCTTTTGCTTTCACCGCGGTCAATTGAGCATCGAACAGCTTCTCGATCTTCCCAGCTTCGCTCAGTTTAGGAAAGAGTCGCAGCACGGTCGCCAGCAGCCAGTAGCCGTGGACGCACGAATGCCAGTCGAAGCTGCCGAAGAAAACCGGATGCAGCTCACGTGGCGTTCTCAGGTCTGCGCGCTTGTTCAGGACATGATCGAGTTTGTTTGGGTACTCGCGAGTTACGTGAGACAGCACGGCCCGCGCAAACTTCTCGGCCAGGCCCGGAGTCAGGGATGTACCACGCTCGATCAACGGCGGAATACCAGAAAATTCATCAGCAGGATGTTCGCGCCAAGCAGGAGGAGCGCAGTTGGAATCTGGACTTTGATGACTGCATTCTCATCTGGTAGCTCGAGCAATGCTGTTGGCACGATGTTGAAGTTCGCCGCCATGGGTGTCATGAGCGTGCCGCAAAACCCCGACAACATCCCAATCGCAGCCATAACCGTCGGATCACCGCCAAACTTTTGTACGATCAACGGCAAACCGATTCCGGCTGTCATCACCGGAAATGCCGCGAAGGCGTTCCCCATGATCATCGTAAACGCGGCCATTCCAATCGCGTACGTTGTTACGACGGCGAACGGGCTGTTCAGTGGAATCCAGCGCTGTGCAAGGCCAGACACTACATTGCCCACACCCGCAATTGCGAAGAGTGCTCCGAGTGCCGCCAGCATCTGAGGCAGCACCGCCGCCCACCCGACTGCGTCGAGCAGCCGACGTGCTTCTCTGATCGGCGCGAGTAGTGGCGGCCTGAGCATGACCATTCCCGTCGCCAGCGCGACCAGCGTTGCGATCGCCAGTGAGATCACAGTTACCTGCTTGGGATCCACCAGCGGCATATTCTGAATCGTGATTCGCTTGAAGATCACAGTGCCGAGTACCGTGATCAGCGGAATGGCGAGCGCTGGAATAAAGAGCTTGTTTCCCCAGCGCCCCGCGCTTGCTTCGCGCTCCGCCCGCGTATCGCCTTCATGCTTGCCCTGTCCGAGACCGCGGATGCTCGCAACCAGCACCATCGCGATCACGAGAAGACCATTCGCCAGATCTGGCAGATGCGAGCCCGCCAGAAAAGTGACCGCATAGACGCCCCAGAAGGCGGTGTTGTTGAACCGGCGTGGGTTTGTTCGATCCCGCCAGTTGACAATGGCGACGCCGGCCATCATCAGACCACTCAGCCAGTAGACGTGTTCGAGTGTAATCACGCTGCTTTCGATTTTTTGCCGAGCTCCGCGCGCAACCGCCGATCGAGTAACAGCAGTCGGGTGCAGTGGATCACGAAAGCACAGATTGCGGTTGGGATCGCCCAGATCGCG
>WNFY01002378.1_pt1 | contig 19236 bp, 15 predicted proteins | sample 5400091 | NCBI WGS metagenome assembly WNFY01 (sample SAMN13153364, study PRJNA577476) | soil metagenome | isolation source: 60 cm soil or saprolite under grassland replicate 1 | place: USA:California | collected 2016-06-15
TACGTATGCCGCATCATTTCCTGAGGCAACGTGCCGGTTACAGCCTTTGTTTTCGTCGATAATAGCAAGAGTCTTAGATCGAATACTTTACGGCTACCTGACCGAACCAAACGATAGCTACGCCGGCGAATACAAGCAGCAATGCTTGCATGGGTAAGCCGTAGCGAATTTCCGAGTGTCCGACGGCAAGTGTCGCGAGGTAATAAAGTACCGTCGCCAGAATCAGAGCGCACAGCCGCCAATCTTTCCGCATCGCAAGCCAAATTCCGAATAACGCAAAAGGTAATGCCAGATAGCGGGTAATGCTCTGAATCATTCCCAGCGCATTAACAAAAAACGCGAGTGGGCCATGCTGATGCTCGGATGAGAGACACTTGCTACTCGTCACATTTATTCCCGCACTGCCGACATTGGGCACGGGCTTGCCGGCGATTTTCAAGTGACCCCAAATGCGCCGCACCATAACCCCAACGTACCAAAACGGATGTACCTTGATGATCGCAAGAGACTTCCTGGTACGATCACGATCGCGACGAGCTCCGTCTGGCCAGAAAAGGCCCAGCGGCTCCTCAGGTTTGAGATCTAAAGCACGACGCTCCTGCGCGAGCAGCTCGGCGTCACTCGCGGGTGCTCCGAATTCTGCTCCACGATTCGTCTCGCCGATGCCTTCCCAAAGGTTCACACCAACGCTCAGGCCATTTGGAACGAACTCGGGGTAAAATACGACAAGGTTACGAATAATCACGGGAGAAATGATCAGCGCCGCGCTGAGCATAGCGGCAGCACCGAGCGCCAAGCGGTTGTACCAGCGGGCGCGGGTGAGTAACAACAGGGCCAGCCCCCATACAAAAGGAAGAAAGAAGGGATTGACTCGTAGCCAACATGCTATTCCCGCCATGATTCCCGCCCCAATGGCCCAGATTGCGCTGCGCCGCCGAAAGCTAAGAACCAGCATCCACACGCCACTCAACACAAGCCAGCTCGTCGGCGCGTCGGCGGTCGGAGTAGCTCCTGACAACGCCAGCGCCGGAGAAAGCGCGGCCAACAAACCTCCGGCGAGTCCTGACGGCCATCCATAAGCCGTCACCCCAATGCCGATCACTAGCAAGACCGATAAAGCATCCAGCACCACCTGCACTAGTTGCACGACAGCCGGCGTACGCGTACCGCTTACAACGTAAATAAATGCTATCCATAAACGATAGCCCGGCGGATATTGGATAAGATCGGTTCGGGTTGAATCGTTGATCCAAAAAAATGATTCCTTTCCTTCGAGGACAGCCTGCGCCTGCCGATCGAAAATGGAATACGAACCCGACTGAAACCATGCGGGATCCTGAAAATGCGCCGCAATGAAATGCGCGGTGAGAATGCGAATGACTAGCCCCAGCGTCAAAATCAGCACGATACAGAGTGCACGCTTCTGTCTCACACTAAGATTCTTCGTTGGGATTCTTTTGATCAAAGCCGACCTGCTTTTCGATCACATAAAGGGGACGTTGCTTTACCTCGGTATAAACACGTCCAAGATATTCGCCAATGATGCCCAACGAGATAAGCTGGATGCCGCCGAGAAAAAGTACTGCCACGAAAATTGAAGCCCAGCCTCGGACCCAATCCGTAGTGAAAAGTCGCGCACGTTTGTACGGCAAGCCAATCTGCCGAAAGCCCACCCAACTCGCCATCCCTCGCAGGAAACGGTCGCGTTCGGGCATGCTCAGCAGCACGCGCACGACTTTCTTATCCATCAAACGAAAATCCCCGGTATCGTGAGGTATCGGCGTTTCCGAAACTCGATTGATGAGTCGATAGAAAAGTTTGGCCGTCCAAAGCTTGAATCCACTTTCGCCGGGCCGTTCGGAGCGCACTCCATATACAACGTCATAGCCGTCGCGCCAGCGCTCCAGCATTTGCGCGATGACGTCAGGAGGATCCTGGAGATCCGCGTCAATTATGACCAGTACGTCGCCGGAAGCGTTCTTTAATCCCGCCGTCACCGCAATCTGATGGCCGAAGTTCCTCGACAATCTCAAGAGCCGCACGCGATCGTCGTTTTTGTGCAGGTCATTTAGGATGTCGGTCGTGCTGTCATCGCTGCCATCATCTACATATATGATTTCGATTTTGAGATCGTCGAGTCGCTCAAGCGCCTCGACCAGATGTTCGTGCGACGATCGCAGCACAGCTTCCTCGTTGTAACAGGGGACGATAATCGAAAGGAGCATCTGCCGTTCTGAGCCTCACTTGCGTGCCGAGATGATCACGTTCCAACCAACACTCTGTCGTAGCCGGCGAAACAAATTCTCGGGCATGACTCGTCCCAGTATATAAAGTTCCGGTCGTGTGAGCTGCTCAATCTGAATCTTGATTTCGCGAAACTTCGAAAACATTTTGCGCGCCTGACGCCGGCTATAAACTTTGACCAGTGGACGACCACCGCTCTCATTGAACTCAACATACTTGCTCATGATTTCTTCAGGAGAATTTCCGCGCAGCAACTCGCCATGCAGCAAGCCGTGGCGAAGTATGATTTGCCCCCAGTAATTCGATGAGTGGCGATGATAAAGCATTACGCGCGTTTGACCGCCGGGACGAAGGATTCGATGAATTTCGCGCACGGCGCCCATCGTGTCGGGCGTGTGATGCAGAACACCATTGGAATAAACGACGTCAAAGCTCTCGTCCGCGAACGCCAAATTTTCACCGTCGCTGATAGCAAAGTCACCTCGCTGCCCATAAACCTCCAGATGCTGCCGAGAGATTTCGATCGAACGTGGCGTTAGATCGACGCCTGTGACCTTTGCGCCGCCGCGCGCAAACTGCAAGAGATCCGTCCCCATGCCGCAGCCTACCTCGAGCAGACGCGCGCCTGCGAAATCATTGAAACCCATTATCTCCGGCATCCACGGCGCGTACTCGGTATAGCGATGATGCTCAATCGCATCGAAAAACTCGCGGCTGCCGAACTGATGCTCACGCCCATAGACCGCTCCGCACGGATCTTCACCCCACTGTTCGCGGGCTCGTTGTTTTTCATCAGAGGTCTTAGCGGTTTGTGTTATAGGTTTCAAAACTCAGACCGTGGACGAGCGATTTTGACAGCCCGCATTAGCAGGCGGCAAAATGTAGCCCCGGGCATGAGCCCGGGGAAAACGTCACAACATGAATCAATGAGCCCCGAAGAGGCAACAGATTTCGCGGTGCGCGCTCCGCTAAAATAAACAACCTGTCGCCCGGGCTTGGAAATCTTGAGGGGCCTTGATCCGCGGGCTTACGCCCGGGGCTACGTTCTGCCGCCACCTTCGATGGCTCGTTGAGCAGTCCCAGTCTCGAAGAACTGCAATCAAACTATCGAGCGTACAAGTGATACTCGTCAAGCACTCGCTGCGCGTTGTGCGACCAGGTATGCTGCGCGACAACTATTCTCCTGGCCGCAGCGCCCATGCGCTCACGCAGTTCACGCCCACCGTTGAGGCGTAAGATCGCTTCCGACAACTGCCGCACGTTTCCGGGCTCAGTCAGCAACGCAGTTTCCTCGTTAACCAGCACTTCGCCAATCTGCCCAAGGCGGCTGGCGATAATTCCCTTGCCCATCGCCATGTACTCGAACAACTTTGTGGGCGAACCGAAAAATTCGCTTCCATCTTCCAGCGGCACATGCGGAGACAGAAGAATGTCGCATGCATCGAGTAACACCGGCACGCGTTCATGGTCAACGTGACCGGCAAAAACGACCTGCTGCTCCTTTCCGGCATGGCGAATAATCCGCTCTACTTCATCACGAAGCCGTCCCGCGCCAATTAACAGAAAGCGAACACCGGAATCGTCGGGTAGTAATGTGATTGCCTCCGCCAACGTCAGCACGCCATGCCAAGGTCCGAATGTGCCGACGAAACCGGCGAGCGTTTCATGCTCGGCCACGCCAAGCTCGCGCCGAACTGCGGCGCCTCCTATGCCGGGCTGAAATTTTTCCGGATCAACGCCATTTGGATTGACGACAATTTTTTCGTCAGGAATTCCGCAGCGCAGTAAATTCCGCCTTTCGACTGCGGAGACCACAAAGATTCGGGCCGCCACTGCCAGATTCAAACGCTCGAAACGCTCCAGCAACGGGATCATGCCGGAGATATCCCAGTGCTTTCCAATCCAAACTTCCGACCCGTTGTATTCCAAAAAGAGCGGTATGCCGGTGCGCAGGCTCGCTTCAACTCCAGCCGAGGTGAAACGACCATAGCGCTGATAGATCAAGTCGACCGGGCTCTCTTCGATCTCTCGCAATGCGCCCGCCGAAAAAATCAGATTGTTATGCAGATCGAAAGCCGCGCGGCTTATCCCGACAGTCTCGGGATGAATTATCTTCAACGCCAACTTCTGTTCGTCCAGACCCGCAATACGATCGTTGCTTATGAAAGTGATTTTGGCGCCCAGCTCAATCACCGCGTTCACGAATCCATTGATGTGCGTTGCAGCGCCACCTGCTGGTGTGCCGGCGCTGGGCGTACTCCGCAGATAAGCCATCGATACTGAATGAAAGTCTTTCCTGGCAGGCTGCGGAGAGAGAGAGTTCGCGCGATTCTCAGATGCTCGTTCAAGTTGTCTGAGCCTCGCATGTGACTGCTTGATTGCCACCACGCTGGAAGCGGTTTCGGCTGCCAGTCTGGACGGGATTCGGCTAAGAATTGTGGCGCGCGTTTCTTCTCGGCGGCCCTCATGAGCATCGAGCAAAACGACCCGTCGCGCGCCGGTCAGGGCGCCAAAAAGCATCAAAGCATTTTGCCCGCGCTGCCATACCAGTCTCTCCGTAGCAACCGCGAAGACGTCGGCGCGCATCGAGCGTAACAAGCGGACGCGTGCAATCGAACTCAGTTTGTCCAGCTGGTCGCGGGAGATGCCGTCAATGGTGGCGTCTGAATATTTTTTTTGCAGCCAATCACGGGCATCGTTGGCATCGCCGCTGAGCACAAGTAAAACTATTTTCATGTGATATTCGCGAGGCGAACTTTACCCTGCAGTTGCTGCCAGACGAATTCTGGTTAGCAGATCGCGCAGCTCGCCGCGGCGTAGCAGGAATATCTCCGCCGGACGACGATCGGTCTTGAGACAAAAATAAACAGCCACCAGAATAAATATCAGCGCGTAACTGACCGCCGAATTCGCCGCCGCGGCTCGCGCACCCCACAGGGGGATTAATGCCAGATTCAGCCCAATATTCAGCGCGAGGGTGAATAACCAGAAAATCGGAATAGCTAAAGGCAAGCCCGTGCCGGTGAAATGCTGAACCAGCACCGATTCGATCGACACCAGATATACACCCGGCAACAGAATCAGTAACTGGATCACAGCATCCGTGAAACGCGTACCGTAGATCAGCGGTAGTGCGAAAGACAACACGGCCGCGGCGACGCACATAAGCAACATCGCGAACGAAGCGTGCCGCGTGACTTGAAGTGCAAATTCACCGCGCGGATCCGGATCCGATGCCACACGCGGGAATAGTAGAGTGGCAATGATACCGGGCAGCATCATCAACAAATTTCCGACCTGCGAGGCGACTGCATAGACGCCAGCTTCCGACGCTCCGCGAAAGTGATTGACGATCAACAAGTCGGCACGAATGATTACTACTCCCGCAATTATTGAGATGTAGAACTTTCCACCGTACCGAAGCGTGCGTTTGAGCAGCCTGAAATTAGGGCGAAATGCACTGCGTGCTTTCTGCTGGGCCAGCAACCGTCCGATGATTGCTATAAGTACGAGAGCGATAATGATCACGGCCGTCGTATTGAGCGAAACCAACGCGCTCAGCCCGAACCCTAACAAGATAAGTACCACGATCGCGTTTATCAGCAATAGTATCGGCGTCGCCAGATCCAAAAGATTGAGCAAATCGATTCGATCGACCGCCAGAAACACGTTGAGTCCCAGGAGCGTTAGCATTTGAAAAGGAATTGAAATCGCGGCAATCGCAATTAATTTGTAGGGAACCCGCCCAAATAACGATGGGTCAATTCTGGCCAGCAGCAGAAGAGCGACCGTGAGCGCGCTGCCGGCGGCGAACGAGAACATCAAAGAATTCGCCCATAGCGGTCCCAGCCGCTTTCGATCCTGCGAGATAAAATAAGTATTTGCTGAAGGCAGGCCGGCGCTTCCGATTTGCAGGGCGAGGGCCACCATAACGTTCAGGACGGCCAGCGCTCCCAGGCCCTCTGGCCCAAGCCACCGCGCTACAATTACGCTGGAACCAATCACGCCGCAGAGCATCACCAAACGGGTCGCAAAAGTCAGCGCCACGCCCGATGTGAAGCTGCCAAAAGGAGGCGCCTTGCTCACCGTAACAGCGGCGTCGCTTTCTGTTGTCGGCGCGGTGATCGCATGGTCGCTCATATTTTGCCGTCGATATATTGATACTTCCTGCTAGCCCTCACCCTTTGCGAGAGGGCCATGAATCACCAGGAATGCCCTCTTCCCAACCCTTCTCGCAATTGGAGCAGGGCTTAAATCAGCCTATCCAGCGGTCGTACCACAAACTAAGATTCAGCAAACACCAAAGGTTCGCGCTCCAGTCGCGGACTTCGCGGCGATGCTCATCTGCGAGCCGCTCGATGTATCCATAGTCAAAAAAGTTTCGTTGCCGCATTGAGGAATTCATTAACTGCTGAACCAGCGCTTCACTCTCAGCTCCGCGAAACCATTCGCGTACCGGCGCGCCAAAACCGCGCTTGGGTTTATAAAGCAAATCCCTGGGGAGCACCGATTCCAGGGCGCGCTTCAGAATGTGCTTTCCAGTTGTTCCCTTCACTTTCAGGCTGCGCGGCAGTCCCATCGCGTATTCAATCAGATGATGATCGAGGAAAGGCACACGCGCTTCAACCGAGGTGGCCATGGTGATTTTGTCTACCCGCATCAAGAGCAGTTCAGGCAGACGCAGTTTCAATTCCAGATACGTCATGCGCGCGGCGTAGTCGGCGTTCGGACGAGCCGCCCCGATCCTGTCCTGATACTGCCGCACGATGTCATGCGTCGTCAGTCCATTGTAATTCGCGCGCATTTCCGGCGAGAGAACGTTAGCCTTCATCGTCTCGTCAAAGATCGAGACCCCGCCCCAGAACAGATTTTCGTTTGCCCCCAGCCTTCGAATCAGTTCGCTGGACATTCGTTTTTTTGAGCCCTTTTGCACAAGCGGCCGCGCCAGGGCCGCGGCAGCGCGGCGCGCAGCGAGCGGCGCGCGTTCGGCATAGCGCCAGAATCTTTCTTCGATCCGGAGATAAGTCCTGAACCAATCATAACCGGCGAAAATTTCGTCGGAGCCTTCACCTACCTGAACCACGATCGTTCCTGTCTCGCGCGCCAGCTTCGAAACATAATAAAGCGGCACACAAACCGGATCGGCAATCGGCTCGTCCTGGTGAAAAACAAGCTCGGGCAGAAACTGTTGCATCTCGTCACGGCCAATCATCACCTCGTGATGATTCGTGCCGAAGCGCTTTGAGATAGCACGCGCCGTATCCAGCTCGTTCAGTTCTTCGTTGTCGCGAAAGCCGACGGTGAAAGTTCGCACCGGCTTTGTCATCAGCTCAGACATCAGCGCTACATTAGCCGACGAATCAACACCACCAGAAAGAAAAACGCCAAACGGCACGTCGGCCATCATTCGCTTCTTAATTGAACTGCGCAGCAGTTCGAGAATCCTCTGCTGGTGATCTTTCTCACTGCCGTTAACGGGTGACGCCGGAGGCAACGCATCCCAGTACTGTGTGACGCGAGCCTCGCCGCCGCGATCGATCACCAGCATATGCCCAGCCGGAAGTTTCTTGATGCCTTGAAAAAGAGTTTGTGGCGCGGGCGTAGTTATGAAAGTCAGATAATGATAAAGGGCTTCCTCATTCACTTCAGCATTGACGGATGGATGTTCGAGGATTGCCTTGATCTCGGAAGCAAAGATGAACCGGCCGTCTTGCTGATAGAAGTAAAGCGGCTTAATGCCCGCCCGGTCCCGCGCTAACACGAGCCGTTGGCGGTCGGCGTCCCAAATTGCGATCGCATAGTCGCCTTCGATGTCTTGAATAAAGTCGAGCCTGCGCTCTTCATAAAGATGCAGGAGGGTCTCTGAGTCCGTGCGTGAGACATAGACGTGGCCGCGCTCTTCCAACCCTTTACGCAGAGACGCATGGTTGTAAATCTCTCCGTTGAAAACCAACCAGACACGATCGGTGCAACCATGCATCGGCTGATTACCGGCTTCGGATAAATCGATGATGGAAAGCCGGCGAAAACCGAGACCGCCGCGGCCGTCATCAAAAATCAGCTCGCCGGCGTCATCAGGACCGCGATGCGTCATCACATCGCGCATGCGTTCGACCAGCGCGCGCTCGACATTGCCGCGTGCTGCTCCATATTCCCAAACTCCAACGATCCCGCACATTAGTTATTGCCGATTGCCCTCCACAAGACACTCTTCGGCAACGTCCTGAAAGAGTCTTGACATCACGTAATATCGTCGCCCCGACAAATCATTCTTTTGATAAGTCAGGTCACCAGACGTCAACAGCTCGAGAGCGCGCCGATAAAAAGTCGCGTCGAGGTTGAAGAGGTACTGCTTGGCTTCTGCGAGCGATTTGCAGAGCGAGATATCAATCTCTTCCGAAAGCACAATACGCTCACCTGTATCTATGCCGGCGTCGATGAAGAAGACGCTGACGCCCACCGGGCTGCCTTCAACCAACGACCATTCCATCACGCTGCGCCCGCGATAACGCGGCAGAATGCCAATGTGCGCATTCAGGATGCCGAGCCGAAAACAGTTGATGGTCGGCTCGCGATAGATGGTACCCGACTTATGCAAGCCTATATCTAGATTCAACGATTTCAACCTTGATAACTCCTCAGGATGATCCAGCGGCCTGCGAAAGAATTTTACTTTGCCCCTTGCAATCAGCTGCAGCGACCTTAGTCTTTCACTCTTAAGAATCAAACGCGCTAGATGCTTCGCAATTCCTTGTACGCTTTCGCCGGCGGGAAAAAGCAAGATGAAAACATCATTGCCCTTAACATTTTTAGCCTCGTCGTAAACGCTTAGCGCCGCGGGAAGAGAGTTCGCCAGAATGGTAATTCGCATTTACAGCCAGGCCATCAGCGCGCGCGCATATAGCGCGAAATAAGAAGTCAAAAGCCATCCGTGTTGCGACTGCGGATGCCACGTGGCGGGCAGTAACTCGTAATAGTAGTTCAGCGCGTCAAGGAACCTCAAATCACGTCCGGTCGCTGCGTGAACGGCAACCAGATTCAGTTCGAGCAGCAGATTGTCGCTGTCCACGGCGAACTCTGACTCTTTTTCAATCCGGGTTCGATCATGCACCATCAGTCTTAGCAGCACGTATTCGCGAAGTTCGTGTTCTATTGGTAACGTAAAGTTTAGCGGGCAAGCGTATCTTTCGGTGAGAAGGTGAAACCGTCGTTGGTGCTCCGTTGTTGTTTTAAGATCCTGAAGAAAAGGCTCGAGCGGCGGGCGCGATCCGAAACGCGCCATTGTTGGTTCTGCCAGCGCGAGCTGTCGTAGCGACGCAAGACAATCGCTTTGCGACTCAAGCCAACTATTGGAAGCGCCGAAACAGGAAAGCAAATTCTTTAGCTCAACGGATGACTTATTCAGGAGGGTCCGCCGCACAGACGAAACGAATTCGCTCAGCCCGCCAAAATTATCCGAGGCCAGATTAGTGACGCGCTTGCCAAGCAGTTCATCAACGCGGCGGGCAACTGCTCTAGAAATCAGTTCCCTTTTCATGCTCGTGCTGAGGAGGTCCTGACGGGAAATCTGCCATTCCGCAACTCTCTCGCGAGCTCCGTAAGGGTCACACATTTGATGTCCGTAGCCTTCGATACTTCTGCGATAAAGCGTTCAATATGCGAGAAGTCTTGAATGTCTTTCGTATGATTTTCGAGAATGACAGGAACCTCTGCGATATTCGCGGCCCGCGCTCGGCGACGAATCGCAGCGAGCATCTCGCGCATCAGAGGATAATCCAACTGCGCGAGATCAGAAATCAGGTGCTTGCCTTTGATATAGGGCACAACTCCTTTTTCATAAACTTGCGTGAGCGTCGAAGCCTGACTGCTCCACGTCGATTCATGGCCATAACTTTCAACCGTGCGTCCAGTCTTCTTTGGCTTGGATTTGGGCGCGACTCGATTTTTTACCCCTCCTACTGCCTTGTGGAGGTGATGCTGAAAGGTTTGCCGGCGCGATCCGTAAAAGTGATTCGTCGGCACGCAGATGATCGGCTCGACCTTATCCGAGACTTTGCGCGCATCGGTCATCACCGGATAGAACGGCAAAAAGTCTTCCTCGCAATGTGTATAGTCAAGATCGATGCGGCGGGTCTGGTAGCGGACCCCGCCGACTATGCTCATGTCAAAGATGATTCCAAACTCGACCAGGATGGAAAGGATGTGCGGCGACGGAGCGATGCACCATGAACCAGATCGAAAGGAAACCGTGGCGTACTCAGCATTAATAGGCCGTAGCAAGTTTTCCAGGTACTGCTTGCCAGTCTTGATCATTCGACCCGCGTCATCTGGAGAATAATTCAGGATTGACCAGTCGCCGTTCAGGTTCCACTGGCCGTTCCGATAGTCGCAATCGCTCCACTGCGGATGAATGTGTAACTGTACATCGTGACCCTGGCGAAACGTTTCCTGTACTGCCGCGTCCCACTCGTCTGCCAACACTTTCAATTCAGGATGTACATTCTGAAATCTTCTAAAAGTGCTCTGCTGCAATATCTCGGCATTGAAGGAACCGCGTATGCCATGCGCGTTGTAAATATTGATGAGTTCGCGCATGGGACCAAACTGCAATTTGTAGGGGTCACCCGAACCGTCTCCGCTCAACTCCCAGTCATCAACAAAGGCAAGATAGATTGTGGGGTGCATTTTTGAATGAACTTCGTGTCCTGGCTCCGATGCCGCATCTCGCCGGATTCTAGACTTGCGATCGCCGATTAATTCGGCCGCCAACGGCGTTCACTTACGACCAAGAGTGTTCATGTCGTTGCAGGAGCGCTTAACACACCAAAGCGGATCTCACCGCGCGCGGCTTGGCGTCTTAAATTCTCGATTAACTCAAGCCGGTGTGCTTCGTCGTCATCGTGGCAGACGGGAACCAGTGCCCAGCGAACGATAAGCGGTGCCCGAGCATTTATGGACCAACGAGCGGCCACCGTCGCCTCCCTTGCACCGTAGTCGCATGAAACCGACCGTGGCACAAATTCGGGTCGCTCGTCCCGATCGAGCAGCGTCAAAAACAACCTCCCTGGCTTCGTCTCATAACGTGCCTGCACTGTTCCGTCAGGGCGCAGAATCGTCTCGATCTCTGCAGCGAAAACGAAATTGAAGCGAAAAATGTGCTCGCCCCGCCCGTGCAGCAGATCGGTCACTCTCCAACAGCGCGCCCGTTTATCGAATACAACCTTGCGGCAGTGTATCACCGGCTCCGGCAAGTGCGTGTAGCCATAATGCTCGGCAGCGACGGTGTCGTACTCTCGACCCAGCTCATAACTGAGCACCCTCGGATGGGCTTCGTCGCCAATGACGAATGGCACCGCCTCGTTCGTTGTATTTTGCTCGATACCATCGACTTCGACGGTCGAATGATACGCGGTCGAGCGAAAAAGATTCCGCTCATGCAAATCGGCCGTGTAAACATACGTGCCCGCATCAACAATAAAAGGCACGCCGCAAGCGGCCACTTCTATGCTCAGAGCGTCGTTATGACCGTGCGATCCGCGACCATTGACGCCGCTGCCACTCGCATTGAGCAGGAGGTATAGGTCATCATCGCGAAGAATATACGTACCACTATCGGGGAAGGCTTGCGACCCACTCGGCTCTGCTGCCGGAAGAGTCTGGTAATCGCGCACTCCCTGTGCTCCCAAAATCCAGAGCAGTTCTTCCGGCAAAGGTAAGTTCTTCAACTTGAAGCGCGGCTCCTTAAAAACCGCCGCGCCAATCGCCAGCACGTACGCGTGATCGTCGCCCGTACGCCGCACAGTCGGAAGTACCTGCCCGCTATCGGAATCGCCAATCAACGGCGCGTGGCCGTCAGGTCGCAGATAGGCACGAACATACTCGATCATTCCACGCAACTTGCTCCAGTATTGGTCGCCAATATAGATCTCGTTCAAGTGGCATAGGACGAAAGAATAAAGAAACAACTCCAGCTTAAAACGATGATAACCGGTGGAAGCTTCATAGTCGGCTCCGTCACGCAGGATTTGCTTATCCATTTCGCCGAGCAGCTCGCGCAGGCCAAAGTCGCGCCACTCGCGTGCGGCTTCCAATTCCGGCAGCATAACGCCCAGCCACAATAGCCCCGTCACATCAGACAGATAATGATTGCTGTTTGCTAAGTGCGAGAACTCGAGATTCCTTTGAATGTGAGCGCCATGCTGCTCGAACATCATAAGAAGTCCGGTGAGAGCTTCTTCATTCATTTGCGGAGCGTGCAGGAATAGTGTAAATCCAGCCAGCAGATTCATCGCGCGCAACGCAACTTCCATTGCGCAATTCCAATTGACGCCGCGCCCAACTGGATTTTGCGCGCGCCAGCTCGCCAGCTGGCGAAAGAACTCGGTGCTGAATTTCTCCGTGCTATCGGATTGAGCCTTGCCTGACCGTCCCACCCCAGCCGGGCTGCCCGACTGGGGACTCCGGCGTCGGGCTAGTGCCCCGTTTGTGACTGCGTATGCGCGGCCGAGTGTGATGAGGTGCGCGAGCCGGTTCAACTCCCAAACGACCCGCGCGTCCGAACCGTCGTTGCGAATCAAATTAATGTCTGCGTGATACGTCAGCGGCCAGTCGAAACCAGATAGCGGATCAAGATTCCACTTGATTTCTCCAGCGCCAAAACATTTTTCTCTGAAGCCGAGCAGTGGCCAGCAATGTTCATGCGCAATTCGCTTTGCCTGCTTGATCAGGCCATCGGCATCATCAGGAAATAGCGTTAGTTGCAGTTGGGCCGTCGAGTGCCCCGCATCCTCGAAGCCGGGAAAAAACTGCGGCGACCCGCGAGACCGAAAATGCGCCAACAGCTCAGGCACTGACATGCCGACGAAATCCGCAGTCAGTTTTGCCGGCTCCTGATTAAGTTGTGAGAGTTGCGCTCGCTCACGGCGGCGCGCAAGTGACAAACGGACCCGTCGTATCATCTCGAGGGCGGCCGTGCGCGGGCTGACTTCACCGCGCAGAGCGCGCCGAAATCGAAGGATGAGGGATGAGGGATGAAATCCGATCTTTTTTTCTCTTGATCCTTCATCTTTCATTCTTCATCCTTGCTCTTCAATCAGCGCGTCCAGAATCCGGGCCGCCGTATGGCCGTCCCACAGTGGGGGAATCTGGGGCGAGGAAGTGCCGGGGTTTTTATTCAGGGCTTGACGTGCAGCTTTAATTATCCTCGTCGGATCACTGCCTGCGATTGTGTTGGTACCCATCTCAACCGTAATTGGTCGCTCCGTGTTTTCGCGCAGCGTGATGCAGGGAATGCCGAGCACGGTCGTTTCTTCCTGAATGCCGCCGGAATCGGTTAGGACCAAACTCGAGCCGCTCAACAGTTCTAGAAAATCCAGATAACCCAGCGGGTCGGTCAAACACAATCCGGGTGCATTACTGACTCGGTCGGTGAGCCCCAGGTTGGCGATCATTTTCAACGTCCGAGGATGAACCGGAAAAACTATGGGAAGAAGACTACCAACCTCTTCGAGTGCCTCCACGATCCCCGCAAAGGTTTGCGATTGGTCAACATTCGAAGGGCGATGAAGCGTAAGCACCGCGTAATCCAAGTTTCCGAGTCGCAAATCCTTTCTGATCGTCGACTTGTTCGCAAGCGGAAGATACTTGAGCAGCGAATCGATCATGATGTTGCCAACAAAGCGAATTCGCTTTTCGGGAATTCCTTCGGCGCGCAAATTTTCATCAGCATCTCGCGATGGAGTGAAGAGCAAATCCGCAATCTGATCGGTCAGCAAACGATTGATCTCTTCCGGCATCGAGCGATCGCGACTGCGCAATCCGGCTTCGATATGCGCGACTTTGACTCCGAGTTTTGCGCACACCAGCGCACACGCCAGCGTCGAATTCACATCGCCAACGACAACCACCCAGTCCGGCTTCTCCTGCAGCACAAGAGGCTCGAACGCTTTCATGATCGCTGCTGTTTGTGCCGCATGCGAAGCTGATCCTACACCAAGATTGATATCGGGCTCGGGTATTTCCAGATCGCTAAAGAATGTGTCCGACATCTTCGCGTCGTAATGTTGTCCGGTGTGAATGAGGATTGGTTGGAACTCAGCCGGGCGGCATTTCATTGCCGTCACCAGGGGCGCTATCTTCATGAAGTTGGGACGCGCGCCGACGACGTTGATGATCTTGAGCATGAATCCAGTCCAATGTCCAAAGTCCAACGTCCAATGTCCATTACAATTCTCAACTTTGGACTTTGGACTTTGGACGTTGGACTTTGGACTTACAACCTAATTATCCTGGCTCGACTGCCTCGCCGTAGATCTCCGTTCAATGCATTGCGTGTGTCAACAACCAGCGAAGCGAGTTCCGTTATCCGGCGATAATCAATCTGGCTGTGATTGGTGACTACGACGACGCAGTCGGCCCTTTTGAGTTCTTCATCGGTGAGAGCGACGGATGAAAGTGGCGCGCCACTTCCTTCGGCATGTGCCAGATCAAAACGCACTTCGGGCACCAACGGATCGTGGTAACGCACGTCGCAGCCTTTGATTCGCAGGCGATCTATGATCGAGAGGGCCGGGCTCTCGCGCACGTCGTCAATGTCCGGCTTGTAGGCCACGCCAATCAGCAGAACATGCGACCCATTCATCGCTTTTCGGTCATCGTTCAGTCCGTCGGAAACCAGTTGGACCACGTGCTCAGGCATGCGCGAGTTTACTTCTTCGGCCAACCCGATGAAGCGCGAATCGAAACCGTGTTGTCGTGCTTTCCACGAAAGATAATGCGGATCGAGCGGAATGCAATGGCCGCCAATCCCCGGTCCGGGATAAAACGGCATGAAACCGAATGGTTTTGTCGCCGCCGCTCGAATCACTTCCCACGTATCGATGTTCAGCGCATAGCAGAGCCTTGCCATTTCGTTCGCCATGCCGATATTTACGGCACGAAACGTATTTTCGAGAAGCTTGGCCGTTTCTGCAACGCGCGCGGAACTGACTGGGTGAACTTCCTTAACGATCTGCGAATACAGGTACGCGCCGGCTTGGGTCGAATCATCGGTAACGCCACCCACGACTTTGGGAATATTGTTCGTTTGATATTGAATATTGCCGGGATCCACGCGCTCAGGCGAGAACGCCAAAAGAAAGTCCTTGTCGAGCTCAAGCCCCGTCTCTTGAAACATGGGTAGCAACACTTCATCGGTAGTGCCCGGGTAAGTTGTCGATTCCAGTATTATCAGTTGCCCTCGTCGCAAGTTGTGTTTGATCTCTTCGGCAGCGGCCAGAATGAACGAGACATCAGGCTCTTTCGTTTTTCGCAGCGGCGTCGGCACGCAGATAATGATCGCGTCGCGCTCTTTCAAACGGCCAAAGTCAGTTATTGCTTGCAGACGGCCCGCCTCGACCAATTCTTTTACGGTGTCTGAATCGACGTCGCCAATGTATGACTGACCGGCGTTAATCTGTGCTGCTTTTCTTTCGTCAACTTCAAAACCGAAGCAGTCGAATCCATTGCGAGCAAACTCAGTCGCCAGCGGCAATCCTACGTAGCCGAGGCCAATCACCCCGACACGCGCGTGCTTGTCCTTAATTAGATTGATGATTTCGTTCTTGATCATGAACGTCTTTTCGTCAGCAGCTTACAAATCATAAAGGCAGGAAGCAAGAATCACTAATGCTGCGATGAAGTCTCACCAGCCTAAGTGAGCCGCGCGCGCAGTGTCAAGAATGTGTTTTGAGGTCACGACCGCAAACTAACACCCAGCGCAAAAACTGAGGTTATGAACGATCGAAACGATTGCGTGCTTTCGCGCTAAGTCATGCGGAAGTTTGCGCACGAAGTCTGCTGCCGGGAAGATATCGACGTCATTGTCTTGATTGTCTTATCGGCATAAGCATTGCCTGCCGCCAAGCTGATACGGAGACAAAGTTCTTCAAACTTTTTCGCGTTTTTATCCATGAGCGAAAGGAGCTAATTATGCCCAAAACAGTTGTAAAGGAAGGCAAAGTGGTTTCTGCCAGAGGTAAGTTTTACGCCACCATCGGTCGCACGCGTCAGGAAATTCCAGCGACCCTGGTTGATCCCGGCTCACTGAAAAGATTTGCTGGACGGCCTGTGTCCTTCACGCTTTTTGGGAAGAGCATCGTAGCCATCGGCATCCGGCCAGGGCCGATAATCGTCTGCTACATTCCGGCCCCTGACGTGGTCAAGCAGATTCAACCCGACTTGCAGAAGTTTCTGCAAAAGAAATACATGGACGCTGGCATACTGCCCGGTTGAGGGGATCGTGGGCCAAGCAAGAAAACAGCCTTTGGCGTTTGAGAACGTGGTGGTGGAGGTGACCCAAGCCTGCCACCACCGCTGTTTGCATTGCTACAATTTCTGGCGGCGTCGGCGTGCGCCAGTGCAGCACCCACAAACGCTATCGCGAGCGGAGATCCTTGAGGTGATTCGCAAGATCCGACGCGATACGCCATTGCGCCAGGTCGCATTATCCGGCGGCGAGCCGCTGTTGCGACCGGATCTGCCGGAGATTGCAGGCGATCTGATAGCTGAAGGCCTCAACGTAGTTGTCATCACTAACGGCACGCTTCTGACTGAGGAGCGTCTTAAGCGTTTCCCGGTTGATACTGTCTTCGAATTCACTTTGTTCAGCGTTGACGCTCAACTGCATGATCGAATTGCCGGCCGTCCAGGTGCATTCAGGAAGGTGATTCGCGGCATTCAGCTTGCGGGCCGCCATAATTTCCGCCTCGCTCTGGCATGTGTAATCAATCGTTTGAACGCGCACGATGTGCTGCAGACCATCGAACTCGGCATCGCGTTGAAAGCTGAAGCGGCGATGTTCAATCGCATCAATCTCACTCGCTCCACGATGCCGCTGGCGGATCAACTCGTCCCGTCGGTGCAGCAATTAACGCAAGCCCTGGATGCTGCCGAAGAAGCTGCTCGCCGGTACGGCATTTCGGTGGCCGTGTCAGTGCCCATCCCGCCGTGTGTGATCGACGTCAGTCGATACAAACATCTCCACTTCGGCTGGTGCCCGCGAGGCGGCGAGGGCGCGTACTATACCATCAGCTACAATGGTCTAGTTCGCCCTTGTAATCATTCTTCGGTGATCCTTGGCGATCTGCGAATAGACAGCTTCGCCGAAATCATCATGCGCGAAGCGACTCGCGCGTTCTGGCAACCCGTTCCGCCCGAATGCCAAAACTGCCAACACCCGTTGCGCGACTCTTGCCGCGGCGGTTGTCTTGCTGCCAGCCACGAGTGCTACGGCACAGCCGCTCGAATGGACCCCTTTATCGCACATTGTTTATCGGCCTGATCCGCACGTGATTTACTTTAAGACCGCGTCGACTCGATAATGCGGCCGACCGTGCGAGCTTCTAAAACAGACAGCTCTTACGACGTGGCGATTGTCGGTGCGGGAGTGTTTGGCGCATGGACGGCTTATAAGCTGCAGCGTTCGGGAAGGCGTGTAATCCTGATCGACGCTCACAGCCCCGGTCACAGCCGTTCCAGTTCCGGTGGCGAATCACGCATCATGCGGATGGGCTATGGCGCCGATGAATTCTACACGCGTTCATCACTGCGGGCTTTGCAACTGTGGCAGGAATTGTTTACGCACATCAACGAACCGCTCTTTCATCGAACCGGTGTACTTTGGCTCGCCCATGAAGATGATCCATATCCGGTGAAGTGTGCTGAGACGCTGGCGAAGCTCGCGATTCCTTTCGAGAGGCTGACGACGGCAGAAGTCGCGCAGCGTTATCCGCAGATTGGTTTGGAGCGAATCTCCTGGGGACTGCTCGAGCCGGAAAGCGGAGTCCTGATGGCGCGCCGCGCAGTCCAGGCCGTTGTCAGGGAAACAATCAAGAGCGGTGCAGAGTATTCGCAGGATGCTGTAAAGGCGCCGATCGGCGGAGGAAACCTGGACTGTATTACTACCGAAAGTCGCCGACGCATCTCAGCCGGCGAATATATCTTCGCTTGTGGTCCATGGCTGCCTAAGATTTTCCCCGACTTATTGCGTGATCGAATTCATCCTACCCGCCAGGAGGTTTTCTTTTTCGGCATTCCCGCCGGTGATCGGCGTTTCGCAGCACCAGCCTTGCCAACCTTTATCGATTTCAAAGACGAGGCCTATGGCCTGCCGGATCTCGAAGGGCGCGGCGTCAAAATAGCAATTGACCGGCATGGACCGCCTTTTGATCCTGACAGCGGGAATCGAGTTGTCACCAGCGAAGGTCTTGCTGAGGTTCGTCGCTATCTGGCGCGCCGGTTACCAGAATTGAAAGACGCGCCTGTCACAGAAACACGAGTCTGTCAGTACGAGAACACGTCGAATGGCGACCTCCTCATCGATCGACATCCCCAGTTCGATAATATCTGGTTGGTTGGCGGCGGCTCTGGCCACGGTTTCAAGCATGGACCGGTCGTGGGTGAATACGTTGCTGCCAGAATTGAAGGTAGTAATAAGGGAATCGAACCGCGCTTTAGTTTGGCAACCAAAGCATGTGAGCAAGAGCGCACCGTCTTCTAATTCAACTTAGGAGCGTGTTGGATGCTGAGTGTTGATTTGCCGCCGCCGCAACTCTTCGGCCTGCAACTGCGCCGATCCAGGATATAGTGGTGGGCCAGTTTGATGTCCGACAAGCTTTTAGCTTGTCGAACTTGGACGACAAACTGAAGTTTGTCGGACATTCGCATTGAAACTGACCCACCACCCAGGATATTAAACCTATTGACATTTGGCTATGGCCGCAATATTCTTCGCAAATCCTTTTAAAGGCTGAATTCCCACGAGCCTCTGCTCCCTAAGGCACACTCGCCAAAATCCAGCCGGGATAGGGCCCCAAAACATCTGTTCACACGAATCGGAGGTGTGACGTGAACGACACTAGGTTTGATTTCAAATACCTTCGGAGTCGGCGTATTTTCCCGTCCGCGTTGGTAAAGTGCGCTTTTATTACCTTGCCGCTAGTGGTCGGTGGCGGC
>WNFY01004070.1_pt1 | contig 19232 bp, 16 predicted proteins | sample 5400091 | NCBI WGS metagenome assembly WNFY01 (sample SAMN13153364, study PRJNA577476) | soil metagenome | isolation source: 60 cm soil or saprolite under grassland replicate 1 | place: USA:California | collected 2016-06-15
TTGTCGAGCTTCATCAAATCATTCGCCCAAATGATTGATGCTGGAAGCGAAAGCCGCGAAAAGGCAGTCGCCCTGCTCGTCTTGATGTACGGCGGGCTCTCCTTGTCCCAGGCGGTGGCCGGCACGCGGCTCAGCGACGAGTTTTTGCAGGCGGGAAAAAAATTGAGCGAGCAGTGCTTGGCGACGGGAGACGTGAACGGTAGGAGCGGAGTCAAGCGTAAAAATTCTCGAGCATTTCTAACAAGCAAGCGAAGTAAGAAGGAACTACAAAAATGAATGAGAGCGTTAAAGAAGTAACCGACAATTCTTTTGAGCACGAAGTTCTGAAATCCGAAAAACCAGTGCTGGTTGATTTTTGGGCTGCCTGGTGCGCGCCTTGCCGGATGTTGTCGCCGACGGTTGAAGCGATCGCCGAACAATATTCGGGAAGCCTCGCAGTAGTAAAGCTGAATGTGGATGATAATCCGTCTACCGCGGCGACGTACGGAATCAAAGGCATTCCGACCTTGATCCTGTTCAGCGGCGGAAAGGAAGTTGAACGCGTGGTTGGCGCTACCAGCAAAGAGTCGATTTCACGCATGATTGTGAGATACAACAGCTTGCCCGAGGAGGCAGTCACAGATTGCGTAGCGGTCTGAGCTGAACCAGGCACTTTCGGCGCACAAGTCGTATCCTGAGTATCTATTCGTGGAGGTGAAGCCATCATGAGTACCACAGAGTTGTCTCTCGGACCAGACGCCATAAGGCAGATAACGACCGGTGAAGTGGCTATGCAGGTCATCGACCAAAAGCAGGTGGAATCACTATTGGCGGCGGAGAGGCGAACGTTGGAAATGATCGCCGGTGGCGCCAGCCTCACTGATGTCCTGGAAGATTTATGCGACACAATTGACGATCAAGCTCCTGAGATCATTTCATCGATTCTACTGATGGACCCAAACGGCGAACGGCTTTGGCCCGCGGCGGGTCGTCGCGTTCCCGAAGGGTGGGTTCGGACCATCACTCCCTTGCCAATTGGGCCTGGCATGGGTTCGTGCGGCACGGCTGCGTTTCTGAAGAAACCAGTGATCATCTCTGACATCGCGAGTGAGCCGCCGTGGTCGGACATTACAGCCCCAGACTATACAGAGATTGCCCTGAGTTACGGACTGCGAGCGGCTTGGTCCCAACCACTCATTTCGAAAGACAATGAACTGCTCGGCACCTTCGCAATCTATTATCGGGAACCCCGACAGCCGAGCGACAGTGATCTTAAGTTGATCGAGGGGGCAGGTAACATCGCCGTCATCGCCATCAAGGGAGAACGATCACAGACGGCGCTGAAAAATGCGTTCGAGGAGATCAAGCAATCGGAAGCACGACTGCGAAAAATCATCGATACGATTCCAACACTCGCGTGGTGCGGTCTGCCGGACGCTTCCAAGGAATTTTTCAATAAGCGGTGGCACGACTATACGGGTCTCTCTCCGGAAGAGGCCAGCGGTTGGGGGTGGAAGGTTACGATTCATCCAGATGACTTAGAAAAGTTAATGGATAGATCATTCAAATTCATCGCCTCCGAGGAGCCGGGTGAGGTCGAGGCACGCATGCGACGCTTCGACGGAGAATATCGGTGGTTCTTGTTCCGGGCCGAACCCCTGCGCGACGAGCACGGGAATGTCGTCAACTGGTATGGAACCAATACCGACATCGAAGACCGAAAGCGGGCTGAAGAAAAGCTCCGGCAAGACGAAATGGAGCTGCGACAAATCACCGATGCCATCACGCAAACCATCATGGTCCTGGCGCCGGATGGGACTGGTCTCTACGCCAATCAGTCGATGCTCGATTTCAGCGGCCTCACGATGCGCGAGGTAATGGCAGCGGACTTTCGGACACGGTTTTTTCATCCGGAAGATGTGGAGAGGCTCCGCGACGAACGCCGGCAAGCCCTTTCAAGAGGCGTCCCGTTTGAAAACGAACAACGGACGCGGCGCAGAGACGGACAATATCGATGGTTTCTCATTCATTACAAGCCGCTGCGGAATGAACAGGGGCAAATCATTCGCTGGTATGCGACCGGCACCGACATCGAAGATCGAAAGCAAGCCGAAGAGCAGATCCGAAGTGAAAACCTGGCGTTGCGCGAAGAAATCGACCACGCCTCGATGTTCGAAGAAATCGTCGGTTCGTCTGAGGCGTTACACACTGTGCTGCGGCAAGTCGCTAGAGTGGCGCCGATGGACTCGACAGTTCTGATCCTGGGTGAGACCGGAGTAGGTAAAGAATTGATTGCTCGCGCAATTCATAAGAGGTCGAATCGTGCGACGCGGGCATTTATCCGAGTGAATTGCGCGGCGATCCCTCCTTCTTTGATCGCCTCCGAACTCTTCGGACACGAGAAGGGTGCCTTCACCGGCGCGACGCAGCGGCGGCTGGGTCGCTTCGAATCCGCCAACGGCGGGACAATCTTTCTAGACGAGATCGGCGACCTTCCGGCCGAGACTCAAATCGCTCTATTGCGGGTCCTCCAGGAGCGAGAAGTTGAACGCGTCGGCAGCAGCCAGCCAATCTCAGTGGACGTGCGGGTGGTGGCCGCGACAAATATTGACCTGATGGCCGCCGTAGCTACAGGGACACTTCGTGAGGACCTCTTTTACAGGCTGAATGTATTTCCGATCCAGATACCTTCGCTGCGCGAACGCGTGGACGACATTCCTTTGCTCGTCGAATACCTCATCGAGCGCTATGCGAAAAAAACGGGAAAGAAGATCAAGACCATAACAAAGAAGTCCCTGGATCTGTTTCAAGCCTACGATTGGCCGGGTAACATCCGCGAACTGCAGAATGTCGTTGAGAGAGCGGTCATCCTGTCCGATGGTGAAACGTTTTCCGTCGATGAGAAATGGCTGAAGCACGAATCATCTCAAGAATCGCGTCGCGGGAGCATACCGGACGGTGCGTTGAGCCGGGATCGCAAGCGCGAAAGGGCCTTCATCGAAGCTGCGCTCGCGGATAGCGAGGGCCGCGTCTCGGGTCCGTCCGGGGCCGCGACCAGGCTGGGAATTCCGCGACAAACGCTTGAGTCGAAGATTCGTAGCTTGGGCATCGACAAGCACCGGTTCCGGCTCGCGTAACTTTCGTCTCTTAGAAAGCCAGCTCTTTAGGTCGACCCTGCAGGCGGTTGGCGGTCAAGGCGATTCATCCTCTCATTTCAGTTCATAAGAAGTACCGACCCTCACATTTTTCCCGCGATGCGACTGCCTGCTCCCTGGCATTCAACTGCCCAAAATCAGCAGATGCCGAACTTCGGCAGTGAGATCAGACCAGCCTCGCGTAATGGATCCAATAAGTTAGGTCAGGCACCTGAGTTGCTCTGCTTAGGCGCGCGGGAGCGAGGATGACATTAAGAATCCAGAAGAGTTGTGATGATCATAACACTACTGTCCGGCTCTGTGGGCGACTGGTGGCGTCACAATGTCAGGCATTATCCGAGCAGATAGAAAGCAGCACCGGAATGGTCGCGATAGACCTGGAGGAGGTGACACTTGTCGATCTTGACGTCGTGCAGTTCCTGGCGAGATGTGAAGCAAGGGGCATCGAGCTGCTGAATTGCTCACCTTACATACGCGAGTGGATCTCCAGGGAAAATGACAGAGCCGGCAAATTGTAGCCATAGGCACCCGCACACCGAACTCCGCAGCAGAGTCGGTGAAAGGACAGGCGAGCAAGGAAAGTCTTGGGAGGACGGCGAGTCTGTTGCTAGTCGGCGGAGCGCACACCTTCCGGGACCCAACGGCAACCGCGTCGGTACCAGGCAATTGCCGTCAGTCCGCGAACCGACGCTCGATGAACCTGAGGCTGATGGCGTTAACACCGCGCACGAGGACGAGGGGCAAGAGGCTAAAAACACTCCCGCTCCTCCGAGCGTCAGATCGAAGCGCCGCCTCCTGTTCGCCGTCATCGGCGTCGTACTCCTGATAGGCGCGGTCGTGGGGGTGCGTTACTGGCTAAACTCGCGGCATTACGAATCGACCGACGATGCTTTCATCGAGGGCCACCCCACGCAAGTCAGCCCAAAAGTGCCGGGCTACGTCAAGAAAATTTACATCACCGACAACCAGCAGGTACGAGCGGGTGATCTGCTTGTCGAGATCGACCCGCGAGATTATGAAGCCAAACTCTCGCAGGCTCGTGCAGCACTCAGCGCCGCAATCGCCCGCAGTCAGGCAGCGCGCGCTAGCCTTGCCCTAATCCGCGTCACGGCCGGGGCCGGAGTTGAGCAAGCATCTGCTGCGGTAGAGTCCGCGCGCAGCGGTGTCGCGCAGGCGCACGCTGCCGCCTCCGCCGCCAAGGGACATGCGAATCAGTTGTCGGCTGCGGTCGGAACCGCCGAGGCGAACGTGGCGCAGGCCCAGGCGCAGGTCGTCGCGGCGGAAGCTGAAGGCGTGCGCGCGCGCGCCGACGCTGTGCGTTATCAAGCCCTTTACAAGGAAGACGTCGTCTCACGCCAGGAGTTGGAACGGACAACGGCAGCTGATGCCACCGCAGCCGCACAACTCGAAGCGGCGCGCAAACGCGTCGCCGCTGCCGAAGCGCAGGCGGGAGAGGCGCGCGCCACACAGGGAGCGGCGGCAGATCAATACAAGCAATCACTCTCCCAGATCACCGGGACAGAAGCGCAGGTTGGCCAAGCCGTCGGAAAATTGAGCGAGGCCAAGTCGGCTCCGCAGCAGATCGCAGTTAAGCAGTCGGAGCTGGAAACGACGGCCGCTGAGATCGAGCAGGCCGAGGCCGCTGTGCGACAGGCCGAACTCGATCTCTCCTACACGAAAATCTATGCGCCCGAAGACGGACGGATCACGCGGAAGTCGGTCGAGCTCGGCGCGCTCCTTCAGCCCGGCCAGGCGTTGTTCCTCCTTGTGCCCGCCGAGATGTGGGTACTGGCCAACTTTAAGGAGACGCAGCTCAACCGCATGCGCCCCGGCCAGCCAGTCGAGATCAGCTTGGACACATATCCTGACAAAATCTTCAGGGGGCATGTTGACAGCTTCCAAACGGGCACCGGCTCGCGCTTCTCGTTGCTTCCGCCGGAGAACGCGACCGGCAATTACGTGAAGATTGTTCAGCGCCTGCCCGTCAAGATCGTTTTCGATGAGCAACCAGATCCCGAGCATCTGATCGCACCGGGGATGTCGGTAGAGACGGCGGTCAAAGTCCAATGAGCGCAGCTGCCGACACACTGATGCCTGGGGTCATGCCTGCGGCGCTTCGACCCGCGATCAATCCGTGGATCATCGCGATTACGGTCACGCTGGCGACGTTCATGGAACTCCTTGACACTTCCATCGCCAACGTCTCATTGCCACACATCGCCGGCGGCTTGAGCACGGGACAGGACGAATCGACGTGGGTCTTGAGCAGCTATCTGGTGGCGAATGCCGTCGTGCTCCCGTTAAGCGCGTGGCTGTCGCGCTTGATGGGGCGTAAGAACTATTACATGCTCTCGGTCGCGCTCTTCACCGCGAGCTCTCTGCTTTGCGGTCTCGCGCCGAGTCTTGGATGGCTCATCTTCTTCCGGGTGCTGCAAGGCATCGGCGGGGGCGGACTCGCCCCCGTCGAGCAGGCGATTCTCGTAGACACATTCCCTGCCGAGAAACGTGCCTCGGCCTTCGCCGTCTACAGCATCGCCATCGTCAGCGCGCCAGCCATCGGGCCGACGCTCGGCGGCTGGATCACCGACACTTACTCCTGGCGCTGGGTGTTCTTCATTAACATCCCTATCGGGTTGCTCTCACTGTTGCTTTCGGGCGCGCTCATCTCCGATCCACCGGAGTACACGAGGGAGCGGCGGGCGAATAAAGGCAAGCTGAGGATTGATTACATCGGCATCCTGCTCGTAGCCGTCGGCTTCGGTTGCCTCGAGGTGGTGCTGGATAAAGGCGAGCGAGAGGACTGGCTGCAGTCGAGCTTCATCGTCGCGTTTCTCATCACGTCAATTGTCGCACTCGTGGCGGTGGTCGTCTGGGAGTTGACGCGCAAAGATCCTGTGGTGGACTTGACACTGCTCAAGGAGCGGAATTTCGCGCTGTCGAGCATCCTCTATTTCATTGTCTTCTTCATCCTGTTCTCGAGCACCCTGCTCGTGCCGCTGATGCTCCAGAACCTTTACGGGTACACCGCGACCGACGCAGGAGAGGTTCTTTCGCCGGGGGCGATGGTCATCGTTGTGCTGGCGCCCGTAATCGTCATGATCTCTCAACGGGTGCAGCCGCGCTGGATGATGGGCTTTGGCCTGCTGGTCTGCGCCTTCGCTTCTTTCAGCATGACTCGGCTCAACCTGAACGGCGATTATTACAGTTTCGTGATACCGCGCCTGGTCCTGGGGCTGGGGGTGGCGTTCCTGTTTATCCCGCTCAATCTGATCGCCTACTCGTACCTGCCGGCGGAGAAAAACAACAGGGGCTCGAGTCTGGTGAACCTGTTCAGGAATCTGGGCGGCAGCTTCGGCGTCGCCTTCGTCGCAACGATGCTCGCCCGGCGCAGCCAGTTCCATCAAAGCGTGCTCGGCGTACACGTCTCGGCCTATGACCAGGCGGCCAGCGGAACGCTGCAAGACATCACGGGGAAGCTCATCGCAGCAGGAGTGCCGGCAGGCGAAGCGATGGCGCGCGCGCAGGCGCTCATCTATGCCACGGTGCAAAAGCAATCAGCGCTGCTCGCCTCACTTGACGTGTTCTGGCTCCTGTGCGTGCTGGCGCTTGCGGCAGCTCCGTTGGTGCTGCTCATCAAGAACATCCGACGCGGCGGGGCGGCGGCCGCGGGCCATTAACAACTATTCCGTGCTTACGGCAAACTTGGACCATTCCCTTCAATAAAAAGGGAATCACGGTGACAGCGGTACAGCTACCGCTGACTTCGCTTGAACATGATAACGCCGTTACTTGTAGCGCCCTGGCGGCGCAAACAAGTCCCAGAGTGCTGGTTGGCCACTCCTACTGCGGTGTCGTTATATCGAGAGCCGCGTGAAGCCCACTTCCATAAGCTGCCGAAAGTCGGCACATGCTGAACTTCAGCAGTGAAACAGACCAGCCAGGGTAATGGATTCAGTTAGTTAGGACTGGCACTTGAGTTGCGCTTACTCATGCCGCTGCGATGATTCATTCGAACAGCGGTCCTTCGATGGCTGGAGATCCCTTTGGAGGAATTTGAACAAGGCATTTACAGAAGGTGACTTCAACAACACGAAAGGAAAATTAAAAATGAAAACGAAATCCAAGAACGTGACCATGAACAATCCCGACGAGAAGAGACAGGGAATGAAGGTGCGCACGGTTGTCACCGGCCATGACGCCAAGGGTCGGTCTGTTTTTGTGCAAGACGAGAAAGTCGATGGGACGCCCATTCCTGGACTGGGAGAGCTCGCCTTTCTCTGGAATGCCGATGAGCCGGCAACCTACCCGAGCGCGGGGAACAATCCGGCGGCCCCCGGTATATTCCCACCCGTAGGCGGCATCCGCTACATCATAGGGACGTACTTGCCCGGTGTGATTGCGCCAGAACCCACTCCCGAGATGCACCTCGAGGATGGCGACGAACCCGGTGGAGCAAACGACGGCTTTCACACGACCGACACGACGGATTTCGGGGTCCTTCTCTCCGGCAACATGGCACTCGAGCTTGATGATGGCGCGGAGGTGTTGCTGTCTCCCGGCGATGTCCTAATTGAGAACGGAACTCGCCACCGTTGGCGCGTGGTTGGGGACGTGCCGGCCACCCTGGCGTCTTTCATCATCGGAGCCCGCCGCCGTTAACGAGTTGACGACAATGGCTAGACTCGCTGCTACGGCTGTTGTGCCCGCGCTGTCAACACTCGTGCTACAGAACGAAGTAATCAGAAGACTAAGGAGAAAAGAAATGAAAATCACCCAAACTTATTCAGCTGCTTTGATCGCAATTCACACCATTGATTCAGAGCCCCAGAGGGCCAAGTCAGCGATCCGGGGCGTGATACTGCGTGTCGGATTAGCGTTTCTAGCATTTACGCTCGTCGTCGGTACAAGCGGCTGTACGAATGTCAGCGCGGCTCAAGACGAAAGATCCGTTCGCGCGCTCGGCGATACCTTTGCTAACGCTTTCGTTCAGAAGAACGCTGAGCTCCGAGCATCCCTATTCGCCGAAGACGGAACCTTCGTGACGCCGCAGGGTGACTTTCTGCAAGGGCGGGTCGCAATGGTGAAGGACTTCGGTCCCGAGGCGCAGCAAGCCGTCAACGGCAGTACGCAAGCAGCGTTCTCCAACTACCGGATCCGCTTCATCAAACCCGATGTTGCGGTCGTTGACGCGCTGCTTACCGTACGCAATGTCAACGGTCCAGATGGGACGATCATCCCCGTGATTCCGATCGACTTTTTCTACGTGGCCGTCCGCCACGCCGATAAATGGCTCATCCAGGATGGGCGCGCGCATTTCGCGGCCGCGCCGCCTTCGGGCATGACCAAGTCCTCGAGGTGATCGCAGCTTTAAGAAACAGAGGGCTGTTTATGCAGCAGTGTGCGACGAGCACCTGCATGGCCCTTAGAAACGTAACCGACACGAACATGTTTAATCCAAAGGAGTGACGACAATGGGTAAGCTAACGGGCAAGAATATCCTTATCACCGGCGGCAACAGTGGGATCGGGCTGGCGGCAGCACAGGAATTCGACAGAGAGGGCGCGCGTGTCGCCATCTGCGGCTTGAATGAGTCGTCGCTTCAGGCGGCGAAGGAGACGCTTGGCGCCGGAAGTCTCGCGGTTCGCGCGGACGTCAGCAATCTCACCGACCTCGACACGATGTTCGCCACGATCAAGCGGCAGTTCGAGCACCTGGATGGCGTCCTCGTAAATGCAGGCTACAGCGTGTTCCTGCCGTTCGAAGAGGTGACAGAGCAAAACTTCGACAAGGTGATAAGCATCGATTTCAAGGGGGTTTACTTCACGATTCAAAAGGCCTTGCCGCTACTCAGGCAAGGCTCGTCTGTAATCATTACTTCGTCTGTTGGCGCGCGCAAGGGGTGGCCGACCACCTCGATCGTCTCGAGCTGCAAGGCCGCGGTCGTCCATCTCGCTCGAATCCTCAGCGCCGAACTCGTGGGCCGTGGGATTCGCGTGAATACCCTAAGCCCAGGCCCGACGGATACTGCGATGTTCGGTCGTTTCGCAGGCGATGAGCAGGGCAATGCGGTTAAGGAAGTCCTCGGAACCAACAATCCTAGCAAGCGGATCGCCGATCCGTTGGAAATCGCGAAGCTGGCAGTCTACCTCGCGTCGGACGACTCTGCGTACGTCGTCGGATCAGACTTCCTCATCGACGGCGGGGTCACGGCCATTTCGGCCGTGGGCGCCTGAGCCTCGTTGCAGAGAGCGAAGCCGGAGGAGTTCTTTTTAGGATAGGAGAGCAATGAATCTATACACACCGAAGCAGCTCGCGGACAGTATGCGTGTTGTCCGCAAGAACACGATATTAATCGCCGAGGACATCCCCGAAGCGCAATACGATTATCGCCCGGCGCCGGATAGCCGTTCCGTGCGCGAAACCCTTCTTCACATGGCTTCGATGACGTTGTTCGATCTTCACATTCACGAGGAGCAAAAGCTCACCTCGATGGAAGGTTTTGATCTCCGGGGGTTCTTCGCCGGACTTCCGACCAACGAAAAAGGCTCGCTTCCTAAAGCCGAGATCGTGGCAGTGTTGCGCGACGAGGGGGAACGCTGGTGCGATTGGGTTGAGACGCTCCCCGAAGCCCGGGCAGTCGAGATAGTAGCGCGCGGAGGGGCCGGTTCAGGGGGCAAAAACCGCTTCGAGATGCTGATCAACTCCAAGGAGCATGAGATGCACCACAGGGCTCAGCTGATGGTCATCGAGCGCCTGCTTGGCATCGTGCCGCATCCGACGCGGAATCGCCAGCGGCCCAAAGAGTCGGCTCAAAGGAGCACTACCTAGAGCCGTGACGTCGGCCGCAGAGATTTGGGATTAGGTTGCTAACACCAAGATCTGGCGATGGTTTTTGGCGATCTTCAAAAGAGTCAGGTAACTAACTCATAAGCAAAGAATGGAAGGAGGAGCTGTGACGGGAAACGAAGTTCTCGACAGAACGGTGAACCACGCGGACAACGGGCGGTCCCCCGCGGAGCCGCCGTCTCGCCCGCGGAATAGAAAGGTGCTCCGCACCCTCGCGCTCGTCGTCTTACTTGTAATCGCCGGGGTCCTGGCCTGGGCAAATTGGGCTACCGTTTCGAAAATCTTTCACGGCGGTGACGGCTCTGATCGAATCATTCGACTCAGCGGAAGAATCGAAGGCGATGATTCAGCCGTCGCGTCGAAGACCAGCGGTCGGATTCTCGATGTCCGTGTTCGCGAGGGAGACAGCGTCAACGCCGGACAGATCCTTGCAGTGCTCGACGATCAACAGGTTCGCGCGCGCGAAGAACAGGCGCGGGGAGCTGTTGAAGGCGCGGTAGCCAGAACCAAGGTGGCCAAAGCTCAGATTGAAGTTCTCGAAGAGCAACTGCGGGAGAGCCAACTGCAGACTGAGCAGGCCACAGTCGATGCGGAAGGGCGCGTCAGTCAGGCAGAAGCGGACCTCGCGGCTGCGGAGTCGGACCTCGCCCGCCAGGAAGCTTCATTGCAGCTCGCCTTGTTCGACAAGGATTCCTATACGCGGCTGGCGCAGTCGGGAGTTGTCTCCCAACGTCAGGGGAAAGAGGCAGTGTCCAATGCAGATCAGCAGACCGCCGCCGTGGCCGCCGCCAAACGACGGATCGAGGCTACGAAGGGAGCGTTGACAACTGCAAAGGCCAATGTCGCCAATGCGGCGATCCGGGGAGCGCAGACCGCGGCGATCCGAAAGCAGATCGCTCAGCAGCAGGCGGAGATTGCCAGCGCCACAGCGAACGCGACACAGGCGCGCGCGGAGCTCGTCGAAGCCCGGGCGAACCTTCAGGATTTGACGGTCACCGCGCCATTCACCGGAACCGTTCTGACGCGAACCGCCGAACCCGGCGAAGTCATACAGGCCGGAACACCAATCGTCACACTGCTCGATTTAACGAAGGTGTATCTTCGTGGGTTCATTCCCGAAGGGAGTATCGGACGCGTCAAGATAGGGCAGGCCGCTCGGATTTATCTCGACTCGCAACCGGACCGGCCCATCGTCGCCTATGTCCTTCGGATCGATCCGCGAGCGACTTTCACTCCTGAAAACACCTATTTTCAGGATGACCGTGTGAAACAGGTTGTGGGCGTAAAGCTGCAGCTTAAGGACGCAATCGGATTCGCCAAGCCGGGAATGCCCGCGGATGGCGAAGTCCTTGTCGAGGGCGATTCCTGGCCGGCGAAGAGGTCCGCAAAATGATCGCCGTAGACAATAAGGGATCTTACGGCGAGGGATTGCCGCCTTATTCCGGGGCGGCCATCCAAGTGAAGAATCTCTGGAAGAAGTACGGCGACACCGAGGCGGTTCGGGGTATCAGCTTCGATGTCAACAAAGGTGAGATCTTCGGACTCATTGGGCCGGACGGCGCGGGCAAAACCTCGACTTTCCAAATCCTTGCTGGCGTCATGGAAGCAAGCTCAGGCGCCGCTGATGTTCTGGGCCGGCCCGCCCGTCAAATGCGGTCGCAGAGCGGTTATCTTACACAGGGATTTACACTCTACCCCGACCTCAGCGTCGCCGAGAACATTCGTTACGTCGGCGCGTTGCGGGGCATCGACCCACGCGAAATTGACCGGAGAGGCCAGTCCTATCTTGAAAAATTTGACATGCTGCGCTTCAGGGACAGGCTGGCGGGCCGTCTGAGTGGCGGCATGAAGCAAAAGCTTGCGCTCGTTTGCGCACTGGTTCCCGAGCCGGGAGTGCTATTGCTCGATGAGCCGACGACTGGAGTCGATCCGGTCTCGAGGCGCGAGTTTTGGGACGCGCTGGCGCACCTCGCAGCAGAGGGGCTGACAATTGTCGTCGCCACACCGTATTTCGACGAAGCCGAACGCTGCCATCGCGTCGCGCTGATGCACGCGGGTACTATTCGACAGATTGCGACGCCGGAGCAACTGCGGAACAGTCTCGGACTCGTCCGCCTGGAGCTCTTTACGCCTCAACTCGCCGAGACCGAGCTCATGCTTTCGGAACATGCGGGCGACGGTTCAATTGCGGACGTTCAGCGCTTCGGCGATCGCCTCGATCTCCTGGTGAAACGACCGGAAGAGGCTAAATTGATCGTCGCGGAACGCATGGCGGCGGCCGGACTCGACAGCGCGGAAGTCCGCACCGATATACCAACGCTCGAAAACGTCTTCGTTGTCACATCACGAAAACTCGGCGAGGAAATCCACGCCGTGCCCTTTCCACACCGGCGCGATCATCATCGCCTTCACGGACAAGTCGCCATCGGCGCGCGCGGTCTCACCAAGGAATTCGGCGGTTTTTCGGCCGTCCGGCATGTTGACGTGCAGATCCGGTATGGAGAGATCTATGGGCTTCTAGGCGCGAACGGAGCCGGAAAGACCACGACCATCAAGATGCTTTGCGGCCTGCTTGAGCCGTCACGTGGCGAAATGGCGCTGGCGGGGCAGGCGGGAGGGTTTCGCTCGCGCGAAGTAAGGCAGCGCATCGGGTACATGTCGCAGAAATTCTCTCTCTACGACGACCTCACCATCGCCGAGAACCTGGATTTCTTCTCGTCTGTCTACGGCGTACCGCACCAGGACCGGCCGGAAAAGATGCGCTGGATACTCTCGTTTTCGGGTCTGGACGGCAGGCAGGGCCAAATGACCGGCAGTTTGCCCGGCGGCTGGAAGCAGCGCGTTGCCTTTGGGTCGGCGATCATGCACGAACCGAGCGTGCTGTTCCTGGACGAGCCGACCTCTGGCGTCGACCCGCTGGCGCGACGAGCTTTCTGGTCGATGATTAACCAACTCGCCGACCGAGGCGCCGCCGTCCTGGTGACGACGCACTACCTCGAAGAGGCAGAGCAGTGTAACCGCCTGGGTCTCATGGTGGCGGGCGAACTAGTAGCGGAAGGGAGTCCGGCCCAAATCAAGGCCGCCCAGAAGGGACATGTTCTGGAGTACGTGGTCGATCAGCCGCAACGCGCTGCGGATTTCCTGAGAATCGAGGGCGAGAGATGGCGCGTTGCGCTCTTCGGTGACCGGCTCCACGTGGTTACCGATGAAGATGCACTCGGCGCGGAGCAGGCGACGACCGCGAAACTGAATGCGTTCGGAATTCGCGTGTTTCAGGTCCGTGAGACCAGGTCTTCGCTGGAAGACGTGTTCATCGGCATTGTTGAGAAGGCTCGGCTGGAAGGCAAGATCGGAGCGGAAGAATGATCGCAATCGACACAGAAGGAGTGATATGAGACGTATACTTGAGCAGACGCGCAAGGAGCTTATTCAGGTCATTCGGGACAAGCGGGCGATACTCATGGCCCTCGGCCTTCCTGCGATGTTGCTTGTCGTAATGCCTCAGTCGATCTCGCTGACCGTGGATGATCTCCCCATCGTAGTTCAGGATCTCGACGACTCGACCGCTTCCCGCCTATTCATCGATGCGTTCCGGGCCTCAATCACATTCCGCGTCATTAGGTGGCCTGTCGATGAACCGCCCGAGGCGGCATTCAAGGCGAACACCGCACGGGCGGCGCTGATCATACCCACACACTTTGGCAGAGACATGGCGCGTGGCTATGGGTCGCCGGTGCAGATGCTGATTGACGGCTCCGACTCGAATACGGCACAGCTTGTCTCGGGCTACGCGAAGCAGGTCGCCAGTGCCTACAACAAAGGCACTACCGGCACCACGCAAGAAGGCCCAGTCCACGCCGCGGTTCGACTCTGGTATAACCCCGGGCGTTCTTCCAACAAGTTCTATGCACCCGGCATCTTCGTGCTGAATCTCTCGCTCGGGAAAATCCTGGCCTCAATGGTGATAGGCCTCGCCCAATGGTTCCTGCTAATGATTGTTCTCTTCGGGTATTTCGGCCTCGGCTTCGCCGGCGATCCAACGCCGTTCCTGATTGCGACCGTCTTGTACATGTTCTGTGTCGCCGCGTTCGGGACCATGGTGGGCGCGGCTATTCCTGAACAGGCATCCGCCATGCAGGCTGTCGCCCTGTTCGGGTTTCTGCTGGTTTTTTTACTTGCAGGTCTGGTCTTTCCCGTCGAGAACATTCCTGTAGGCGTCCGCTGGATCTCGAACATAGTCTGGGGCCGCTACTACATCGAAATCGTCCGCGACGCGCTGCTGCAGGGCGGCGGCTGGCCTGCCATGTGGTCGCGGGTAGCGAGCATAGGCTCGATCGGAGCGTTGTTCTCTCTGCTGGCTTGGCAAAAACTGCGGCGCATGCAACTGGAGGCATAAGTGACCAATCTGATCCGCTTGATCTTCAATCATCGCCTTCTCGCCCTCGTTGGCAAGGAGTTCACACAAATTCGGCGCAACAGTCGCCTGATGGTCACCATGACTATCCAGCCCGCTGTTCAATTGCTATTGCTAGGTTTTGCTCTTAGCGCCACAGTAACGAACCTGAAGCTCGGCGTCGTCGACGATGACCAATCGATCGAGAGCCGCGCGCTGGTCAATGCGCTCGGCGAGAGCAAGAGTTTTCGATTGACTGCGACGTACAGCTCAGTGAACGAGCTCGAGAAAGCGTTGAGCAGAGGTGATCTCAGCGCCGGAATGGTCGCGCCTTACGACTACAGCCGCAATCTTAGGCGCGGCGCCGAGAGCACCGTGCAGGTTCTCCTGAACGGCGTAAACACGAACACGGCTGCCATCAGCCAGGGCTACGCCGAGTCCGTCATTGAGTCCTACAATGCAGATCTGCGCAGCAGCCGGCTTAGCGCCGCGCTCAGGTCGGGGGACGCAGGGAGCCGGCGTGGATTCGTCTCATTGCAGCCGGCCTTTCTTTACAACCCCGGCCTGAAGGGCTCCTGGTTTTTGGTAACCGGAGTATTCGGGCTGACCCTGCTCCTCAATGCATCTCTCGTCGCCGAAACGACCATGATTCGTGAACGCGAACGCGGAACCATCGAACAACTGCTGATGCTGCCGGCGAGCACGGCGGAGATCGTGATCGCCAAGATCGCGCCGCTCTTCGCCATGTTGTGGGTCATGGTCGTGATATGTATGCTTCTCATCAAGTTCGCCTTCGGAGTGCCATTTCATGGCAGCTTTGCGCTGTTCACCTGCGGTACCGCGCTCTGTCTCTTGTGCGGCATCGGGGTGGGCACGACGATCGCGTCCTTCAGCAAATCGGCAAAGCAGTCGATGCTACTCGGATTTTTCGTAAATCCGCTCCTGTTCTCATTGTCCGGATCATTGAATCCTATCGAGGGCATGCCGAAATGGATGCAGCTGTTGACCGTCCTGAACCCGATCCATCACCTTGCGACCATTACGCGCGGGTGCCTGATTAAGGGCAGCGGTTTCGGCGATCTCTGGACCAACTTCTTTGGCCTCGCCGCTCTGACACTGGGGCTTCTTACGTTGAGCATCTGGAGATTCCGAGGTCAGCTTAGCTAGGTGAGTCCGCTCAACGAAAACTATGACGATCCTACCGTTCACACCCTATTTGCGCTCCGTTCGGCCGTGGACGCCTGAGCCTCGTTGTATAGAGTCGAGACCGTTCCGGTTTCCGCTCAGGCAAACGACGGCTCGCCAAAAAACGGTCGGCCGATGCGGCTGCCTCCTCCCCTGGCATTCAACCTGCCCAAAATCAGCAAATGCCGAACTTCGGCAGAGAAATCAGAGCAGGCCGGGGTAATGGATCCAATAAGTTAGGTCAGGCACTTCAGTTGCCCCTCAATCACCGCGGTCGTAATGCTCAAAGCGCGAGGACTAAAGCGACGCTCTAAGCGACCTAAAGTTTCTCGATTGTATTTCTCGTGCGGAAAGGGCTGGTCATGATTGCGCAACTCGAAATAGAAAATGTTGACGAGACGATAGACACGGTTTTCCTTGAAGCCGATCAAAAGGGTACCGCCGCCAATGAGTTTGAAGCGAAGCTGTCAAGTCGCATTGTCGGTCAGGAGCGCGCCGTACGACAGACGAGCGACCTTTATCAAGTCTTCCTGGCGGGCATGAATCCTCCCAACCAACCGGTCGGTACAATGCTCTTCCTGGGGCCGACAGGATCCGGCAAAACGCGCGTCGTTGAAGCCGCTGCCGAAGTTCTCTTCGGCGACCCTAATGCAGTTGTCAAGATTGACTGCGCCGAGTTTCAGCACTCGCACGAGATAGCCAAGCTGATCGGTTCGCCTCCGGGTTATTTGGGACACCGTGAAACCAGCCCGATGCTGACGCAGGAGTATCTCGATCGCATGCACACCAAAGACACGAGGCTCAGCCTCGTTCTCTTCGATGAGATCGAAAAGGCTTCTGATAGTTTGTGGCAACTGCTGCTCGGTATTTTGGATAAGGCAACCTTGACCCTGGGCGATAACCGCCGCGTTGATTTCTCGCGCACGATAATGATTATGACGTCGAACCTGGGAGCCCGCGAGATGTCGGAATTGATTTCTGGCGGTATCGGTTTTGCTCCAGTCAAGGTCACGACAAATCCTTCTGCCTCGGAAGTTGATCAAAAGATTTCCCGCACGGCGGTTGAAGCCGCCCGACGTAAGTTTTCGCCCGAGTTCATGAACCGGATCAACCACGTAATCGTCTTCCGGAGCTTGCAGGAGCACGATTTGCGGCAGATTCTCGACCTGGAGCTCCAGGCCCTACAGGATCGAATCATGCGCTCGGCGGGCACGAAGTTTCTCTTCCACTGCTCTGACGCGGCCAGGGAGATGTTGCTGCGCGAAGGGATCGACCATCGGTACGGGGCGCGCCATCTGAAGCGCTCAATCGAGAGATTCCTGGTCCAGCTATTGTCAAATCTTATGGCGACCGGGCAGGTGGAGTTCGGTGATTCGGTCTATGTGGATGTGGATGCAAGCGGCAAGCTTCTGTTTTCGAAACGTTCCGATCCCGCACTGTCCGACGAGCTGCAACGTGTTCTTGAGGAGACTGAACAATCGGCCGCTATTGCCGCCGCGGTGACGCCTCAGTTGGCGAACGCAAAGACCGCCGCCAAGAAATCGGAGTTCGGTAGAAGGATGGTGCTTCTGATCTATTCGAGCTTTCGAGAGAGTTCGGATTCTTCTAGCACGCAAGAAAGCGCTTAATCAGCCAGAAGGATAAAGAAAAGCAGTTCATAATCGACATCAGTACCCAATCAGATCCGAGAAGAGGCGCATTGATTTTTTTGAGTCAAATTGTGCAGATAATAAGAACAATAAAGGGAGGCCTAAAACCTGACGTCGAGGGACGCGAAGGCTCGAAGCAATCCCCGGGGGAAGGAGGCCAATGAAAAAGTACAAGATCGCTGTTCTGGACGATTACCAACATGTGGCGCTTGAGAGCGCCGATTGGTCGGTGCTCCGCGAGCGAGCGGACATCGCCGTATTTCAGGACCACCTCGCCGATCCGGACGCCGTGATTGAGCGATTGCTGCCTTTTGATGTCGTTTGTGTCATGCGCGAGCGGTCCCCGCTGCCCCGCAACGTCATTGAGCGCCTTCCCAATCTCAAGCTCATTGCCTCGACGGGACCTGGAAACGCGTCGATCGATGTCGCCGCCGCGGGCGATCATGGGATCGCAGTGGTTCACACGGGGTATAGGTCGGACCCGACGATCGAATTTACCTGGGCGCTGATCTTGGCCTCCGCGCGACATATCGTGACGGAGAGCAACTCCGTCCGATCCGGCGGCTGGCAGCAAACAGTGGGCACGGATCTCCGTGGAAAGACCCTGGGCGTTCTGGGACTTGGGCGGATTGGATCACAGGTCGCGCGGGTCGGGAGCGCTTTTGGAATGAATCTGATTGCCTGGAGCCAGAACATGACGCCCGAGGCCGCCAAAGCCGCGGGCGCATTCCTGGTTTCCAAGGACCAACTGTTCGAGCGGGCCGACATCCTGACGATCCATTTGGTGTTGAGCAGCCGTACGCGTGGCCTGGTAGGGGCGGCGGAGCTGGAGAGAATGAAGCCAACGGCCCGGTTGATCAATGCGTCGCGCGGGCCGATCGTCGAAGAGCAAGCTTTGATTAGCGTGTTGAAGAACAAGCAAATCGCCGGCGCGGCGATCGACGTATTCGACATTGAGCCGCTGCCTCCGTCTCACCCCTTCCGGACGCTGGACAACATACTGGCAACGCCGCATATCGGCTACGTATCGCACGGTCTTTACAAGACGTTCTACGAGGATACCGTCTCGAATATTCGGAAGTGGCTCGACGCCCATTAGGTACACGTAGCAAAGCCGTAGTTTAACAGAGCAAAAACGTGGGTGAGTCAACGGAAGCACGAAACAACGCTTTGGTAAACTCTTTACCAAAGTACAGATCAGATGGAGTGGTCGAAAGGAGACTGAGCTATGGGAAACGAAGGCTCTTACGCAGCTCTCGGGCTGAAAGTATGGAAGACCCAAATCGATCGGGCGGACAAGCTTTTTGGAACCCTCTCGTCCGAGGAGGTCCTGCGGGAAATAGCACCTGGCAGGAACAGGTTGCTTTACTTGTGGGGACATCTCACAGCCATACACGACGCGATGCTGCCGCTGCTGGGGATGAGAGAACGACTTCATCCCGAGTTTGATGTCGCCTTCGTCTCCAATCCCGACAAGTCACAAGCCGCCATTCCTTCGCACGAACAGGTTCGCCGGGCATGGAACGCCGTCAATACTGAATTGTGGAAGGGGTTTGAAACAATGTCGTGGTCCGACTGGCTCCAGCGGCACTCTGCGGTATCGGAAGAAGATTTCGCCAAAGATGCTTCCCGCAATCGCTTCTCCATCCTACTAAGCCGTACGAACCATCTGTCCTATCACCTCGGCCAGGCAGTGCTGGGACTCAAGTGATCGCGTGAAGCATCGGAGCTGGAGAGTTCCAGCGCAGCAACAACGGAGAAAGACAATGACCAAAAAGCTCGAAGGCAAGACCGCCGTCATCACCGGCGGGACAGAAGGGATTGGGTTGGCTACTGGAAAACTTTTCGTCAAAGAGGGTGCCTATGTGTTCATCACGGGCCGCCGCCAGAAGGAACTCGACGCGGCCGTGAAGGCAATCGGCTCCAACGTTTCTGGAGTTCAGGGAGACGTTGCCCAATTGGCTGACCTTGATCGTCTTTACGAGACCGTCTCTAAGGTGAAGGGGCGAATCGATATTGTTTTCG
>WNFY01002018.1_pt1 | contig 19229 bp, 16 predicted proteins | sample 5400091 | NCBI WGS metagenome assembly WNFY01 (sample SAMN13153364, study PRJNA577476) | soil metagenome | isolation source: 60 cm soil or saprolite under grassland replicate 1 | place: USA:California | collected 2016-06-15
GGTGTTTTGAAAGGGTGCGCCTTCAGGCGCACCGATATTCGAGCTCGTGATTTCGGCGGGGTGATTCGCTCGCGAATCATCCCGCCGAGAATTCTTTTGTGCCGATTTCGGGACGGCTGAAGCCGTCCCCTTTCAAAGCGTTTCCCAGCAATCGCGGAGCGCTGCTCGGTGCCCCATCCTAGCCCGCTCTTGGCTAGGGTGGGGATTTTGATTTCCTGGAAATCAATCGCGGTCAGGAGTGCCCCGTTCAAGCTTGGCTTGGGCGGGGTATTTCGCGTCAATCTGCTTTCAGACTCGCCGGTGCCGTCACTGCAGGACTGACAAAAACACAGTGTCATCCTGAGCGCAATAGCTGCTTCGCTCCGCGAAGCAGCTACGAATTCGGAATGCAGAGAAGTCCACAGAATTGGGCATTGTCTAAGGTGCGGCAACCTGATGGCGGACTCAGGGGTCTTTTGTGAAGATTGCGAGGGATACTTAAGGACTCAGTAAAGACTGGATCATCATGGCTGGCCACCCTTCGTGTCTGCGGTTTCAAGACTGAGGCTGCCCGAGCCCGTTCGACTTCGCTCAGGGAGGTCCGCGCATCAGTCAAAGGCGTCGGACAGGAGTGTCCGACCCACACGTGCACACAATTCTCGGAATGGAAGAATGTCCGCGCAACTTTGGCGCATGATGGCGATGTGCGGTTGGAAGATGCTGTCGTCTTATCCCACTTCTCGCAAAGGCGGCGAGAAGTGGGGCACCCCTATCCTGTCAGAACAGCAGAGGTTTTGAACGTCTTACGGAACAGCCTTGCGTGCACTCTGTGCAAGCAAATCACACACGGTTCCAACATTGGTAACGGCGGTATCGCCCATGTGCTCGAGAGTTGCGATGCAATGATTCGCAGCCGCCTCACTCCCAAATCCGCAAGCGTCACGAACCAAAATCGGCCAGAAGCCGAGATCAGAGGCTTGGCGGCAAGTGGGGTCAATCCCAATTTCGAGTGCTATTCCCACGATAATGAAACTGCGAATGCCGCAGTCGCGTAATGCGATCCCGAGAAACGTCCCTTCAAATGCCGACATGGTGATCTTGTCCACGATCGCTTCGCCGGATTGCGGCTGCAGCTCTGGCACAATTTGAAAGGCGGGAGTGTCCCTGAGAAACATCGGGTTTACTTTTTCCGGAGAGTCCACATGTTGCCATGCCATCGCGGTCCGGTACTGGAAAGCGCCCATCAACGGCTTCGGGAGCGACATATGGCGCGTGAAAAATGTCCGAACTCCGGCACGCCTCGCCGCTTCGAGCACTCGCGCTATTCGACTGGTAATCTCCTGCCCATTCGCAATCTGGCGGACGATCCCAACCTGCATGTCGTAAACCACCAGAGCTGTATTTCTCGGGCTGACAAGCTCCTCTAACGATTTCGGAATGCTCAGTCCGTAGAAATCCATGGTTTTCGCTCTCCCAAATTGATCGGTTGAACGTTCTGAAGTATGGGATCAGACGCTCATTTTAGCGAAGCCAGTTGTTTCAAGATCTCTTTTCCCAGCTTCTGCGCCTCTCCGAAAAACTTTTGATATTCGAGAAAGAGGCGGTTCAGTTCGAGTGAGCGATCCGGAGTGAGCTGTTTGCGCAGAATCATGTCGCGTACACGCACCGGATTGGGAAGGATAGCTTCTTCGCTGAGCTCTTCGAGAGCAGTAGCAGGATCGTAGTGGTACATGGAGAAATTGTAGTCGAGAAAGATGGCTTCAGGCCCGAGCCTGAAGCTTGAAACCTTGAAACCTTGAAACCTTGAAACCTTGAAACTAAGTCTTTCTCAGTCGCGCCAGCCCAACTCCCGCGCCGATCAACAGCGATCCTGCAATGCGATTCGTGAGCTTTTCAAACCTTGGACTGCGCGCGGTAGAGAGGACCCGTCCCGCAAGTTGGCCGTAAGTGAACAGAATCGCGAACTCAACCACGATCGAACTGATTCCCAGGATAAAAATCTGAAAGGCAACGTTATGCCGTGCGTCAATGAACTGCGGAAGAATAGCGGTGAAGAAAAGCAGCGCTTTGGGGTTCGCCCCTTGCAGGAAAAATCCATCGCGCAGAATGTGTAAGCCGCTGGGCGAACCTGCTCCGGCTTCAGGCAGCGACATCACAGAACTCTTGCCGAAGAAGCTGGCGATCCCGAGATATACCAAGTACGCCGCGCCAAGCCACTTGATCAAGAAGAACAGTTTGTAAGAGGCAACAATCACTGCGCCCAGGCTGGTTGCGGAAAGAATGAAATACATTGCGTTGGCGCTGAGAATTCCCCAGCTAGCCCAAACCGACCTCGCGGGTCCGCGTTGGATCGCCTGCGAAAGAACGTACAAAACTGCCGGACCTGGCGTCATGCTGAGTACAGCTTCGGTGACAACGAACCATAGCCAAATTTCCCATCTCATTCCGGCAGCCTCCAAGTCGCCTGCGAGCTACGCCATGTGGCGAGCCAATAGAAGTGTTTGGTCATCGTCTTGTGGGCCGAAAGTCTGGGCCACAGCGCGTAGTCTCGGCAGCAGGTCAGGCAATGGCAATTCAGCATGTTTGTTAAAGACGGATTTGATCGCATCGAGGCCAAGCTCTTTTCCCTGCCGGTTGAAGACCTCACTCAGGCCATCGGTCAAAATCAGGAAAACATCTCCCGGTGAAGACTCAATCGCGGACTCAGTAAAATTTTGTCCCTCGAGAAGCCCAAGTGGAAGGTCACATGCCGGATGCTCGCTTACGCTGCGTGACTTCGCGTGGTATTGCAATACAGGCGGATGTGCGGCGGAAGCGAATTGAATGCGATTGGTGCCGTCTCCTTGCAAAACTGCCACAGTTACGAACATCTGAGGCGGCTTGAGCGGAAACAATGCGCGATGAACACCGTTGAGCGCTTGGGCCGGAGAATCACCTTCTTGAAGACGTGTCCGCATCGAGGTTTTGAACATTGCCATCAATACGCCGGAAGAAACGCCGTGTCCGGAAACGTCAGCGATGTAGCCGGTCCATTTGCCCTGGGTTTCGGCAACGTCGACGAGATCTCCGCCGACTTCGCCGCTGGGCTGAGAGAGTCCATAGAATTCAAATTGGGCGCTGCGTTTCTGAATCGCGGGAACGAGAGAGGCGTGGATTTCGCCAGCGAGCTTGACCTCGGTCTGGACGCGAAAGTAACTCTTACCCAGGCGCCGGACGAACAGCACGAGCAGAAGGTATCCGAAGATAATCGAGAACATGGCGCCGGTGCCAAGTAAAACGAGCTGATGCTGAAGCGCTCCTGTCTGGCCGGCCAGAGTGTGCGGCGGGCCTTCAAGTCTGTGTCGCCAGTACTCAAGGAAGAACTGAATCGCGCCTAATATCGCGAACCCGTAATACCTGCGCGTGATTCCGCAGGCGGCATATCCGACCGCGAAGCTTCCGGATAAACCTACGGCGAGAAGAACGTCTCGCCTGCTGTGTTCGGCGACGTCCATCTGAAGGCTTACGAACCCGACTGAGGCGAACAGCAGGAATACCACAACGGCACCCAGTAAACGAGAACTGGTTGGGACGGCGGACCAGAACTCGACCGGAGCAGACCGCCGAGCGAAGATATTTCTGAGTCTGGAGATGTTCTCCTCCCAAAGCCGCACTACAACATTTCGGTTCCCCACAAATCGTGCAAATGAACAATGCCTTCGAGATTGCCATTCGAGTCCACAACCGCTAAGGAAGTGATCTTACGTTCCTCCATAACCGCAAGGGCGGTAGCAGCGAATTCCTGACGCGAAATGGTTTTCGGGTCACGCGTCATGCACTCGCCTGCGGTGAGATCAAGAGCATCTTTGCCGCGCTTTTCCAGTAGGCGGCGCAGATCGCCGTCACTGATAACGCCCAGCAAGCGATCGCCGTCAACCACGGTGGTTACGCCGAGCTTCTTGCGAGACATTTCGTAAATCACGTCAGGCATTCTGGTTTGCGCGCTGACTGTGGGAATGGCTTCGCCTGAGTGCATCAGGGTTTCCACTCGAGCCAGGCGTTTGCCCAGCTTGCCGCCGGGGTGTAGGTTGGCGAAATCCTCTTCTTTGAAACCCTTCTTGTGCGACAGAGCAACGGCTAGCGCATCGCCGAGAGCGAGCATCGCGGTCGTGGAAGCGGTTGGCGCGAGCCCAAGTGTGCAGGCTTCCTCGCCGACAGTGCAGCTGAGAGAAACGTCGGCGGCGGAAGAGAGGCTGGACTGCTTTTCTGGTACGTCCGCATTGGCGGGCGAGGGCCCCGTTCGACTTCGCTCAGGGCAGGTCCGCCCCACACCATCAGGTTCATCGCAGGTGATCGCGATCAGCGGAAGTTGCAGGCGCTTTATGGTAGCCAGCAGTTGCAGTATCTCTTCAGTTTCGCCGCTCGCAGAGAGCGCAATGACAACGTCTCCCTTTGCGAGCATGCCCAGGTCGCCATGGAGTGCTTCTACCGGATGCATGAACAGGGCGGGCGTACCCGTAGAGCTGAGAGTAGCTGCGATCTTGCGAGCGATCAGGCCGCTCTTGCCCATGCCGGTGACGACCACTCGTCCTGCGCAGGCATGGAGGAGTTCGATGCTTCGACTGAATGCTCCCGCCAGTGGTCCCGCAATACGATCGGCGAGATCTTGCAGGGCTTGAGCTTCTACGCGGACAACATTTTCCCCGATGCGGTGCATGGAAAAAGGATGGTAGCAGGAAACAGTGATTGGTGATTAGTGGCTAGTCATTAGTGGTTGGGCTTCGTGATTTGCGAATTGACAGCCACTAATAACTAGCTACTCGTTACTGGTCCATCGCCGTCGCCGGGCTTCGCTCTCCAATGTACTCTTCAACGACTTTCTTCCACTTGCCCTGCGCTTTCAGGATGAATTCGATCGCGTCGCGTAAGGCACCGTCACCACCCGCGTGCTTGGTTACATAATGCGCATCACGCTTTACTTCATCACGCGCGTTTGCAACCGCGATGGCCAAGCCGCAATTCCACATAACGGGAAGATCGATGACGTCATCGCCCACAAAGCATGCTTCGGCAGCGAGGATGACTTCATCTTTCAGCACTTGCTTGAAGACGCTCAATTTGTCTTGAATACCCTGATGCACGTGATCGAGTTTCAGATCGCGCGCTCGTAAGGCCACCGTTTCAGAAATGCGCTTCGTGATCAGACCAGTTTTGATTCCCGCCAACCGCGCCAAGGAAATCGCGGCGCCATCATGCGCATGAAACCCTTTGACTTCGACGATGCTGGAACTGGAGAGACCAAAACCTCCACGACCTCCGTGTTGGGCGGCATGATCGAGAGTGGTTAGCTCTACGCCGGCTGGCGCCGGAAAAAAGAAGAGTTTGCCATCGGTAAGTACGCCATCAACGTCGAAGAGAAGAAGTTTGATTTTCTTGGCGCGCGACTTGGGATCAGGCATGCGCGGATTGTAGCAAAAGAAGCTTTTAGCTCTTAGCTTTTAGCCATTAGCTTTTCCTTGCCGCATACCGAGCAGGAATTTCACTGCAGTCTGGTCGCGAATTGTAAGCCAGCAACTCGCAGCGGAAGCTAAGAGCTAAAGGCTAAGAGCTAAAGGCGCTGGTTTTAGGTGTGGAATGCCTCTCGTGAATTTGTAACATGATCGAATGTTCAACAGGGCAGGATTGGTGATCCTGACCGGTCATTGAAATACGTTAACCTAGAAAAAGTTGGCGCGGGCTGGCCTGAAAACCATCGTGGTCATGGCAGGAGGTTGCGCGCTCCAAGCCAGCCCGCGTATTCTCAGCCGCGACTGGCGGCTGCACTACGCAAACGTCTCGCTTCACACACGGTCATCAGAACATGAAACCGGCTTCAAGAACACCGCGAGGCTGGTTCATGCTTGTACCCGATGTGCCAAAAGTGAATCCGGGCGTCGAGTCCGTCGCGTGGACAATTGCAAGGTCCCCGCGGAGGAAAAACGCGTCTTTGCGGTATGTGGGGGTGACGGTGAAGGCGAAAGCACCACTGCCCGGACCGTAGAGTAAGTTGACGGACCCACTGGCCAGATTGCCGCTGGACTTAATGTATTCAGGCCGGGCTGCCAGTGAGAATCCGCGCTTGAAATTGTAAGTGGCCAGAAGCGCGCCGCCTTTGGTGCTCGCACCTTGCAGTATTCCGATGTTCGGGTTCGTAGCCACGTCCGTATATTGAAAATACGGCTGGATGACCCAAGCCCTTTTGCTGTATGTGTAGATCAAGTTATAGATCTGAGAATTGTTGAGAGTTAGAGGTGTCGCAAGCGTGTTCTTTGCGTATGCCCCGGCGTTTCCCATGCCGATAAACGCTAGCGTATTTGCGGAATTGAACGCCCAACTCAGGGATCCTGAGAGCCAAGTGTAGCGGTTGGAGTAGAAGCCATCATTCCAGCTGAATGACGTGCTGAGCTTCTTGTGGCTCCAGTTGAGTTGTACACCACGGTTAACTGCGTTTTCCTGATTCCAGAGCAGGCCGCGCTCGACGTTCATATTTTCGAAGCTGAACGTATACTCGGCGCCAATCAGGGTTGGCAACGCGCCGACTTCCACGTTGAAATTCCCTTTGACCAGCTTCAGATAACCTTGCGGAAAGGGTCCGTAGATGTTTTTCAGGGTGTCGGCTGTTGAGAGGAACGGCACTCCGATAGCCGGCAAGTTGTAGGCGCCACCCTGCAAATAGAATTGCCACCAGCCGGTAGTCTTTTGGACAAAGACCTGAGCATTGCTAACATCCCAGTGCGTCGAGTCGTCGCCTGAAATGTGATTTCCTTCCGTCCAGCCTATCCCGCTCAAAATGCCCGTAACGGCTAATTTTCCGCCTTCCATCTCACGAGGTGGAGCGGTTTGTAACGGCCCTGACATGGAGGGCATCGGTAGGGGCTGCGGGTCGGCGGGCTTGGTGTCGGCGGGAGTGCTTGCAGGCGGAGTGGGACTCGGAGTGCTTTGAGGGTCTGAAGGAGCACTCTGCCCAAAAGACGGAAGCGCCGCCAGCGCCACAAAGAAGAGAGCAAGGAAACACAACAATCGTATGCGCAAAGTTAATCTCCTTTTTCGAAAGCTTGGTCATTTAGCGAGCTTCTGTGGCGCGTTAGCATGATCTACGCGTACACAGTGTGAAACCACCAATTTAGTTTTTCTAACGGGACGTACTCGAGACCTTTATGAGTAACGATTGCAAAAGTATTGGGTGCAAAGGTATTGCGTTCCCCGAGGAGTGTCCAATTGATTGTTTTTTTTGCTGCGATTAGAGAAATTTTGAAAAGAGAAATCTATCGGGGCGATAAGAAAATTTCTGGGTGCGATGAAAACAAAGAGCAAGGCAAGACGACGGCTTTCAGCTTCTAACGAATCACGAATTTGGCTGATTTGATTTGTGAATGCAGGCCACTTAACGATTCGGCGGCATTATCCTAACTAGATGGAAGGAACAGCACTCACAGATCGTGGTGCAGCGGTGCGTCGCGGCCGCAGGCTCGAATACTTCACAATCGGATGGAACAGCCTTGAGGGCTTCATTGCCCTAGTTGCCGGGTGGATGGCCGGCAGCATTGCTCTCGTCGGTTTCGGAGTTGATAGCGTCATCGAAGTGACCTCCGGCGCGACGCTGCTCTGGCGCATGTGGGCCGACTTCGACGTTCAGAGGCGTGAACGGAATGAGAAACGAGCACTCACGATCGTCGGCCTATGCTTCCTCGCATTAGCTGCCTACGTTGGGTACGAATCTGTGAGGGACCTCGTCCAGAGACGCACTCCCGAACGCAGCCCAGTCGGAGTTGTTCTGGCCTGCGTGTCACTGATCGTCATGCCCGTGTTGTCGCACGCCAAAAGAAGAGTCGGCAATGCGCTGGCCAGCAGAGCCATGAATGCAGACGCGAAGCAAACTGAGTTTTGTGCCTATCTTTCCGCCATTCTGCTAGGGGGCTTGCTACTCAATGCGCTTTTCGGACTCTGGTGGGCTGATCCCATTGCGGCCCTGGTCATGGCTCCGATCATCGCTAGGGAAGGCATTCAGCGCATCAGGGGCGAAATCTGCGGTAATTAGCATTGGAGATAAACTATTAATAACAAACAAGTTGAGCATTGTTACCACCGTGGTTCAATTCCCCTTTGGGTGCTTGTCCGCTTTGTCCTGTCCCTCCTATAATTGAGCCACTCTGGTAGGAAGTTCTCCGTCAGGTTCCGGGAAGGTAGGGCAGATGTGTTTCTGCGTCTGCGAAAGCTTTGCCCGGTATGCATAAACGCCTGCAAATCGCCCTGATGGCCACAGCTGTCGCGACCCTTTCCCTCACGTGCAACGCGCAGGCGCCGGCGAATGCCTCAATCACGCCGACCACTGACAATGCCGGCCGCAAAGTCTATGTAAATGACGTTGTTGCGCCAACCGCACCTCGCCAGGCGTTCCGTGCTCAGGAAAATCGCCTTGCTTTTTGGAGCACCGCGGAACACCGCTGGAAGGCGGTCCCGCATGCGAATGTGAAAGCTGCACAGTCTGCGGCGGCCGAGGTGGACCAATACTTAGGAAGATCGCCAGCGAGCCAAAACTCTTTGTCTGGTTCCGGGTTTAGCCAACTGGAAGTCAGCGCCGCGATAGATAAGGCTGCTGCACGGCACAACGTGGATCCGAATCTGGTGCGGGCCCTCGTGAAGGTTGAATCCAATTTCAATCCCAACGCGGTCTCGCGCAAGGGCGCAATGGGATTGATGCAACTGATGCCCCAAACTGCGCGTCAGCTGAATTTGACGAACCCGTTCAATCCCGAGCAGAACGTGGATGCGGGAGTGCGTCATCTGAAGCAATTGCTGGAAAGCTATGGCGGAGACGTGCGACTGAGTCTGGCTGCGTACAACGCCGGCGCGGGCGCAGTGGCGCGGAGTTCAGGCATTCCCAGATATGCGGAAACCCGCAACTATGTCCGTAGGATCACAGAGTTATACGGCGGAAATCTTGGTAGCGGTTATGTCTTTGGAGCGTCGCGCGAGCCGGTCAGAGTGCAACGGGACGCCCGGGGAGTGCTTTACATCAGCAACACGGACTAAGAGCATCTAAAGCGACGGCAATAAGACTGTAGGCATCCAGGTTCAAAAGTCTTCCAGGGACAAGAACACGGGTCGCGAATTGAATAGCGTTGATTCCAGGCAAAGCGCCTCGCGCGTGATTGGAAATGTGTGCGAAGTGGTTCTTGGTTCGCGGAGGCGGCAAGTCGCCGCTCTGATTTGTGTTCTGCTGACCGGCGCGTTTGCGCAAGCGAGAATCCACCGCTCACAACAGTGGGCTGAAAATCAATTCGATAAAGCCGAGTCGCAGCGCGAAGCTCTCATAGCCCAGTCAGAACAGTCCCGCACTCGCCAACAGTACGAAAGCGTTATCGCTGCATATCGCCGCATCGTTCTCGAGTCTCCAACTTCAAGCAAAGCTGACGGCAGTGCGTTCGAAGTCGCGGAACTCACCGCAGAGATGGCGCGCCGGTTCAAAGATGACGCAACGCTTTTCTCCGCGGTGCGCGAATACAAATTTCTGCGAAGGGAATATCCCAGCAGCAAGCATCGCATTGAGGCCCTGCTCGCGATCGGTGTGATCTACAAGAATGATCTTGGTGATGTTGCGGACGGGCAATCTGCGCTCGAAGACTTAGTTCGTCAGTACCCGAACAGCCAGTCCGCGCAAAAAGCCCGTGAGGAGCTGGGCTCATTACACTCTGACGACTTGGAGGCAGCGGCCTCGCGAGAGTCCGTCAAGGTGGCTTCCAAGGAGGCAAGGAAGGCCCAACGCGACGACTCGGTCAGCTCTAAAGGCAGTGAACTGGTGCAGGTCACCGCTGTGGAGCACTGGTCAACACCGGACTATACGCGGGTGGCAATTGATCTGGAGCAGGACGTGGAGTTCGAGTCGCAACGAATTGATAACCCGGACCGGATTTTTTTTGACTTGAAGAATGCATACTTGGCCTCGGCTTTGAAAGGGAAGAGTTTTGACGTTGATGATGGCCTGGTCAAGAAAGTCCGCGTCGCGCAATTCCAGCCTGGCAAGGCCCGAATCGTAATTGAGACCGACCACAATGCCACCTACAACGCCTCGCTGTTGCTGAATCCGCCGCGCCTCGTGATTGATGTGCATAGCGACGATGTGCATGGGGAACAAACAGCGGCGAGACAGCCGATTGTCGCGACCACGGCAAAAATTGAGAAAGAAACGGATGCAACCGCCATCAAAATTGTTCCGGCCAAAGGAAAATCCATATCCAACGGCAGGGTAGACGCCCCAAAGAAGGTGATCGTCGAAGCTGACGATCCGCCAAGCGACGACACAGATACTCCTCCGCAGAGACCGGTCGCGAAAGTCGCCAGGACTGGCGCTTCAGCTAAGGCCTCAAAACATCACTCGGTTGTGATCGCTTCCACGCGAGAGGCGCAGCCGACCTCGAGTGGCGATCGTTCATTGATTCGCGCGCTGGGGCTGAAGATTGGCAAGATCGTGATTGATCCCGGCCACGGCGGTCATGACACCGGTACGATCGGGCCCAACGGATTACTGGAAAAGGACCTGGTGCTCGATGTGAGCCGGCGCCTCGGTAAACTTCTGGAAGCTCGTCTTGGCGCGGATGTCGTGTTCACGCGCCGTGATGACACCTTCATTCCGCTTGAAACTCGAACATCCATTGCGAATCAAGAACAGGCCGACCTCTTTGTTTCGGTCCATGCGAATTCCAGTCACGATCCTGACGCACGCGGAGTTGAAACCTACTACTTGAATTTCACTTCTTCGCCGGAAGCGTTGGAAGTTGCTGCCCGTGAGAACGCAGCGTCGGATAAAGACATCCATGAACTGCAGGACCTGGTCAAGAAAATCGCGCTAAGAGAGAAGATCGACGAGTCCAGAGAGTTTGCGTCCGATGTTCAGGAGTCGCTACATAGCGGACTGGCCACGAAGAGCGCCGGAATTCGCGACCGCGGAGTAAAGAAGGCGCCTTTTGTGGTGCTGATCGGAGCAAACATGCCCTCGATCCTGGCGGAGATTTCATTCATCAGTAACCCCAGCGATGAAAAGCGACTCAAGGGTCCCGAGTACAGGCAACGCATCGCAGAATCGCTATATCGCGGAATCTCCCGTTACGTGAACGGACTCGGCGGCGTCAAGGTGGCCAGCAGGATCGACAAATCGTCCACTGATTGAAACTGCTGAACCGCTAGTTCCCTGGAAACTTCCTGCAGCCGCTTGTACTCTAATAAGCAGGAGTTTGGGTTCCCCTATCTTCCATGAAGGTCCTGCGCTTTTGTTTCGTTTTCGCTGTGTCAATAAGTTGGCTGACTGGCGCGTGTTTCGCGACTGCCGGGCCAAGCGCTTCATTGCTTCCCCAGGCGTTTGCGGGATGGCATCTCGTGAAATCTGGTCCCGCCAGTGCCAATCCGCTGGCCGCGGACTCGGCGAATGCCGCCGTGCTCAAAGAATATGATTTCACCGACGTGACCACTGCAACCTACTCGCGGGATGACGGACGACAGCTGATGGTGAAAGCGGCGCGCTTTCAAGACGCCAGCGGCGCCTTCGGCGCGTACACGTTCTACAGAACTGCCAATATGCACCATGAAGAAATCGGCGATCAGGGCTCCTCGCTAGGCGCGCGAGTGCTGTTTTTTCGCGACAAGATTCTGGTGGACGCAATTTTCACCAGACTCTCGGGGATGTCGGCGGCGGAGTTGAGAGAACTCTCGGACAGTTTGCCGAAAACTTCGGGAAGCGAATCGAAGCTGCCTGACCTTGTGGGTTATTTACCGAAACAGTCGTATGTGAACGATTCGGCAAAATACATCACAGGGCCTCTGGCACTGGAAAAAGCCGCAAGTCCTCTGGGTTCGCAACTTGTGGACTTCAGCAAAGGCGCGGAAGTTGTACTAGGCGATTACAGCGTTTCAAACAACACGGGTAAACTCATGCTGATTGCTTATCCGACCGCGCAAATTGCAACGGGTGAGCTGACTAGAATCGAACAAGCGGAGCAGGCGAATCAATTTCAAGAGCAACTCGTCGCGAAGCGACGCACGGGGCGAATGCTTGTGCTCGCCTCGGGGAGCATCGGCCAGGACGCAGCGAAAGACCTGGTCTCAGCTGTGAATTACGATGCAGATGTCACCTGGAACCAGAATACGTATCACAATCCAAAAGACAATGTGGGGCGCGTGGTGCTCGGTGGCATCATTCTTGCCGCAGTGATAATGGGGATGTTGCTGGTCAGTAGCATCGCTTTCGGCGGCTTTCGTGTGGCCATAAAGCGGCTTTTACCGGGCAAGATCTTCGACCGACCCGAACAGATCGAAATCATCGGCTTACATCTCTCCGACGGAGGGCCGGAGAGGGATGAATCGGGCGTAAACTCTTCAATTAAAGCCGGTTGACTCAAGAATAGGTGTATTTGTCTCAATTTGAGGCAAACTCAAAGGTCGGTAGGCCGATGTACAATCTACTGAAAACAATAGACTTATTTCCTAAAAAGTTTCTTGACACCCCCGTCCCCGGCTCATAAGATTTCGCCAGAAAGTTTTGACGGCATAAACCTCCGTTGGAACTATTCTCCCTTGAAAGAAGAGGCCGCCCTGTTGCCGGGTGGCCTTTTCGTTTCCATTCACGGAACGATTCGGCGTAAGCCGGCGTAATCTCATGCAGGGCGGAGGGGAACTTATGTTTTGCGATCAGTGCGGCGAGAAGTTGCAGGCGAACCAGCGGTTCTGCAGTGGCTGTGGAAGAGAAGTGGTGGGAGTTGTCCCCGGCTATCCGCGCCGAAGCAGAGTGCAAGAGCATGTTCGCCTACTGGCGATCTTATGGTTCGCGCTTTCTGCATTGAACGCGCTCGGCGGGGTTGTGCTGATAATCCTAGCGAATACTTTGTTTCTTCACCTTCACGATTTCGGAGCGCCGGAAGCACCGACGGCATTCCTGAATCCGTTGTTGACCTTTGTTGGAGCGTTCGTGGTTGCAAAGGCTGCAGCAGGATTTGCCGCCGGATATGGTCTGTTACAGCGAGAGCCTTGGGCGCGAGTGCTTGCCCTTATTCTCGCATTCCTCGGTTTGATCAATGTGCCATTTGGAACTGCTCTTGGCGTATATACGCTGTGGGTTTTATTACCTGCTCAGTCAGAAGAGGACTACGAGAAATACCTCAGTGTCGCTGCATAATTGAGGACAGGTACAGCCACTACTTCATTACAACGCACGATACAGCCTGTGGTTTCTTTACGCGTACTGCTCCCGCATTTAGAATCGAGATAAGCCGACGTAGCTCAGTTGGTAGAGCAGCCGATTCGTAATCGGCAGGTCAGCGGTTCAAGTCCGCTCGTCGGCTCCATCATTTCAATCACTTGCATTTCCTCTCACTGCACGCACAACTCACTGTGACGTGAATTGTGACGTAGATTGCGCTGATCGATGACTTCCCGCAGCGAGTCGAGCGCCGGATGCTGATGCGAAATGCGGTGCGGATGGCGCTGTGGCCATCACCTGCATGATCATCGCCAGGTTGCCGGTTGCTTCATAGGCTGCCGTACCAAAGGTATGACTGGCACAATAAAGAACCAGCGCGTCGGGCAGTCCAGCACTCCGTCGTGCCGGGCTGGGCCCTGCTTGCCCGATGCCCTGTCGACCAGTCCACCATGAAAGAACAAAGAAAAAGGCGATTCGGATCGTCGCTTGATTGTGTTCGAAACTGCGAGGAAGGCAGCACGATCGGGGCATGTCATACCGTCATACTGCCGTCGCGGAGGTACAGCGTTAAGCGTCGGCCGGACTGAACTCGGGCTGCGAACGACTCAAGGTTGAGACCAGGATCAAATCCTCAGAGGGAACGAGAACTCGTTAGTCTAACGCAGGCCGCTGAACACGGAATAAAGTCTATTCTGTTACGAATTCAGAACAGACTCGGATTTTCTGATTTGACACTCGGCTCACGGCATATCGTGATCGAACCGCATATTCGTTTGCTCAGTCCAGCAATGGGATTCGATTGGGCATAACACGATGTCACGACACGAGAGAGCGATGTTCCGGAATCGGATCAAAGTCGGTTGCATGCCGGCGAAGTCATGGTATAGTCCATGCCCGTATCTCTAAGCTGGTGGAATGGCTGAAGGATTTTCGCGTTGAAAGCATTGGCAGGTCTGGCTCTTGTCTCCATCAGGACTTACTTGCTGTTCGGACACGAGAAGCGCGGAGCAGTCCATATAGACATTGCAATACCAGAAGAGAAGAGGTAGTTCGCTGAAGTCGGTATTACCGAGGAGGGCTCAGTGTCTGGATTTCCCGTGCTGGACGTTGTTATAGGCTTGGCGTTTTTGTACTTATTGTTCGCATTGTCTTGCACGACCCTCAACGAAGTAATCGCTGGGATTTTTGACAAACGTGCACGAATGTTGCGCGATGGTATCGAGCACCTGGTAGGCGACAAGACGCTCGCGGATGCGGTCTATCAACATCCCTCGATTGTTTCTTTGGCGAAGCCAAGTAAAACACCAGGATCGAAGGCGCCGTCTTACATTCCCAAAGAACGGTTTGCTGCCGCACTGACAGACCACCTGACGGGTGCGAAGCCGGTTACGGACACGGCTGCCCTGGAGACTGGAATCCAAAGCCAAGCCAAGGTTCCATGTCAGCAACTGCAGGTACTTTACCAGCTCTCGAACGGGAATCTTGACGAGTTTCAGAAGCGCGTTGGTGAATGGTACGAAGAAACGATGGATCGCGTCAGTGGGTGGTACAAACGCTCAGTCCAACGCCAGACCTATGTAATGGCAGCCCTCTTGGTGGTGTTATTGAACCTGGACTCGATCGCACTCTTCAATCGTCTGTGGTCCGACTCGGCGTTTCGCACAGCGGTCGTTGAACAAGCCAAATCGCGCATCGAAGCAACAGGCACGGCTGAGGTTCCGGTGATGGAGTACACGGAAGGCGATAAACCTGATGCCGGCGCGCCCGTGCAAACTGGAACCGCATCATTGACCGATTCGGAGCAACAACTACTCACGTCACTCGGTGGTTGGAAGCAGGACAAAGAACGTCTTGTTGCCGCACAGGTATTGAAGGGGCCTGGGTGGCGGGTATGGTTGGCATGGCTGGGGCAGGCAGTGGGCGATCATTTTATCGGATGGCTGATAACCATCCTTGCTATTTCTTTGGGAGCGCCTTTCTGGTTCGACGTGCTGAACAAGTTCATGAACCTACGCAACGCGGGACGCGCGACGGATGAAGCGCGTTCTAAGGCATAAAAAACGGAGTTGGCCATGCGCCGAATCTTCATTTACAGCTTGTTATTTATGACTGCCATTCCTGTGTGTGCGCAGAGCAAGGGCAGCACAATTGTTCTGAAGACTTCGTGGGCGAACAAGTATCGCAACGAACTCTCGATCGACGCGACTCTGAACGTGCTTAAACTTAATGCAGGGCAGGAGGAGGATGGGGACGTTCATGGCGGCAGCCGAACAAATTCTGTCGGTTTGCCGATGGTAGCCGAGATCCTCAACGGTCGCGCATCTCCGCAGGGGCTAGGCCGATCTGCGCTCGATCCCGCCTCAAGCGCAGAGAAAAGCGTGTACGGGGCATGGCGACTCTGGTTTGAGCACCCTCCGGCCGGAGGAACTCAATGCCAAACCTTCAACGGCAGTGTGCCCGCTGTTTGTGAACACCAGGCACTTACAGGTGCCGATTCTAACCCCTCTCACTCATTTGAGATTCATCCGGTTTTCGACGTCGGTGGGGTGAGTGTGGCGCGTTCATCTATGGTTCTCACGGCGGCGAATAACTCGGTCAAGAAGACCGATCAAGCGTTTCGAGAGTTCCAGGGCAAAAATAAGATCCTGCACGTGGTTCGAAGCGCCAGCGCGTTAACCCTGACATCGATAGTTGTGCACGACAATTACGTAGAGATGAATATCCGTGTCACGCATGCAACAGTACCGACGCACCGGCAAACCAACGGGCAGGCGGACGGGGGATTCGTCGTCGGTGACGTCATGTCGAGTGAGGACCCAGAACAGGTACTGAAGAAGGACGTAAGATTCTTTTACTACAACGACAGCGAGCCAGGCGACGCCCTCAAAACTGCAAAACCAGGTAGCACATCACGGCTGCTCGGAATGCCACGTCTCAACCTTGACGCAATCTTGACCTCGAGCGCAGGCAAGTCATCGGTGGTGATGCCGGTTCCTTTCGAGTTCGTGATCGTTGCGAAGCTCAAAGACGACGAGTGACTCTTCCCGAGCCTGCCGACTGTAATGCTTGGAAACGGCAATGGAGCAATCGCGGAGACTTTGAGGTCCGTTACGCCCGTTAGCCAACGTGCAATTCTCAAAGGTTTACATATCGAGGAACCTCCGTGCTTGTATCGCAGTCAGGCGTTCGGATGCCAAAGGTTTTGCTGTTAGTATCCGTCGCTCTCGCCTCGATCAGTTCCGCCGCCCAGACATCGATAGAAGGGAGTGTGCGAGACAGAGCAGGCAAATCGGTTCCCGATGCCAGGGTCACACTACAACCGGAGGAAGGCAAAACCGTGCGGGCAATCACGGATTCTGCCGGCAGCTTCCATTTCAGTGCCCTGGATGCCGGCAGGTACACGCTTCAGGCCCAAGCAGATGGTTTCTACGTATCAATTGTCGATTTCGTGCTCCGGCCACGGCAGCCTCTTTCATTCACGATCGAATTGCAACCGAAGGACTCTGCGAAGCAAGCGGTCGAAGTCAGCGCTCATTCTTTGCTGGTTGATCCTCAGAAAACCGGCAGCTCCTATACCTTCACCCAGCAAGATTTAGAAAAAGCTTCCCGACCCGCTGACGGACTCCACAGACGATCTGGTCAATAACCTAATGCCGGGCGCGAGCGACAGTCACGACAATTTTCTTGCCGTGCGCGGCACGGAGTTTTCTCTGCACGAATTCATCAACGGTGTATCGTTCTTGGACAACACGCAGCCGCAGTTCAGTCCTGGAATCAGCCCACAGATTTTCGAAACCGTCGACTTGATGACCGGGGGCTTCACGCCCGAATACGGGAATCGTTTCGGTGGAGTGCTTGACATAGTTACGCGCTCGGGCGCGGACGTCGCTGGTCATGGAGACGGGAACTTCAGGGGAGCGACCGTCGACACCTACGATCTCAATGCGGATTACGGGGGACAATACCGCGGCGTTGGTTATTATTTCTTTGTGGACGGATTCACGTCTGGCCGGTTCCTTGATCCTCCGGAGCCGCATCAGTTGTATGATTTCGGCCAAGGGTCGCGCGCGACGGCTCAGTTCGATTGGCATCCGAGTTCACAGGATGCATTCAAGCTGCTGTTGATGGGAGGCGGCGACAATTTTCAGCAACCGAATATCTCGGACGATCAGGCTGTGGGCCGGGATGCTCAACGTCGCCTGCGGCAACAAACGGCGATTCTCAATTGGCTGCACACATTTTCGGCACGCACACTGATTTCGACCTCGTTATATGAGCGGACAAGTTTGGATCGAGTGGCGCCCACGACCGACCCGATCACGCCTTTTTCTGAGGCGTCGCGGTCGCCGCTCACTTTGGGCATCAAGACCGATCTCTCACATTTCTGGAGTGGGCATTTTCTTAAGGCTGGAGTGGATCTCGTCCGCTTGCGGGAGAACGAAAACTTCTTCTCTGATAGCCGCGGCGATCCTGATGTCTTTCCGGCTTTCACCGGCGGATTGCATGGCGGGCAGGCAAGCGCCTATCTCCAAGACCACTTCTCGCCAGTTCGCAATCTGACTCTCGATCTGGGCCTGCGCTACGACTATTTCGACCTAGGTGACACTGGCGTTCAGACCAGCCCACGCGTGGGCCTGGCATATCATTTCAACAAGACAAATTCGGTGCTACATGCGGCGTATAGCCGCTATTTTTCTCCGCCACCGATCGAATATTCACTACTTGCCAGCTTTATCGGACACAATGCTGTGGACCCGAGTCAGCGTGTTGGCGACGTGCGAGCTTATACGCAGAACTATTTTGAAGCAGGATGGGCGAAGGAACTGCGCCCGCGCGTGAGTCTGGAGCTGAATGCTTATTTACACACCGGCCACAACAGTTTCGAAAATCACGAAATCTCAATCAGCCGCATCTTTGTTCCCATCAACTTTCACACTACTCGCTCGGAAGGCGCTGAACTGGTACTAGATGTGCGGCAACTCGAGCGCATCGGAATTAGCGGGCGCTTCCAATACGCCTTGCAGAAAACCTATTTTTATGGGCCGATCACGGGAGGGTTCGCTGGAGACGAGCCGCTAACTGCTGGCGAGCGAATTATTCCAGCCTTTGACCAGACCCACACCGGCACAACGCAAGTGTTCTATCACAGTCGCTGGCGCGGATTTTGGACGGGCAGCGCGCTTCGCTATGGAAGCGGCACCATCATTGAGGGTGGCAATCGGCTGCCCCAGCATTTCACCGCCGATCTTGCGTCTGGCATGACATTGTGGAACCCGGAGCCAATGCGACTGGATGTTGAATTTGACGTCACCAATGTGTCGGATAATGTCTACCAGATCGCAAAAGAGAGCGAGGGAATTCCGATTCAGTATGCCCCGTCACGGACAGTAGGCGGCAGCCTGAAATTTCACTTTTAGGCGAATCATCCGCTAGCTTTGCTACTTGTCGCAGAGTCGGCGGCGATCTAATGTCGTGGTCGAGTAGTAGAGTCCGCTTGGGCACCTCATCTCGCAAGACCCCATCGGATTCCTCGGTGGCACTGTCCGCCAGCGATCAGCCACCTGCCAGATGTGCCCGAAAGACGGGCCGCGCTTCCATAATCATGTAAGAGAAGGGTTGCCGACCATGCGCTCTGAAATTTGCTATCACTGCGCCGGCGTGCCGCGATCCCGAAACCGCGATCGTTCCACCTACTTAAAGCGGATGAGTGATAGGCTTTTTTGTACGACGGCTGGAAAAGAGTGTGGCGTTAAAAAGCGAAAGAAAACCCGTGCCTGAATTTGCCGCTCAATCCCTATTTGAGTCTTCGACCGTTACCATCCGAGACGTGTACTGCCAGGGCAGCTGTCGGCACCAGAGTGCGGAAGAGTGCGCGACCTCCACAGAGGTAGTGTTTCCATATCGCGGTGTCTATGTGCGCCATCTTGGGCATGATCAGGCTGTCGCCGAGGCGAACCAGGTACTGTTTTTCAACGCCAGCGAAGGCTACCGCGTGAGCCACCCTGTGCCGGGTGGCGATGCCAGTCTGTCGCTGGCCATCAGT
>WNFY01007264.1_pt1 | contig 19224 bp, 20 predicted proteins | sample 5400091 | NCBI WGS metagenome assembly WNFY01 (sample SAMN13153364, study PRJNA577476) | soil metagenome | isolation source: 60 cm soil or saprolite under grassland replicate 1 | place: USA:California | collected 2016-06-15
ATATTTTGTCTGCCGAAAACAAAGGAATTTATTGTCGGGAGTCATCGCAAGAACAATCGCAGCACTTGGAATAATAAGCCATGCCCAGTCGGGAATGATCTGTCCATTAGGAAGTTTTATTGTGTGATTTTCAACAGTTAAGAATTTATTGCGGTTAAGAATAGTCTCTCTGGAAATTGTTTTCCAGGCACGCAATTTTTTCTTGCTCATTCCTAAATTATCTCCCAATCTTTCCCAGGTGCGTATTCTGAAACGCGTCTTCATGTTTCAAGCCGTAACCCAGGACACGGTCGAGGCTGGAATGTCCGAGCAGGATCGTTCCGGCGAACATCAGCGCAGGGAAGGCAAGTAGGTAGCCCATCACATAAAACGCCACCGCAACCCCTTTGTGGTGGATCAGGTTATAGGTCCAAGCGCCAACCCGAGGGCTTGCCAGGTAGCCGAGCATGCTTAGGTCCGGAGCAAAGAACAGGAGGGCGTACCAGCCCCATCCGTATTCCAATCTCGAAAAAAGAAACAGCGCAAGACCAAATAAAAGGAGTTCTTCAAGTTTGAGTAGATTTTTCATTGGATATCCTGTGGATAAGTCTCGGATTTCTGGGGTAAATTTAGGGAAGGCTTGTGAATAAAAGACCGTTAAGAAGCGCCTAAATGTTGATAACCCCTGATTTTCTGTGGATAACCCTGCTGGAACTGTGTATAAAATTCCGCCAAACCTGTGGAAAATGGGGGGATTTCATGCCCCAAATCTGTGGACAGTTTGTGGGTAGATAGCCATAAATTGTGGGATCTTCTGGCGGTCAGTTCCGACGCCGATACCGATTTCGGCGAAATGAGGTTTTCTCTTAGCCTAAAGGTTCGCGCAATCTCAACGCCAAATTGATACTTGTTCATCGCCTGCGCACCAACCACGTGATACAAACCGGTCAAATTTTTCTTGAGCATCTCGAGCAGCAGCCGGGCAGTGGCATTGACCAGCATTGGGCAAAAGATAACATCCGTAAAGCCGTTGACGTGGTTGCCAGCGCTCAGGTTGTTGACAAAGAACTCGCCGAGGCTGCGCCTGTTCGTGAGACTCCATCCAAACATATTGACACGTGCAACAATGGCTTCAGGATTCTCGGAGAATGTCGCGTTCTCGCCGTCGAGCTTGGTCTGCGAATAGACACCCATGGGGTTGGGGATATCGTCTTCTGTATAAGGTTCGGTTTTCTCGCCATCGAAAACAGCGTCGGTCGAGATATGGACAAGGCGAATACTGCGCTCGGCGCAGGTGTTTGCCAGTTGCGCCGGGACATCTACATTGAGAACTTTCGAGAGCTCTGGATTCACCTCACACTCCTCAAGATTCGCCAATGCAGCACAGTTGATCAACCAATCGGGTTGGGTCTTATCTAAAACAGAATCGAGCGCATCCCGGCGAAGAAGATCCTCATTGAACACCGGGAACGGAGCCGACCTCAATTTGCCGCGATCCATGCCAAAGACCTGATGTTCGCCCATCGCTTCCATAGCGAGGTTGATGCCTAATAAACCACTTGCGCCAGTAATCAAAAGTTTCATGGGATAGTAAATAAGTAGACAAGTAAACAGGTAGACTCGTGTTTCCGTGTATACCTGTCTACTTGTTTCCCTTTGTACTTAGCCTTCCAATCTTCCTTCCTCAAACAACTGTTCGAACGGTGCAACAAATTCCTTGATGCCGTCCACATCCAGCCATTGAGAATTGGTATCGCTGGAATAACGGAAGCCCTCGGGCAGAGGCTTGCCTTCGTATGCCAGTCCACGCTCCCATAATGTTTCCGGCGGTTTGACAATAAACATGTGTTCCCGTTCCACTGTATTGCGCGCTTCGTCCTCGGAGATCAACACTTCATGAACCTTCTCTCCGGGACGGATGCCGATGATATTGAACTTTGCATCCGGGACGATTGCAGTTGCAAGGTCAATAATTTTGGTGCTGGGAATCTTCGGCACAAATACTTCGCCACCTTCCATTTCTTCAATGCAATTCATCACAAAGCGCACACCTTGTTCGAGTGACAGCCAGAAACGCGTCATCCGTTCATCGGTGATGGTGACGGTTCCGTTGGCACGTTGCTTGAGAAAAAGGGGAACCACGGAACCACGACTTCCCACAACGTTCCCGTAGCGGACACAGGAATAACGAGTGGCTTTTCCGGCGGCATAGTTATTGCTTTGAACGGTTAGCTTTTCCGCCGCAAGTTTTGTGGCGCCGTACAAGTTCACGGGGTTGACCGCTTTATCGGTGCTGATGGTCATCACTTTTTTGACGCCCGCATCCAGTGCCGCTTCGACGACATTCGCTGTGCCCATGATATTGGTCTTGATCGCTTCCATCGGGTTGTATTCACAGGCCGGCACCTGCTTCAAAGCAGCGGCATGGACAACAATATCCACACCATGCAACGCCCGGACCAGTCGTTCGCGGTCACGAACATCGCCTATGAAATAGCGCAGGGATGGGTGATCATATCCGTGCATTTTCATTTCATGTTGTTTCAATTCATCGCGGCTGAAGATAATAATTTTCTTCGGCTGCTTTTCTTCCAAAGCGATCTTGGTAAATTTCTTACCAAAGGAACCTGTTCCACCCGTGATAAGAACCGTTTGATTTTTCCAATCCATGATTGCTCCTTTGTTATGTATGTCGTATGTCGTTGCGAGGGCATCAGCCCGAAGCAATCTCCTTTTAATCGGACTAGCTCTTCGATAACTGTTAGCCATTTAAACGGAGATTGCGTCGTCGCTCCACTCCTCGCAATGACATGCTTACTTTATAGCTTCAAACAAACCCGAATCTTTAGTGATAAAGATGCTGCCTTTTTCTTTTAGCTCTTTTTCTAAATCAGTAGTTAGCTTCGCAAATTCATCTTCCGAAAGTTCACCTGCCCGAATCCCTGAACGAAAGTAGGCGATCAGCGGTTCCAGTTCGGTCACGTGCAGGTTGTCTTCATACCGAGATACTGTCACGTTTGGGAAAAATGGTTTCAATTGATGCAGTCCATTTTCGAGCGTGAAGAGATTGCCGAACGACTCCCAAACTTCACCCTTGTGAATCCGCCGAAACCAATCCGTGATTTCCTTCAAATGGCTATCACCGACGGTTGTTGCAAAGAAATGACCGTCTATTTTCAGAACTCTCTTAATCTCTGTAATCGCCTTTGGCTTGTCAGGCACATGATAGAGCATATGATTGGCGATCACCGCATCGAAAGTTTCATCTTCAAACGGGATGGATTGCGCGTCGATCTCCTTGAACTGGAAGGCACGTCCGGCGACAACGAGATTTCTCCAGGCCGTATCTACCATCCCCGCAGATAAATCGCTGAGCGTAATGTCCCAATCAGAAGGGATTCGGCTTATATTATCTTTCCACAAATAACCAGGACCGCATCCTAATTCCAGAATCTTTGCGTGCTCTGGCAATCCAAGGAGCGTGTCAAAAACCCATTTAAACCAACCGTATGAATTCGTACTGAAGCGCTGATGAATCGCTACCCGCGCATCGAGATTGGATGAATCCTTATATTGATCACTTTTCAAATATTGCTGGTCAGTAAACTTGGACAAGGTTAGTTCTCCAATTCTCTACTTTTTGATAACGATCAGCGGATACTGCCCATTCTCGCCAAAGAACTTTGGAAAGTGCTCCTCCAGCCAATACACCAAACGAAGATATGCCTTCCCGCCAAATTGGGGACGCACAAACCAGCGCATAAAACGCGGACTCAAGCTGCGCCAGGGAAAGATTTCGTATTTCACTTCGCCATTCAATTCATTCTTCAACCAGCGCGGCGTCATCTTTTCCACAAAGGTTCCCGCCTGATCTTCCTCTCCATTCCAGTTCTTTTTCTTCTTAGCGGAGCGTCCACTCAAGAAACGGGCCAGTCCAATGAACGGCTCTGCCATCCGCATCAATAGTGGATTGTGCCAGCCATTGATCACCACCGCCGATCTGCCTGTTTTCAAAACACGGTTCAATTCGAGATAGGCACGCTTGTGTTCGGCGAGAGGCAAATGGTGAATGGTGTGCATGGACACAACGCTATCAAATACATCCAGCTTGAATGGAAGATTGGCAATATCCGCCACGACAAACAGTCCCTTATTGCCAAGTCGCGTCCGAGCCTCTTTCAAAGCCGTAATCGAAATATCCGCGCACAGACGATAACGATAATTTTCGGAATATGTCAAATACTCGGGCCACTGTACCGGACCCGAACCAGCGTCAAGCAGGATATCGCCCTTCGGTGCAAGATATTGCTTCACACGCAGATGACACTTATGAATATATTCGCGCGAAACCGGACGCAAGTCTTCATAACGGGCGTTTTGATACAACCCATCAGCGGCTTGCGACCAACCGATCTGATCATAAAATTCGCGGACCTGTTGTTTGGTGTTCTCCATGCTTACCCCCTCTCCTTTTTAGGGAGAGGGTTGGGGTGAGGGTCATTCCACGTAAATGGTTCGCCGACCAAAAACCTGAACGTGTCGCCAAACTGCGCCATGCCTTCGTCGCTCAATACTTTCTCCACCGGCCAGACTTCCAGATCATCCCAGAAATTCATCAAGCGCCAGGGGAACGGACGCGGGTATTCGAAGAAGAACCGATAGGCATAATTCCATGCCTTGGCAGTTTGCTCTTCCCTGAGACGATGCGCAGGCAGATCCGCTAACACATTTTCCAGAGTAGAGAAATACTCAACCCATGAATTTGGGTCAATCGTAAAACCGCGCTTGCGATAATGTGTGTTTCCACAGGATATAACGGGAATGCCATTCATGGCGGTTTCCACACCAACTGTCGTTGTGTAAGCCAAACCCAAACTTGCGATCTCGATCAAATCATAGGTATTGACATTATCCAGCGCGCCGATCACATGAATGTGATGCGGAATTTCAGGCAATGCTTCCCGGACAACTGTCCCCATAGATTTCACCTGCGGCACAATTTTCTCACCGGGGTGAATACGAACCACCAGTTGCACATCGGTCCGCCCGGCAAAATATTGAACCGTTTTCGTGATCCATTCGCTCATCGACCCGGCGAAAATATTTCTTCCCAGTGTGAGGCTATCGCCCAACACATTTGCAGCAAGCAAAACAACCGGACGATCATCAAGCCCTAAGGCTTTCCGTGTGACATCTGCACCTTGTGCGGACACATATTGCCACAGGCGTTTGGATTTTCCCCAGACACGGGCACCGCGTCGAGCGTTCTCGAGATCGGCGAGGCGCTCGTACATTTGATCGGTCATTGGCAGGCTGCAACGCTCACGAACAAGATAATCTGTGTCCTGCCGCATAATGGATGTGTTCTGTGCCAGCCAGATCTGTTCGCGCTGGTCGTTGAATTCAAAGGTCATGGCTGGGATATTCAGATAACGCGCTACGCGGAACACAATTCCCATTTCAAGGATCAATCCATTGGGGATGAGAACGACATCCGGCTTATGAGTCTGCATCCATTCAAGGGCAGCGAGGGCGGCGAAGGTATTGCGCTTAATACGCAGATCGTACAAAGCGCGATCCTTCGGTGAATCCATATCGACTTCTTCACGCATTAGCGTGTACTGCGCATCCCACAGGGAAACTTCTCCCACGTCAGCTTGGAGGACGGGGGGTAAAGCGGAGGCAGGCTTGAGGCGCTGTCCTGAGCTTGTCGAAGGATCCAGAAGAGAAACGTGTTGCACAAATGGATTCAAGCCTGATAAAGCATCCCGCGTATGTAAGGTGCGTTGACGCTGCGTCAGCTTATCCATTTCCTTATGCCATTCAGAATAGGGCAAAGTCAACAACGTGACCTTATGTCCCAATCCCGCGAGCGACAAAGAAATATAAGCAGATTGTTCTATCCAATAATGCAACGTGGCAAAGAAGAGAATGTTTTTGCCGGCAGGTACGTTTTCAATGAAAGGTTTTACTTTAACAACTGCACCAGGTAATGAAGTCTGCAATCGGGAAAGATTGAAGTGATCTTTGCGAGCGCGATTCTTTTGCCGAAGAGCGTAATCCAGTTCGGCAGCAAGAGGCAGTTCGCCAAGAAAATTTCGGAGTGAAGTTTTGTTAAGCATTTTATAGATCGTTGGTTGAGTAGGCGGTGATCGTCCGCCGTATCGAAACCAACAGGTTTCAAGAGTATATTTCTTATCAGTATTACTTTGCCCATTGGTGGTTTCGATACACCCCGCTAAAATCATGCGAGGTTACTCAACCACCGGGCTAGTCAAGTTTTTCTATTTGCCAATCCAGGCGCGGGCGGACGGGGCCTTGTCGAATTTCGGGCCATTGCGTTCCGGGCGCGCCGGAAATATCTACGTTGAACGAGAGGGCGTTCTCATCCATGAAATAACGGCGGACGCCGAACGAGCTGGCATTTACGCCGAGCGAATAACGACCCTCGTTGAAAAAGTCTGCCGGGATGTGACAGCGGCTGATGTAACGCCCCGCCTGACGAGCGCCGAACTGTTCATATTGTTTTGCATCGTCAGTATCAAATGCTGTGAAAACATACCCGCCGCGCATCGTGCCGAGATACATCCCGACACGCAGTCCGGTGACCGGCGCATCCAGTTGATATTCCCATTCGACAGTCACCGGCTCGGTGGAACGAACTGTGTCAACGATCTTTCCGGTTCTATCTTTCAGCCGCAAACAGATCGGTGTAAATGGCGCGCTCGCGGCCGGAATTTCATCCGGCTCCCAACTTCGCTCACCTGATTCGGCTTGACCGGAAGCGAGATAGAAGTCCACTGCTTCCGGAGTTGGGGCGCGTTTGATCAATTGTCCTTTCTTGAGAACAATGGCTTCCTGTGTGAGACGCAAAATCGCGGACATATTGTGACTCACAAACAGGACCGTACGTCCCTGTTGGGCGACATCGTTCATTTTGCCGAGGCACTTGCGTTGAAATTCCGCATCGCCAACTGCCAGAACTTCATCCACAACAAGGATTTCCGGTTCGAGATGTGCTGCCTCGGGATGGAAGCCTGTGCCTACTTCGAGCAGTGATCCGACACGTCCGCGCACAGCAACAGTTCCTTCTGTGGGTTCTGTAACGCGTGAGAGAATTTTTAGCAATGTGCTTTTACCGGCGCCATTGCGCCCGACAATACCAAGGACTCTACCTTCCTCCAAATCGAAGGAGACATCTTTCAACGCCCAAATGAAATTATTGTCTTTAGGAGAGGAACCATTACCGGATTTACCAGAGAGCGACTTGGCAAATCGAATCGGCGCGGTGAGCGAATCCACCATTACGTCGCGCAACATCCCGTAACGGAACTTGGTCTGTGCCGCGCCAATCTTATAGCGTTTACTTAATCCTTTTACACTAATAGCTGTGGTCATAATAAAGTGTCAGGTGTCAAGTCTCATGTATCAAGCTCATTGTACTGACGATTTAGTCACCAATGAACGTTTGAAACCGCCCGTCAAAGCCTTCGCTATGCGAGCTTGTTCATAATGCTGTTTAAATTCGTCATTATTGATATATTCAGCATCCAAAGCTGCATACAGGATGGATTGAACCTCAACAGCAGAACGTCTAGCGATGCCAAGGAACCGAGCAAACTCTACTTTCGACTCACAGTCAAACCCTTCTGCTATATTTGCCATAACAGATACCGAAGCGCGACGAATTTGATCTCTCATTCCAAAATCTTTTGAAAACAAATCCTTATTTGTAAGTGCATAAATCATCTTTACCAATTTCCTTGCTTCTTGCCAAGCTTGAATATCCTCAAATCGTTGGATCATTGCCATAAATATATTCCTTGGTGCTACCTGATACGTGACACCTAAAACCTGACACCTATATAGTGTCCGCAAATGTTTTTTCCATATTGCGAAAGTAGAACAATCCGCTGATCAGGATGACGAGGGAGATAACAATTGAAACCCAGAGCCCGGCATCGGGACCATTGCCGATCCCCAGCAATGCCCAACGGAATCCGTTCACGACCCCAGCCATAGGATTCAACGAGTATAAGAGTTGCCACTTAGCAGAAATTGCTTTCGCTGAGTAGCCAACCGGAGTGGCAAAGAACCAGAATTGCGTCAGAAAGGGAAGCACGTAGTTGACATCCCGATATTTGACATTGATCGCCGAAAGCCAGAGTGCAACTCCCAGGGCAGCAATAATTGCCAGCAAAAGGAAAAGTGGCAACGTCCACAGAATACTCCAGGCAGGTGTAGTCTTGTAATATATGAACAAGCCAACCAGGATCACAGATGCAATCGCAAAGTCTACTAAACCGGCAATCACCGAGGCTAACGGCAGAATCAACTTCGGAAAATACACCTTGGTGATCATGTTGTGATTGGACGTCAGCGAACGACTGCCTTGATTCAGCGCGGCAACAAACAATCCCCAGGGAAGCAGCGCAGTATACGAAAAGATCGGATAGGGAACATTATCCGTCGGCAGTTTCGCCACTTTGCCGAACAGGAAAAACATGGCAAGCATGGTCAGTACGGGTTGTAAGATCGCCCATGCCGCACCAAGTAAGGTCTGCTTATAACGCACCTTGATATCGCGCCAGACCATGAAGAAAACCAGTTCACGGTATACCCAAAGATCGCGCAAATTCAACGCCGTAAAACCGCTGGGCGGCTTGATGTAAATTGTCGTCGGTTCGTGTTTGATAAGTTCAGTCATAATTGGATTTCAGGTTGGCAGGTTTGAACGTTTAAACGTTTCAACCTTCAAACCTTCTAACGAATTTTGTCTCTATTTTCCTTGAACCATTCAATGGTCCGGCGCATGCCTTCTTCAAACGGGACTTGCGCCCTCCAGCCAAAGTAGTCTTTAGCGCGTGAGACATCCAGTCCACGGCGAGGTTGACCGTTAGGCTTATCCGTTTGCCAGGCGAGCTGACCCTCAAAGCCAATCATTTTGACGATCATCTCCGTTAAATCTTTGATCGAAATTTCATAGCCGGAACCAAGATTGACGGGTTGATCGCCGTTGTATTTTTCTGCTGCATTGACGATTCCATCGGCAGCATCTTCCACATACAGGAACTCGCGTGTTGGGGAACCATCACCCCAAACCAGTAATTCCTTTTCACCGCGCGCCTGTGCTTCAATCGTCTTGCGAATCAACGCCGGGATGACATGCGAGGACTGCAAATTAAAGTTATCGCCTGGCCCATACAGATTAACCGGCAATAAAAAGATCGCATTGAATCCATACTGCTGACGATATGCCTGCGCCTGCACCAGCATCATTTTCTTGGCGAGACCATAAGGAGCGTTAGTTTCTTCAGGATAACCCATCCATAAATCCTCCTCCTTGAATGGGACAGGCGTAAACTTGGGATAGGCACACACCGTTCCAATCGCGACGAATTTGCCGACTCCATTTTTATACGCCTGATGCATGAGTTCTACGCCCATCATCAAATTATCATAAAAGAACTCCGCCGGATGTTCACGGTTCGCGCCGATCCCACCGACATTGGCGGCGAGGTGAATGATCAGCACATTCCTGGGATCAACATCTTTCAAGGTATCTGCATACATGCGGCGGATGTCAATAGGATCCACAAGGTTGTAGTTTTCGATGCGGGGGATGAAGATATCAGTCGCCCCGCGTTGTTTCAGTTTTTCCGTTACGAATGAGCCGAGGAAGCCTGCGCCTCCAGTAACAATAACTTTCTTATCCTTCCAATAGTCGGAAGGTCTAAGGTTTAAAGGTTCAATGTTAGACGTCATAATGCACTCCATCTTCCTGAACGCGACGAACGTTGGGTTGAGATTCAAGATATTGAATGAATCTAGCCATCTGCTTGCTGCATAATTCCGCTAAGGAAATTGCAGACTTAAACTCATCATTTGTGATGTATTCTTGTTCTAAAGCAATATAAAGTTGAGCGCGAAGTTCCCCTGCAGAGCCTTTCGCGCGACCAAGATATTGAGTAAATAAAACCTGTGTCTGACTCTCAAATCCTTCGGCAATATTAGACATAATTGACACAGAAGCTCGTCTCATCTGATCGCGCAAACCAAAATCCCTGGCAAAAGTACCTGAGGAAGAGAAACGATAAATTAGACTTGTTAATTCCTTTGCTCTTTGCCAAATTTCAAGGTCTTCAAATCGTTTTGCCGTTGTCATTTCCTTATACCTTCCAACTTTAAACCTTGAACCTATTGCACTATAAACTGTGCATTCCTATATTTCTCATCCTTGGGGTTTCGAATAAGCCCTGATTTCAACGCGAACAATAATTCACGGATGCCATCATCCACATCCAATGTTGTTTCGAAGCCCAGAACCTGCTTGATCTTTGCAAACGATACGGTGATATCGCGCATGTCGCCGCCAAAGGTCAGGTTCTTATATTCGACAACTGTCTCCGGCATACGTTTGAGAATTAAGTTGACAATATCATCCTTGGAATAGTTACCATCGTCGGTGCCAAGATTGAAAATTTCACCGCAAACTTTGGAACGTTCGGCTTCCAGCCCCATGATGACACCGCGTACAACATCACGGATGTGAACGAACGAACGCGAATAGCCGCGCTGGTAAATGATCAATTGGCGTCTGGTGAACGCTTCGAGCACAAACTGGTTGACGATCAAATCAAAGCGCGTGCGAGGCGAAATTCCGTATAAGGTTGCAAAACGGAACAGCAAGGGTGCACAGGAAGAGTCTCTTTGCGAAATCAAGAATTCTTCGGCGGCGATTTTCGTCTCCGCATACAATGACTGCGGATTTAACGGGGATTCCTCCGTTACCGCCTTGCCGTCTGGAGATAAACCATAATTGCTATAGGTGGAGGCAAATACAAATCGATCTACGCCCAAATCGACCGCCTGCCCGAAGACCAGTTTTGTCGCATCCACGTTATACCGCCACGCTACTTGTTTGCCCACAGCCTGACAGGCAGGGAATCCTACAATCGCGGCGAGATGGACAATGGCATTCGGTTTCTGCCAGCCATCTTTGAGCGAATCTTTTATGGCGCGCGGTTCAGTTACATCCGTTTTGACGAAATGAAAATTGGGATGATGTAGAAATGAGAGCAAGGATTCCCCGCCAAAGAGAAGCGAGTCAAGCACAGTCACACGATAATTGGCGCGCAGCAGCTCCGAGGCCAAGAGAGAGCCGATATACCCCGCTCCGCCCGTGATCAGTACGTGGCGATCTGTCATTCCTCCTCCATTCGCAACTGAACTTTAAATCCTTCCACCTGAAGAGTGGGCGCATCTTTATCGTTCACAACTTCGATTCCATGCTCCAGGCAGGTGAGTCGACAAATATCGGCAACATCGCCTTTGCCAATGATCCGAACTTTTTTAAAGCCTTCCATCTCAATTTTTTTCAGATGTTCATTGACGCGCTGGCGAGTCTTTCGATAAAGGGAAAGCGAATGCTCTACATAATCGAGCGCCAGGCGGGCGCGCAAGGCGATTCCTTCGGGAGTGATGATATAGCGCAACTTCTTGCGTTCGGCGCGCTTGACTTTCACATAACCCTTGGCGATCAACCGTTTCAAATGCCAGTTCACCGTGCCCACTGCCACTCCTAATTGCGTGGCAAGCGTGGATTGATTCACGTCGGGATCATTTTCTATATTTTCGAGAAGTGTGAGCTCGCGAAGTTCTTCGTTTGACGATTCCATACACAGTACTTCATATTCCAAAATTCAGTGACTGAATTATAACCGAGAAAAATCGCTTGTCAAACGGGTTCGATTCCGCTTTATAATTACTACTATGAACAAGTTCTTTACCAGACCACCCTGCTAAGTCTTTTCGTTTGCCCATTGGGCTTGTTCTGTATTTCCCCTAAACCGTAAAAAACCTACACCGGACGATCTCGACGGTGCCCGACGTAGCCGGGCGACTTCATGTCGTCCGGTTTTGCGCGCCCGAGGTCCGCCCCGCTCCATTCTGTCTCAATTCACCAATTCGACAGAATGGAGGTTTCTCATGGAAACAATTCGGGGCAAATCGTCCCTTGATTTGGATTGGAATGGACTTAAGGATCGCATGCAAAATTATCAACGAGTCGTTCTGGACCTGGGAACGGGTGACGGGCGCTATGTGCATTACCTTGCCGACCAGCATCCCAACTGCTTCATCATCGGCATCGATTCGTGCCGTGAGAATCTACGCGAGTTATCACGAACAAAATCGCCGAATGCTTTATTCATCATTGCCGAGGCGCAAAATTTGCCATATGAACTTAACGGATTGATCTCTCATATAACGATTAACTTTCCCTGGGGTAGTCTGCTGGAGAGTCTGCTTGCAGGTGACCATGCGCTGATGAATGGGCTTGCATCCATTTCAACGCCGAATGCCCAAATTGCCATACATCTGAATGGCGGCGCATTAGCAGAAGTTGGAACGAATCTGGATGTGGGAGCAGAGACGATTCGCGCTAGTATGAATCGTTGTGGATGGAATATCAAGAAACTATCCACACTGGATCATCATGTGCTGCGAAGTTTTCCGAGCACATGGGCAAAACGTCTGGCGTATGGACGTGATCCGCGCGCGATTGCCTTAAATGGCACTTTCGCGGCGTAATACAGAGTGCCGCATAATTGTCTAACGTCAAGATTTAGATCTTAGCCTACGGAAACCAGTAAAAAAAGCTTAGTTACGCAACAAGCGGTAAAAACACAGGCGGTTCGACATCCACCGCCTGTGTTTTCCGTCATTTGACAGACCAATCCCTCAACTATAAGATGTAAGCCTATGAATATTCTCGCTTTGAAGTTAATCCTCGCCCCGGTCATTATCGGTTCGGCGAGCCTCGCCGGTCGAAAATGGGGACCCGCCGTCAGCGGCTGGATTGTAGGCATGCCATTGACTTCGGGTCCCGTGATTTTCTTCGTCGCCCTTAGTCACGACACCGCCTTTGCCGCAAACGCCGCGCTGGGTGTAATCAGCGGTGGACTTTCGCTAGTCGCTTATGCCTTGACCTACGCATGGTTGGCGACTCGTTTCCGCTGGTACATTGCGTGGGCAGGCAGTTTCATTATCTTCGGGATCAGCACAACTCTTTTAGAGACTATCACCTTTCCTTTAATTCCAATCTTCCTAATTGTTTGTGCGGCGATCATCCTTGGTCTACACTTCATGCCAAACGATGCGGCGGAGGAAAGCGATGCCGAATTAGGACCCTGGGACATTCCATCACGGATTCTAATTGGAACAACTTTTATTCTCCTTCTGACCGGAAGTGCACAATTCCTCGGCTCGCGTCTGACTGGATTGCTGACCACAGTTCCACTTTATGTGACGATCCTCTCCATCTTTGCTCACCGCCATCAGGGACCTGCTGCCGCGGCGCATGTTCTACGCGGATTGCTCTATGGCATGTTCGCCTTTGCGGGATTTTTTATCACGCTGAGTCTGCTAATTGAGAAAGCTGGGATTGCTGTTTCCTTCTTATCTGCCATTGCTGTTGCGTTGGCAATTCAGGGAACATCATTGTGGATACTACGACAAAAGCACCAATAAAAACATTATTTCAGTATTCGACTGTGACTCTTTGGATACTCAAAACTGCAATACCCCGTCATGGATTTTCAATTGTTTTTATGAACATGACAGGATAGGTGGCAACCACCATTTCTGCACAAGCTGAAATGACCTGATTTTCATAAGCGTTTAGATTTGAAGGCGCAACAACCCATATCCCTCTTCCAGTTGATATATCGGTTGCTGCTGCAAGCAAGGCGGGCTGTTTTATTTTTCTTACGATGCTGGCAAAGTCACTGTACGCAAAATTAGCGAAGCTTCCAGTTACATCAGAAAGCAAAACAACCGGAACCTTAGTTTTATTTCCGCCAGCAGTTGATGAAAGCGATATATAAGATCCGTGACTTAACTGAAAACTAACAGGAGTCAAACCAGATACACAAGTGATAGGTGGCGCATATATCGTTGTCGTAATTGCTTTTAGCAACGGAGCACCAACGAATGAGGCGAGCAGCAGCGCGAGTGCCAACGTATACGAAGTACTAACTGGGATTCCTTCGTTTTCACTCTGGGAATTTTCTCTACTTCTCAAGAATCTAGGTGAGACGGCAAAACAAATGGGTAAAAACAAGGATGCAATGGTTGCTGCATATGGCCTGATACCCGCATCAATGGGCGGCAAGAAAGGAATTGAGAAGAATGTCCCTGCCCAATAGGCAAGTAACAATGCACTTGTTTTATTCTCTCGGTCTTTCCAAAGCACCCATAAACCAAACAAAAAAATAAGTGCTGCAATAAGTTGGAAGAAAGAGTCAACAGTTTTGTTACCAAAAGTGAGGAAACCAAACGCAGAAAAAAAACCGGGACGAAAAAAATCTGCAAAAGCTTTAAGTGATCCTTTTATTAATCCAAATGGATTGCGTACGATTTCCTCAAATGCCAGCCCATAAAGATAAGTTGACCGCTTGGGTTCCACCATAGAGTTCAATTCCGGGTGATCGATCACAGCTTGTGTCCAGCGGACTCCGCCTCGAGCCTGACCATACAGAGTATCTGCAAAATTGGCGAATTCAACGGCATTCGGTGATGCAACGGTGCGTCCCAGCCAGGTATTTGACAACACAGGGATCGCTACAGCGACAACCAGAATTGAAAAAACTTTTAAATACTGCTGCCAATTTTTCGAAAAGTTGATAACACCAAACAACATAAGGATTGGAAGAACGAAGAACGTCCCGGCCCTGATCAGTAGGGCGTACGTAAGCAACATGATTCCCACAGAGAACAGCCACAACTTGGCAGTTTTCACGGCTCGAATTAGAACAATGATCCCCAGCAAGCCCATTGGGTAACCTAATTGCTCGGTAAGAGTCGTACCGACAAAAGGGCGATAAAAAAGCTGAGACAGATAGAGAGCAACAATGGCAGAAATGACACCAAGCTCATTGCGAATTTCTTCGATAAATAAAAACACAACGAGTGCAGTAATGACCGTAAAAACGATCAGGACGACTTGAAGGTTTTGACCGCTTAATTTCAAAAGCACAGCAAGCAAACTTGCAAAGATAGGTCTCCGTCCAGAAAAAGCACTGAATAAATCTCCGCTGATGAGCCGATTAGTATCAAAGTAATATTCGGTAGCATCAGCCCAGGGTAATAATCCTAAAACAATATTCCATGTACTCTCAGCGGTTTGCCATAAGCGCAATAACGGCAAGGTGAAGGCGATCGACACCAAACCCAAGCGCAGATATTTCACTCCCCAGCCTGATTGTTGGTAAGTTAGAAAAACAACGAGAAGAAGCACTACAAGGAGAAACTCATCCGTTAAAAAAATTCCCTGCCGCTTAAACTGCGGAGGAAGAGGGATAAAAAAAAGTATCCAATATAAAGTTAAGATTCCGACCAGCCAAATTGCATGGCGAATTAGATTTCTTGTTTTGTGCTGTGACAGACGGAAGGAATGACTCATAAACTGACTAGCCGTCGACCGATCAGCCGCTGATGGGTTGCACGCATGCAGGCATCCATCACCACCTGTAATCCGGCTGCACGTGCCTTCTGCGCGGCTTCTTCATTGACAATTCCCTCCTGCATCCAAACGACTTTGGCGCCTACTTTGATCGCACTATCTACAACTGGCGGAACATCTTCCGGTTTGCGAAAGACCTGTACAACATCTATCCTTTCAGGAACTGACTCCAGGTCAGGATAAGACGTCTCGCCGAGAATTTCTGTCGCCGTGGGATTGACCGGAATGATTCGGTATCCCTGCTCCTGCAGATACAAATCGATCCCATAACTTTCCTTCTGAGGACTGGAGGATAATCCGACACTGGCAATAGTTTTTGCCGATAAAAGAATTTGTTTCATTTCATTATCACTATTCATGCTTGCTCTCCTCAATAGATTTACCGATCATAATGGCTTGCCACGCTCTCATGAATTCTCACTGGCAATATGATCTTAAACTTTGTTTCACCTGGTTTCGACTCAACTAATAACAATCCATGATGCCGATTGGAGACAATATCATGCGAAATATGCAAGCCTAAGCCGGTTCCTTTTCCGGGTGGTTTGGTCGTGAAGAACGGATCGAAGATGCGCGAGCGAATCTCCTGTGGAATACCTGGACCGTTATCAATGATCTCAACAACAACGTGATGATCCTCGGAATATGTCTTTAATATAATTTCACCTTTACCATCCATCGCGTCGATTGCATTGTCGATGATATTGGTCCACACCTGATTTAACTCGCTGGCATATGCTTCGATGCGCGGTAAATCGGGTGAATATTCCCGTTTGACATTTACACCGCGTTTCAATTTATGCTGCATGATGACCAGCGTATTTTCCAAACCCTCATGAACATCCACTTCTAACAATGGAGCTTGGTCGAGATATGTGTAGGATTTCATCGCCTGCACGATCTGTGAAAGCCGCGCCGTGGTCTGCTGCACCTCTGATAATAATCCCATCATCAAGCAACTTGATCTTTTCCAACGCATCGATCTTGAGTGGGGATTCAAAGCGTCGTGAGGCATCTTTCATAAAATCATACAACCATTGTTTCTGGTTTTCCCGGAACGCTACCGATTCAATTTGATAAGTTAACAATTGCCATTTTGTAATCGCTCGGTTCAATTCTGCTGCACTTCGCTGCGCCGCCGCGGCAGGGTTGTTCAATTCATGTGCAAGTCCCGCGCTCATGGTACCCAGCGCCGCCATCTTTTCCTGTTGATGCAACAGCGATTCGTTTTGCGTCAATCGCGCCATCACCCAATGCAAAACCGCCAGGGATGCGGTTGTGCTGGAGGCAAGCAATTTTTCAAACGCCTGCTTGGGGATGCGCAATGTTTCGGCGTCTGTCTTTGCGATGACGCTGGCGTTACGCGGCGAACTCGAAAGCAATGCCATTTCCCCGACGACATCCCCCGGATTACGTACATCAATTTTGATCAGCGATTGACCGGCCTGCTTCTGAACCTCAAATTCACCGTTGATCACAACATAAGCTGAATCGCCCAGATCACCTTGCTTGATCAAAACATCGCCTGCATGCAATGAGACGGGCTCGGCCATATCCATGAGCTGTTGTAACTCATCGTCTGATAAGCCCTGAAAGAGTGGAGATTTGCGCAGGTCGTTGAGGTTCATAGATAACTTTGGAGTCGAACAGCTTGCTGTTCGCGTGGCAGGAGCAAGCTCCTGCACTCCAAATCATAACGTTTTCAAATATTCCTTGATCAACGCGTAGGCAATGGCGCCTTCGCCAACCGCCGAGGCGACGCGGTGATTCGTCCCATAGCGTACATCACCAGCCGCAAAAATGCCCGGGACAGAGGTCTCCAATAAAAACGGATCGCGCTCGAGGGTCCAGCCTTGAGGCGATGTCCTGAGCTTGTCGAAGGGCGGTTTCTTATTCACCATCACATCCGGTCCGGTGAAAATATATCCTTTACCACTACACATCACCAAATCAGAGACAATCTTATTCTGCGGCTGGACGCCGATAAACACAAACAGCGCAGCAGCATCGCAAGTTTGCACTTCTCCGCTCTTTGTATGTTTGATGACGATTTGCTCGAGCGTATTCTTGCCTCGCAATTCAACTAAATCTGTATTCAACAAGACTTCTATCTTCTCGTTGGAATTGAGAGCATCCACGAGATATTTTGAGGCGGTGGGTTGCGGTCCGCGAATCAAAACTGTCACTTTAGACCCGAAACGACTGAGATATAACGCTCCCTGCGCGGCTGAATTCGCGCCACCCACCACGAACACGTTCCGATCCTTGTAATTCATCGCTTCCGTGTATGCCGCACCGTAATAAATTCCTGCACCGGTGAGCGAATCAGCTCCCGGCATCTTCAACGTGTGGAAAGAAGCACCCGTTGCGATCAACACTGCATGACAAGAGATCTCCGTATCATCAATCAATTTGACAATGCGATACGAGTCTTTCACAAGGACCTGTTTTGCCTCCTGCGCCGAGAGGATCTCCACGCCGAATCGTTTTGCCTGTGACACTGCGCGTCGAGCAAGGTCATCGCCAGAGATGCCGGTGGGGAAGCCGAGATAATTCTCGATCTTGGGGCTGCTGCCAGCCTGTCCGCCAGGTGCGGCTTTTTCGATAACGAGACATTTCAACCCCTCGGACCCCGCATAGACTGCTGCGGCAAGACCCGCGGGACCGCTTCCAATGATGATCAAATCATAAAAAGGCAATCCCGCCCGCGTTTGCAAACCGACTTTCTCTGCCAACTCTCTTAAATCGGGACCGACCAATACATTTTCATTTGGAAAAAATATAACGGGAAGTTTTAACTCGGGCGAAACACTCTCCACTAATTTGCGCGCGCTCGAATCCTTTTCGATATCCAGCCATTGATAGGGAATTTGATACCGCGTCAGAAAATCTTTCACTTCATGGCTCGTCAATGACCATAACGTCCCGGCAACGCGAATGCCTTCATAGGGCAATCGCACGTGCGCTTTCCAATCTTCGAGAAGCTCATCCAAAATGGGATAGAGCCGTTCTTCCGGCGGATGCCAGGGCTTCATCAAGTAATAGTTGAGTCCCACCTCGTTGATGGAATCAATGGCGGCTTGCGAATCGGCATAAGCGGTCAATAAGACTCGTTTGGCTTGTGGATATGTTTGGATCGCTTCGGCGAGAAATTCTGTTCCCGTCATCTCGGGCATACGCTGGTCAACTAAAAACAGCGCGACAGTTTCGTTGCGCTGTTCCAGTTTTTTTAGGTAGTCAAGAGCGGCTTTGCCCTGGTCGAGCGGGATAATTCGATACTCCTGTCCGTAATGAGCCCGCAGGTCGCGCTCAACGGAATTCAGAACGGACTGATCATCGTCAATCGCAAAGATGACAGGTTTTGACATATAGAAATTCTATCATCAAAAAAAGGTGAAGATTTCCATTTACCTCTTGACTCTACCCCATGGGAAGATTGTATACTGACAACATGAATCGGCGAAAAGACCTGTTTTCCATCGGCGCTTTTGCAGAACTGACCCGACTTTCGATCAAGGCCTTGCGGCTGTATGACCAGTTGGATATTTTGAAACCACATCATGTCGATCCCGAGTCGGGATACCGTTATTACGAGCCCGATCAACTTCCAAGCGCCCGCATGATCCGGACCATGCGCGAAATGGATATGCCACTTGCCACCATCCGGCGGGTGCTGGCGGTTTTGCCGGTCTCACAGGCGCAGGTCGAATTGCTGGTCCATG
>WNFY01007664.1_pt1 | contig 19221 bp, 12 predicted proteins | sample 5400091 | NCBI WGS metagenome assembly WNFY01 (sample SAMN13153364, study PRJNA577476) | soil metagenome | isolation source: 60 cm soil or saprolite under grassland replicate 1 | place: USA:California | collected 2016-06-15
GTCGGCGATCTTGTCTGGGATGTCTTGGTCAAACCGAACGGTATCTTACTGCCCGGCGGCGATACGACCGGCCGGATCGCGCTTGCGCCAGGGGGGTCGGCCGCGAATGTCGCGGCTTGGATCGCGCGCTCCGGCACGCCAGCCGGCTTTGTGGGCAAAGTTGGCGCCGATGTGTTTGGCGATCTGGTGGTAGCCGATCTTGAGCGTGAGGGCGTGGCGGCCCATGTGAGCCGAACGAAAGAGCACGATACCGGGGTGATCTTGGTGCTGATCGACCGCGCCGGGCAGCGCAGCATGGTCACCAACCAAGCCGCCGACTTTCATTTGCTCGCCGAAGATGTACCTGAGGCGTCGCTCACAGCTTGTGGGCATGTGCACATCACCGCATGGTCGATCTTCACCAACCCGCCCCGCGCTGCCGCGATTCGCGCCGCGCAGATTGCCAAGGCCGCCGGCGCAACGGTCTCGTTCGACCCAGCTTCATACCAGATGATTCGAGAGATCGGTTACGATAAGTTCGCGCGCTATACCGCCGATCTGCCGGTCGACATCCTGTTTCCCAATCGTGAAGAAGGCCAGGCGCTCACCGGCGAGACCGACCCACAAACAATCGCTCAGGGGCTACACGAACGCTACAACGGCGCGCTGATCGTGCTCAAGCTCGACAAAGATGGCTGCTTCGTTCTGGCACAAGATCATGCCGGGCATTATCCCACCAGCGATGGCCCAGTCGTCGACGCGACCGGCGCGGGAGATGCATTCGATGGAGCATTCCTGGCGAGTTACGCGCGCGATGGCGATCTTGCGGCCGCGGCGAAGTTTGCGAACGAGGTCGGCAGTTGGGTCGTCGCGCGCTATGGCGCTCGCCCGCCCGCCGACGCCGAGCTACGCGCGATCCTGAAGCGTAATGCGTAGGAGTGCCGACCACGCATTACGCATTACGTTTTACGCATTACTCATCAAAATGTTAGCTATCAAGCACTACACTTTCCGGCCCCAACTCGCTGCGTAATGTATCGAGCAACTCGTCGGTACAGCGCACCTTATGGCGCGGCTGCAACAGCACTACCCCTTCCGTATTCGGCATATGGATGATCACATTGTCGTCGCCGGCGCTTTGGCGCAACACGCGATCGATCTTTTGCATCAGCAGCACATCGGCGTCGAAATCGCTGGTGCGCGGCAGATACAGCCGCAGCGAGTGTGCTGCCACCGGCGGCGGTGTGGCGCCGCTGTCGCCATTGCCATTCATATGCCCATTGCCATTCGAGCCAGCCTTTATTCTCGACCGAATAATACTGATTGGTGTAACATCGTCGGGTGGCGGCTCGCTAGCAGGAGCGGCCAGCGCCACAGCACTCTCGCCTCGTTCGGCCGGGTGCGGCACATCGTCCAAAGGTGCAATCATTGCCACATCATTGCTAGCCCCGCTCGGGATATAGTCGCCCTGGCCCTCCAGGTCCATCTGCGGTGGCAGTTCGGCCACCAACGGCGCCGCGCGCGCTACATCCAATGTTTCGGCGCTCTCCAGGAGTAATTGCAAACTCTCATTACGTTTGTCGACTTTAGCGGTTATTCGCAGGAGCGCGTCGTCAACCAGCAGCTCGCGGCACCTTTCGTAGCTTTTTGGGAAAGCGACCAACTCGGCGGTTGCCTCCAGATCTTCCAGGTTCGCCACCAGCATGCTGTCGCCTTTCTTAGTCGTCAGCCGCCGCGCACCCAGCAACATACCCACGAATGTGAGCGTCTTGCCGACCGCCTCGTCGCCGAGCAGACTGAGCGGCGTGACATCGCTCAGATCTAAGCCTTCGAGCGCCTTGGCAATCGGGTGGTCCGAGACATACATGCCCAATAGCTCTTTCTCCCATGCCAGCTGCTCTTTGTAATCCTGCGGCGTCTCTGGAATGATCGGCATGGCGGTGACCTGAATAATGGAGTCTGAACTATTTGCTCCGCCCCCAAACAGATCGAGCTGGCCGACCTCCCGGGCGTGCTGCGCTTTAATGCCAGCTTCCAGCACCCGATCGAGAACCGCCAGCTTCTGGCGGCGCGTGCCGGGCAGCGTATCCATGGCGCCGCTTTTGATCAGGCTTTCCAGCACACGTTTGTTCAGCGCCGCCCGGTCGATCCGATCGCAGAAATCTTCCAGGCTCTTGAACGTACCGCCCTTTTGGCGCTCGGCGATAATTGTGCCAACCGGGCCGCTGCCCACATTGCGAATGGCCGAGAGCCCGAAGCGAATGCCAAGCCGGTTGGTATGATCCGGCAGCGCGCCGCTCGGCAATTGCTCGATCGTGAAACCTTCGTGGCTGCGATTGACGTCGGCCGGCAGCACCGCCACGCCGAGCCGGCCGCACTCGGCCACGCTCTTCGCTACCTCCTCGATCTCGCCAGCGGCGGCAGTCAGTACTGCGGCCATATATTCGGTTGGATAGTGAACTTTGAGATATGCCGTCTGGTAGCTAAAGATGCCGTAGAGCGTCGCGTGCGAAAGGTTGAACGAGTAGCCGGCGAAAGGCAGGATAAGGTTCCACAGCTGATCGGCCTGCTCCTTCGTCAGGCCGCTTTTGACGCAGCCCTCTTTAAAGCGCGGCTCCTCCTGCGCCATCAATTCCTTATTTTTCTTACTGATCGCCTTGCGAATAATATCGGCCTGCCCCAGAGTATAACCCGCAACTGCCTGGAGCAGATGCATGATCTGCTCCTGGTAGATCAGCACGCCGTAGGTGTCTTCTAGAATAGACTTAAGCAGTGGATGAAGATATTTGATATCCTGCGGATTATTCTTGTTATGAATGTAGACTGGGATCTGCTCGAGCGGGCCGGGGCGATACAGCGCGACCATCGCATACAAATCTTGCACACGGTTTGGTTTGAGCTGCATAATATAGCGGGTCATCCCACTAGACTCAAGCTGAAACACATTCGTTGTTTCGCCACGCCCTAAACTCTCAAAGACTTCCCTATCGTCGAGCGGAATATCGACCAACTCGATTCGCTTGCCGGTTGTGCGCTCGATATAGTTGAGCGAGTCGGCCACGATCGACAGATTGGTCAGCCCAAGCACATCCATTTTGAGCAGACCCATCTTCGCCAACGTCGGCCCGTCGAACGCGGCCATCACTGCGTTTTCATCTTTGGTCGTGCGCTGCAGCGGTACGATCGTTTCAAGCGGCTCACGGCTGATCACCACGCCACATGCATGTGTGCCCACGCTCTTCATGCGCCCTTCGACCTTCTGAGCCCAGTCGATCAGGTTGTGAAGATCGGGGTTGGTGTCGTAGATCTGTTTTAGCTCGGGCACGCGCTCGAGCGCCTGGGCGATCGTCGTGCCAACCGGCAGCGCAGGAATCAGCTTGGCGACCTTATCGACTTCGCTCAGCGGGATGTCGAGCACGCGGGCCATGTCGCGTAGCGCGGCCTTGGCGCCGAGCGTGCCGTAGGTGATAATCTGGGCTACGTTCTCGCGGCCATACTTGGTGGCGATGTACTCCAGCACCTCGTGCCGCCGACTATCGGCAAAGTCCACATCGATGTCGGGCATCTCCAAGCGCTCGGGGTTCAAGAACCGTTCGAACAGCAGCTTGTTGGCTACTGGGTCGACATCTGTGACGCCCAGGCAGTAGATCACCAGCGAGCCGCCTGCGGAGCCACGTGGGATGGACGGGATACCGCGTGCACGTGCATACTTGACGTAATCCCAGAGAATCAGAATATAATCCGGGAAGCCCATTTTATTGATTACGTCGAGTTCGTAGGCGAGTTGCTCGACGTACTTTTCAGGCGGGTTCCCATTGAAGCGGCGCATCAGCCCTTCCTCGGCGACATAGCGCAAGTACGACACAGCGTTATGGCCCGCGGGCAGATCGAACTGGGGCAGCTGCACGCGCCCGAACTCGAGCTTCAGGTTGCACATCTCGGCGATCCGCCGTGTATTCTCCATGGGCGACGTCCCGTAGCGCTTGAAGCGCTGCCACATCTCCTCGCCCGACATGATGTGGTAGGTTTCGTCCATCTGGTAGTTCTTGCCGCAGAAATCCTTCAGCGTCAAGTTGAAGCCCATCGCCATTACGCGCGTGTGCGTCTCTAGGTCCGCGCGGCGCACGAAATGAGTGTCGTTCGTGGCCACTAGTGGGATGCCCAGCTCCCTGCCAATTCGCACAAGCTCTTCGTTGATCTGCTCTAATTCGGGGGTGTTGTCGTGCAGTTGAAGCTCAAGATAATAGTTTTCGGCGCCGAGCAGGTCGCGATACCACGCCGCGATCTGGCGGGCTTCTTTCTTCTGCTGCTGCGTCAGGTGCTGAATGACCTCGCCGGCAATGCACGAGGATGTCATCACAACGCCTTCGTGATACTTCTCCAGCAGCTCGCGATCGATCCGTGGGCGGGCGAACACACCTTTACCCATCCCATCAAGATGCGCGCGCGATGTCAGTTTCACCAGGTTGCGATAGCCGGTCTCGTTCTTCGCCAGCAGCACCAAATGGTAATAGTTCTTGCCGCCTTTGACCATCGGATCTTTGATCGAGCCCGGCGCCATATACGCCTCGACGCCGATGATCGGTTTCACGCTGGCCTTCTTTGCCGCGGCGTAGAAATCCATCGCGCCGTACATCACACCATGATCGGTCAGTGCAATGCTGTCCATGCCTAGCTCGGCCGCCCGCTCGACAATGCCTTTCGTTGTGGCGTAGCCGTCGAGCAGGCTGTATTCGGAATGAACATGTAGGTGAGTGAAATCGTTCATCTCGCGCTCCGGCGATAGATGCACAGCCTGTGCTTCAATGTAAAGCCTTTACACAACTACAAAGCATCGGGGGAACCGATGACTCGCACATGCCCCAAAGCATGGAAATGCGCCGCGGAGCTGTCAGGTGAAACACCATTTCATGGCATCAAATCAACATAACGCTACAGGCAGCCAACATGACAAGCTCTCGATATGCCCATTATAGCACACTCATGCGGCCCGATCACAGTGAAAAGCGCCTGAATGTGTAAGCTTTTTTGGGGATATCTTGTGGAAAATTCGTTTGAAGGCGGTTGCTAACGCGCGATTTCTTTTGGCCTGGCTGCGCACATATCTCTGGCAGGCGGTCACTTCTCGTGCTATGATAATAGCCGTCCATGCGTCTCGCGCCGTAGCCTGTCGGAAGAAAATCGGTTCTTGGTTCTCAGTCATGGCGAGTAGTTTGCTGGCAACTGTTCAGGCGCTATGCCTGGATTGAAAGGGAGGCGACTATGTGTGGCGGAGTTCGCTTCAAGTATGACGAACGGCTAGAGCCGGTCCTATCGGAAATTTATACGACTGAGCAGCTCGACCACGCCCGCGTCCAGGGCTTCGTCGAGTCGGTTTTCTGGCAGCCACGGCCAATTTTGCCGGTCCTGTTCGACAACGAGCTGCGGATCTACGATTGGGGTAATCGCGAAGAGAGTCTCAAGCTGCCTAAAACCGGTTGGGTGCGTGTCGAAAGCCTGGATGCCGGCAAGTGGAACTATCTGCGGCCGCGCGCGATCACAATTCCGGTCTTCCAGGGCGTCGAGAAGCGCGTCTGGTTCGGGATAGACTATGGCATCCGAGGTTTCCTGGTAAAGCGCGATGGCGTCGAGCGCGCTTATATGCTGACCGTGCCGCCAACGCCAGAGTATCAGGCGCTCACCGGCCACGATCGCATGCCAGCGCTGATCGATCAGGATACAGTTGTACCTCTGGAAGACGGCGGGCGGCAGACTGCGCTTGGGCAGTAACTAAGCATAACAGTACTATCGTCAGCATAGACTCATTGGTGATTGCCACGGCGGTGAGCGGTTGGTACACTCATGCAATGAATATACGTGCCGTCATCTTCGATCGTGATAACACTCTTTTGCACTTCGACCCAGCTGCCGTCACGGCAATTGAAGCGCGTATTGCAGAAGTGGCGCCGACGCTCCCGCCGGGCGCTGTCACCCTCTATTGGACCATGTGGCCTGGCCCATGGCCGCGCACGGCCAACGCCGAACCAGCATTTTGGCGCGCATTTTGGGATGGTCTCGCCCGGCAGTATCAGCTCCCTCAACACGAGGTTACCGCTCTCGAGCAGATCGGTATGTTCTACCACACCTGCTTCGCCGCGTTTCCCGACTCGGCAGCCTGTTTGGCAGAACTGCGCGCGCGCAGCCTGCGCTTGGCCGTGCTCACGAACTTCGAACTGCCGAGCGTCGATCTGACATTGCAGCACGCCGGTCTCGATGCAAGCCAGTTCGATGTGCTACTTTCTAGCGCCTCGATTGGTTTTCACAAACCCGATCCCCGCGCCTACCTTGCGGTTGCCGATGCGCTGCGTCTCCCTGCCAGCGAATGTGCATTCGTGGATGACCTACCCGAAAACGTCGAGGCCGCGCGTGCACTTGGAATGACCGCTTGGCTCCTTGATCGTGAATACAAGGCCGGGCCGCGCCTGGCTTTCCGAATTCATAATTTGTACGACTTGGCAAATCTGCTTGGATTACTTGACGAGCAGATGCGCCAATCTTTTGAGGACCATTCGACACAAACGTCGAATATCACTGCATGCACCTGAAGGTTGCGGCGACAGCGAAGTATCCTTCGTTGTGCCAGTACATTTTGACGAAAGGAATGACCATGAGCACCTCATGTATACGACGATTGGCCGGACTGCTTGTTGTACTCGTTCTAGGCATGCTGCTTGCGATGCCGGCGCAGGCCGCGCCATCGGCCTTGACCCAAAGCATCACTGCACATCACAACGAGAACCGCTGTGTCGACCACAAGCAGATCGAGACATGGAGCAATCAGCAGGCGATTGAGGCGCGCGGCTTCAACTTCGATATTGTCGGCCCGCAGGCCAGTGTGATGTTTCAGCATGACCTCGCGCTAGACTTGGCAACTACCGACAACTCGGCTTACACCGCCAGCCGCATGACCGAAATTGACAGCGAATTGCCAATCGCGCAACGTGTCAAGTGTTGGCTGGCCACTCCCGATAAAGATGTGGTCATCGAATTCAGAGTTCGTTTCAATGAATCGGCCACACCTGCGGGGCTGACCGAAAACCTGGTTTTGTGGAACGCGCCCCTGCCATCCTTTAATGGCACCAACCCTCCATCAGAAAGCGCTGTACCGCTTACATCGATCGGTGTCGCGCGCACCAGCGCGCTCGGCACACCTCTGTACATAGCAACCGTCGTCCAAGACCTCGATCTTACCACATACAATGGCCTCTTGAGCTTTGCAGTGATACCCTCTTGGCTTGATCCGGGCGATTGGCATCAAGTCAAATTGACGCTCTCCCAGCAGTCCGCTCGCATCGAGGTGGCCCAGGGGCAGCACGAGTATGAACAGGTTCTCGAACAGCAACTGCTACACCCCGCCGAGCCACTAGGTTTTGAGTTCTCGGTTGATAACGAGGCTTTCCCTGGGTATTACGTCCCAGTTACCGAGCCTGATAGGATTGAGATTGATTATCTGTCGATGCGCATGGTTCGTTCGCACTAACACATAATCGTTCCTTCCGGCATCTCCCGATTTGGGAGATTTTGAAGAACGTAGTCCACCAAGTGTCTTTCTTTTCGAGATCTGGAAGAGCAAAGCTCTTCCAGACCTCGAAAAACATTCGGGGCAGTGAAGCCCCCGCACCCCACCAAATCGTAAAGTTCATAAAGACATGTCTTTATAAAGCGGAGATCTGTAGCAGTGCTGTATCGCAGTACTGCTATTACGCTTTGAAGATCAGTACTGCCAGAAAACAGGACGAATAGGATATTGTTATTAACCCTGTTTTTACTTATGCTCTCAGCAGATCGTTCCACATCGAGAGACAGAAAGCATTGGTGATAGAACGTTCCACTGGAGTGCTATTCTGGAGAGAACAACATATGAACCGAATGATCGACATGCTCATTACCGACCTATGTTATCTGGTAAGCGACCTTGGCAAAGATGGCGGATTAACTAGCCCTTCAGTCTACGACACAGCGCAAGTATTACGTCTGGCGTCAACTGATAAGAATGTCTGGGCATGCTTGCATTGGCTGCTCGACCAACAGCAGGACGACGGCGGTTGGGGCAACCCTGCTATTCCACTTACTCGTGATGTACCCACGCTTGCAGCAATCTTAGCAATCAACACCCATTGCACGCGCCGGCGCGACCAGATCGCCATCCGGGCTGGTCTTGATTTTCTTAATCGGCAAGCCTTACAATGGGCAGCACCGCTGCACGACGACATTCCCTCAGCAGTCGAACTGCTCCTTCCTCGCTTGCTTGAAGAAGCTGCGACGGCAGAGCTAGCCCTGAATCCCGAGCCATATAACGCATTAATAGCGTTGGGGCAGCGCCGGCGGCGCTTGATTGCCCAAAAGAAACCGAAGGCCGGTACGGCGGCGGTCCATTCTTGGGAAGCATGGGGAACCGAACCCGACCCCACTGTGATTGACGGGTCGGGCGGGGTCGGCCATAGCCCTGCTGCAACTGCCGCTTGGATCTCCAGCGCAAAAGGTAAAACGGAACTTATGGGCTTCACAGCGGATGCCCAACGTTACCTCGAACATGCAGCTGCTAGTACTGGAACAGGCATACCTGGCGTCATGCCGAATGCCTGGCCAATCGCGCGCACAGAACAGGCTACCGCGCTCTATGGCATCTTATTGGCCAATCTGCTCGACTACCCGGCCCTGCAAGATACGGTTCAGCCGATTCTCTCAGACTTAGCTCGCGGGCTCACCTCGACTGGCCTTGGCACAAGCGATTTTTTTACGCCCGATGGCGATGATACCGCCATGGCCCTGGCATGCCTAGCAGGCAGACGTAATGTGTCGATTGACGCGATGCTGCATTTTGCGGTCGATTCACACTTCTATACCTATATCGGCGAATTGCAGCCATCGCTTTCGGCAACCGCCCATGCGCTCCATGCGCTGGCTCTTTGCGGCAAACCTTGGATGAATGCAAACAGCTACCTCCACGAGCACCAGTGTGCAGATGGACGCTGGATCGGCGACAAATGGAATGGCTCCTGGTTGTATACTACTTGCCATACTCTTGCGGCGTTGCTTTCAACCGAGGCCTACGATCCAACGCTAACACTGAATAGCGTTCTGGCCCACCAGCATGCCGATGGCGGATGGGGGCTGGATGCTTCGAATAGCGAAGAAACCGCCTACGCGGTAGCGACGCTCTTGCAGATCCACCAAACTAATATGCTTCCCGCAAGTGGCCAAGAAGCGCTGCGGCGAGCAGCAGCGTTCCTCATATCACGATACCGGCCTTTTGCCGAGGAGAGTGTCGCGGTCTGGCTAGCGAAGGAACCTTATCGGCCACGGCGTGTTTCCCGTGCTTTTGAACTTAGTGCAACTCTGGCGCTCACAGTAGAGGGATACGTCTCATGAGTCAAGGAGCCGATCTACGTCTATCACTTGAAGAGTTTCTGGCCGCTCCGGTCGGCGAGGTGGCCAAAATGATGCCACAGACTGTCGTATTCGGGGCGCGGCACATCTTTACCACCATGATTCGGCCCGGCCAATTTGCCGAGGTCGGGCGCTACCGCGATCGATTGCTGGATTGGCTCGACTGGGGCCTGACTGGGCCGGAAGCTTTGGCAGATTATGCACGCTTGGGGTGGCGCGTGCGCCTAATAGGCGCGGAAAGCATGCCTGAATTGCAGCCGATCGCCGATCGCTTACACGCGGCTACTCCTGAGCAATCCACGGCTACTACATTATGGTATCACGTCATTTCTGAGCCGGGCGCACCTTGGCAGTGGCTCTTAAAGGCCGCCCAGCATGCGCAGGCGCGCACCCAAACCGAAGCCATTCGCGCGCTTTATGGTGAAGATATCCCTTTGGCCAAGCTGTATCTGGCCTTCGGGAAACCGATGTTTGTCGCAGATCTGCTTCCGCCATTGCTGGCGGCTGAAGTACAATGTTACTGGATCCAGCGCCCTGGCTATTTATACGATGAACAATTGCTTCGGCGGATTCTTTACGACTATGCTTACTTGCGCCCAACCTGGCGACTAGATAAATCATCGCGCTATGGTACACTAGAAGCGAAACGTTCTTTGTGGCAGCAACCGCTGGTACTTGGCTGCGGTAAGCACATAGGCGCATTCTGGTATCCTGAGCTTGATCAGGATGCATTTATGGCCGGGGAGGATGTATGAGAGTCACCCAGCGCGCGGTTACCCTCGCACTGCTTGGTCTGCTCGCAATCTTGACACTGCTGGTCTTAGTGAGCGAGTTAGTCACGGGGAGTTTTCTTGCCCAGGTCATTCCGACTGCCGGCGCATTTATTCTCATACTAGCGTTGCTGTTCTTGTACTGGCGCGGCTGGGAGCCGGCTCGTTATGTTGTTTTGATTCTAATAACGCTGCTGATCGCGTTCAGCACACAGGAACCTTATCTTTCCCAGCAACCCACGCTCACGATGTTTATTCCAGGGGCGCTGGCTCTGATACTTGCAAACCCCGCTTGGGTGGCCGGCAGTACAATCTTTGTGTATATTACATTGCTGATACGGGCGGGCGGGCAGGGCGTGTACACAGATCCGATCACGTTTGGGCTCTGCGGGATCATTCTCGGTAGCATTATTCTGGGGCGCCTGATTACGGATACCGCCCAACGCAATGCCCAAATGAACGCCGAACGGGCCGAGCAGCAAAAGCAAATCGTCGAGGCGCATGCCCGCGAACTGGTCGACGCAAATGAATTGATGAGCATGCAGCTCGATCAGCAAAAGGAGTTGCTCGACTTAGTGGCGACGTTGGAAACGCCGGCAGTTCCCCTAGCAGACGGCGTACTGTTCGCGCCAATCATCGGGCATATCGACACCCGGCGTGCTCAGGCGCTGACAACTCGGCTGCTGCACGAGGCCAGCACACAGCGGGCTCGGTTAGTCGTGCTCGATATTACCGGCGTAACGATTGTCGACACAGCAGTCGCCAAAGCGCTGCTCAATACGACGCGGGCATTACAACTGCTCGGCTGTCAGGTAACTGTGAGCGGCATTTCGGCGTCGGTCGCGATCACACTCACGCAATTAGGCATCCATCTCCAGGATGTCGCGACGGCACGCAATCCGCAAGAAGCATTGGCGCAGCATATCGGCGGCGCTATCGCGGCGCCGTCTGATCGATGATATATCGCTGCATAGACAGCAAAAAACGAGCGCACGATACTTCTCTGCGCTCGTTTTGTTGCACTCTGCTTGGCCAACAGGCTATCCGCTGAGGCGCGTCCCACAGTTTGGACAAAAAGCAGCTGCCACCGGCATCTGGAATCGGCAGTTCGGACAGAACTTCATTCCGGCTGGGGCTTGTGCTGACGCAGCGGCGACCGGCGACTCGGTGGTGATTGGAATATTCTGCGCCTGCGCCGTCCCTGCTGGCGGCTCGATAAAGACCTCCGCCTGGGCCTGCTTCAGCTCTTCTTCCTTCAGCGTGATACTCGATTGGCGAAGCTACTGAGAATACGGTTGTCACCCTGGTGGTGCTCCTTGCTTAGACGCTCGCATCGCCTGTTCGGGTGCAGATCTATTGTACCAGAGAGTCGCTAGATCCGCTGTACTAATGTGGCACCAGCGCAACCTTGCGGCGGCGCCCTGCGCGTAGAAAGCTGACCTGCCAGGGGCTATGACCTTTGAGCGATTGCACCGCCCGGCGTAGCGCCTCGACCGTGTCGGTCGTGTGATCGCCCAACGCGAGAATAATATCGCCACTATGCAGGCTGGCCCGCGCCGCCGCACCGCCCGGCGCTACCTCGAGCAGCAGCACGCCGCTCTCCTGCCCGAGCGTCAGCGAGCGCTGCATCACTTCATCGATCCGCACATCGAGGCCACTGATCCCGAGCACGCCGCGACTAATACCCTGGCGGTGCGCCTCGGTCAGCTGCGAGATTGCGTCGAGCGCAGTACTCACCGGGATGGCAAACCCCAAACCCTGGGCATATGGCAGAATTGCTGTTGTAATACCGATCACGCGCCCTTGTACATCGACTAACGGGCCACCTGAATTGCCTGGGTTGATCGGCGTATCGGTCTGAATGAGCTGACCAAGCTTCGTGTTGCGATCAAGTGGCAGCGACCGGCCAAGCGCGCTGACCACTCCCGCCGTGACGGTGAAATCCAGCCCGTACGGATTGCCAATCGCCACGACGAGCTGGCCAACACGTAGCGGCGCAGCACTCAGTTCGGCCACCGGCAACCCGCCCTGGCCAACCCGCAACACGGCCAAGTCGCGCTCGGGCTGTGAGCCGATGACGCCAGCCGGCAAGCTGCGTCCATCCGGTAGGGTCACTCTGACGCGCGATGCGCCGGCAACCACATGGGCATTGGTCAATATATAGCCATCACTGCTGTAAATCACTCCAGAGCCGATGCCTTGGTCAGGGCCGCGCCCGCGCTGCCCGCCGCGCCCGGTCTCAACTTTGACCACCGCTGGGCCGGCACGCTCTGCCGCGGTGGTGATGGCATGCGAGTAAGCATCCATCGCCTCGTGTTCCTGTATAACCGTACTCATGGCCCTGACCTTTCTCGCCCCTCACACGCCGTCTCGCAATTCGTCGGAGAAGCTCATGAACTTGGATACTTAATAGCATTAAGTATATCTTGAAAGAAAGTCAGTGTCAACGTAATTTTGATTACACAGTTACAATTCTTATAGAACTATAATACTTGCGCTTTTGCACCTGCCACTTTAGCCCTTGGCAGAGCGATATTGTCTTTGCTGTTCTTTTTTCGCTCGTTGAGCGAAAAAAGAACAGCAAAGAATGACTATTTACCTTGCTGCCGCAGGCTAAAAAACACCAAGGCCTGGTGCCTTGGTGTTTTCGTTGGTGATAGATCAGTATATTACGGCTCGGAGAGCTTATACCCAACGCCACGCACGGTTACAATAATGCGCGGGCGCGACGGCTCGACCTCGACCTTCTCGCGCAGCCGGCGCACACATACATCAACCAAGTTGGTCTCTCCTACATAGTCGTATCCCCAGACCTCACGGAACAGCGTCTCACGATCAAACACTTGGCCGGAGTTGGCTGCCAGAAAGTAGAGCAACTCGAATTCCATCGGGGTCAAATTGACGCTCTGCCCGCGCACGCTGACGCGGTGGCGCGGCTCATCGATCTCTAGTTCGCCGACACGTACGATTGGCGGCGCCGCACGATGCTTGTACCCTTCGACCCGGCGCAGGATAGATTCGACCCGTGCGATTAGCTCGGCGGTCTTGAACGGCTTAATAATATAGTCGTCGGCTCCCAACTCAAAGCCGTGGACCACATCGTCGGTGCCATCGCGCGAGGTGAGAATAACAATCGGCACATCGGAGCGCTCACGGATACGTTGGCATGCTTCAAAGCCGTCGACATACGGCATCATCACGTCGAGCATCACGACATCGAACTTGCCGTTTTCGAAAGCTTTTAAGGCCTCCAGGCCATTTTTCACGGCGACTATTTCATAACGAGGATCTTTGAGTGTGACCTGGATTAACGTGGCAATCGAAGGATCGTCGTCGGCGACGAGGATGCGACGCGGAGCATTCACATCATCCTGAGAGCGGTCGGATGTTCGTCGTATCAAGCGCATAGAATTGTAACGTTGGAACGTTCTAACGTTTAAACGTTCTAACGTGGCTAGACGGCTTCTTCCAATCGGCGGCGATATTCGGAGCGTTCGGTAGTACGCGGCATCATGATCGGGTGTCCGCGCCCTTCGACGACCTCTGCATTGATGATACAGCGCCCAATATGCTCTTGTGATGGTATATCATACATCACATCGAGCAGTATTTCTTCGACGACGGTGCGTAGCGCGCGGGCGCCAGTGCGCGATGCTAAAGCTCGGTTGGCGATCGCTTCCAAACCATCGTGCGTGACTTCCAGTTCAACATGATCGAGCGCCAGCATCTTCTGGTATTGTTTGATGATCGCGTTGCGTGGCTCGGTCAGGATACGCATCATCGCGTCTCGATCAAGCGGCTCAAGCGCCGCTGTCACCGGTATTCGCCCGATGAACTCGGGAATAAACCCATAGTGCAGAATATCGTCGGGCGTGCACTGCGCGAGCAAATGCTGCTTCTCCCGCGTGCGTTCCGCCTCGGAGGTATGCTGGAAACCGAGGCCACGCTTGCCGCCAATCCGCCGCGTGATAATCTGATCAAGGCCCTCGAACGCACCACCGCAAATAAACAGCACATGGGTCGTGTCGAACGCAATATATTCTTGCTGGGGATGCTTGCGTCCTGGCAGCGGCGGCACGTGCGCCACGCAGCCCTCGAGGATTTTCAGTAGCGCCTGCTGAACGCCCTCGCCCGAGACATCGCGGGTGATCGACGGGTTATCGCCCTTGCGAGCAATCTTGTCGATCTCATCAACATAGATAATCCCGGTCTGCGCGCGTTCCACATCGCCGTCGGCGGCCTGGATGAGTCGCAATAAGATATTCTCGACATCCTCGCCAACATAGCCGGCCTCGGTCAGCGCGGTGGCATCGGCAATCGCAAAAGGCACATCGAGCACGCGCGCCAACGTTTGCGCCAGCAATGTTTTACCGCTGCCAGTCGGACCCAGTAGCAAGACATTGCTCTTGCTGATCTCGACATCTTCGATCTGATGCGCCGTGCGCAAGCGCTTATAGTGGTTGTACACCGCCACCGACAGCACGACCTTCGCGCGCTCCTGGCCAATGACATATTGATCGAGGCGTTCGCGGATTCGTCGCGGCACGGGTAAGCGGCTTGGGCCGGCTGCGGCAATATGCCGGGCAGCCAGGGACTGAGATTCGCTTTCTTCGGCGATGATCGCGCCACAGAGTGCGACACACTCATCGCAGATACAAACAGTGCCGGGGCCAGCAATCAAACGCTGTACTTCTTCTTGCCCCCGGCCACAGAAAGAGCACAGATACGCCCCGCGGCCATTTCCCGAGCTGCGTGTGCGGGCCATATAGTCTCCATAAATCGCAGATTGTAGATTGCAGAGCGGTTGAGCTAATCTACAATCTACAATCTACAATCTGCAACCTACAATCCGCAATCGTTAGCGCTTTTCCGTCAGGTTCGCCATATCTTCACGAGTCAGAACCTCGTCAATAATCCCATAGTCTTTGGCGGCTTCCGGCGTCATAAATAGGTCGCGGTCGAAGTCTTTGGCAATGCGCTCGACTGGCTGGCCAGTATCCTTCGATATGAGTTCACGGCCAAGCTGCTGCATCCGCAAAAGCTCGCGCGCTTGGATCTCGACATCGGGGCCGGAACCGCGCGCGCCACCGATCGCCGGGTGCATATGGATGGTCGAGTGCGGTAGGCTGTAACGTTTGCCCTTGGTGCCGCCCGCGAGAATTATCGTCGCCATGCTTGCAGCCATGCCAACGCAGACGGTCGAGACGCTCGGGCGGATGGCGTGCATCGTATCGTAGATCGCCAGGCCGGCATAGATCGAGCCGCCGGGACTGTTGATATACAGCGAGATATCGCGCTCGGGGTCGTCGTGTTCTAGAAATAGTAGCTGCGCTACGATCAGATTCGCGATTTGATCGTCGACCGGCGTCCCCAGTAGAATGATTCGCTCCTTGAGCAGGCGCGAGTAGATATCGAAGGCGCGCTCGCCACGATTGGTGCTCTCGACCACCATGGGAATCAGCGACTCGGGATGCGGGGCAATCCATTCAACCTTATTTTTTGATGTCCAGTCCATACGTCATCTCTCCATCTAATGTATAGTTAAGAGTTAAAAAAGAAGAGTTAAGAGTTGTTGTAACTGTACCACAAAACTCTTAACTCTCAAGTCATAACTTTTAACTACTCTTCTGCCGTTTCAGGCGCTACATCCGCCGTAGTTTCCTCGCTCGCCTCGGCCGGCGCCGCCTGATCGCTCGTTTCGGACGGCGGCGTCCCGAGCTCGGGCGCCACGCCCGTCGCAATCTGGAATAATCGCTTCGATCAGCTGCTTGATATATGCGTCGATCGTCTCGCGTTCGCCGTTGGCGCGGATCGTCTCGGCCAGTTCGCTACGCGTCTTGTCGCGCAGTTCGTCGAGCGTGCCCTCAAACTCTTCTAGCACCGGCAACTCATCCCATTCCGGTAGCAGCCGCTCCTGCAGGCGCACCAGTTTGACCTTGAAGGTGGCATCTTTGTCGCGAACCTTCTCGTTCTCGTGGTCGGTGGGCATATGCGCCGCGATCTCGCGCGTTTCACCGGGCTCGATGTCGATCAGCCCATCGAAAAGGCCAGCGACTAAGCTGCCCGGCTCCAGCACCACATTCGACTCGGGGATCTCGGCGCCTTCTTCGCGATCCTCAAGCGGCTCGCCGTCGAGGAAACTTTCGATTTGAACAGTCAGTTGGTCCCCTTGCCGGGCCGGGCGGGGCTCTTCCGGCTCACGCAGCACCACATGGCGCTCGCGGCGCGCATCCATTGCCTCGGCAAGCATTTCGTCGGTCAGTTCGCGGGGCTCATATGGAACGCGGATGCCGCGATAATCGGGCAACTTCGTCGTCGGGTTGATCGGCACGGTAACTCGAAAACTGAATGGAGGCTCGTTAAAGTTGACGGTTTCGAGATTCGGGCGGCCAACTGGAGCGATCTTCTCCTGATCGAGCGCTTCTTTAAAGGCCTTATTGATCAGATCTTCAGATGCTTCCTCGATTAACGCCGGGCGGCCAAAATAATTCTCGACAATGAAACGGGGGGCCTTACCTTTGCGAAAGCCGGGGATATTATACTTCTGAGAAAGCCGGCGCGCAGCGCGATCAAGGCCTTTCTCAACTTGCGACTGATCGAGCTCCACATCGACGGCTAAGAGGCTTTTCGGTAACTTTTCGGTGATAACCTTCACAGGTGCTGCTCCAATGCTGAAACACCCTTTTCCATCAGGTGCGATGATTCGGCGAACATTATAGCATGAAGGGGCGGCACTGCAAAATAGGAATTCGCGTTCGTTACGCGGTGGGGGTTCGGGGGCGTGCCGTCCTCCAAATCTTCTGGCCAACGCCGACTGCGAAAGTCTCGTGAGTTGACAAAACATTTACCCCCACAGCGAGCGGATTCATAGCGCATTCAGATCTGTATGTTATTGTACAAATGCGGGCGGGAGTGCTGCTCTCATTATGGAAATGGCAACATGACCATAGCGAGGGCAGCCTCCATTTTTATGCCCAAAATCCGGGCACGCAACTTGCCCAGATCAGCACGATCTAGTATGATAACGCCAGGAAAAATGTACAACAAGGGAGATCGGCTGATGCTCGAGGCGATCTTCGCCCCGCAGTCCGTCGCAATCGTCGGCGCCTCGCCAGATCCAAAAAAATTGGGGCATCGTGTGCTCCGTAATGTGGTCGATAACGGCTACTCCGGCCGGATTATTCCGATACATCCAACCGCACCTAACATTCTCGATTTTCCGGCCTATGCATCAGTTGTAGCTGTGCCAGATTCGATCGATCTGGCGGTCATCGTGGTCCCGCCACAGGCCGTGTTGCAAGTGGTGGAAGAGTGCGGCAAAAAAGGCGTCCGCGGCTTGGTTGTCATCACCGCCGGGTTTAAGGAGATCGGCGGAGCTGGCAAGGATCTAGAGCGCAAACTGATCGCTCTGGTGCAACGTTACGGCATGCGCATGATCGGGCCGAATTGCTTAGGCATCATCGACACCACTACCCAGCTGAATGCGTCGTTCGCAGCACTCATGCCAAACCCTGGCCAGATCGCATTTATGTCGCAATCGGGAGCGCTCTGCACGGCAATTCTCGATTGGAGCAAAAGTGAAGGCATCGGCTTCTCACGCTTCGTCAGCTTGGGCAATAAAGGTGATGTCGACGAGGTCGTGCTGCTCCAGGCATGGGGTGGCGATCCGGAAAACCGGGTGATCCTCGCGTATCTCGAAGGCATTAGCGATGGCGCGGCCTTTATCAAAACCGCGCGCGAGGTCACCAAGCGCACGCCAGTGATCGCGATCAAGAGTGGCACCACCCAGGCCGGCACGCGGGCAATTTCATCGCATACCGGCTCGCTGGCGGGCTCGGAAAATGCCTATCAGGCTGCATTCAACCAGAGCGGCATCCTGCGTGCCAATACGATGGAGGAGCTGTTCGACTACGCCCTGGCATTCGCATATCAGCCGCTGATTGCTGGCAAGCGATTGGCGATTGTGACAAACGCCGGCGGCCCCGGCATTATCGCCACCGACGCAGCCGAGCGCAGTGGGCTAACGCTGGCACAGTTCGCCACCGAAACAATTGAACGGCTACAGCGCGATCTGCCGCCGGCCGCAAGTGTGTTCAATCCGATCGATGTTATTGGCGACGCGCGTTCGGATCGTTACCGCTGCGCGCTGAGCGCCGCCTTGGCCGACCCAAATGTTGACGCGGCGTTGGTGCTATTCACCCCTCAGGCTGGCAGCGAGCCGGAAGAAACCGCGCGTGTGGTGGCCGAGCTGTCCGCCAACCAGTCGAAGCCAGTGGTCACCAGCTACATGGGCGCGGCTAGCTTGGGCCCAGCGCTCAAATTGCTGAATGAGCATCGCATCCCGAACTACGCCTTTCCCGAGCGCGCGATCGCGGCGCTGCGGGCCATGGCGCACCAGCGCGAGTGGAGTGAGCGCGCCGCGGGCGAGTTTGTTCATTTTGATGTTGATAACGGGCGGGTGGCCGAGGTTTTCACGCGTGTGCGCGCCGCAGGTCGCGTCGAACTGGGCGAGATCGAGGCGCGCGAAGTGATCGAGGCTTATGGCATGCGTCTGCCAAAGACGCAGCTAGCCCGCTCGCCCGACGAGGCGGCGGCGATCGCGGCCGCGATCGGCTTTCCGGTGGTGATGAAGATCTCATCGCCCGACATTTTGCATAAAAGCGATATCGGTGGTGTCAAGGTCGGCGTACCCGATGCAGCGACCGCGCGCGATATCTATGAGCTGATCGAGTATCGCGCCCGCAAGTACAGCCGCGATGCGACGATCTGGGGCGTGCTGATCCAAGAGCAAGTGCGCAAGGGCCGCGAGGTGTTGGTCGGCGTCAATCGCGACCCGCAGTTCGGGCCGCTGTTGGTGTTTGGCCTGGGCGGCATCTATGTCGAGGTGTTGAAAGATGTGTCCTTCCGGCTTGCGCCGATCACCCGCGAGGAGGCCCGCGAGCAGATCCATGCGATTCGCACCTTTGAACTGCTGCGGGGCGTGCGTGGCGAGCCGCCGGCCGACCTCGCCGCAACTGAAGAGATTATGCTGCGCGTTTCTCAG
>WNFY01002024.1_pt1 | contig 19205 bp, 18 predicted proteins | sample 5400091 | NCBI WGS metagenome assembly WNFY01 (sample SAMN13153364, study PRJNA577476) | soil metagenome | isolation source: 60 cm soil or saprolite under grassland replicate 1 | place: USA:California | collected 2016-06-15
CAGTCGGACGCGCTGCGCGCCCACGATGTCGCCCAGCCCGGGCGGCGGAGGCGTCTTCTTCTCCTTCGGCTTCGACGGGTCGGGACGTGGGTCGAACGCCGCCATTTCGGCGCCGCCCCCCTTTTGAAAGAGCTGACTCCAGATGAACACGCCGACCGCATATTGGGCTTCGGCGTCGTTCGCGGCCAGCGCCGCCCGCTGCTGGTACCACCGGAGGGCCTCTTCCAGGCGGTTCCAGCGGGTGTAAACCTGAATGAGGCCGCTCACGGCCAGGAGGTCGCCGGGGTTGGTGCGCAGCCGCGCCTGGTACAGGTCGGCCAGCGTCTGGAAGCGATCGCCGTCAAACAAGGTCTGTACGTACAGTGAGTCGCCTCGCTGATCCGCGGGACGGAGCTCGCGGAGCTTCTCGAACGCGTCCAGAGCGCAATTCGTGGCGTCTTGATTTGTGGATTGCCGGGATCCGGGAATCATGAGTTGCCGGCAGGTCAGGCCTTTGTTCAGCCACAGCAACCAGAAATTCGGAATCAGCGATTCTGCCTGCTCGTAAGCGGCCACCGCCTCCTGATAGCGGCCTTCGCGGTAAAGGCGGTTACCCTCGCGGACGCGACGGCGGCCGCGCAGCTCCGTGCAGCCCGAAGCCAGCAGCACGAGAGCCGCGCCCAGCCACAAACAAGCACGGCGTACCCGCCCAACGGCCGCCACGGTAACGACGTTAGAACACATCGCCTTCCGCACAGGCAAGACCAGACCCACCGCGGGCGCGAAATGACGGGGCCGCGACGCCTGCTTCAATCCACATCTCATCGAGCGGCAACTGTCGAAGATGGGTTGGCGGGGCGACCCGACCGCCGTAGTATCCGGCCCATGCGCCCCCACCGCAGTGTGCAGGTCACGTCGTTGTTGCTCTCCGCGGCGCTCGCCGCCGCGATCTTGCAAACACCGGCTTGCTCGAATGGCGATACGGTGCTCGCACTGACGATCAATTCAAACCAAGCAGACGTCGGCGCTCCCGCGAACCTGCGCGTCACCATCACGCCCACCTCGGGATCGCCGCTGACAGAGATGTTCGCGCCTGACGTGGTCGACGGGGCGATCGTCGCGTCGTTCTTCCGGCGCATCAAGCTCAACGGGCGTACCGGCAAGGTCAACGTCACCGTCGATGCGATCGATTCCTCGGGCAGCGCCTACCTCGGCGCAATGACCACCGCCGATCTCGTCGAGAATGGCGCGGTGGCGGCGCGGGTGGAGCTGAAAGTTCCGCCTCCCCCGGACGCGGACGCGGGAACGCCGTCTGACGGCGGCGCAGCCGGCTCAGGGGGCTCCGGCGGCTCGGGTGGCGGGGGCTCCGGCGGCTCGGGCGGCGGCGGCACCGGCGGCGGCAGCGGGTCAGGAAATCTGATCACCAACGGTGACTTCGCGGCCGGCATGGCCAACTGGCACATTGAGAACGGCAACGGCAACATCAACAACGGCCGGTTTTGCATCATGAGCCCCGGCAGCTCGATGCTGCTCGGCTGGACGGCGAGCGCGAATGTCATGCTCGACGGCGCCAAGATGTATCGCATTTCGTACTCGGCCTCGGCGACGTCGGGCAGCGTCCGGATGCACGTCAAGGTCGCCCTCTCGGTCCAGCCCTATACGTCCGACTACGAGGTCGACGACATGCTGAACAGCACCATGCGGACCTTCACGCACACGTTCATGCCGATGAACGGCAGCGATGACAACATGGGCGTCGCGATCACGGTGCCGAGCGGCACCAACGCCACGGTCTGCATCGACGACGTGTCGATCGTCCCCCTCTAGTCAGCGGCCGCTCGCGACCGTCAGCACCACTCGACCGGCAGCCGCGCGCCCGACGTCGCGTTCTGCACCGCCGACACCAGCCACGGGACAGGTCGCGACATTTCGCGGACTTGCGGCGGTCGTGGGAGGGGGGCGAGACGGGCGGGGACGCCAGACTCCCGCGGATGTGGATACAGGATGGATACGGACCCCAGGTCTCCAAGCGGCGGCTGCGGTCGCGATCTACGAAGCGGCCGGTGGTACCTTGGCCCTGGTCACGTGATTAACCTCGTTCACTCCATCTGCCGGGCGAGCGCGGCAGGCGAGATCGCTTGATCGCTCGCCCATGGACCCTCGCGTCGCCGAATTTCACTGCATCATGCCGATGGCCAACATCCCGTCGGTGCTGCAGCATGGAATTCTTTCGTATGACCGGACGGCCAAGCTCGCGCACAAAGTCCGTCGCGATGCAGCCCGTGCAAGACCGCCGCGACGTCAAGCGCGTGCCGCGGGGTCAGATGCTTCATCAATATGCCAACCTCTACTTCCACGCTCGAAATCCGATGATGTACAGCCGGCAGCAGGAGGTATCGCAGCTTAGCGTCCTGCGGGTCTCGACTGCGGTGGCGACGCTTGACGGGGCCGTGTTCGCCGATCAAAACGCCGCGAGCGATTGGGTCCGGTTTCTCCACCCATCACAGTGGGCGCTACTGGATTTCGACGCGATCTACGCGATGAGCTGGACGCATGAGGACCGGATCGAGTACTTCAAGCGTAAGTCTAAGAAGTGCGCGGAAGTCCTGGTGCCCGACCGAGTTGAGCCGCAGTTTCTCGTAGGCGCGTATGTCGTGGATCAGGAAGCCGCCGCCCAACTCGCGGCTCATGGATTCCACCTCCCGATACAGATCGAGCCCGTGCTATTTTTCCGTTAGCGGATCTGGATACTCGACATGTTCAAAGCTCTCATCGGAGACCTGTTCGCAAGCCGAGCCCAGACGCTCGTCAACACGGTCAATTGCGTGGGCGTGATGGGCAAGGGCGTAGCTCTGGAGTTCAAGAAACGCTTTCCGGACGTGTTCGACGACTACGCCGGGCGCTGCGAGCGGAAGGAAGTCAGGCTAGGTGAGCCTTACCTGTATCGAAGCGCTGATGGTACTAGCGTCGTGAATTTTCCGACGAAGAATCACTGGCGTTCGCCTTCCCGTCTCGCCGACATCGAACGAGGGCTCGATTACTTCGTCGAGCACTACGCCCGCTGGGGGATCACCAGTGTTGCCTTTCCGCCTCTCGGATGTGGAAACGGTGGCTTGGACTGGTCCGAAGTCGGGCCGATGATCTACGGCAAGTTGCACCGGCTACCGATCTCTATTGAGGTCTATGCGCCGTACGGCACGCCGAAGCACGAGCTGACGGAGGAGTTTCTCGCGGGACCATCGCAATTGAGTCTGGAAGGAAAGGGCCGAAAACACGAAAAGATGAACCCGGAGTGGGTCGTACTGGTCGAAGTCCTCCGGGAGCTCGGCGCTCAGCCTTACGCCCCGCCGGTAGGTCGAGTCATCTTTCAGAAGATCTGCTACGTGCTAACTGAGATGGGTCTGAAGACTGGATTCGAATTCGGCAAGGGGAGCTACGGTCCCTTCGCAAACGAGGTCAAGGTCGCTCTGAACGACTTAGCCAACCGCAACTGGCTCCATGAAGATCAACTCGGTCAGATGATTGCGTTACGTGTGGGGCAGCAATATGAGAGCGACCGCGCAAAGTTTTCCGATGTGCTACGGACTCACGCCCGTAAGATCGCGAAGACGGTCGATCTCTTCAGCCGGATCAAGAACAGTGAGCAGGCTGAAGAGTTGATCACGGTGCTGTACGCGAGCAGAGAATTGAAGAAGACTCACCCGAGCGAAGAGATCGCCGAGCAGCAGGTCTATGATTTCGTGCTCAGCTGGAAAAAGACTTGGCGGAAGGAACCGAAGCAGCAGGCCGTAGCTGGAGCGATTCGGAATCTGGTCTTGCTGGGCTGGATGAAACTGCGGTTCAGCGAGAGTCTGCCTGAGGCCGTGTGATCGGCAGCGGCGCGTAGCCGTTCACGGCGCGGGAAAGAACGAGTCGCGCGGATGACACGGTCGCTAATCGCTTCGCCAGATCGCCGATAGGGCCCGTTTCATGGCGGTTTCGACGTGCCTATCGAACGCTGAAACGACCAGTGATTCCAACTCCGAGTAGGAAGCCAGCGCCTCTGAGATGGTCGTCATCGCGATCTTAGAAGCACGATCGATCGGGAACCGGTAAGCGCCACAGCTGATCGCTGGAAAGGCAATTGACCGAACCTGATGTTGCCGGGCCAGCTCCAGACTGACCCGGTAGCAGGAGGCGAGAAGGTCGTCCTCGTTCTTGTGGCCGCCTTCCCAGACAGGTCCCACGGCGTGGATGATGTACTTCGCGGGTAGGAGGTACCCGGCGGTGATCTTGGCGCTGCCGGTGGCGCAGCCGCCGAGCGTTCGGCATTCGGCGAGCAGCTCCGGTCCGGCGGCGTCGTGAATCGCTCCGTCGACGCCGCCCCCGCCGCAGAGTGATCGGTTGGCCGCATTTACGATCGCGTCGACTAGGAGCGTGGTGATGTCTGCGCTGACAACCGAAACGCGCTTCATGTGACCTCGAGTCTGGTTCATCTCCGACCTCGGATCTTCGGCCTTACGCTAGACGCGGCGGGCGAGTGTCACCATTGAATTCGGCGATCACTTCGATGGCGCCGACCAGCGCGGCGTTGAAGTCCGGCAGATCCTCCGCCGGTATCCAGTACTCCTCATGGATCGAAGCACCGACTGTCCGGAGCGGGTGCCGCTGCAAGAACGCGGCTCGCACCCGAAACCGGGTGACGTATCCGACACCGCCGTCGCGTGTGTTCCAATCGCGCGCGATCTGAACCGCGTAGTCTTCGTGGACCACCGGGTAGAAGATCGGTTGCTCCGGCAAGCGCGGCGGAAAGGAGCGGTAACTGGACTCGCGTATCAGAGCAAGCTCCTTCTCGCCGACCGGGCGGAACAGAACGATGGTGTCGATCGCGTCACTCATGACGTCGCTATCCGGCCGGGACCGTCGGCAAGGAGGCAGGTCACCGCGGACCAATCGCCGGTCCGAGACCCAAAGACGCTTCCCGGGACCGTGAGCTGGCCGCGAGCGAGGAGTTCATTGAACGCCACGGGGACGACCGAGAAATAACCTGTCGCAGGTGCGGGGATGTCGACGGTGCGGTTGAGAGCGGCCCAGCGCCGCGAGAATTCAGTTGCGAGCCGCTGGGGCAGGTCGGACGCATCGTGAAGTAGCTGAACCGCGGTTGCGAGCGAGTCGTCGCCGATGTCGTGGACCAACTCCCCAAGGACGGCTGCGGGACCTATCGCGAATCCCGCGACGTCCGGCGCGAGGAAACCCTTCGCGAGCGAGTGGAGCAGAACGGTCCGGCCACCCGCCAAGAATGTCTCGGCGGTCTTCGTGAATCGCTCACCAAACGTGTAGACACAATCCAGGAGGAGAAGGCGTTCTCGATCCTCGTCGAGCCACGACCGGATCTGAGAGGCCTCGGACTCGTTCAAACCGCGACCGAGCGGGACCATGGGTTCTGGTACCAGCAGGGCTTCGCGGCCCCGGCTGACTCCGAGCACTGCCAGAGACGGCTGAGGAACCGTCGGGAAAGTGCTCAGGGATACGCCCGCCTGCCCCGCCAACTCGAGATAGACGGGGTAAACGTCCTCGGGCGCGAGCAAGCGGCGGCCCTCGCGGGCGAACGAGGCAAGCAGCCGGGCGAGCAGGGGCCGCACGCCGGTCGACACGCGGACCGATCCTTCTGTGGCAGTCAGACCCCAACGTGTGCGCCACACGGCCTCGAGATCGCGCACTGAGGCGCGTGTGGGAGGGGTTCGAAGCGTGGGTCTCATCGCGGCCAGCGCCTTGACGGGATTCATGCAGTCGAGCCGCACCAGGCGTGGGCCGGCTTCGGACGCCAGGATGCCGCGCGCCACCTCCTTGTACGCCTGGAAGTTCATGACAGCGCGAGCCGACTGGCTCGATCCTCTAGCGAAGCGTAACAGGTGCCGTCCGCGAGAACGTTCCAGCTGCGCGCCAGTCCGTGAGTTCGTTCCCAGAAAGGGCTCGGTTCGGTATAGGCGGCGACGCGCAGCGGGCGACCGTCGATGGACCCCGCGTGGATCGGAGCGCCCCAGGGGAGCTCGGCGACTTGCAGCCAGCCGCGATCCGCGAAGAAATCCGTCGCGAGCGAAAGCGGGGCCTGGTTCTCGCGCGACCAGCGATTGGCCGCGCGGTCGTGGTAGACCGACTCTTCGCTCGTCGCGACGTAGAGCTCCTTCAGCGTCAGTTCCTCGACGCCATGGTTCACGGCCCAGCGCATGAGCGCTTCGAGGCGCTCCGCCGAATCGACTCCTTGTCGTTGGAGGACCGTGATGATCCGCGGCCGCAGGGTCCGAAGGCCCGTGCGGGCGACGGTCTCGAGCACGTCCTCTGTCCCGACGTCGAGGGACATGATCCGCGCATTCTCGGACGGATCCGGATGGTGGCGTGACATCGAGAGGACCGTAAGACCCGCTTCGTCGAGCGCTCGAAGCGCGGCCTGACGAGCGCTCTCCTCCAGCGCAGCCAGGAAACGACCGTTCGTGATGAGAACGACCTTCTGGGGGAACGATTCGGCGCTGGCGCGCACCAGGTCGAGCAGGCGGGCAAAGGGGACGAGCCCGGGATCGCCGCCTCCGGTGATGACCGCACGTTCGGCTCCCCGGCGTCGACCCTCGCGCAAAATGGCGGCGACAACCCCATGGTCCAGATGGCCGCTCTCCTGTTCGGCTGATATCGACGCGCGCGAGAAGCAGAAGGCGCAGCGTGCCTGGCAGCCACGCGCAATCGGCAAGAGCGAGACGCTCCTCGGCACCAAAGCCTCGTACGGTAGGAGCTTTGGTTGGAGCACGCGCAGCGAGCGCGCCGTTGCGTCTTCGAACGACCACGATTCGAGCGAACCACTCGAACTGAGCACATGGAGGCCCGTCACGCGCATGTGCGGACGCTCGACATAGCTGCCGAGACCGGTCCTCGTGTTGTCGTGCAGCTCTTCCTCGGCGACCCTCGTCTCGAGAACAAGCAGTCGGTCGCCTTCGAGATGGAGCCGACCGAGAAGTCGCGACGCCTTCGCGACGCCAACGTCGATCTCCTCGCGCCGGAGCAGGAAGAACCGGTTCGGAAACGTGCTCTCCGGGATTCGAACCTTGGAGTAGAGACCAGAGTACTTGTCGTAAGCCCGGGCGAAGTTCGAGAGGACCGTCACGTGATACAGCGCGCGGTCCTCCTCGCCCGCTCGCCGCGTCGAGGACACGTTTCCCAACAACGGCAACGCCATCATGCGGCAGCCTCAAGATTGCCCGGATGACACGCGAAGCACCAACCTCCTCGACCCTTTCGATGCCATTCGGCAGTCCCGAAGTGGAACGGTTGGCGCTCGACGCGCGGGTCGAGGACACGATGGACATGTTCGCCAGAGTCGTCGGCGGCCAGGCTCCGGACCGATCGATCGGCAAGCTTTGGCGTGTCCGCGAGCAAGGGGACAACGGCATCGAGAGGCGGGTTGATGAAGACAGGCACCGACACTCGAGTGCGTTCATGGGAACGATTGACGACGCGATGGGGCGTCGCCACATACCGGCCCCCGGTCGCGTGATCGAGGAGCTCACCGATGTGAACCCAGACGGTACCTGTTCTGACGTCGACTGGCGTCCAGGTTCCGTCGGGCCTGCGTATCTCAAGGCCCGCACTTTCTTGCAGGTTTATGGTGAGCCAGCTGAAGTCCACGTGTGAAGCGACGCCAAGGCGAACCCGGTGCGCCGACGTCTGGGGGTGATAGCCGATCAGCTTTGTCACGAAGTAACCCTCGCGACCGACATGGTTGAAGCACGCGCCGTCCACTCCGACGGCGCGCCCGATCTCGGCGAGAATGGCTTCGCCGAGACGCGCGGCGAGGTCCATGTAGCTGGAGACCGCGTTTCGCCAAGCGCCGTCCTCGGGCCAAAGATTAGAACCTTCGAGGCGCAGGAAGGCCGGATGTTCCCCCGCAGCCGGTCGCTCGCGGCCGAGGTGAAGTTGCTCGCGCCAGTCGCGTTCATTCCGCATCTCGCTCCATCCGCGGAAGTGCGCCGAGCGCTCGATGCCTAGGGCCACCTTCTCCTCGTAAGGCAACAAGAAGAACGTACGGCTGGCGGATAGCATCCGATCCACGACCTCGGCTGCGCTCGAGAGCTGGAGGAGAAAGCCTCCACATTCTCGAAGCGCCACGTCCAGGGCCCCGGGATTGAGCATGTCTTCCTGGAGGAGAGGGAGCGTCACGCGCAAATCTCCGCGAGCGCGACACGGGCGGTGGAAAGAGCGTTCATGACCTCGAGCTCCGGGCCGTCAACGCCGAAGAAACCACCCGAGTGCTTTCGCCACAGCTTAGCGACGTGGGCATCGTCCTTCGAAGCGCGCGCGATCTTCGACGGATCCAGAGGCAGGCTCTTTTCGTGGACCATCTCGAACAGGAGCAGCTCGGCGGCTCGTGCAATCGCGGTCTCTCGGAACGAGAGGACGCGCGCAAGCATGTTTCGAGCCGGGGTGTGGCTCGTCGCACGCTCGCCGACTGACGCCGCCGCGACCAGGCCGGCGGCGACCCGAAGGATCGTGCGGTGCCGGCCGGTACGCGAATCGATGGTCGACCCGTCTCGATACGCGTCCGGGACAGGAAGCCTTCTTAGCAGGAGGTCTTCCCTGACCTTGAAACGCGCATGATCCAGATCGTGAAAGAAATACTCCGACGGAGACAGCAACCCGCCGTCCGCCCACGTCGGTTCGGCGACTAGCCCGAGGGGATGGACGGGGAACCCTCGCAGTCGAATGAGGTCGGACCGTGACAGTCGCGTCGTCATGGGGAGCACCAGCACGTGAGGCCAAAGCGACAGCATGGGTTCGAGCTCGTCACCCACCTTCGAACGGAAGAGCGGCTCGAAGGAGGACGCGTCCAATGACAAGGCCGCGCGTGCGCACAACCGGATGAGATCGTGGTACCCAAGGCCTCCCGTCAGACAGACGACCGCTTGGGAACGGAGGTCGGGATCAGCGACGTGAGCTGCGATCCACGCCGCGACCGGGGCCGCCTCTGGAACCGCAAACGTCCTGCACCCCGTTGCGGCAGCTGCGCGAGCCCGAGCGACCAAGACGGGTGCGAGGTCGATCAGCGAGCGGCGTGCTCGTTTCCTCCAATGGCCGTCCGCGCCCAACTTCAGACCCGCGGCACGCATCTGCGCGCGCTCCCGAGCCAGAAATCCACTGTGATTCCGAAGGATCCCCAACGAGACATCAGCGTCTCGGATTGGACAGCCTGCGGCCACCACCCGAGCGAGAAGCGCGCTGTTGAGCGCCCAGTTCCGCTCGGCGGTTCCTTGGTCCGGCCAGTCCAGAGGGATCTCATCGCGACCGACCATGCCCGCGCGACACAGCGTTTCTCTCTTGCCGATCACGACAGTTCCAAACGCGCCCGCCTCTTCCACGGTGTTTTCGTGCACGTCTTCCTCGGCGACTAACGCAATCATGGTCAGTGAGGTATGGGAACTACACGCGCGTGTCGGCGGTCGTCGGCGGCGTCGTCGAGACGAACAAGTTCAACCGCCTCTTCCTGATTCCCGGCATGGGGCACTGCGCGGGCGTCGGCACGGTGAATGGCAGCGCCGGTCCTGCTGCCACCACCAACACTATCCCTCTCCCAGGGCAGGCCCAGTTCTTCAACGCGCTCGTCGACTGGGTCGAGCACAACAACGCGCCGACATCGCTCACGGTCAACTCCGCGGATGGAAGCGTCACGATGCCGGTGTGCGCGTATCCCAAGAAGGCGACCTACGCCGGCACCGGATCGGTCACCGCCGCCGCCAGCTATTCCTGCAATTGAAGTGACGGCGCCGGGGGCCCAACGTTCGAACATTGCCATGACGCGCGCGGCGCGCTCGCATCGGACGATTTCGATCGGATGCGTCCGACGCTCCGCTGGGTTTCTCCTGAACCACTTTCCCGAGTGATTGGAACTTACTTGTTGCCTGCAAGAGGACTGGACTGGACGCGACCCGATATGAGAGATCGCCAAAAATGAGAACTATCGCTCCCGGCTGCGAGATGACAAGCGACGAAACCGGCTCAGCGACGGATGCGCTTCAGCGAATACGCCGCATTGCTCTTCGAAAGAAAGGTGTTGAAGGGTGATCTGGAATCGAGGATCTCTGCCCGATGTCGTGCGTCTCGCCATTACGGCACGTTGAAGGCACCGAGATCGACCCTCGAATTACTGGGGATCCCGGGTCCCTCTCGGTACACCCTGTAGGAGAGCTGGTAAGAGCCGGGAATGACGAGGGCGGAGAAGGCGCCTCTCGCGACATCGGAAGGGTTGGTGCTATCGGAGGCCGTGAAGGCGAGAGGGCCGGAATCGCCCTCGAGGCCGTCGAGGGTCAGGAGACCTACACCGACGCCCGACGAAAAGGGGACCGCGGCTCCGTTGATTGTGAACGCGCCGGAGACGGTGACGGCCGGGACGTCGATGTCGAGGGCGAGAGACGAGGTCCCGACGACGATCCCTTCCTTCAGCAGGGCCTTGGTGTTGATGGGAACACCGGGTCCGAGGTTGTCGAAGACGCCGAGGCGATAGTAGAGGTCGTAGGTGCCGGGAATGACGAGCACCGAAAAGGAGCTGGCGCCGAGACTGGACAGCGGGGCCTGGCTGCCGGTGGCACCGATCAGGACAACGGATGGCCCGCCGTCCGCGCTGGCCGAGCCCGTGGACCCGGCTCCGTTGACGGTCACGCGGCCCGACACCGTGGTGGCGGGGATGTCGATGTCGAGGATCAGGGGAGAGGTTCCGACGACGATCCCGCTCTTGATATTGGTCGAATTGTTCACGGGCGCGCCGGCGGTATTGCATGTTCCGGTGTAGGTCAGGTCGTACGTACCAGGGATGACGCGCGTGGAGTAGGCGCTGGCGGTGTCGAGGAAGAGGTCGACCGAGTCGGCCGCGCTTTTGAGGGTGAGACATTCGACGCCGGAGATGCGACTGACCCTGGCGCCGTTGACCGTGACCTTGCCCGAGACGCTCGTGACGGTCGGCAGGTCCATCTCGAGTGTGAGCGGGGCGGTCCCCACGACGATCCCACTCCGAAGTTTGTCGAGGTGGTTCTCGGGCAGGCCGTCGTGACCGCCGTGCGCGGGGCCGTAATAGAGGTCGTAGGTGCCCGGGATGACGGCGCTCGAAAAGGCCCCCGGGGTGGACGTGAGGTTGAGCGGGACGTTGTCGCCGGCGTCGTTCTTGAGGGTGAAGAGGCTCAGCCCCACGGGTAGGCCCGCGACCGCGTCGGCTCCCACTGACACGGTCACCGTGGTGAAGGGGACGTCGATCTCCAGTGAGAGGGGCGAGGTCCCGACGACGATTCCAGTTTGAAGCCTGGCGGAGGTGTTGGTCGGGAGCATCTCGCTCGCAGTAAGGTCAGAGCCGGAGTAGTAGAGGTCGTAGGTGCCCGCAACGACGAGCATGGAGCTGGTGCCGGCAGAAACCTGCGCAAGCCGCGAATAGTCCCCGGTCGCTTTGCGCAACTCGAAGAAGCCCTGGCTTTGAGCAGCCGAGGTCGGGAGCGCCGCGCCGTTGAGGGTGATGGTCGTCGAGACAGGCGTGACCGGGATTGCGACGTCGAGCGAGAGCGGCGACGCGCCGACGACGATCCCGCTTTGAAACTTGACGTACGTGTTCGCCACTGGGGCGCTCGACGTCGACCCGCGGTAGTAGAGATCGTAGGTCCCCGCGGCCACGAGGACCGAAAAGGAGCCCTGCCCCGGGAGGCGGCCGAGAACCGCTTTGTCGCCCGCGGCATTGACGAGGCCGACCTCGCCCGATCCCCAGCTGAGGTCGGCGTTGGTCGCGGCGTCGTTGAAGTTGACGTTGATGGTGCCGGATACGGTTGTGGCGAGAACATCGACGTTCCTGATCGGGCACATGCCGCCAGTCCCACACCCTGCGCCGCCGCCGGTGCCCGCCGACCCGGGCGACGATGAACAGCCACAGACTGCGATCAGAATCGCCACCACTACCCAGTCGCGCGCTCTACACCGTAGATAGCTCATCGGCGAGAAACGAACCCAACACTAACACGTCTCCGCACTTCCGTTCGGATCGCGCGGCCCCGCTCGACGTCGACGAGCGAGGTTCTATCGCTTGAGGATGGCCGCGAGAACTATCCCGCGTGGCTTGCGGCGATTTGTGCGGCGACCCGGGTGGCGTCTTGCGAGCCCGTGCATACGATCGGGCCGTGCGATACCTGGCGTTGGCGACTGACTACGACGAGACGATCGCGACGCACGGGCACCTCCGCGACGACGCCCGGCAGGGCCCGTAGGGCCCGGGAGACGGGGGCCCGGGAGTTGACGGACCGCCCAACTATCGGACGAACCCCCGCTTATTCGGGCTATCCGCCCGAGCTCGCCGAGCAGTTCAGCGGCTTGCTCTGGGGCGAGCTCCTGGTGAGCCTCTTGCTCCGCGTCGCCGATCCGCCGGACGCGAGGGAAATGAATCGTCGCGCCCGTCGCGCCACCAGCGCCATCTTGCGCCTCCATTCGACGCGGCCCGGTTCCACCGGCGCCTGACGGCGGCCTCGCCGATGGGGCTCGCGCCGTCGTCGCGGGCAGCGTTCGGAGTCCGGGTCTGGTGTAGCGCCGACGGCAGGGTCAGGCCTCGGGGGCTGCCCGCCCGGATCATTGACTGCGCTCGCGCGGTCTGCGTGCAGCTCTGCCCGGGCGCCTCAGCACAATCATTTAGGACGGCGACCCCCGAGCGCTGGCGCCGCATCGAGGCGCGCGTCAGCCGGTACTGCTCGGGCCTGATGAACCTCTCCTTTCTCTACGTCCCGATCATCGCGGCCGGTTACGCCCTGGCGCACGACGTTCGGAAGGTCTCCCGGCGCTGGGCCGCGCCACCCCGGCGCCGTAGGTCAGCCGCCGCACTGTCGCTGCTGCTCCTCTCCGTCGAAGCAGCGGCCGCATTGCCCGGGTGACTCGATCCGCCCGCAGTAGTGCCCGCGCAGCACGTGCGTCGCCGCCCAGCCGAGGCACCAGGAGAGCGCCAGCATCGGGACCGGCACCGCGAGTGCGGCTGCGAGCGCGACCAGGCGGCGCCGGTGGCGGATCGCGACGGCGGCGACTACGACGCCCGCCAACAGGGACAGCGCTGCCGCCGCCAGAAATTCCGCGTCTCCGTGGCCGCCCTGCGGGCCGTCGAGCATCATGGCCCAGGCCTGGTAGTTCGACGCCGCGATCAGATCGACGACTAAGAAGAAGGAAAGGAGCCGCGGCACTCGAACCCTACGGACGTCGGCCACTCCCGATCGTAGTGCCCGCCTCCTGGGTTTTGCAACCGATCCGGCCCGATGATGCCTGCGTGCACCCGGCCGTGGCGTGTGTCCCCGTTCGAACTGGATGTAGAACTTCGGTGCGTTCCACGGACCGCGCTTCAGGATCGTAGCCATGCCGTACTCCCTTTCGGTGGTCGCTCGATGTGCGACTTTCGTTGCTCATCGATGCAACGGGAGTACCGAGGGAGTACGGCGCGACCCTGCTGTCAGTCGCGGTCTAAAAACCTAAGTAATTTCTGCGGGGTGGACGGGACTTGAAGACGCGGCCTCCGGTGCTGCAGGCCGGAGGTGGTGAACAGTCTGGCGCGGTTTCCGGGCACTTGCGTCTCGTTCCCGTGCCGTCCGGCGCGCCAGAGTGCGGTGGCGCGAGGTCTACCTGTAGCACTGTAGCTGCGCACCCGCAGGATGCTGTCGGTGCCGGCCTCCAGTACGCGATGGAGCAGTGGACGAAGGGACGCGACGGGGCGGCTCTGCGGCGGCGTCTGCTCGCTTTGCTGATGCTCGTCGAGAAGGCTGACTAACGCGCCGTCTACCGCGGAACGATCCCGCGGCGCTTCCGCGGCCATCTGGACGATGCTCGAGCGATTTCGCGCCGAGATCTTAGGGGATGACGCTGTCGGCCAAGAGTGCCATCTGAAGGCGTGCGGCGCACTGTCTTGTCTCCGTGCGGTCAACGAGCTGTACCCCAGATCGTCAACCGTAGTTTCGCGAATGCCTCCTGAAGCACGCACGCGGGAGGAGGTGGAACAACGTCGTCAGGACCGACACGTACAAATCCTGGCCGCCGCTACACGAACCGTCTTGGAGCGTCGCACCCCCGCGCGGTCATCGAAGAATTGGAAGCCGGCGTGCGGACCCAAAATTCACCAAGAGTTTACTGGGGTGGATGGATGCTTGTGCTAATTTGCATCGCCCATGGCGGTCGTCCTGGTGGTCGAAGACGATTCCGATCTTCTTGGTGTGCTGGCTGAAGCCTTGGCAGAGGAGGGTTGGTCGGTGTTCAGCAGCGCGTCGGCGGCTGGAGCGATCGAACGAGCACGATCTCTTAATATGGGAGTGGATGTCGTTCTTTGCGATCTTCTGCTGGCATCAGGAGAGGACGGCGTCGCCCTTGAGGCCGCGTTCCGCGCTGACTCGGCGCTTCAGGGTGTGCCATTCGTGTTCATGACCGGGTCGTCCAAAGTCGGCGCTCCACCGGAATCCCGCGCGCGCGTGCTGTTCAAACCTTTCGACGTGGAACAAGCCGTCGCCGCTCTCGAGAGCTGTCTTCCGACACCGCGTCCGACTACGCGGCGACCGCCACGTCGCGTCGCCCCCGACCGGCCTCCTCAAGAGGTCGAAATCAAAAGTGTTGAGGGCAGAATCGCCCGCCGCCGGTGAAGGCTAACTTCCTCACGAGTTCGAAGCAGTCCGTTGCCGCCACGTCGGATAAGACTTTCGTATCTCGGCTGGCTCAGTCACCGTCATTGGACGGGTGTCCGCAGCGGCGCCGGATGGCAGCGACTAGCATATTCTTCGGAGCTGGCTTGGGCACGAATTCGACATCGCCCAACTCCGCCTTCACTGATCGCGCGCTGAGGTTTGCCGCGGTCATGACGATGACGGGGATGTCTTCGAGCTCGTCGTCCTTCATCTGTTCGCGACGGAAGTCCCAGCCGTTCATGCCCGGCATCATAAGGTCGAGCAGGATGACGCAGGGTCGAAGGCCACGGCGAAGTTGATCGAGGGCGGCCAATCCGTCGGCCGCAGTAGCGACGCCGTAGCCCTCGTATTCGAGGAAGTCGGTCAGCGCCTCCACCAGCGCCACGTCGTCGTCGACAATCAAGACAGTCGATGCGCTCAGTTCCGAGTTGCCTGTCGGTGAAGTGATACCGGCAGCCAACCGCACGCAGGCGATCGTATCCCGCAGGTTCGCAATAATTTGTACAAGTTTTTACGGCTAAGCTGTTGAGACACCGCGCTATTTCCTGGATGTGCAAACCGGTCGGGCTCGGCGCTCGGGCGGGTGCGGCATGTCTTCCGGCACGTCTTCCAATATCCGCGAACCGGGGTTACTGCTGATGAAGAAGTTCCGTGTTCTGGACTAGATTTCCGGTTCCATGACGTTCGAACGGCGTGCCATCTCAGCGCCTGTCGTCGCGCTGCTGGCCGCGGGAATCCTGTTTGCTCTGTTCGCCGTCAGCCTGACGATGCTCGCCGGGATCCATTCGAATCGGGAATGGATGTCTCGCGTCCGCGAGGTTCAAGGCGTCCTGAGCCGGACACGCGCAGCTCTCGTCGATGCGGAGGCCGGGCAGCGCGGCTTCCTCCTCACGGGCAAACCCGCCTACCTTGAGCCCTACAAGGGCGCCGTCGTTTCCCTTCCGATCGACCTCGCCGAGGCGAAGCGACTGACCGCGGACGATCCTGCTCAACAACAAAGCATCGGGGAACTCGAACCGCTCGTATTCGCAAAGCTCGAAGAGTTCCATAAGAGCGTCGACCTCTACCAACGAGGCCAGCGGGATGCTGCATTGAGCATCGTTAAACTCGACGACGGCAAGTCAATCATGGATAACGCTCGGCGCGTGATTGCTCGAATGCGAGCCAGAGCGGACGATCTCGTCTCCGAGCGCACAGCGAAGTCCAGACGCACCTTTGATCGGGCGATGTGGATCGCCGGCGGTGCGGCACTGGGGCTGCTCGTGCTAGGCATGATTCTGTTTCGCATCAATCGCGACATAGCCCGCAGAAAGACGCTGGAGAGCGCCCTGCGCGAAGCGGCAGCCTTCCAAGAGCAACTTGTCGGAATCGTCGGTCACGATCTGCGAAGTCCACTGATGGCCATCTTGATGACCGTAAAGAAGCTGCTGCGATCGGGAGAACTCCCGGAGAGGCAGGCCGCCGGCGTGGAGCGTGTCGCCGCGAGCGCGGCGCGCATGAGCCGGTTGGTCGAGCAGCTCCTCGATCTGACGCGCACCCGGTTAGTCGGTGGCATTCCCGTCGAGCCGAAGGATGAAACCAATCTGTCGGATCTAGTGAGCGGTGTTGTAGATGAGCTGCGGACCGCGCATGGAGCTGCTGAGATCAAGATGACAATTGACAGAGAAGTTCGGGGGAGCTGGGACCCTGATCGGATCGCTCAGGTGGTGTCGAATCTCGTAGCCAACGCGATCGCACATGGCGATGGTCCTGTCGATGTGCGGGTGCGCAACGGGAGCACTTCAGCCATCCTTGAAGTGCACAACGGCGGTCCCCCGATCTCTCCCGATCGCCTTCCGCGCATCTTCGAAGCTTTTCTTCGGGCGCCGGGCGACCGTACGACACCTGCGAAGGGGCTCGGACTCGGACTCTTCATCGCCGAACGGATCGTAACGGCGCACGGAGGAAGGATCGCCGTTCACTCGTTAAAAGAAGGAGGGACGACCTTCACGGTGAACCTGCCGACAGCCAGTAGCTAACAATGAAGCGGCGTTCGAACGCGCAGGCCGGGTTGCCTTTTCGGCGTGTTTGCAACGGCTGCACGTTAAGCAGAGCGACGATGCTCAAATAAGTGCCGTAGATCGTAACGACGCTCGCGCTCCGGTGGATCACTTTCGCAGCGGCGAAGTGGATCACTTCAGAGCGGCCGGAGCACACGCACCAGCATGGACTATTGGCCGTTCGCCGGCAGGCACGACAACGCCTGCGTCGAAACGGCGCAGAACCCTGCCTTTGTCGACGCGAAGGGGTCACATGCCGCGCCCATGCACAACGAGCTCATCGGGCATTCGTCGTCGGACCGACATGCCATGGTGCATCCTTGCCTCACGCACGTCGTTTCGCCCGCGGCCAGGCAGAGCCCAGACGAGCAGCGAGAATCCACCACGGCCTGCAGGCCGGTCGTCACGCCCATGAATGAGGCGAGGACGTGCGGTGTGCAGGGCGCCAACCAGTCCGCGAGCACCGGTGCAGTCGCAGAAACACAGGTGCCCGCCGTGATGTCACAACGGAGGTAGACGTTCTCCGGCGTTGCGCCACCGGTCCGAGCAGGGCTGGGACGGCAATCGTCGTTTGTCTCGCAAGGATCGCCGAGCACCTTGGGCGCGTTCTCCTTGCAGACGACGAGCGGGCACGTCATCGATGCGCCGATCCGACTGTTGGAAGCGCCGCACCCCTTTTGGCACATTCCGACGATTGAATGCGGGCACGATCCGGTCCATTGGCTGCACGGAACCGGCACGTTCGCCCACGACGTAACTACGCCATCGGCGCACGTCGTTCGGCCAAAGCAATCATAGTGACACCCAGGCGAAAAGGTTCCGCCTGTCCCGCCGCTGCCCGCCGTTCCACCAGTTCCTCCTCGGCCGCCAGCGCCGCCGCTCGTTGTCCCACCGCTTCCGCTCGCACCTGCGATGCCCATTGGACTGCCACCCGTCCCGGCCACTGCCCCACCGGCACCGGCACCTCCTTCGGTGGTTTGCGCCCCGTCGTTTTCGTTCTCCGCGTCCGGCGGGTCATACGAATCCGTGGCCGCGTCGATGCCGGGCGGCAGGTCAACGCCGGTGTCCGTTCCTGCATGGGAAGGCAGGCTTCGGCTGCAACCGATCGCCGCGCTAGCCGCGAGCAGGCCTGCGAGCATTGGATAACCTACGAACGCCCGTACGCAGATCGGTTTCATGGTCGTGCCTTCTCGGCTGCAAAGACGAGGCCCGGCGGAGAGGCCCCGTGTCTAAGGTTTCAGTAATCTCCCAAGCGCCGAGCCAGGAGCGACGTATGACGCAGCTGTCATACCCCGATGGTGCCGGCTGGCGCCGACCGAAGCCAGATTCTAACCGGGCCTCCATGCTTCTTATGCTGGCGCCGAGGCCGCGGTGGCCGAGTCTTCGACGCCTGCGCTCGAAACCCTGACCGCCGCGATCATCGAAGCGCAGGCGAGCGGCCTGGCCCCGGCGGGCGATCCCAGGCCGCTGGTCCCGACGTGCTGGGCCGCGGTGCACGGGTTGGCGTCACTGTGGCTGGACGGACCGCTCGCCCGCGCCCACCGCTCGTTTGCGAACTCGACCGACAAGCTGACCGCGATCGTGCCGGCGACGTTGTCGATGCTGCTGATCGCATCGGCGCACCAAACGCCCAAGAGGAAGCAAAGTAGTGCAGCTCCAGCGGCCCGGCGCTGCCGAACCGATTCCTTTTCGGCCCGCGGCGGTCTACCTAAGCATGACAACTATCGATCAAAACAAACAGGTAGCTGTGGCGTTCTGGAAACGCGTATTCGCCGGCCGCGACCCGGCCGGAGCGGTCGAGCAATACATCGGGGGGACATACACGCAGCACAACCCTGACACGGCTGACGGAGCGGAAGCGTTCGTCACGTCGATGGCAGAGACGCTGCGCCGGGCGCCCAACTTGACGGCCGAAATCAAGCGCGTCGTGGCGGAGGGCGATCTCGTCGTCATCCACAATCACATCACGTCCGGCCCCGCCGATCGTGGGCTGGCCGGCTTCGACCTGTTCCGACTGCGCGACGGGAAGATCGTCGAGCACTGGGACGCACGACAGCCGGTACCCGAAAACCCCGCCAACGCGAATACAATGTTCTGAAATGCCTTCGGCCGGGGACGAGACCGCCTTTGCTCAGCAGACCGAGCCGTTTCGCCGTGAGCTCTTGGCGCACTGCTATCGCATGCTCGGCTCCGTCGATGCGGCCGAGGACGCGGTGCAGGACACGTTCTTGCGGGCTTGGCGCGGCTTCGCCGAATTTCGCGGCGACGCCTCGCTGCGGACGTGGCTATACCGTATTGCGACGAACGTCGCCTTGTCGACGCTGGAACAGCAGCGCGCCCGCCGCTGGCTGCCGTCGGGCCTCGGGCCTCCGCTCGACGATCCGGAGGCCTCGCCCGCCCCGGATCAAACGGTCGCCTGGATCGAACCGATGCCCGACGAGCTCGTCGGGGCGCGCGAAGATCTCCGGCTCGCGTTGATCGCGACGCTGCAGGCGCT
>WNFY01005838.1_pt1 | contig 19200 bp, 15 predicted proteins | sample 5400091 | NCBI WGS metagenome assembly WNFY01 (sample SAMN13153364, study PRJNA577476) | soil metagenome | isolation source: 60 cm soil or saprolite under grassland replicate 1 | place: USA:California | collected 2016-06-15
GCACGTCTCGGCGCTCCGCCGCACCGCGGTCGGACCGTTCGGCGAGCCCGACATGATTTCGCTGGAAGAGCTGCAGGCTTTGTGGCATAGAGCCGCCGCCGGCGAGGCGAGCCTCGCCGACGCGCTCGAGCCCGTTCAGACCGCGCTGGACGACATCCCGGCGCTGGCCGTCAGTCGGGCCGATGCGGCTCGGCTCCAGCGGGGCTAGGCCGTTCTGTTGCGCGGACGGGACGCTCCGATTTTGCGCGGCACGGTCTACGTCACCACGGCAGGAAGGCTGATCGCCCTTGCCGAAGTCGACCGTGGCGAAATCGTCCCCAAGCGCGTGTTCAACCTCGCCGGCCTGACCAGCAGCGCCGGTGCAAGAAAAGGCTAGCACGATGTCGCTGACGACCGGCCGCAAGGCGGAAATCATCCAGAATTATGCCACCAAATCCGGCGACACCGGTTCGCCGGAAGTCCAGGTCGCGATCCTCTCGGAGCGCATTTCGAGCCTGACCGAGCATTTCAAGACCCACGTCAAGGACAACCATTCCCGGCGCGGCTTGCTCAAGCTCGTGTCGCAGCGCCGCCAGCTGCTCGATTATCTGCGGCGCATCGACGAGACCCGCTACAAGACGCTGATCGAGCGGCTCGGCATCCGTCGTTGAAACACCGCGCGCGGGAAAGAGCGCGCGTTCACAGCGGACGGCGCAAGCCGCCGCAACAAGTCCGGCAGCGAGGCTGCCGAAACCAGAAGCCGGGCGAGGCCCGGCAGACAGAAGGGAGATCGAAGGCCATGGCAGGATCGCCGGATGCTGTCTTGCGCGCGCGACAGCCTCTCGCCGTCTTGCTCATGGCTTTCGCCCTTCCGCCGAAACCATGAAAGAGACAAATCATGTTCGATATTCATCGTGTTGGGCTCGACTGGGGCGGGCGTAAGCTCGTCCTGGAAACCGGCAGGCTAGCCCGCCAAGCCGACGGCGCGGTATTCGCCACCTACGGCGAGACCACCGTGCTCGCCACCGTCGTTTCCGCCAAGGAGCCGAAGGAAGGCATCGATTTCCTGCCGCTCACCTGCAACTACCAGGAAAAATTCTACGCCGCCGGCCGCATTCCGGGCGGCTATTTCAAGCGGGAAGGCCGTCCCACCGAAAAGGAGACGCTGGTCTCCCGCCTGATCGACCGCCCGGTCCGGCCGCTGTTCGCCGAGGGCTATCGCTGCGACACCCAGGTGATCGCCACCGTGCTCTCCCACGATCTCGAGAACGATCCCGACATCGTGGCGATGGTCGCGGCATCGGCGGCGCTCACGCTCTCGGGCGCGCCGTTCATGGGGCCGATCGGCGCCGCGCGCGTCGGCTTCATCAACAACGAATACGTGCTCAATCCGCAACTCGACGAAATGTCGGAAAGCCAGCTCGACCTCGTCGTCGCCGGCACCGGCGACGCGGTCCTGATGGTCGAATCGGAAGCCAAGGAGCTGCCCGAAGACGTCATGCTCGGTGCCGTGATGTTCGGCCACAAGCATTTCCAGCCGGTGATCGACGCGATCATCTCGCTCGCCGAGAAGGCCGCCAAGGAGCCGCGCGACTTCGCACTCCCCGAGAGCGAGGCGCTCGAACAGGAGATGCTGGGGCTGGTCGAAGTCGACCTGCGCGCCGCCTACGGCATCGCCGGCAAGCAGGAGCGGCACGCGGCGATCGACGCCGCCAAGGCCAAGGCGATGGCGCATTTCTTTCCCGACGGGGTCGAGAACTCCCCGCACCACCCGCTGCGGATCGCGGCCGTGTTCAAGGACCTCGAGGCCAAGATCGTGCGGCACGCCATTCTCGATACCGGCCGGCGCATCGACGGGCGGGACCTGAAAACCGTGCGGCCGATCGTCTGCGAGGTCGGCGTGCTGCCGCGCACCCACGGCTCCGCGCTGTTCACGCGCGGCGAGACCCAGGCGCTGGTCGTCGCCACGCTCGGCACCGGAGAGGACGAGCAATACATCGACGCGCTGCAGGGGACCTACAAGGAGACGTTCCTGCTGCATTACAATTTCCCGCCGTTCTCGGTCGGCGAGACCGGGCGGCTGGGCGCGCCCAGCCGCCGCGAGGTCGGCCACGGCAAGCTCGCCTGGCGGGCGATCCGTCCGATCCTGCCGCAGCATCACGAGTTCCCCTACACGCTGCGCGTGGTCTCGGAGATCACCGAATCCAACGGGTCCTCCTCGATGGCGACCGTGTGCGGCACTTCGCTGGCGCTGATGGATGCGGGCGTGCCGCTCCGGCGCCCGACCGCCGGCATCGCCATGGGGCTGATCCTGGAAGAGGGGCGGTTTGCCGTGCTCTCGGACATCCTCGGCGACGAGGACCATCTGGGCGACATGGATTTCAAGGTGGCCGGCACCGAGCGCGGCGTCACCTCGCTGCAGATGGACATCAAGATCTCCGGCATCAACGAGGAGATCATGCGGGTCGCGCTCGGCCAGGCCAAGGACGGGCGCATGCACATCCTCGGTGAGATGAGCAAGGCCTTGGTCTCGCATCGCGCCGAACTCGGCGCGCACGCGCCGCGCATCGAGGTGATCTCCATCCCGGTCGACAAGATCCGCGAAGTGATCGGCTCGGGCGGCAAGGTGATCCGCGAGATCGTGGAGAAGACCGGCGCCAAGATCGACATTTCCGACGACGGGACGATCAAGATCGCGTCGGCCAGCGGCGATTCGATCAAGGCGGCGATCAACTGGATCAAGTCGATCGCGTCGGAGCCCGAGGTCGGCCAGGTCTACGACGGCACCGTGGTCAAGGTGGTGGACTTCGGCGCCTTCGTGAATTTCTTCGGCTCGAAAGACGGCCTGGTCCACATCAGCCAGCTCGCGCCGCGCCGGGTGCAGAAGGTCACCGACGTGGTCAAGGAGGGCGACAAGGTCAAGGTCAAGCTGCTCGGCTTCGACGACCGCGGCAAGGTGCGGCTGTCGATGAAGATCGTCGACCAGCAGACCGGCGAGGACCTCGAAGCCAAGCAGAAGGCCGAGGGCGGCGAGCGCCCCCGCGAGGCGGCGGGCGCCGGAGAGTGAGGCTCGCCTCGTAATCCACTTGCGCGAAGGGCGGCCGCGCGGCCGCCCTTCTTGCATGGCGCGGCAGCGCGAGCCGGCGATCAGTTCACGCTCATCCGCGCCGAGGCCGGGTGGCCCGGCACCTTGAAGCGCTTGCCGGTGTCGGTGATCTTCTTGCCGTCGACCTGCAGGATGGAGAAATCCTGGTCGAGGTAATTGCCGATCAGGAGATAGCGGCCGTCCGGCGTGAACACCGCCGCCTCGGGCAGCCCGCCGACCTCGATGTTGTCGAGCCTCATCACCTTCTCGCCGTCGATGCCCAGCACCGTCACGCTGCCGTTGCGGCGGTGAAAAAAGGCGTTCTTGTTGTTCGAGCCGGCCAGGATCACGGCGACCGCGACGTCACCCTTGGGGCTGATGGCGAGGCCCTCCGGGCCGTCCCCGACCACGACCTTGTCGATGACGCGCGGCGGGGAAAGATCGAGCGCGACGATGCTGACCGTATCGACGCTGCCGTCGGACGAGCCGGCGCCGCCGTTGTCGGCCGTGAGCGCGATCTTTCCGCTCGGCGCCATCGCGACGTTGTAGGGCCACAGACCGGCCGCCCAGTCGACCTTGTTGTAGGTGACCTTCTCGCCGTTGACCTCGAGCAGCGCGACCTTGTGGGTCGGGAATTTGGTCGCGAGCGCGCGCTTGCCGTCCGGCGTGAAGACGACGTGCGAGACCTCGTCGCCCATCGCGATGGTGTCGATGATTTTCACGTCGGTGCCGTGGATCGAGAGCACGCTGATCGACTTGTCGGCGCGATTGGCGACGAGCGCGAGATCGCCGGCCGGGCTGATGCTCAGGCCGGACGGCTGCTTCGCCGCGGTCATGGTCTGCACCAGCTTGACCGGGTTCGACTTGAGGTCGATCACGTGGATCTTGTCGTCCGGGACCTGCTTGAGCGTGCCGTTCTCGCTGATCACGTTGACCGAATCGGCGACGAGCGCCAGCGATCCGGTCGGATCGATGGCGAGATTGACCGGTGGGCCGACGACCGAGTTCTTGAGCGGAAGATTGGCGACGATCTTCGGCTCGAGCGGATTGGCGAGATCGACGATCAGCACCGAATCCTTGCCGGGCGGCGAGAGAATCGGCTTGCCGTTGTCGTCCCACAGCAGCTTTTCGTCGTTGCCGACGATCATCAGCGGCGCGGCCTGCACCAGCCACCCGCCGGCGAGCGCGAAGATCGCGGCCAGCACGAGTGTAATCGGAAGCGAGCGCATGAAATCCTCCCCGCGGCTTGTTGTTGGAGCGATAAGAACGACAGCGTAGCCTCTCTCGGGACGGGGGTCCAATGCGCCGGGTGGACCGCGAAGGCGGGCGCTATTGCGCCACGTCCCGGAAGCATCCGACGCGTCCGGAGCTGCCGCTCTGTCTTGCGTTTGCCTGACGATCGGATAATCCTCCAGTCGGAACGGCAACAGCGGGGCCCCGCCTGATATGATCGACACCGGATGCACGTCTCGGCGGCTCGGTACCCTGGTGGCCGTGCTCTTGGTCGGCTCCTTCATGTTGGCCAAACCGGCTTTCGCCCAATCTCCGGCCGCAATCGTCGAGGACGTGAAGGGGAGCGCCTCGGGCGTGCAGTTCATGGACTATCTGGCGCCCGGAAAGGTGATCCGGCTCGGGGCCGATGATTCGATCGTGCTCGATTACCTGAAGTCCTGCTGGCGCGAGACCATTACGGGCGGGACGATTACCGTCGGCATCGAACAGAGCGAGGTCGAATCCGGCAAGGTCCAGCGCACGAGAACGCAATGTGATGCCGGCAGAATCCAACTTGCGCCGCAACAGGCGAACCAGAGCGCCGGCATGGTGTTTCGCGCCAAGCCGACGCGGGCGGCCGGACCCGAACCGCAATTCACGATTCACGGTCTCTCGCCGCTCATCGAAGCGAGCGGTGGCGGCTCGCTCCTGATCGAGCGCCTCGATGGGTCCGGCGACCGCCAAGCGATATTGCTCGAAAGCCGGCAGCTCGTGCGCGGGGCGTTCTATGATTTTGCCGATTCCGACCGCATGCTGGCTCCCGGCGGCCTCTATCGCGCGAGCCTGGGGCCCCGTCAGATCGTGTTCCGGGTCGATCCCGGCGCGCAGCCGGGACGCACTCCCGTTCTCGGCCGGCTGTTGCGCTTTCAGCCGGCGAACTGATCCGGGCGATTGGCTGCATGCACATCGGGCCGATCCGCTGGCGAGATGCTATTGCGGCTCTCGCGATCGCGCTCGTCGCCGGCCTGATTGCCGTTTCGCCGGCATTCGAGCGCCTCCACGGTCTCTCGATCGATGCCCTGACTGCGTTGCGCTGGCGGGCGTTCGGCCAGATGCACGACCCGCGGTCCTCGCCGACGGTGTCGTCGCGCTCGACGAGGAAAGCTACCGCACGCCGCCGTTCGCCGGCACGCCCAACGTGACTTGGACCCGCGAGATCGGGCGCGTGCTCACCGCGGTCGTCGCGGGCGGAGCCGTGGTCGTGGGATTCGACGTCGTGTTCCCGACCTCGATCGAGCAATCCGAAATTCCGTTCGGGGACGAGACGCTGGGCGAAAAAGTGCGCGGCTTCGATCGCGACTTCCTGAGGGCGCTCGCGCTCGCCGCGCGGGCCAACAAATTGGTCCTCGGCGAAATTCAGCATGGCGATCAGCCGATCCTGCCCGCCCCCGGGCAGCGCATCGCCGTCGGCCAGCAGCAAAATATCCGGCCGCTCAACGTTTACAACGATCCCGACGATGTCGTGCGACGGGTTCCGCTCACGTTCGTGGTGGACGGTGGGACGGTGCCGTCGATTTCGGTGGAGCTCGCATCGCGCGCCAAGGGCGCGGCGCTGCAAAGCGAGCCTGACGGCACCATGACGCTCGGCGGCTACCGCATTCCGACCCTGGCAGCGAATACGACCACGCTCAATTTCGACGGCGGGGCGGACGACATTCCGACCTTCTCGCTCGCCGATCTGCGCGCGTGCATCGACAAGGATCCGGAGTTCTTCCATCGGCAGTTCGACGGCAAGGTCGTGATCGTTGGCACGCTGCTCGATGTCGAGGACCGGAAAGTCACCTCGAAGCGCTACGCGACGGCTCCCGAAGGAGCCTTCGCCGAGCGGTGCGCCCTCGGCGGCGCCTCCATACGTACCAACGCGCCGCGCGATTCGATCTCCGGCGTGTACGTCCAGGCGACGGCCGTCAACAACCTGATGCGAGGCGACGCCTTGCGGGAATTCGGGCGGCTGGGGACCGGCCTGCTTGCCCTGACAATCTCCGGCTTGGCCGCCGCCGCCGCGCACTCGGGCCCGCAGCCGCGACGCTCGCCTACCTGGGCCTGGGTCTCGCGTGGACCGCGGGATCGACGTTTGCATTCAGAGGCGCCCTGGCGCTCCCGCTTGTGGAGCCGCTGGCCTCCGGCGTTGTCGCCCTCGCCGTGACGATCGGCTATCGGTTCGTGGTCGCCGACAAAGACAAGCGGGCGCTCCGCGCGAATTTCGCGCTCTATTTGGCGCCTTCCCTCGTCGACAAGATGATCGCCTCCGATGTTCCGCCCGCGCTGGGCGGCGAAATCCGCAGTGTCAGCTTGTTCTTCTCGGACATCGCCGGGTTCTCCGGTTTTTCGGAGAAGATGGCGCCGACCGAAGTCGTCAGCCTCATGAACGAATATCTGTCGGCCATGAGCGACGTGATCGAGGAAAACGGCGGGTTCGTCGACAAGTACGTCGGCGATGCGATCGTGGCGGTGTTCGGCGCGCCGATCGACGATCGCGACCACGCGACCCACGCGGTTCGGGCCGCCCTGCGGTGCCGCGAGCGGCTCGAGGAGCTCAACCGAACGCAAGCGGCATTTGCCGGCCGCAAGCTACGTCAGCGCATCGGATTGAACTCGGGCGAGGCGCTGGTCGGCAACATCGGCTCGCGCCGCCGCTTCAACTATACGGCGATGGGTGACGTGGTGAATCTCGCCTCGCGGCTCGAAGGCGCCAACAAATATTACGCGACCTCGATCCTGGCGTCCGAGGCGACCATGTCGCTGGCCGGTGCGGCATTCCGGTGGCGCGAACTCGATGCGATCCGCGTCAAAGGCCGGTCGCACCCGTTGAAGATCTACGAACCCCTGGCCGAGGCGGAACGGGCGGCGGCCGAGCAGACCGCACGCGCCGATGTCTATGCGCGGGGCCTCGCTTGCTGGCGGGCACGCGATTTTGCCGGAGCGATCGTGTGTTTTGCGCGGCTGGCGGACAGCGATCCGCCTTCGGCGCTGTTCTTGGAGCGGGCCAAACGGCTGGATATCGCCCCGCCCGGACCCGAGTGGGAGCCGATCAACAATCTCGAAGGCAAATAGCCGCGATCCATAGGTTTCACTGCGCGCCGCCGTCACCGATGATGCTGTACGGTGCCCAAAACAACGGATGGGCATAGGAGAACAAAGTCCGGCCGGTCTCGTCCTTGAAGCCGTCGCTGTCGAGCAGGGCAAGCATCGCCTGGCGCAACGCTTCCCCGCGGGTGATCTTCGGGTCTTTGGTCTGCCGGCGGAACAAGTCGCTGACGAGCTCGCGCGCGGAGGCTGAATGCACCGACCAGTTGGTCACCAGCAAGGCGCGGGTGCCGGCGTAGAAGAACGCGCGGCCGAGCCCGGAGGCGGCTTCCGCGCCCGCCCCCGCCCCGGTCCCGGTGTTGCAGGCGGAGAGCACGACCCAATCCGCATCGAGCTTCAGCGCCAGAATTTCCTCCATCGTGAGCAGGCCGTCGCCCTCGGAATTCGAAACGTCCGGTGCCGACAGCGCGAGCGCGGGCTGGGTCAAGCCGTTCAATTCGCCGGGCACCAGCCCGTGAGTCGCGAAGGCGAGGATCTTGAAACCCGACAGGTCGAGCGATTTGACCTTCTGCTCATTGGCGTCCTTGCCCAGATAAAGCACTTTGGCCGGATCGGCTTCCATCGCAATGGCAATGGATCTGAGCTCCTCGGCGGTATCGGGCAGCCGCGGCAGCATCGCAAGCTCGGCGCTGTCGACGCCCTCGAGTTGCGGGCTCGACCGCCGTCGGACCGGCACGCCGCGCACCGTCGTGGCGAGCTCGGCGACCTGGACCGGCTTCGCCGCATCCGCCGCCTGCTGCTGGCTGAACAGCGGATCGCCGAACGCGATCAGCTTTTCCCGCGCGGGCTTGCCGGGCGCCAGGGCGCGCAACGTGCGCAGCGCCGCGGCCGACGGCACGATGGTGACCGCGTGCGAGCGCGCCAGCCAAGGCACCTGCTTGTACGCGGCGAACATCGGCTCGTCGTCCTTGTTGATCTGTGCGGGCGCGGTCGGAAGCAGGGACAACGGCAATAGGCCGAGGGCGCCGTTCGTCACCAGGATCAGGTTCTTGGCCGATTTCCAACCCTCCTCCACCGGCCTGAGCAGCAACGAATAGAGCTCGTAGCCGAGCGCGAGATCGAAAGCCGGAATGTCGGACAGCATCGACGCCTGTGGATCGAGCGCCTCGCGCAGCCTGCGCACCTTGGCTTCGAGCTCGAGCGACGTCAGGGCCACCGACGCGAAGGCGATCGCGCCGTCCTTGGGAACCGCCCAGACGAAACTGCCGCCCTGCCCGAAATAGAACGAAAGCAGCGCTTCGCCCGGCCGCAGCGTCGACTTGATCTGCTCGACCGAAGGCGGCTTGGGGTCGACGAGATCCGCATAGGTCGGGAAGCGCCGGTTGATCTCCTGGCGGGCCTTGTCGCGGTCGACGCGCAGCTTCTCGAGCGCGGCATTGATGGCGCGCACGTTCTTCTCGTCGCGTTCGCTCGAAGGCAGCGCCAGCACGTTGTTCAGCGTGCCGAGTTCGGCGTTGATCTGCTTGCCGAGGTCCTGCTCCTTGCGAACGAGCTCGGCGAGCGCCGGATCCTTGGCGACCAGGCGTGCGCTCGAGGCCGCCAGCGCCTGCTGCACCGAGTGGCCGCGAACGGCGTCGGCCAGCGCGAAGGTCTCGGCTGCGGTCTCATGGGATTTGCTCGAGCTGCGCGCCAGCAGACCGATGTAGGCTTCGACGACGTTCTGCAGCCGCTGACTCCGCGCCGCCACGATGGTGGCGTCGTCGTCGGCATTCTCGCGCGATCCTGCCATCATGATGGGGATCGCCGCCTTGAACTCGCGGATCGCCTCGGCGTCGCGTCCGGCACCGGCATAGCCCACCGCCAGCGTGCCGTGCGCCGACGCGGTATCGAAATGGTTCTCGCCGAACCGTGCGCTTTCCCGTTTCACGAGTTCCTGGGCCGCGGCCACGCCGGCCTGGATTTGACCCGACGCGTAGAGCGCGGCAATGCGCGACCCGTTGAGCAGGAACATCTCGCGCCGCCGCGGCTCCCATTGCGCAATCGCCTTGTCGAGCTCGGCGTAGACGGCGGCGGCCTCCTTGCCCTTGCGTTGCAGCGTGAGAACGCCGCCGAGGTTCGAGAGAATGTTGGCGCTGCCCGGCGTCTCGTCACGGATCCCGAGCGTGCGCTGAATCTCGAGTGCCGAGCGCGTGAGCTTCTCGGCTTCTTCATAGCGGCCCTGCTCCGATAGAATGCCGGCGAGCCCCAATATGAATCTGGGTGATTGCGGATTGTACTTGCTCTGGTTCTTCAGGACGCCGAGCAGCGCGCGCCGGGCATCGAACTCCGCTTCGCTCAGTCGTCCTTGCTTGGCCTTCACGCGGGCGATCGCCAGCAGATCGCCGTCCGCTCCGAGAAGGAGCTGCTCGGGTGGCGGCGGGTCTTCGAATTTGTCGAGATCCTTGAGTGCGGCGCGCCGAAATGCCTCGCCACGCCGATACGCCGCCTCGGCGTCGCGATACTGACCGCGCGCCTCAAAGATCAGTGCGCGCACCGCGTCCGCATCGGCTTCCCAGGAATTGCCATACGCGGCGTAACTCTTTCGCCAATTCGGGTGGGGGCTGCCGCGCGCTTCTTGAACGAGCCCGCCGACGCGACGCGCATAGGCGTCGGCCTGGGCGACATCGCCCATGGAGACCAGCGTCTGCGCGAGAAAGCGCGACGCATTGATCGCGCCGCCCCTGGCGCCGGGCTGGTCGCTGTCGCGGACGATCGATTGGAAAACCGCAATCGCCTGTTTCAGATCGCCGATGGCCATGTACTGCAGTGCGACGAACTGGCGGATGCGCGTTACCTGCCTCAACTCGATCGCGCCCTTCCCGACCTCTAGCGCCTTCAGCCCGTCGGCGAGCGCCTCCTTGCTGCGGGCGAGCAGCGCGCGGGCATTGCCGCGGTCGTAATAGAATTGCGCGAGATCGGCAGCTGACGCGCCCTTCGGCGGCGCGGCGTCGGCATCGGCCTTGAGTTCGGCGATCTTCGCGGGATCGGGCCGTTCCTTGTCGAGAATCGCCGTGATGTCGGCGATCGTGCGCGGCGGCGCGACGAAACCGGCGTGCACCGGACCGGCGTTTTTCGGCATTTCGGCTGTTTCGCCTTTCGGCGCCCCGGGCGCCGGCTTGCCGGCCGCGCGCGCTGCGTCTCGTGCAAGACGCATGCCCGTACGATCGCCGTGACAGCGCCGCGGCAGGCCGCCAGGTTCGTCTCGCGGTCGCCGCTGCCCCGCTTGCCCTGCATGCAAGCCTGGACTTGCGGACGCACGGATTCCCGGCACGTTTGCACGATCTGCTCGAAGCTGGCGGCAAAGGCCGGCTGGAACGGCGTGACCGAGGCGAGCACGGCACCGCACAGCGCCGCCGTGAGGGCGCCAACGCCGTAACGACTGGTCATGCTAATCCCCCCATGGGCCGGGCGGCTTCGCCGCACTGAGATCATTCCGCAAACGTTGTCACGGGTCGTTTTGTCGATTTTTCTTGCGCATTTGCGCGCATCGAACCGCTGGCCGATCCGGCGCTATTGCGCCGCGTCCTTGGTGCGTTCCTCGGCGGCAGCTTCGGCTTCGTCCACGGTCTTCAGCGCGGTGGGTTGCGGCATCGCGACGACGTTATAGCCGGAATCGACGAAATGAATGTCGCCGGTCACCCCGGTCGAGAGATCGCTGAGCAGGTTAGCGCACCGAGGCTTCGAGCGCCGCCTTGGCAACGCCCATGACGTTGTAGTTCGGCATCACCCGGGTCGAGCCGCCATAAGTCAGCGTGAGCACCGACCCGCCGGAACGCATCAGCGCCGCCGCGCGCTTCGCCACCTCGGTGAACGAGAAACACGAGATCACCATGGTGCGGATGAAATTCTCCCGGGAAGTATCGGCATAGCGTCCCTTGAGCTCGTTGCGATCGGAAAAGGCGATGGCGTGCACCAGGAAATCCAGCGCTCCCCAGCTGCGGGCGATTTTCGTAAAAACCAGATCCACGGAGGCCAGGTCTTCGACGTCGCAGGGCAGGATCAAGCTCGCTCCGAGCGTTTCGGCGAGCGGCCGCACGCGCTTGCCCAGCGCCTCGCCCTGGTAGGTGAAGGCGAGCATGGCGCCTTCCCGGGCGAGCGCCTTGGAGATCCCCCACGCGATCGAGTGGTCGTTGGCGACCCCCATGACCAGCCCGCGCTTGCCCTCCATCAGGTTACCCATACCCCACCCTACTCCTTGCGCGAGGCGCACGCACTCGCTGGCCTGTCGTGGACGGGATCCCGAAGGAGCCCGGCGGCGAAGTCTCGTACTCCGTCGTATCGTCCGGTCTGATATCGGCGTCCGCAGGCGCACTGGCACGCCAGGCACGGGCGCAACGCTCAGGCATCGAGCCGCTTGAATACTACGGACGCGTTGGTGCCGCCGAACCCAAACGAATTCGACAGCACGCAGGAAAGCTCCACACCGTCGCGGCGCTCGCGAACGATGGGGACGTCGGCGAAAGCGGGATCGAGATTCTCGATATTGGCGCTTTCGCAGATGAAGCCGTTGTTCATCATCAACAGCGAGTGAGTGGCCGGTCAGGGATTTGGTGGCCGAAATCGGCGGGCATTTGGCGCCGAAGATTTCGCGAATGGCCTCGATCTCCCGCAGATCTCCGATCGGCGTCGAGGTCGCATGCGGGTTGATGTAGTCGACCGGGCATTTCACGGCGGAAAGCGCCATGTGCATGCAGCGCGCCGCGCCCTCGCCGGAGGGAGCCACCATGTCGTAGCCGTCGGACGTGGCGCCATAGCCGGCGAGCTCCGCATAGATCTTCGCGCCGCGTGCCTTGGCGTGATCGAGCTCCTCAAGCACGAGCACGCCGGCGCCGCCGGCGATCACGAATCCGTCCCGGTCGACGTCGTAGGCCCGCGAGGCCTTGTCCGGAGTGGCGTTGAATTGCGAGGACATCGCGCCCATGGCGTCGAACAGCACCGAAAGCGTCCAGTCGAGCTCCTCGCAGCCGCCCGCGAAGACGATGTCCTGCTTGCCGAGCTGGATGATCTCCATGGCGTTGCCGATGCAATGATTGGACGTCGCGCAGGCCGATGAGATGCTGTAGTTCACTCCCTTGATCTTGAACCAGGTGCCGAGCGTCGCCGAAGCGGTCGAGGACATGGCTTTGGGCACCGCGAACGGACCGATCCGCTTGGGCCCCTTGGTGCGCGCGGTATCGGCGGCTTCGACGATGGTGCGCGTCGATGGCCCGCCCGAGCCCATGATGATGCCGGTCCGCTCGTGCGAGACCTCGTCGGATTCGAGGCCCGCATCGCGAATCGCCTGCTCCATGGCGACGTGGTTCCAGGCGGCGCCGCCGCCGAGAAACCGCAGCGCCCGGCGGTCGATGGCATGCTCCGTGTCGAGGCTCGGCGCGCCGTGAACCTGGCAGCGGAACCCGAGCTTGGCGTATTCGTCGGCGCGCACGATGCCGGACTTGGCCTCGCGCAGCGACGCCAGCACTTCCTGGGTGTTGTTCCCGATCGATGAGACGACGCCCATCCCGGTGACGACGACCCGCTTCATGATTGCCTCGTCCGCCATTCTGTCCGCATCCGGCGCGGTCTCCCGAGCGCCCGCGCCGCGTCCTCAGGCCCCGCTCGCCTGCAGCACGGCATCCTGGCGGAACAACCCTACCTTGAGGTCGCTGGCCCGATAGATCAACGAACCGTCCGCCGAAAGCCAGCCGTCGGCGACGCCGAGCACGAGCTTCGTGCGCATCACCCGCTTGATGTCGATGCCGTAGATCACCTTCCTCATCGTCGGCAGCACCTGGCCCGAGAATTTGAGCTCGCCCAGCCCCAAGGCACGGCCCTTGCCGGGCGCGCCGAGCCAGCCCAGGAAAAATCCGAGCAATTGCCACAGCGCGTCGAGCCCGAGGCACCCGGGCATGACCGGATCGCCTTTGAAATGACAGGGAAAAAACCACATGTCGGGCTTGACGTTGAGCTCGGCGCGGACCAGCCCCTTGCCATGCTCGCCGCCCGCTTCGGCGATTTCGGCGATGCGGTCGAACATCAGCATCGGCGGCAGCGGCAGCTGGGCATTGCCCTCGCCGAACAATTCACCGCGGGCACACGCGAGCAGATCCTCGAAGTCATAGCTGCCGCGCCGGGTCTGCATTCCGGTTCATTCCTCGAACATGGGTCCGGGCCGTTCTCCTAACACATCGGCGGGCCGAGGGGCAAAATCGCGCTCCGAGCAACGTGCCCACGCCTTGGCGCCGCGCGCGCGACCGGCCGCGACCAGCCGAAGGCCTGCGACATTCTGTTGGCTTCCAACCCGGCATCGGGTGCCATCGTCGCCGCAGTTGCATCCAGGGCTCGGGCTCGCATATGATCCCGGCCGCAAAACCTCCTGCTCGGACCGATAAGGTGGAGCGATTGGTCGCACGAATGGCGCAACCGCATACGATCGTTTTCTCGAGCGCGCTGGACGAGCACGCGGAGCGCCGGCTGGCGGAGCGCGCGGCGCTGACCGGCTGCCCGTGGCACGACGTGCGGGCCATGCTGCGGCAGGTCGGGTTGCGCCCCACGCGCCAGCGCATGGCGCTCGGCTGGATCCTGTTCGGCAAGGGCGACCGGCATGTGACCGCCGAGCTGCTCTACGAAGAGGCGAATAAGGCGAAGGTGCCGGTCTCGCTGGCCACGGTCTACAACACCCTGCATCAGTTCACGCAAGCCGGGCTGCTGCGCCAGGTGCCAGTCGACGGCTCGAAGACCTATTTCGACACCAACGCGTCCGATCACCACCATTTCTTCGTCGAGGACGAGAATGCCCTCGTCGACATCCCGGCGACCGAGACCATGGTGGACAGGCTGCCGACGCCGCCGCCGGGCTACAAGATCGCGCGGGTCGACGTCGTCGTCAGGCTCAAACGCGAGGACGAGCCCAACCGGGACGGCTAATCGATCTTCTCGTTGGGATAGACCCCCCACAGGCGGTCCTGCTCGATCCAGCCGTCGAATCCCTCGCCGACAATCCTGCACCAGTCTCCGCCGCAGCGCTTGACCGTACCCAGCACCCCGGGCTGCAAGCGCGCGATCAGCTTACCGGTCCGGTCCGCCCGATCGAACAGCGGCACCACTTCGTCCTTGGGCTTCGCCTTCGGCGCCACCATGATCGTGCGCCGTCCGGACAGCAACGAATGATAGACCCAGCCCTCGCCTCCATCCCAGTCGCGCACGCGCCGCCAATTGTCGAACTCGGCGGTGATCTCCACGGGAAGCGCCGCCTTGGTGTAGACCCAGACGACCTCATGGTCCTTGTCGGGCCCGCCGCGCACGTTGACGCGGTCGGACTTGAGGCTGACGAAGCGAGGAACCTGCAGGCCGCTCGCCGCACCGGGCGCAAGCGGATCGGCGTTTGCCGATCGAGCCGCGATCGGCATGAGCAGCATCAGCGCGATGGGGAACCAATTTCGCGACAGCATCGACCGGATTTCTGCCCTACCGAGCCGGCAACGAGCCGGCGTTCGCACTTTCCGCAAGCAACCGGCGGCGCCGCGCAACCGCGCGTGCCGCCCGCTTTGTCTTGGCCCGGCCATCTGATAGAGAGGAACCGGCCGAGAGACCCGCCGCCGAACGGTTGCGACAGTCTCGGTCGGCTCGGTTAAAGAGCTCTGAACGGGTGAATGTGGCCGGCATCCGCCTGCGCGATCCCGCGCCGGATGCCGAGGGCGTCGACATGCCGAACCGGAAAAAGCCATTGGTGGTGGTCACCCGCAAGCTGCCGGACAGCGTCGAAACCCGCATGCGCGAGCTGTTCGATGCCCGCCTCAACCTCGACGACAAGCCGATGAGCCATGCCGATCTCGCCGAGGCGGCGAAGATCGCCGACGTGCTGGTTCCCACCGTCACCGACCGGATCGACGCGTCCGTGCTCAGCCAGTCCGGTGACAAGCTGAAGCTGATCGCCAATTTCGGCAACGGCGTCGACAACATCGACGTCGCCACGGCGGTGCAGCGCGGCATCACGGTCACCAATACGCCGGGCGTGCTGACCGAGGACACCGCCGACATGACCATGGCGCTGATCCTCGCGGTGCCGCGGCGGCTCGCCGAAGGCGCCAATGTGCTGACCGCGGACAAGGATTGGACCGGCTGGACGCCGACCTGGATGCTCGGCCACCGCATCTGGGGCAAGCGGCTAGGCATCGTCGGCATGGGCCGCATCGGGCAGGCGGTCGCGCGCCGCGCCCGCGCGTTCGGTCTGCAGATCCATTACCACAACCGCCGCCGCGCCTCGCCGCACATCGAGGAGGAGCTCGAGGCCACGTATTGGGAGAGCCTCGACCAGATGCTCGCCCGGATGGACATCATCTCGGTGAACTGCCCGCACACGCCGGCGACCTATCATCTGCTGTCGGCGCGCCGACTCAAGCTGATGCGGCCCGAAGCCTATGTGGTCAACACCGCCCGCGGCGAGGTGATCGACGAGAACGCGCTCGCGCGCATGATCGAGCACGGCGAGATCGCCGGCGCCGGTCTCGACGTGTTCGAGCACGAGCCGGCCATCAATCCCAAACTGCTCAAGCTCGCGCGCGCCGGTAAGGTGGTGCTGCTGCCGCACATGGGCTCCGCCACGATTGAAGGTCGCATCGACATGGGCGAAAAGGTCATTATCAATATCAAGACCTTCATGGACGGACACCGGCCGCCGGATCGCGTGCTGCCCTCGATGTTGTGATCTCGAGCCTTCGAACCCGATGTGTGCATCTCTCCGCTGCATGGCCGCGCTCGGTGCGACGCTGCTCGCCGCCGTGCCCGCATCGGCGCAGAGCATGACCGTCGACGAGTTTCGCCGCGAACTCGTCGGCATGCCGTTGTGCGGGACGCCCAACGTCGGGCCGCTCGCCGGAAAGGCGCTGTGCACGGTGCATCTGCCCGACGGAACCGCCATCCTGTCCGGCTCCGGAATCCTGGTGCGCGGCATTTGGGAGCCGGAAGGCGGGAAGATCTGCCGCCGCAACGCACATGACGCGCCCGACCGCCGCCGCTGCGTCGAGTACGAGCGGATGGGCTCCAACCGCTACCGCAACAGCGACGGCGTCGAGTTCTGCCTCGGTCCCTGCCCGGAAGCCGCTGCGTCGGCAAAGCCGGCCGAGAAGTGATTGATGCCGACGTCAGTATTTCTTGACCGTCAGGCGCAGGCTTGATCAGGCTTGATCCGCGCACCTGCGGCTTCTTCATCTTCGACAGAGCGTGCATGGATTGCCGGGGCAAGCCGGGCAAGCCCGGCAATGACGAAGGAGAGGCGATATTCGGGTGAGACCCGCCGAGGCGGCGGCTCAGCCGGCGTGGACGGAGAGATCGCGGATCGCGGATTTCTCGCCCGAGAGCGGATTTGCGGGATCCCACGCGTATTGCAACGTCTCGAACCGAAGCGAGCGTGCGTCGAGCATGAGCAGGCGCCCGACCAGGCCCTCGCCGAAGCCGACGATCTCCCGGATCACTTCGAGCGCCATCAACGAGCCGAGAATGCCGGTCAGCGCCCCGAGGATACCGGCCTCGGCGCAGGCCGGCACCGTGCCGGCGGGCGGCGGCTCGGGGAACAGGCAGCGGTAGGTCGGGTTGGGCCGGCCGTCGCGGCCGCGCTCATGAGCCCGGATCGTGGTGAGCGTGCCGTCGAAGCTGCCGACCGCCGCGGTGACCAGCGGCTTTTTGGCGAAATAGCAGGCGTCGGAAACGAGATACCGGGTGGCGAAATTGTCGGAACCGTCGGCGACGACGTCGTAGCGGCCGATGAGGTCGAGCGCGTTCGCGGCGCTCAGGCGCACGCCATGGGGCTCGATCGCGACGTTGGGGTTGAGCCGCCCGATCACCGCCGCCGCGCTGTCGACCTTGGGCCGGCCGAGGTCCGGCGTGCCGTGGATCACCTGGCGCTGCAGATTGGAAAGCGAGACGGCGTCGTCGTCGACGACGCCCAGCGTGCCGACGCCCGCGGCGGCGAGATAGAGCAGCACCGGCGCGCCGAGCCCGCCCGCGCCGATCACCAGCACCCGGGCGCGCTGCAGCGCGAGCTGCCCCGGGCCGCCGACCTCGCGCAACACGATGTGGCGGGCGTAACGCTCGAGCTCTTCGTCGGTCAGCATCGGCTTGCCTCGAGCCCTTATATCGCGATCGTCGATCGCATTCGCCAGCCGGCGAAGGCCGCTCATCGATTGCGGAATTTCGGCGCGCGCTTCTCGATGAAGGCCGCCATGCCCTCCTTCTGGTCCTCGGTCGCGAACAAGGAATGAAATACCCGCCGTTCGAAGCGCACGCCTTCGGCGAGCGAAACTTCGAAGGCGCGGCTGATGCTCTCCTTGGCGACCATGACGGCCGGCAGCGACATCGACGCGATGGTCTCGGCCGTCTTCACCGCTTCCTCCAACAGATTTGCCAGCGGCACGATGCGGGCCACGAGACCGGCGCGCTCGGCTTCCTGCGCATCCATCATGCGGCCGGTGAGGCAAAGGTCCATGGCCTTGGCCTTGCCGACCGCGCGCGTGAGGCGTTGCGTGCCGCCGATGCCCGGAATGACGCCGAGCTTGATCTCGGGTTGGCCGAATTTGGCGTTGTCCGCGGCGATGATGAGATCGCACATCATGGCGAGCTCGCAGCCGCCGCCCAGCGCGAAGCCTGCGACCGCGGCGATCACCGGTTTTCGCGCGCGCGCGACGCGATCCCAATGCGCGGCGAAATCGCCCATGAATGCGTCCATATAGGATTTGCCGGACATCTCCTTGATGTCGGCGCCCGCCGCAAATGCGTTCTCGGAGCCGGTGATGACGATGCAGCCGATCGCCGTCGCGGCTTCGAAGGCGTCCACTGCGTGGCTCAAATCCGCGATCAGCGCCGAGTTGAGCGCATTGAGCGCGTGGGGGCGGTTGAGGCGGACGATCCCGACATTGCCGCGGGTCTCGATCTCGACGTTCTCATAGCTCATGGCGCCCTCTTGAATTGTTTGGTTGGCGATCGATCGAATGCATCAGGCAGGCCGCGCGGCGAAATTTCTCAGTTCTGGCACACGGGACAAAAGAACGTGGAGCGGCCGTTCTGCGTGAAGCGCCGCACGATGCCGGGGCAGCCGCGGGTCGGGCAGCGGCCGCCCTCGCGATCGTAGACGCGGAACTTGTGCTGAAAGCTGCCGAGTTCGCCGTCGGTGCGGCGATGATCGCGCAGCGAGGAGCCGCCGGCCGCGATGGCACCCTCGAGCACGATCTTGATCGCCGCGACGAGCCGCTCCGCGTGCGGGGTCGGCGCGCCTGCGCGCGTCGCCAGCGTTGCGGCCTTGCGTCGCGGCGAGAGACGCGCGCGATTGAGCGCCTCGCAAACGTAGATATTGCCGAGCCCGGCCACAATCTTCTGGTCGAGCAACGCGGCTTTCAGGCTGGTCGATTTCCCGGCGCAGGCTTTCGCGAGCCGCGCCGCCGTGAAGGCGCGGTCGAGCGGCTCGGGGCCGATCCGCATCAGCGGATGTGTTGCGAGCTCGGCGCCCGGGACAAGCAGCATGAAGCCGAACCGGCGCGGGTCGTTGAAGGTGACGGTCGCGCCGGACGACATGCGGAACACCACGTGATCGTGGGCGAACGCCCGCGAGCGCGCGAGATGGAACTCGCCCGGCGTATTTTCCGCAACGCCGTTGAGCACCCGGAACGACCCCGACATGCCGAGATGCATGATCAGCACCTCGCCGGAGGAGAGATCGGCGAGCAAATATTTGGCGCGCCGGCGAAGCGCTTCGACGCTCGCGCCGACCAGGCGCCGCGCGAAATTCTCCGGCAGCGGCCAGCGCAGGACTTCGCGGTGGGCCTGAA
>WNFY01006603.1_pt1 | contig 19190 bp, 18 predicted proteins | sample 5400091 | NCBI WGS metagenome assembly WNFY01 (sample SAMN13153364, study PRJNA577476) | soil metagenome | isolation source: 60 cm soil or saprolite under grassland replicate 1 | place: USA:California | collected 2016-06-15
AAGTAAATAATAAACAAGGTTCAAGGCACAAGGCTAACAAGATAAAATCCGAAATCTGAAATCGGAAATTCAGAATTCAACCCAGATTCCCCTTCATTTGATCGATCTGCCATTTCGTTCCCAGCACAATGACCTTCATGTCTTTTTCAATAATTATCTCGTCAGGCGGATTGATAATAAATTTTCCTTCAGAATTTTTTACACCAATACAGTTAACTCCCGTTTTTTTCCAATTCATCACTTCGGTCAAAGATTTGTTTTTGATGGCATCCGGCAAATTTTTATAATCTACAGCCTCAATGTGGATCGGCTCTCCCTCTTCCCCCGATAAAAAATCAATAAACTCAATGACATCGGGTTTTGATACCAGTGTAGCCATGTGAGTTCCTCCGATCCTGTCTGGCATGATCACATTATCAGCGCCTGCTTTTTTTAATTTAAGCACTGAACTATGATTTGAGGCCCGGCTGATGATCCGGATACTACTATTTAAGGAACGGGCCGAAAGAACAATAAATACGTTGTCCGCATCATCCGGCAGGGCAGTGATCAATGCTCTTGCCTTTTCAATACCTGCCCTTTTCAGTACTTCATCCTCTGTGGCATCTCCCAATAAAAAGATCAGGTCAGTATGATCATTCGAAACCTTTTCCATTCGTTCCTCATTATTTTCAACTACCACAAAAGGCACATTGTGCATTTTCAGTGTAAGACTTGCCTGCTGCCCATTGCGTCCATATCCGCAAATGATGACGTGACTATTTAATTTATCTACTGCTTTCATAAGCCTTCTTGTTTTAAAATATTTATTGATCTCTCCGCTGGTAACAAATTCTGTGATGCGTGTAATGGCAAAAGCAAACGAGGCCCAACTGGTGATGAGCAAAAACATAGTAAATAACTTTCCTGCATCACTCAATGGCCTTACTTCCTGGAAGCCGGCGGTAGTTACCGAAATAGTGGTCATGTAAAGAGCTTCGAGGAAATTATATTTTTCAATGACCATGAATCCAATGACACCAATAGTGATAATGGCATGAAGAATAATAAACGGTTGAAGCAGCCTGAGTGTCCAGCGTTTCAAATAAATTGTTTACTATAAAAATACAGAATGAGGAGAAGATTATTTGATTTGATCCGGTATAGTCTACAGAGGCTTAAAAACTTCTATTCTTTATTCATTTCTATACAGGCAGAGTAAGCATTCCTTCGAAAAGCTTTGCATTACTTGTTGTTATTTTACCACAAAGGACACGGAGGAAATACAGCCCAAAGTTCACAAAGAGTCTTGTTGAATCATAACCTTTGCCCTTCTTCGCGAAGAACTACATAAGCCGATACCGAAATAATTTAATAAAAAAAGGGCAGCCAATAATTGACTGCCCAAATATCTTTATTAAACTTTAAACTCTAGCGCTTACTTACAATTATTTTCTCTATTGATTGTTCACCTGTCTCACGAACGATTAGACGCAAACTGTAATAACCGGGCGTTATATTATCTATTTCAAGATTATTGTTGGTTATACCTGTCCATTGCTTAACCAGTCGTCCGCTCATATCTGTCAGTGAAACATCGCGTGTACCATTCACATCTTCAAAAACAACCTTTACTTTCCCGTCAAAACTTGGGTTTGGATATAAAATTATTTTTCCGGCCTGTCCGTCCCCGCGGACAGATCTTATATCACTGAATTTTGAATTGCCATCGATGTCAACTGACCGCAGGCGGTATTGAGTGATTGCTTTTGCATTGTTATTATCCGTATAAGAATAAGTTAGTAATGAATTGCTGTTGCCATTGGATGCCTGTGAAGGTACAAAGGCCAATACCTGCCAGTTTCCATTACCAATCTGCCGCTGAATTTCAAAACCACTTGAATTTATTTCCTGGGCTGTTTGCCAGCTCAAACTTACGCTGTTTGCATTACTGCGTTTGGCATTAAAATAAGTAAGATGAACCGGCAAGGTTGGTGGCGCAGTATTAATTACGTCACATACCTGTGGGGCACTATTTGGATATTGAATGGTTACAAGATAATGGATACCACTGCCATTAAACAAGTTACCATTATCACCATAATAACAATAATAAGCAAGTATATTATTGGAGGTGCGATTGCCAGAAGCTACCGTTTCCCAAACAAAGTTCACATTGCGGGGCTTGCTTTTATTATCAAGAACGGGATTGCCATTCAGGTCCGTTACAGATAATATAACCGGCGCGGATTGCGGGGAAAGAAGTGGGGTCTTGAACGAAACCCTTACTTCACCTTCTTTTTTGAAATTGGCACTTGCCGATTGAATTCCGTTTCCCGGGAAGGTTGTCGGGCAATTGCTGGTAGCGCCATTGCTATTGTTGATTACATCGATGGTCGAAATGCACGGATTGATGACCTGTGCAAATAGAAATACGGATGACGACATCAGGGCTGATAGGAGTACAAATTTTTTCATTGCTTTAAGTTTTAATAAATAATTCACAGTTACGAAATATGATGAATTTGATCATCCTTAATGAGGCGATTCATAGCTTAAGGCTATTGATAGGAGGGATCTGTTTAAAGGAATTTGGTTGAATCCGGGAGGTTAATTCAATAGAGTACCGACATAAAAACTGGAGATCTTTACAACAGGCAAAGGATTAAAACTATAAAGAATAAAACGATTAATTAGCTTTCAGAAAATGATCAGATCGCTGATCAAATCGGGTACTTTTCGCAGACAGAAATTTTAAATGGGGCTTTTTCGAATAGGGATTGAAGTAATTCGGGATTATCAGCGGCTAAAGTACAAACCCATTTTTAAAACTGCAAGTGATAAACAAAGAAAATTTTTGCCCGGTCCTTATTATTGTTATTAACAACCAGTTAGGCGCAGAATCAATTTAACCCGAAATCTTTTTTTGTACCCATTCCATGGCTTTTTGAAATTGCTCTCTTTCGGTAAGATTGGTATTATCCAGCAATAAGGAATCCTTTGCTTTTTTTAATGGACTTATTTCGCGGTGAGAATCGATATAATCACGCATTTCAAGATTTGATTTTACTTCTTCAATCGTAATGTTGGGATTCTTTTCAAACAATTCTTTAAACCTTCTTTCCACTCTTACCGAGCTGTCAGCCGTCATAAAAATTTTCAGCTCGGCACGGGGAAAAACCACGGTCCCAATATCCCTGCCATCCATGATAATCCCTTTCTGTTTCCCCATGTTTTTCTGCTGGGCCACTGCAAATTCTCTTACTTCTTTGATAGCGGCTATCTCACTTACTTTTTCTGCAACTACCAGATCACGGATCACATATTCTACATTTTCACCGTTAAGGAATATTGTGCTCGTTTCCGTCTTTAAATTGTTTTGAAATTCAATATTAATTTCCTGTAAAGCTCTTTTTACTTCTTTTTTATTTGTCCAGTCAACATGATTGCGCAAAAAATAAAGAGTGATGGCGCGATACATAGCTCCACTATCCACATAAATATATCCCAACGCTTTGGCCAATTGTTTTGCCAGTGTGCTTTTGCCTGTGCTGGACCAGCCATCAATGCTTATAATGATCTTCCCCATCTGCTGCAAAAATGCCTACAATTCATCGAAGAAAAAAACAAGGGCAAATAAAAAAGTGCTGTGCCGATACAATCTATTTAAAGTTTAAAGAGATTGCTTCTCCCGCTCATGGCGGGATCGTAATGACGAACAATCAATAAAAGGCATTGCCGCAATCTTCATTCATCAGCTCACGATTATCCCGATAGCCATCGGAATGCACAAAGGTCACTAAGAATATAAGAGATAACAGGTGGTCACTATATATAATAAAAAAGCCATCCGCCTGAGACGGATGGCGTTAATTAAAAGAAGTATTATTTTAAGCTTTTGATTTTTCTTCAATTTTTTTGAAAGAAAAAGTCAGCTTATTATTTTCTTTGTCAAGATCAGCCAATAAAATATCGCCGGCTTTTACATGAAGGCTCAGAATTTCTTCTGCCAGTGGATCTTCCAAAAATTTTTGAATAGCCCTGTGAAGAGGACGGGCTCCAAACTGAACATCATAACCCTTTTCGGCAAGGAATGCTTTTGCTTCTTCCGTTAATTCAAGGCTGAAACCAAGATTCGCTAATCTCTTCATCACACCTTTCATCAGAATATCAATGATCTCAAAAATATTTTCTTTTGAGAGTGAGTTAAATATCACTACATCATCGATCCTGTTTAAAAATTCCGGAGAGAAAGTTCTTTTTAACGCTTTTTCAATGATGGCTTTGTTTGCTTCATCTTCGTTCTGGACCCTGGATGAGGTAGCAAAACCTACGCCGGCACCAAAATCTTTCAATTGACGGGCGCCGATGTTTGATGTCATGATGATAAGCGTATTCTTGAAATCAACTTTTCTTCCCAATCCATCTGTAAGCTGACCATCATCCAATACCTGCAACAGAATATTATAAATGTCCGGGTGTGCTTTTTCAATCTCATCCAAAAGGATTACACTATATGGCTTACGACGAACTTTTTCGGTTAATTGACCCCCTTCTTCATAACCCACATAGCCCGGGGGGGCACCAATCAAGCGGCTCACCGTAAATTTTTCCATGTACTCACTCATATCAATGCGTATCAATGCATCTTCTGAATCGAACATATATCTTGCCAATGCTCTTGCTAATTCCGTTTTTCCAACTCCAGTCGGACCCAGGAAGATGAATGTGCCGATCGGTTTCTTGGGATCTTTCAGGCCAACACGATTACGCTGAATAGCTTTCACCACTTTTTGTATGGCTTCGCTCTGTCCAACCACCATGCTCTTCATATCATCAGCCATCTTGCGAAGTTTTTCACTTTCAGCCTGCACCATTCTTTTAACAGGAATACCCGTCATCATACATACTACTTCGGCTATTTGCTCTTCACCAATCGGGTAACGCTTGTGTTTGCTTTCTTCTTCCCATTCTGTTTTTGCTTTTTCCAGCTCTTCACCTAAACGTTTTTCTGTATCACGCAGGGAAGCAGCTTCTTCAAACTTCTGGCTTTTTACCACTTTATTCTTTTCATTTTTTACATCTTCAATCTTCTTTTCCAGGTCTACTATATTCGGTGGTACATTGATATTTTTTAAATGTACTCTCGCTCCTACCTCATCCATTACGTCAATGGCTTTGTCTGGTAAAAGACGATCCGTAATGTAACGATCACTCAATTTCACACAGGCATCAATGGCTTCATCATCATAAACTACATTATGATAATCTTCATACTTGGTTTTAATATTCGTTAATATGATGATCGTATCCTCAACAGAAGGAGGATCAACCATTACTTTCTGAAAGCGGCGGTCGAGAGCCCCATCTTTTTCAATGTACATTCTGTATTCATCCAAAGTAGAGGCACCGATGCATTGTAATTCTCCCCTGGAAAGTGCTGGTTTGAAAATATTACTCGCATCAAGCGAACCGCTGGCGCCGCCTGCTCCAACAATGGTATGAATTTCATCAATGAAAAGAATTACATCACGGTTCTTTTCCAATTCATTCATGATGGCCTTCATTCTTTCTTCAAACTGGCCGCGATATTTTGTGCCGGCTACCAAGGCAGCCAGGTCGAGGGAAATCACTCTTTTATCAAAAAGCACTCTGGATACTTTACGCTGTACAATCCGCAGAGCAAGGCCTTCGACAATAGCCGTCTTACCAACACCCGGCTCACCGATAAGTATGGGGTTATTTTTTTTGCGGCGTGAAAGTATTTGTGACACCCTTTCAATTTCAGATTCACGACCCACAATAGGATCCAGTGATCCCATTTCAGCAAGCTTGGTTATGTCACGACCGAAGTTGTCGAGTACCGGCGTTTTGCTTTTTGCCGTTCCCTGCTGTCTTGATGATTTTGACTGAGAATATTTTTTTTCTTCATCAAAGTCATCATCATTTTCTTCGGAGTATTCTGAACGAACATCATTTGATTTTACTATGCCCAACTCCTGCCTGAATAAATCGTAGTCCACGTCAAATTGATTTAAAATTTGTGTAGCAATGTTTTCTTTATTCTTTAAGATAGAGAGCATCAGGTGCTCAGTTTCTACGGTTGTGCTTTTTAAAGCTTTTGCTTCAAGCACAGTCACCCTTATCACTTTTTCTGCCTGCTTCGTTAGCGGAAGACTATTGATGTTCGCAATATTTTTACCGGTCTTGTCCTTTACGGCTAATTCGATCTCCTTACGAAGTTCATAAAGGTCAACATTAAAACTTTTCAGAATACGGATGGCGGTATTATCTCCCTCCCGGATCAAACCAAGAAGAAGATGTTCGGTACCAATAAAATCATTTCCCAACCTCAGCGCTTCCTCCCTGCTAAATGAAATGATCTCTTTTACCTGTGTTGAAAAATTGTTATCCATTTTGGGTTAATTGCTTGTTGTACAATAATAACGAATATTTTTGACTGTTTTAAATTTCTATTTATAAACGTATTGTTGATAAGCTTAGTTGTATGGAGGTCAAAATAGATACCAAAGAGAAATTTCATGTCATCACGCTGCTTCAAACCAATTTATCTGCTACTATGACAGAAGAATTATCAAATCGTTTATTTTCTTACCTCCATTCCGATATAAAAAACATCGTGCTTAATTTGAAAGAACTACAATCATTAGACAACCTTTCGGCCGAAATGTTAGTTAAGGTTCAACAAAAATTCTACGAAAACAATGTTTCTTTTGTTATATGTGGGCTGCAACCGCAGGTTGAGGACTTTCTGGATAAGGATTAAGATTTTAAGATAATTCTGATCAGTTTTACAATAATAATGCAGCTTGAATACCTGCTAACCGTGGAATGATTATACACGCATCCACGTGAATCGTGAATTAAAATCACGATTCATGTCTCACGTCTCATGACGCAGACACTACTTTCGCAGTAATGAACCCATCCATTCAAAAATATATTAATCAGTTGGTTTCTGAGAAATTGGGATTGCAGATTTCCTCATTCCAATTCCAAATAGTGGGTGGTGGCTCTATTAATCAAACCTACCGGATCACCATCAATCCCAATATCCAATTCTTTTTGAAACTTAATTCAGCCACGAAATATCCCGGGCTTTTTGAAAAAGAAAGAGATGGGCTGGAATTTCTTGGAAAACAAAAAATCATTCAGGTGCCTGCTGTGATTACTTGCACTGAAATCGACAATTACCAAATTTTACTGCTTGAATGGATCGAAGGAGGAATAAGAACTAAACAATTCTGGAAGCAATTTGGGGAACAGTTAGCCAAATTGCATTGCATAACGAATTCCCATTTTGGTTTTGCAGAAGATAACTATATGGGCGCACTGCCTCAGCAAAATAAGCAACATGAAAACTGGATTGAATTCTTTATTCATCGCAGGCTTGAACCACAAATAATAATGGCTGAGAAAAAACATTTGTTACAAGCAAAACATTTGGTCGCATGTGAAAACCTTTACATAATACTATCAAATATATTCAATGAAGAAAAACCTGCTTTACTCCACGGTGATCTCTGGAGCGGGAATTATATGTGTAGTGAAAATTCTGAACCTGTATTGATCGATCCGTCTGTTTATTTTGGTCATCGCAGCATGGATCTGGCCATGACAACCTTGTTTGGCGGATTTGATAAGGTTTTTTATGAATCATACAATTATCATTTCCCGTTTCCAGGCAACTATCGTGAACAATGGGAAATCTGCAATTTGTATCCTTTACTCATTCATCTAAATCTTTTTGGTTTGGGTTATCTCAGCCAGATTGAAAGCACACTGAGAAAATTTAGATAAATAATCATCATTCAATCTTAAATTGCAAAGCTGATCAGTGAAATCATTTAATCAGCTTAATCTTGGTCATGCTCGCTGTAACTATCCTTGGAAATAATTCGGCAGTTCCGGCTTTTGATCGTCATCCTACCAGCCAGGTAGTAACGATAGATGGCAACCTTTTCCTGGTTGATTGCGGGGAAGGAACGCAGGTACAAATGATCAAATACAAGATCAGGCGCAGTAAAATTTCACACATATTCATTTCTCATCTCCACGGTGATCATTATTTCGGACTGGTTGGATTGATTACCAGCTTTGGACTATTAAATCATTTACAGGACCTCCATATATATGCGCCTTCACCGTTGAAAGAGATCATAGACTGGCAATTGAAAGTGGCGAGCACTGCCCTCCCTTATAAATTGTTTTTTCATACCATTGATAAAGAAGAAATATTGGTAGACGAAGAAAAATTTTCTGTGAAATGCTTTCCCACCACTCACCGCATCGAGTGTTACGGTTTTTCTTTTCATGAAAAAAAAAGCAGAAGAAAGCTAAATCCTGATAAAGCAAGAGAATACAATATTCCTGTTTCTTTCTTTGATAAATTAAAAGATGGAGAAGATTATATTCACGCAGACGGCAAGATCATAAAAAGCGAATGGGTAACAGAAGAGGCACCACCGGGCAAGACCTATGCTTTCTGTGCCGATACAAAATATGACGAATCAATCATCCCCTATATTGAAAATGCAGATATGATCTATCATGAAACCACTTATCTCGATGTCTTGAAAGAAAGAGCAATAGATCGCTTTCACAGTACAACAAAACAGGCAGCATTGATCGCAAAGAAAGCCAATGTAAAAAAATTACTCATCGGTCATTTCAGCAGCAAGTATGATACGCTGGAAGAATTTAAAACGGAGGCGAGAGAAGTTTTTTTGAACACGGAATTAGCTCTGGAAGGGGTTACTTACAAAGTTTGATAATTTCTGTAATTTCTTTTTTACCACTGAGGCACTTAGGACATAGAGGAGAAAAAATTCCGGCACCCCCAAATGTTTTAGGATACTTTAATACCGCGTACATAGAGATCAGTCCACCCATAGAGCTGCCCGCAATGAATGTATTTTGTTTATCTCTTTTTGTGCGATAATGTTTATCAATGAAAGGCTTTAATGTCTTCACCAGGAAATCCAGGTACGGACCACCTTCCCCTTTTCCATACTTTTCCATGTTGTAGGGACAATACTCATTTATTCTTTTACTTCCGCCGTGATCGACAGCGACGACAATGATCTCCTTGCTATGCCTGCTGATTGAGTCCAATGTTTCGTCCACGCCCCATTCACCGGCGAAAGAAGTAGAATCGTCAAAAACATTTTGTCCATCCTGCATGTACAGAACAGAGTATTTTTTTTGCGAGCTATCATAAGTCGGCGGAAGGTAGACCCAAACTTTTCTTTTTCTGTTCAATTGTGGAATTAGAAATGCCGTATCGATAATGTGGACATTCCTGCTGGCCGTGCTTGTCCGTGGTTTTATTTTAAAATTATCTTTCCATCCTTCTATAGTAATAGATATCGTGGTGTCGCGTTCTATTTTTATAACCCTGTTTTGAATTTCTGTTCCATCAGCTTTACATTCTACTTTGTCCCAACCCCCTCTTGTTATTTTATATTCATATGTTCCGCTATACAGTATCAGATCCGAATATTGAATTCCATTGGGTTTAGTCAACATTCTATAATTGCTATCACCAGGATTCCATGAGTTAAAGGAGCCGGCAACAAAAAGCACATCAGCGCGATAATCACTAATATTGAAGTAGCCAGTAATTTGTATTCGTACAGAAAATTGTGCTTCGCTACAAAAAGAAAAAAATAAAATAGATATGACTAAGGAAATTCTTTTAATCATATCTAAACTCCCTTCATCAACTCTTTAATTTTCGTAAGATGTTTTTCACTCACCGGCCATACGGGTAGCCGAACAGTGTTGCTGCATAAACCCATTTCATTCAAGTAAGCTTTTACTCCACTGGGACTGCCTTCGGCAAACATGGAGTTGATAATATCTACATATTTATAATGAAGCGGCAATGCCTGATCAAATCGGCTTGCCAGGCAAAAACGCACCATTTCAGAGTATTCTTTGGGATAAACATTGGCAACAACAGAAATCACTCCTTCCGCGCCACAGGCAATCATGGGCAAGGTGATCAAGTCATCACCACTGACAACCATAAAATCCTTTGGTTTGTTTTTAATGATCTGCATAATCTGGTTAAAATCGCCACTTGCCTCTTTTGTTCCAAAAATATTTTTGCACTCGTTAGCAATTCTTATTTGAGTGTCTGCCGTTACATTTTGCCCGGTACGGCTAGGGACATTGTACAAAATGACTGGAAGTGGTGTATGCGCATCGAGCAGTTTATAGTGTTGAAAGATCCCTTCCTGGTTAGGTTTATTGTACGATGGAGAGACAGAAAGAACCGCATCATATCCTTTCAGATCAAAAGTCCTGAAACCATCCAGTACTTCATTCGTATCATTTCCACCGATCCCCGCGACAATTGGTATGCGACCTGCTGTAACCTTATTCACAAATGAAAAAACTTCCTGCTTTTCTTTGCCATGAACGGTGGGACTTTCACCGGTAGTTCCCAACACAACCAAGAATTCCACCTTGCCTTCAATCCAAAAGTTGATGAGCTTACGAAAACTATCCCAATCAATACTTCCATCTGTATTAAACGGCGTAACGATCGCAATACCAGTACCTTTAAATTTTTCTCTTAAAGACATTTTATGAATGAAAACAATTCAGCAGTATTAATACTTTTTACAATGTCGTTTTGCAAATATAAATATCCGGGATTAGAGGTTGGAATATATTATTCTTAACCGCAGTCGCATGGTTGAATCTGCATAACTGCCCCCTCCCAAAACAACTCTTCCCTTTGCAATGGCGTTAATTATGGGTATATTTTTGAGATAGGTTTTAAAATTAGAATTGAACAGATCTGTTCGTAAAGGAGCATATATTCTTAGTGTATCATTGGGCACATGTTTGGTGACAATGCTTTGTATATATCGTGAAATATTAAACCGAAAACTATTGTCAGAAAGTAATGTGCCGCCAAATGCCGAAAAACCTATGGACCCGTTTGCTTCTGCAACCAGGTCATTTTGGAGCATAAAGGCAGTATCAGGAGCCGATTTATTTTTTCTGTCGAGAATAAGTTGTGAGGGAACTGTAAAAATATCATCGGACAGGGATGGAATTTTTTCAGCCACAATCTCTGCCCGATGAATTACTTTATTGCCGAATGTATCCAATGCAGGAATTTTTATACTGACATAGGATCCCGGCGCGGACTGCAAATAAATTTTGTCGCTCGCCTGATTGTTCAAATAAGTCAAATAATTACTACCATTCTCCCGGTTAATATAATTTGACTGACCTCTCGTGGTACTATGATAAAAATCAAAAGATTTAGTCGTATCAATTTTTCCGTATCTAAAGTAAACAGTGAGCTTTGTTTTGGTAAAATCTGCGAGGTTAAAATAACTCAAAGCATTCCCGGTTTGATCAGCCTTGATAGCAAGTCCACTAAAAACACGATTGAAGGCTGAATCATTCTTATATCCATTTGTGGTATCAAATTGAGTGAACCGGTCTCCCAATGAATTATCCAACCGGATCCTGACAACATTATTAACAGTAGATGTATCTTTTCCCCGTATCAAAGTAATCGTATCCTTTAAATTTCTGATTGAATAGGTTGCGGAACCTAACTCAGCGCCCGTTGTTGCAAAGTCGGTAGCAGGATCAGAATACTTAAAAAACGAAGTGTCGCTGAATCCCGCATTTGGGTCAATTTCATAAACCCTTACAGTTTGGAGACCGTTAATCATGGTATCGCCCCAGGCTGCTAAATATGATAAAGAAAGAACAACAGAATCAATATGCAGCGAATCAGGATCATTCTTTACGAAAGGATAAGTACCAAAAACAGAAGGGGTAATGGTAAAATCTATGTTGGCATGAGTGTGCCCAAACTCAGGATCGTTAATATCGCCGAGAGCAAGAGGATCATTATAAAAAACCTGTGTTGTATCGTTAAACAAAACATTGCTGGTAGTTGCATTCAACGCCACTTCAAATGTATGTACATTGTCAACTGCGGGAACCAGGTTATCTCCCAGCGAGGTAGCTTCATTGATCTTTTTGCAGGATAAGAAAAAAAAGAAGGAACTGAAAAAAATTGAACCGATCGAAAGGACTAAAATTCTGCTCTTCACAATAGTTTAATTAGGATGTAAAATTTGTTTTCCCTTGCTGCCAATTTCTCTTTTGATCAACAGAATCATTTGCTCGCAAGATCGCCATAGAGTTGTAAATAGTCTGTTAAATCTGACTCGGCGTTATAGAGTAAAGTTTTTTTGCCTTTCACTTTTGAAAATTCATCAACTAATTTTTTTTCTATTTTTTCAGCACCGAAACTAATCGCATCGGCATAGCTCGCTCCCCCGCGAAACATAGCGGTATTGTTAGCTTCTTTATAAACTTCAAGATCTTTATCTTTTAAGGAAGGATGAATAAGGGCTTTTTTTAAAAAATCCGATCCCAATTTTTCTTTAAAGGTGTTCTGCCCTATTGTAAAAAGAATTTTGCCATGTGAGAACACGGGTTCCTTTTTGTAAACTGTTTTTAAATAACATGGGATCAATCCGGTCATCCAGCCGCTGCAATGAATAACATCCGGGGGCCAACCAAACTTTTTAATTGTTTCCAAAGCACCTTTGCAAAAGAAAATGGTACGAAGGCCATTATCATCAAACCATTTTTCGTGCTCGTCATGAAAAATGAATTTTCTTTTGAATAATTCTTCATTATCCAAAAAATAAACCTGGAGCCTGGCATTAGGTAATGAGGCCACTTTAATCTGCAAGGGGTGATCTTCATTATCCACTGAAACATTTATGCCCGACAAACGAACCACTTCGTGCAGGCGGTGCCTCCGTTCATTAATAATACCAAACCGCGGCATAATACACCTCACTTCAAAACCATTGTCATTTGCCTTTATTGCCAGTTTGTTCACGATCTCAGAAAACTCGGTAAGCTCGAAATAGGGTGACATTTCGTTGGCAATAAATAAAATTCTTTTCTTTGCTGACATTTTAAGAGCTTTTAATCGTCGCTATTTTTTAAAGTCTGCAAAATTAGCTATTTATTGCGAACTGAGTTCAGAAAAGTCTTTTCGGTCAATAATAACTGTAAATGATACTATTTAAAAAAACAAACGAACTGCAGCAATACCTTAATCAATGCGGACAGAAAGAGCAAAGCCTGCCTTTCCGGTCCCGGGCGGCCAACGCGTTTGGCAACGGCACGCAGGCAGGCATTGGCTTCGTTCCAACAATGGGTGCCCTTCATGATGGCCACCTGTCTCTGCTAAAAACTTCAACCCGGGAAACCCAGCTAAGCATTTGCAGCATCTTTGTTAATCCTGCCCAGTTTAATGATCCAATTGATTTCAAAAAATACCCCTCAACACTTGAAGAGGATATTTTAAAATTGGAAACCAATGGTTGCGATATTCTGTTCCTTCCTCATGTAGAAGAAATTTATCCGGATGGTATCGGCAAAAAAAAACATTATGATCTTGGTTATCTTGAAACCATACTGGAAGGTGAATTCAGGCCGGGTCATTTCCAGGGAGTATGTATGGCTGTTGAAAAACTTTTATTTATTGTGCAGCCGGACAAACTATACTTAGGACAAAAAGATTATCAACAATGCATGATCATAGCAAGATTGATCCAGCTCATGGGGTTAGAAAAAAAAATTGACATCAAAATATGTCCCATTCTTCGTGAAAAAGACGGATTGGCAATGAGTAGCCGCAACATGCTGCTGGATAAAGAGCAGAGAGCAAAGGCCCCGGCACTTTATGAAACTCTTATTTTTTTGAAACAAAATATCGGTAAAGGTTCCCTGGCTGATTTAAAAAAAGAAGCTATTCATTTACTTCAGCAAAAAGGATTCAAGCCTGATTATATAGAAATTGCAGATGCTAAAACATTAAAACCGATCAATGAATGGGATGCCCGCACAAATATTCTTGGCATGGTGGCCGCCTATAATGGCAGTGTTCGTTTAATCGATAATATGTTGCTTAATTGAAGTCAAACGGTCAAAAAGATAAATAGTTGGTATTCTACCCTGAAGAAGGAATAAATGAGCTAATTAAATTTAACTTGTCGTATTTGTTTGAGATTTGAAGTTGTAGAATTATTTTCGGCCTCAATGAAAAAAAAGCTTTTCACGATACTTCAATATTGTGTATTTCTTGGCCTTGGAATTTTTCTTGCCTGGTGGTCGCTGAAAGATCTTGACCATGAAAAAAGGCACCAGATAAAAACAGCATTGAGTCACGCAAGATACTGGCTTATTATTCCGGTATTTGCCATCCTTATCGCAAGCCATCTGGTAAGGGCGGTACGCTGGAAGCTACTGATCAATTCGCTTGGCTATCGTCCCAGAACTGACAATACTTTTTTCGCGGTCATGGTTGGCTATCTGACTAACATGGCGGTGCCGCGCCTGGGTGAAGTATTAAAATGTACGTTGCTGGCGAGATATGAAAAAGTTCCTGCAGATAAATTAATTGGTACCATTATTCTTGAAAGAATCATAGATGCCCTTTCATTACTTTTCATTTTTATTATTACTCTCGCTATTCAACCTGATCTTTATGCCGATCTCATCAACGCATTTTTTCATTCACCGCATGACCGGGCTAAAAAAAGAATTTCAGGTTATTTAATTGCTGCCATTTTCATTGGCATGATAGCAATAGCAATTTTTTTATGGATGCTGATCAAGAGAAAAACCTTTAACGATGTAATAGCTTTATTTAAGCGAGTGGGAAAAAGCATTTGGCAGGGAGTTAGCGCTGTTCAGCATTTAAAAAGAAGAGGGTTGTTTCTATTTTATACATTTAGTCTTTGGTTTCTTTATTTTCTGGGGGGCTACATAGGCTTGTTTGCTTTACAGGAAACACAGCAATACGGGGTAAGAGAAGCATTAGCAATACTTAGTGCCGGAAGTGTGGGTATGATCGCTACACCGGGTGGCATTGGGGCGTTTGCATTATTAATTAAAAAGACCATGGAGCTATACGGTTTACAAGAAGGTGTTGCTCTTGCATTTGGTTGGATCTTATGGTTAGTTGAAACCTTTGTAGTTATCACTGGAGGAATATTTAGCTTTGTGGCTTTCCCTTACTTTAATAAAAGAAAAGATATTCCTGAAACGGTCTGACATCATAGCGCAAAAAATCTTTACCCTGGCAGAATTGCTACCGAGAATGGCACAATGGAAATTTTTGCGGAAAGAAGTTGCTTTCACAAACGGAGTATTTGATATTCTGCATCCGGGACATATTTTTTCCTTATCACAGGCAGCCAAAGAAGCAGACTATTTAATTGTTGGCGTAAATTCAGATGATTCCGTAAAAAGATTAAAAGGGGACAACCGACCTGTCAACAGCCAGGACTCAAGAGCTTTGATTATTGCTTCACTATTAATGGTAGATGCTGTTATAATTTTTGAAGAAGATACTCCTCTTGGGTTGATCCATTCAATTAAACCCGATGTGCTGATAAAGGGAGGCGATTATACCATAGAAGAAATTGTTGGCGCCAAAGAAGTGATTGCAAATGGAGGAAGGGTGGTTATCAATCCGACCATTGAAGGATATTCTTCAAGTCACATCATTGAAAAACTAAAAACTATTTGATTCTCCTTCGAAGGATTAACTGCAGGTGGCTGGGCTGGTACGCATATGCACATCATTATGATGGTTTTTTGCGCTGGCGTATGATTCATGGCAAGCTGATCCAATGCGTGATGCCCGCTATGTTTATTGGAGCGCAGGGGACTGTTTTATGATTTACCCGGGAGCGAACAGTTGCTTACGTTTTGAAAAATTGAGAGAGGGAATCGCTGACTATGAAAAGATCAGGATCATAAAAGCATTTGCAGCACAATCATCAGACAAACAGGTAAGGGAGATGAACACTGCTCTTACTATACATCTGCAAAGTTTTAATACAGAAAAAGAATTTAATGAAGAGAAATTGAAGGATGATATTAAAAAAGGTAAAGAAATGATTAATGAATTGAGTGAAAGACTATCGGTAAAGAAGTAATCAAGTTTGCTTTTTATGTGTTAGGTTCTAAAAACTCCTGTCAAATCCGGAAGCCGTGCTATTATTCAAATTTGCATCGGGATTGGTGGCGCTGCCAATGAAAATTTTCCCATTAATAACATTTCGAATGTGAAATACTTCAATCTTGAATCACATTTGCCTGGATTTTTTTAAGTCTTTTTTTGCTTTCATTTATAGTTCTTTGCAACAAATTTATGGTTGTCAAGCGTCATATAGAAGAGAACCCGGACAACTTTAGTCACTAAGTCAATGGAAAATTGAACAAGTAATTGTATATTATCAGGAAGCTCCCGGATAATAAAACCCTGAGATTTTAAATCAGGTTGTTGAAAAAAAAATAAATGAAACTATTATTTCTTATAGCGGCTTTATTTTTATCTGCTACCCGTATACAAGCACAAACAAAAACACCGGATAGCAGAACTCATAAGGCTGTAACAATTGGCAATCAAATCTGGATGGCAGAAAACCTGGATGTTAATACTTATCGAAACGGTGATATTATACCCCAGGTGCAGGATCCAAAAATATGGAGCAACTTAAAAACTGGGGCCTGGTGTTATTATGATGATAAAAGCGAAATGGGGGAGAAATATGGGAAATTATACAATTGGTACGCGGTCAACGACCCCCGTGGTCTGGCCCCTGAAGGATGGCATATTCCCTCTGATGCAGAGTGGACAAAGCTCAGTGAGTTCCTTGGTGGAAAGATAGCCTCATCTTCAAAAATTAAATCATCCAAAGGTTGGGCAAAGAATGGAAACGGCACAAATGAAACCGGCTTTACAGCTCTTCCAGGTGGTACCCGCAGTATTGAATTATTTTCCTTTGCCGGTAACTATGGCTATTGGTGGACCTCTACTCCATACGATCCTTTTAGCGCCTGGAATCGTTTTCTGGGTTATAACAACAGTGATATTGGTCGCAGCACCGGCTGGAAACAATTTGGTAATTCGGTCCGCTGTGTAAAGGATGAAGGTGAAACCAACATCCCGAAATCAGGACAGCAACTAAAAGAACAAAAAGAGATCTCGTCATCAGAAGATTCTCCTGAACAGAAAACGCTGATTACGAAAACAAACATGAATGCGATTACAATTGGTGGACAGGTTTGGATATCACAAAACCTCGACGTAAGCAATTTTCAAAATGGAGATCCCATACCCGAAGCAAAAAATGAATCAGAATGGAAAAAAGCCGGTGAATTAAGGCAACCTGTATGGTGCTACTACAATAATGATAGTTCTAATAAAAAAAAATATGGAAAACTTTATAATTGGTATGCTATAAATGATAAAAGAGGTCTGGCTCCCACAGGTTGGCATATACCTGACGAAGGCGAATGGACTAAACTGGCAAATGAATTGGGTGGTGAACAAATAGCAGGCTCAAAGATAAAATATAACGAAGCCGGCTTTAATGGTCTGCTCTGTGGCTTCCGGGACAAGGATGGAAAGTTTTATAATGACGGCTTTGTTGGTTATTGGTGGAGTTCAACAGAATCTTTGCCGACTACGGCCTTGTGTTACAGTATAACTTATTTCAGCGACGCTTTTAACAGTGACCGTTCGGGCGACAAACAAAAAGGTCTTTCTGTCCGTTGCATAAAGAATTAGACATACGTCCCCCGTTTTGAATTGTCAGAATCATAAGTAATTTGCCCTACACTTCCGATACCATTCTTTTCTATTAGTAAACTCCGCATGCGGTTACCCCAAAGTAGCATGTAGAACCTTCTAAAACATCAAAGGAAACTATAAATACCGGGAAGGCGCTGTCAGATTTTAAAAAAAATATTTGCTAGGGATTTGTTCGTACGAAATTTTTCCTACCTTTAGCGCATGACAGCAAAGAAAAAAGAAACCAGTTACAAAACAGAGCCTACAAAATCGGAACTGCAAATATTACAGGTGCTTTGGGAACACGGCCCATCAACCGTGCGCTTTGTAAACGATCAGCTCAATGCAAAAAAAAGAACAGTGCAATACACCGGCACACTGAAGTTAATGCAGATCATGGCAGAAAAAGGGATTCTGAAGCGGGATGAAAGCAACATGAAACATGTATACAAAGCTGCACTGGAGGAACAAAAGACCAAGAGTTTTTTACTAGAACGTTTTGTGGATTCGATGTACAACGGATCGGCCAGTAATTTAATGATGCAATTGCTGGGCAATAAAAACACTTCCAAAAAGGAACTGGATGCTATAAGAGAGTTACTTAAAAAAATGGATAAAGAATAACGTCATTTACTCAAACTTATTTGTATGCATATGCTTTTTATAAATGGGTTGCTCAGCGATAAAATAATACAAGCTCTTTGCTGGACGTTGCTTCATTCCCTCTGGCAAGGCTTGCTGCTGGCAATCATTGCAGCCCTCATCATCATGATCACACGTAAGTCGGCACCTGAACTTCGCTACAAACTTTTTACATGGTTGTTCATATTATTTATAGCAACCACCGGTTTTACATTCCTGCTGCAGATTTTCAGCATCAAAAAAACTGAACCGGAAATAGCTGAGATGTCGCGCGTAATATTATCGATTAATAATAACAATATTCCGGATAATTCCATTCCGGGAACTACTATTCGCCCAACATTTTCTGATGCGTTACTTCAATACTTTAATACTCATGCTTCGGTTATTGTGACAGTGTGGTTTATTTTGTTTAGCGTTAAGATGCTAAGAGTATTGACGAATATTCGTTACATCCAGCGTGTTCGCCACTACAAGACTTTTGAGCCGTCAATTTATTGGAAACAGAGAATGAAAGAGAAAATTGCTGTGATGATGTTGCTATCGGAGGCATAAAAGATAAAAATCAATTCATTCACGCATTGGTGGCATTTCAGGAATATGCCATGCGGACATCAAACACCAGTACAGCCATTGCTTTTGCCGGGCAAAAAAAATACTTGTTGAACCGGGTAAAGCGCATTATTTATAAAGAAAACAAAAAATTAAACGCCATGGAAAAAGGAATTTTTATTTTGAGTATTGTTGCGATCAGCCTGATCGGCTTTGTATCCATAAAGCATACACCTGCACAAAAAGTGAAATCATCTATTGCTGCATTACCCGGCAAAAATATTTTAGATACTGTGCCTGCCAAACAGAATAAAAGTCTTACCGATACCATTCCAGGCCCGGTTGA
>WNFY01002026.1_pt1 | contig 19186 bp, 12 predicted proteins | sample 5400091 | NCBI WGS metagenome assembly WNFY01 (sample SAMN13153364, study PRJNA577476) | soil metagenome | isolation source: 60 cm soil or saprolite under grassland replicate 1 | place: USA:California | collected 2016-06-15
CTCCGTAGTGGAGTAAGTATGATTGTATTTCGTGTAGATATTCAGCGAGTTGTTTTGGCTTACTGACATTCGATAGCGGTATGTCCTTTTCCTCATGGTAATCAATGATAGAAAGAGCATGAGCTAATGGATCTGTGCCGTGCTCTTTTAGATGCTTCACTCGCTCGAATTGAAGTTGGTTGTATATTCTTGAAGCTATTGATTTATCGCGAAGCTCATTTACATGGATATCAAAGACAATTTCTGCGCGATAATCGTGTCGTTTTAAAATCTTGAGACGATGCCCATTAGTTATTACTAGAAAAACAATATACATATGATTTCCATAGTATATAGCTTGTTTACTCGCATCCTCTAGATTAGGTACCTGGGGATTTTTCGCTTCAACAATAATGAGAGAAGTATCCTCGTTTTGGTTCTCAGGGTCACTGACTGAGAAATATATTTGATCTATTTCATTTTTTCGCCCGATTTTGCCTTTCTCAGACTTGTAGTCATCTATTGGATATTTACCATGACGGCATTCATCAGGATAGTTAAGCTTTCGAAAAAGTGGTAGGACAAATTTTGTTTCGACGTCATCCTCATTTTTCAAGTGAGAAGAGTCAAAAGAGTTTATCCAACTTATAAGTGCATTAATTTGATCATGCTCTTGCAAGGTGTTTGTTCCTCTTTGCTTGCCTGCGGCTAGTAATCTTTCTGAATGGTATAATACCATAGAAAAGCTCTGATGACTAGTGCAAATTTGAAAACGGTAAATTGCTTTAACTTCTTAATCTACGAGTTAGAGCTATATTAAAGATATTGTTGGCAAATGTCCAAGAACTATGCAACCCATGTTTGAGGTGTAGCAGCAATAAATCGATCCAGAAAGGGTATATGCATCGGGTGAGTGCGTCGCCTCTGCAATCTATGCGCAAGCACGAAGCATATTGAGAGCAGTTACGGTGAAAAAGTGCTTGCAGGTGGAGTGTTTTGCTTCCGATGTAGCGTATACGAGGGATTTTACAATTGCTTCTTCTCACTCCTGGATATAGTCACTTATTAATTGCAATACCTCAATACTATCGTTATAATATTCATTGTCTGTACCGGAAAGGCAAATAGATGTATAGGGTGTACAGTTGAGCAAGCCGTTTTTGCAGATCTTACAGCGGAACATCTTCTTTGTAGAGGTACTGTTATTCTTACAGTCGCCCCGCGCCTATCATCCCGCACACTCAATGTTAAGAATAGACTGAATCATCCCTTGCTTGTACCTTGCCTTTCGCCTGCCGCTTTCAGTATACTACTAGAAACACAATGTAAAGGCCCATTTGAGCATCTTGAATAATCTATGTAGGGAGAAAAGGTATTGCTTTTTAGCTGTCGCTTTCGTTGCCGTTGACGAAATGTGATACAACCATCAGGAAGGCTCAGGTCATGGATCACATGGAGAAACAGAGACCGGAAGATAATCGTCCCCAGAATACTGCTGCAAGCAACGACAGCGCGAGCGATAGGAGTGATGAGGTCCTTATTGAGGATGATCCTGCCCTACTGGCGCGTGCTGAGGTGCTAAAAGGAAAGTTTCCGGGGCACGAACGCATTCGCATTGTGCGACCCCGTCGTACTTCGCTCAGGCGCCTTGGTACAGGACTCCTTGAAGCAACAGATGCAGCGCGGGTACGCCGTGGACCTGTCGGAAGCGCGCTCTATCATGCCAGTCGCTTCCTTATAGGTTCCCCTATCGCCAGTTCTCAAGCCGAACACGAGCGCCTCCCCAAATTTAAAGCTCTGGCAGTCCTCTCCTCCGATGCTATTTCTTCCGTGGCTTATGCGACGGAGGCAATCCTTGTGACCTTGCTGGCTGCAGCGGGTTCGGCCAGCCTGGAAGCAATAATTCCAATCAGTATTGCCATTGTCGCTCTTTTAAGTATTGTCGCGCTCTCCTATCGCCAGACCATTCCTGCCTACCCCAGCGGAGGCGGCTCCTATATTGTGGCAAAAGGCAATCTGGGTACGCTTGCTGGTCTGATTGCCGCTGCGTCATTGCTCATCGATTATGTACTGACTGTCTCGGTGAGCGTCTCTTCCGGTGTACAGAACTTTGTCTCGCTGCCACTATTTGAGAATCTCTCATCCTATGTTGTGCCCATCGACGTAGCTCTAGTTGTGCTCATTACGGTTGTCAATCTACGCGGAGTGCGTGAATCGGGGACAGTTTTTGCTATTCCGACGTATATATTTATCTTCAGCGCTCTCTTCATGATCATAGTTGGTATTGTGAGGGCCTATTTCTTACCAGGCCAGAATATCCCTTCCACGTTCCACTTTGTGCAGGCGAACGAATCGTTGACGATTTTCCTCGTCTTGAAATCTTTTGCGGCGGGCTGCTCGGCGATGACTGGCGTGGAGGCGATCTCGAATGGTGTGCCTGCCTTTAAAAAACCGGAGACGCGCAATGCCGCCACTACCCTGACCTGGATGGCTGTAATTCTGGGGACGCTCTTTATTGGCATCACAGTGCTGACCTTGAAGTATCATGTTGAACCTGCTAATGGTGGTAATCCTACTGTGATTGCGCAGATTGCAAAGATGGTGTTTACCGGACCCCTATTCTTTATGTATCCTGTATTTCTGATCGCGACCCTGTTCATTCTCACCCTGGCTGCTAATACCAGTTATGCTGACTTTCCGCGCCTGGCTTCACTGCTGGCTCGCGATAATTTTTTGCCCCATCAGTTTGCTTTCCGTGGCGATCGTCTGGCCTTCTCTTTCGGTATCGTGTGCCTGGCTATCCTGGCGAGCGTACTTCTTATAATATTCAAGGGTAATACAACGCTGCTGATTAACCTCTACGCTGTTGGTGTCTTTATGTCATTCACGCTCTCGCAAAGTGGTATGGTGCTCCACTGGTGGCGTCTGCGTAATGAACATCCGGGCTGGCAACGAAGCATAATCATTAATGGTTTAGGCGCCTGTACCACATTTCTGGTCGCGGTTGTTATCGCCACGACCAAGTTTCTTGAAGGGGCCTGGATCGTGGTTATCCTGATCCCTCTGCTGGTCCTGATGTTTATGGCTATTGAACGCCACTATCATACCGTTGAGCGTGAACGTACCACGAACATTCCCTCTAAACCGGCGGAGATCCGGCATCTCTTCATTGTTCCTATCGTTGGCATGGATAAGGTCGTGGTACAGAGTCTTTCCTACGCGCGCTCAATCGCGAAGCATGTCATTGCCGTACACGTGGCTATTGATGAAAATGATATGCATCGTGTGCGCGCTCAATGGAATATGTGGCGACATAATATCGCCGCAGACGAAAAAACCGAGCTGGTGATTATCGAGTCTCCCTATCGTTCATTGTCCCTACCCTTGCTAGACTATATTGATACTGTGCATGAATTGTATCCTGATTATACCTTGACCGTGCTGCTCCCTGAGTTTGTAGTTGCACACTGGTGGGAACATTTCTTGCATAACCAGACAGCTTTACGCCTGAAAGCCGCTTTGTTGTTCCGCCCTGGTATCATTGTGACCAGTGTCCCACAACACTTACCGCAGCGTAATGTCAGCCCTGACCAGTATCCAGTAATTCATGAGTAAAGTTCCCGTAGAGGCATGCCTTGCGTGTGCCGAGTGTGCTTCAATAGGAGGCGTTTCCTTAAATTGCACCACGTCCGGCACACGCAAGGCGTGCCTCTACGGTTAACACTTGCGTTTTCTTGCTTGAAGCTGTAGAATCAATTATGGTTCCACACGTTTTTGGTACCGTGGAGTTCTTGCCGGATCGGTCGCCAGTCAGTCCTCCATCCAGCCATTGATCCATGATGCCAATCCCCAAGAAAGGTAGCACAAAACCGAATGACCTTAACTACTCGACCACGCACAATCGGCGAGTTGCGTGAAAGTGGATATAGAGTGCTTTCTGTCAAGGAAGAGATGCGGAAAAACCTGATCCAGAATATTCGCGATGGCGAAGATCTGTTTCCTGGGATTATTGGCTATGAAGATACTGTTATTCCTCAGATTGAAAATGCCATTCTCTCAGGCCAGGACATCATCTTTCTTGGCGAGCGTGGTCAGGCGAAGACCCGCATGGCACGTAGTCTTGTCAATTTGCTGGACGAGGTGGTGCCGATTATTGCTGGCTGCGAGATCAACGATAATCCTTTTGATCCTGTCTGCAAATCTTGCCGTGATAAAGTGGCGGCTCAGGGCGATCAGGTGGAGATTGCCTGGCTCCCTCGCGACAGGCGCTATGGTGAAAAGCTCGCAACTCCTGATATTACCATCTCTGATCTTGTAGGTGAGGTAGACCCTGTGCGCGTGGCGGAAGGGCGCTATCTCTCAGATGAATTGACAATTCACTACGGAATGATTCCTCGCACAAACCGTGGTATCTTTTGTATAAATGAATTGCCAGACCTGGCTGAACGCATTCAGGTCGGCTTGCTGAATATTATGGAAGAGCGTGATGTGCAGATCCGCGGATATAAGATCCGTCTGCCGCTGGATGTGTACGTGGTTGCCAGCGCGAACCCTGAAGACTACACAAACCGTGGTCGTATTATTACACCGCTGAAGGACCGCGTGGGTTCGCAGATTCGCACACACTATCCCAATGATGTTGAGCATGAGATCCAGATCATGGAGGCCGAAAGCAGTCACTTTTCTACCGACGGACTGGAGATTATTGTTCCTCCGTTTATGAAAGAAGTGATTGCCGAAGTGACGCAACTGGCACGCCGCAGCAACGATATTAGCCAGCGTTCTGGCGTGAGTGTGCGCGTCTCGGTCTCGAACTTCGAGAATGTCCTGAGCAATGCGACACGCCGGGCTTTGCGTCTCAAAGAACGCAATGTTGCGCCACGCGTGAGCGATCTCTCTGCTATTATTGCCTCGACCACTGGTAAGATCGAACTGGATGCCGTGGGCGATGTCAAAGAAGATCGTATCGTACAGAAGCTGGTGAATGCCGCTATTCTCAGGGTCTTCGGCGATTACTTTGAAGCTCGTGAGTTTGATCAGCTCGTGGCTGGTTTTGAGCGTGGCTTGAGCGTCCAGGTTGGCGATGATATGCCTTCTATGGAATATGTCAATCAGCTTTCGAAGGTTGGCGGCTTGAGCAAGGCTATTGATAAGCTCAATGGCCGTGGTAGCCCTGCTACTATCGCTTCCTCCATCGAGTTCATTCTCGAAGGCTTACACCTGAACCGTCGTCTTAATAAGGAAGATGTTCGCGGTAAGGTACGCTATCGACGCTAAGCAGCTCCCAGGAGCTCAAGCGTCAGGCACCAGGGTGCTATTAAGGAATAACCCAACATGTTCGAACGCTTTTATAAAAATCGCTACGGGTATTCGCGCTGGGATGGGACGCAACGTATCGAGGGATTAGATGCGGACGATATCCTCAAAGCCCTTTCCGATGATTACCTGGAGAATGGCAACTTACAACAGGCGCTCAAACGCTTGATGCAGGATGGCGTTCGCAGTGAAGATGGTAAGAAGGCCATGGGTCTGCGTGAGATGATGGAGCGCATGCGTAATCAGCGCAATCAGCAACTCAATCGCTATAATATGGCCTCTGGCGTCATGGATGATCTGCGCGAGAAGCTTGAGGAGATCAAGCGTCTGGAGCGCGAGGGTATTCAGCGCCGCCTGGATAATCCTCCTGGCGATCAACAGAGTCAGGAAGGACAGGAAGGTCAGCAATCTCAAGCTGGCGATCAACCTCAGGCGGGTCAGCAATCCCAGAGCGGTCAGCAGTCGCAATCCGGCGATCAGCCTCAGGCGGGTCAGCAATCCCAGAGCGGTCAGCAGTCGCAAAGTGGACAGTCTGGTCAGCAAGGTCAATCCGGTCAGAGCGCAGAAGGCGATGGCCTCTCGCCTGAGCAGAAACAGCGCATGCTGGAGATGATTGCGAAACGCAAGCAGGACTACCTGGACAAACTTCCCCAGGATATTCCTGGCCAGATCAAGAGTCTCTCCGAGTATGACTTTATGGACGAGCAGGCGCGCGAGAAGTTCAACGAACTGATGCAGAGCCTGCAACAGCAGATGATGCAGCAGTTCTTCCAGGGTATGCAGCAATCTCTGCAAAATATGACTCCGGAAGACATCGCGAAGTTGCGCGAGATGATCCGCGACTTGAATAAGATGCTGCGCGAACGTCAGGAGGGCCGCGAACCTGACTTCGATTCCTTCATGCAGAAGCACGGTGAGTACTTCCCCGGCGTTAATTCGCTGGATGACCTGATCGAGCAGATGCAGATGCAGCAGGCAGCAATGCAGGGCATCATGGATAACCTCTCGCCGGAGCAGCGACAGGAATTGCAGGATCTCATGGAGCAACTCATGGGGGACGATCGCATTCGTGTTGATATGATGGAACTGGCACAGAATCTAGAGACCCTTGCTCCCATGGAACAGATACGCACGCGCTTCCCTTTCCGTGGCAATGAGTCCATGCCGCTCAATGAAGCCATGCGTATGATGAGCCGTCTGCAGCAGATAGAGGGACTGGAAGACCAGTTCCAGGAAGCGCGCCGCCTGGATGATATCGAAGCTATCGATAGCCAGCAGGTCAAAAATCTGCTCGGCGATGAAGAATACCAATCCGTTGAACAACTCAAAGAGTTGATGAAGATGCTAGAAGAGGCGGGCTACATCCAGAAAAAGGGCAACCGCTGGGAGTTGACCGCCCGTGGTATTCGTAAGATCGGGCAGAAAGCTTTGCAGGACATCTTCAACAAACTCAAGCGCGACGGCTTCGGACGGCACGTCAGCCCCTATCGCGGTGTTGGCGGTGAGCGCATCGATGAGAGCAAACCCTATCAGTTTGGCGATCCATTCCTGCTAGACCTGGAAAAAACGCTGATGAACTCCGTTCATCGCCGTGGTACAGGCACGCCAATGGAACTGGCAAAAGAGGATTTCGAGGTCTATCGCACCGAGTTTACCACGCAATCTTCAACCGTACTGATGATCGACATGAGTCTGAGTATGGTCTACAACGGTTGCCAGCAGGCTGCGAAAAAAGTTGCCGTCGCTTTGGAGAGCCTGATCCGTTCGCAGTTCCCACGTGACAACCTGTACATCGTCGGCTTCTCGTTCATCGCCCGTGAATATAAGCCCGACGAACTGATCGAGATGAGCCGCTACGATAATGATCGTGGCACCAATATGGCGCATGGCCTGATGCTGGCACGCCAGCTCTTAGGGCGACATCGTGGCGTCAACAAGCAGATCATCATGATCACCGATGGCGGTCCCACGGTCTGGTATGAAGAGAAATATGGTGGATGGCAATTCGCCTATCCGAGTCCCTACGCCGAACAACAGACCTTGCTCGAAGTTCAGCGCTGTACTCGTGAAGGCATCACCATCAACACTTTTATGCTGTACGACGATGATTGGATGCTTGCCTTCGTCAATCAGATGGCCGAAGTCAATCATGGTCGCACTTTCTATGCAGATAAAGATAACCTCGGCGAATATCTGCTGGTCGATTATCTCAATAGCAAGCGTAAGTTTGTCTCGTAACATTTTAAAGGTCGAATGATGCTGTAGGGGCGCGGTTCACAAGCCCGTGGAGGATGTCATATTGATCCCCACGGGCTTGTAAACCGTGCCCCTACAGCATCGTATACATCCTTAACGGGTCGTGGGAATGCTTGAAAGTTTATCTGGTGAATTCTTAGCTGGCTTACGTCAACTCAACCTGTCGCTAAATGAGCAGCAACTTGAACAATTTTTACGTTATCAACAGGAACTGCTTGATTGGAATACGCACTTCAATCTGACCGCAATTACTGATCCTGGGGGCGTGCAGATAAAACACTTCCTGGATTCGTTGACCTTGCTTGCTGCTTATGATAAACCCCAGACGCGTCTGCTTGATATCGGCTCAGGTGCAGGCTTTCCAGGTCTGCCGCTAAAAATTGTGCGTCCCGCCTGGGAAATCACCTTGCTCGAAGCGACCGGTAAAAAAGTAACCTTCTTGCGCCATGTGATCGAAACGCTGCGATTGGATGGCATTACAGTAGTACAGGGACGTGCTGAAGAACTTGCGCATAAAGCTGCGTATCGTGTGAAATTTGATCTCGTGACAGCACGTGCGGTTGCCTCTCTCGCAACTCTTCTGGAGTATAGTGCGCCATTTTGCCGTGTTGGTGGCCGTATTATCTTTTTCAAAAAAGGTGACCTGGCGGACGAGCTGGTGCAAGGGAAGCGGGCTGCTATCCAGTTGGGTGCGACACTCAAGGCCGATGTGCCTATCGAACTAGCAGAACTAGCAGAACTGGCAGATGGGCGTCGTCTCTTTGTCTGGGGGCAGCAGAAGTTCTGTCCTTTACAATATCCGCGTGCTGGAGCAACTATGGCAAAGAGGTCCCTTGGTGAGTGAGAACGGCGGTAGTGAGCGCGGATACCGCCAGAGTGGCTATTTCACGTTGCGAGGGAACATCGAGCAAGATATTCCCTTTCGCAAACATCTCTTCTTATCTCATAGCATTCCTGGGATAGCGTGAATCGTATTCCGGTGTATGCAATATATCCTTCACCTGAATCGTTTTGCCGCGCTGAGGACTGACCGAGATCATCGCAATGGGAGTCTCCAGCAATTCTTCCAGGCGCTTCAGGTATGCTTTTGCAGCGGGTGGTAGATCGTTGTAGTCGCATATGCCTGTCGTGCTGGTCTGCCAGCCTTCCACCTCTTCGTAGATGGGTTCGCATGCTGCCAGGTCGTTGAGTGTTGCGGGGAGACTATGAACAGTTTTGCTGTGCAGATTGTATGCGGTGCAGATCTTGATGGTGGGGAAAGTATCAAGGACGTCGAGTTTGGTAATGACGGCTGCATCCAGTCCGTTGAGCTGAGCTACGAAGCGGCCGGCTACTGCATCGAACCAGCCACAACGGCGCTCTCGTCCTGTATTGGTACCATACTCGTGCCCACGATCCCGCATCTCCAAACCTGTTGCATCGAACAGCCCGGTCGGCATCGGTCCGCTGCCCACACGCGTAATATACGCCTTATATACTCCGATCACACGATCGATCGAGCGTGGAGGCAGACCGGCTCCAACGGCTGCGTTGGCTGCCAGTGTCGATGAGGATGTGACAAAAGGATAGGTGCCGAAGTCAATATCGAGGAGGGCGCCCTGGGCTCCTTCCAGCAGAATAGTTTTGCGGTCGAAGAGTGCGTCATGCAACATCTTCTGGGTATCGGCGATATGTGAGCGGAGCCGCAGCCCATAGCCAAAGTACTCTCCGTGGATTTCTTCGAGTGAGAGCGGCGGTTGACTATAAATTTGTGTGATCATGCGGTTCTTTTGTTGCAGGACCATGGAGAGCTTGGCTCTGAACGCATCTACATCCAGCAGATCCGCCATACGAATGCCTGTACGCGCATGTTTATCGACATAAGCGGGGCCGATGCCTCTCTGCGTGCTATCGATCTTATCCGCACCGCGTGCCTCTTCCTCAAATCGATCAAGTAAAAAGTGATAGGGCATCACAACATGTGCACGCTCACTGATGTACAAGCGCGATATATCGATACCCTTACTTTGTAATTCTTCCATTTCGGCAATCAGACCTTTAGGGTCGACGACAACGCCATTGCCTATGATGCACGTTGTATTGGGGTAAAGAATGCCTGATGGGACAAGGCGAAACGAAAATTCACGATCTTCGTGCACAACGCGATGTCCTGCATTGCTGCCACCCTGATAGCGTACAACGAAATCTGCTTGCATCGAGAGTTCGTCGACGATCTTCCCTTTCCCTTCATCACCCCATTGCGCGCCAATAACTGCAACTACCACCATGATATGTTCCTCTTTGCTTTCTAGGTTCTTCTAGCTCTGGTACCGTAACTTACGCCCGTGTAACATTACCCCAAAAATTTGAGGAGTGTCAATAGCTAAGGCTGTTGAATGTAGTTTAACAAAAGCTGATCAGTAATCTGTTCAATGGGCGCCCGATCGTCTGTAAAGACGATACCGCCATCTGCACGGCCCGCAGTAACAACTGGTGACACTTCGCTGGCAACCTGTCCCATAACGGTCGATGGGTCGAACTGAGCGAGATTTCTACGAAATGTCTCTATCGAGGTTGGCTGCATCGTTGCCATTACCTCAGTGTTAAATGTTCCGGGTACGTTGAACGTATAGACACTGGGGAAGACCTGCTTCATTGTGTTCACAAATGCCTGCACCAATCTGAAGTCATGGGTAGTATGTGCTGTGTTAAGCATGACCACCCCTGTCGGTGACAGGTGAGAACGAATTTCGCTGAAGAACTCGCGTGTAGTAAGTTGGAATGGAATGTACGGCTGTTGAAAGGCGTCGATGGCAACAACATCATAGTGTTCGTGCGTCGTGGCTATGAAAGCCCGTCCGTCCTGGACATAGACATGCAGATTTGGTTCGTTCATGTCAAAGTACTTGCGTCCTACATCGACGATAGAAGGATCTATCTCTACGCCATCTATGGCTACTGGCCCATACACCTGGGTAAACTGGCGTGCGATGGTCCCGCCTGCCAGTCCGATAATGCCAACGCGGTGGAGTTGTTTAGGGGTGAAACCAGTATTAAAATAAGGTGCTGCCAGGAAATAATCCCAGTACCAGCCAGAGAGCACTTTGCTGCGGTCAGGATAATAGACGGAGTGAATCGCCTGTCCCTCGTTCAAAATAAGTTGTCTTGTCCCATCGGGGAGCTGTGTGACCTGGATATAGTTATACAGCGACTCCTGGTCATACTTTAAATATGGGATATCCTTGAGTGGTCCCAGTGGTAGCACCAGGGCAATCAGCACGATGGCAAAGGCAGGTCGCCAGCGTGGTCGTAGACCCCATAGGGAAGCTGCGAAGAGCAATACACCGAAAATGAGAAGGGTACGCCGTACTCCAAATGTCGGAATCAACCACAGCACAGGCAGAAATGCTCCCAGAATACTGCCAAAGGTAGAGATAGCATAGAGTGAGCCGCTAATGCGCCCACTTTTCCCCACATCTTTTGTCATAATGCGGATAGCAAACGGTGAAACCAATCCCAGCAAAGTAACTGGAAGTGCAAAGAGTAGCATAGTCCCGAGCAGAGAACTGAGGAAGGCGCTCACCGATACCTGCGAGATAGCCTGCACCGACCAGGAAAGCACACCCTGGCTCACAAACGGGACGAGTGAGGTAGCAAGCGCTGCCGCACCTGTAATCACACACAATACTGGTGCGTAAGGGTAGCGATCAGCAAGACGACCGCCGATAAAATAGCCGATAGTCAGATAGATCAGGATCAGCCCGATGAGCACCGCCCAGATATACAGGGAAGTGCCAAAGTATGCTCCTAGCAAGCGAGATGCGCACATTTCGAGTGCCAGGCTGGTCATTCCGCTAATGAATACCAGCACGATAAGAAAGTATTTCACCCTGTCTCCATACTACTGAGCAGTTGGCAGGAACTGGGACTTGACGAGCATATTTACAAAGAACTGTTGTTTGATTGAATCAAACTGATTGCTTGCATCTGGTGCTTGCAACTCGATGATATAGGCTTTGCCCTGGTAGACCGTTGCATACACTTCAACGTGTACTGGCTGATTCTGATTATCGTTATAGCTGGTTGCAACTGCGTACCATGGTGCCCCCCCTATTGTAGCATTTGCAGCTGGTGGAGGGGTAGGTGGTGCGTAAGCAGGCTGGGACGCGAAATTCGTCTGTAAATCGCTCATAAGCACGTCGGTCGCGCTGGAGCCTGTCGCTCCAGGAGCCTTAAACGAGGCATACACGCCGGGCATTGCTGGATCTGTGAACTGAACGCCTGGGCTATTTGCAGCCGGGGTGCCCTGCCAGGCAGCAGGAAACTCAGTCATGAAACCGTACTGACTACAATTTGCGCCGCACCATGCGAAACCCGCGTCTGGAGCTGGTGTTGGCACAGTTGTGGGTGAAGGAGTGGCTGTGGGTGACGGTTGAGCGGTGGGCGATGGTGTTGATGCCGCTGTGGGTGAGGGTGTTGGTGCTACTGTTGGTGTCGCCGCCTGATTCGCAACGGGATGATTCATCAGCACCAGTGTCGTGATGGTGACTGCACTGATCAGCACGACGACCAGTGTAATACAGACGACCAGGATAACGGGATTACCCTGCTGTTTTTGTGGTGGTACAGGACCCTGGCCGCGCGTTCCATAGTTGTATCCCTGTCCAGGCGCAAAAGTACGTTGTTGCGTCGGCATAGGACCATTATAGTTTCCCGTCTGGAACGGGTACGTCTGTGGTCCAAACTGTGCTGGCGTCGGATAATTGCTACGAGTCGGCCCCGGAAACTCCTGTGGTGGATAGCCTGGGAGTAAAGCCTGACTTTTAGTACTTTGTGGTAGCGATGACATTGCCTCGGTCGCATCGTGGTAAAACCCTGTCTGCCGATTGGGACCTGAGGGATGTGTCGTGGCAGGATTCTGGGTAGGGTCAGGTAAAGAAGGCATGCGTGTATTTTGTGTTTGTGGTGATGTAGGAGAAGACCCTGGATTATAACCATTGGACTGATCCGGTGTAAAGGGCGTAGTGGGATGATGTGCCTTAAGAAGTCCGCTGCGTGGTGAAGGCATACTTGCCATCTCTGTCTGTGGAACCGGGGGCTTCATTGAAATAGGGGTACCACACTGCCCACAAAACACCTCTTCCTGAGTTAACTGATTACCACACTTTGGACATTTCATAGCCATGATCCTCGCTCCTGGTTATCTCTGGCGTCTTTTACCGGCACCATTTCCGGTACATTATACCGTAAAACACAACTGGTGACTAGAGTAACCCGCCGCAAGCCGCGCCATTTCCAATGGCCGCGGCCAGGCGGGTTTTCCAGGGCTTTAGCCAGAGCCTCGTGCCAGCATGTCACTGTCCTGTTTGTGCTTCGATGTAGCGTTTGATGGTTTCCCCACTCACATTTCGGTAGTGCAGGCAAAATAGCTGCGGGTCCACAATGACGGCCACTTCCGCAAGAAAGGAAAGGCTCGCCGCAAGTGAAAGGCGCCGCTTCCCTTGCACTCCTTCACCACTAGTGCTGCGCTGTCCGTGGGCCGTACACGCACAAACAGGTGGATGTGGTTGGGACTATTGACAAAGGACTGACCTACGCACGTTAATATGTTCAAGAAAGGAGTGAGCCGTCCAATGGCAAAAGCAACACAAACGATCAAACAGCAACTTTGCTACAAGACGGCTCACTCCTGCTATTTTGCGGCAACTAAAGACCTCTTTAACCAGATCACGGCCTTTTATTTTGAGGTGATCACCCTGCACGAAGCGGTGTTAGACCTCTCCAAGCAGGAGGCCCTCACCGCACTAGAAAAGCTGACCCATCCCACAAAGAGCAATCCTCGTCCGCTGATGCCGCTCTCGGATGTCACCACGGCAGATGTTCCCGCCATATTCCGTCGTGCCGCCATTCATGCGGCTCTTGGCTCGGCACGCTCGTTTCATACCCATCTTGAGAAATGGCGCAAGAGACGCGAGAAGGTCATAGCGAAGGGGAAGAAGTACACCATACGTCCACCCGTACCGCCACGTCGTTGGAACAAGTCCGTGACCCTGTATGCAGGACAATGGAAAGAGCGTACGGCAAAGAGCATCCTGCTCAAGCTGTGGACGGGAAGCAGTTGGGCCTGGATCAAATGCGGCCTACAGGGGCGTGATCTGCCTGCGCAGTGGGATGTGGAAAGCCCGACGTTGGTGCAGGATGGTCAGCACTGGACTCTGCATACTCCTCTTGAGAAGAAGGTGACAAGTGCAGGTTCAGTGCAGCATCAACTCACAACCAGAGCACAGACGCGTATTTGTTCCGTCGATTTGAATATCACCAAGCACTTAGCCGTGTGTAGCGTTCTCAGCGTCGAAGGCACGGTAGTGGCAACCCGCTTTCTTGGAGGCGGCAAGCAACTACACGGTCTTAGGAAGAGACAATTGGGACGAGTAGCACGCAACCGGAGCAAGACAGGCATCATCGCCAAGGATGAACAAGACAATACGGCACTGTGGGCAAAAGTACGAGCATTGGATGAGGATGCCGCTCATCAAGTGAGCCACCGCATTGTTGCCTTCGCACGGCAACATCAAGCCAGCATTCTCGTCTTTGAACATCTGGGACACTTCAAGCCACAGAAGGGCAAGTACAGCAAGCGAGGCAATGAGAAACGCTCGTACTGGCTACGGGGAAAGATCTTCAAGGATGCGAAGTACAAGGCGTGGAACGAGGGAATCGTGACCTGTCGTGTGAGTCCGAGGAACACCAGTCGAGAGTGTGCTCGTTGTGGTGCCCTCGTTGCCCGTTATGATGCAGGCAAGCCAACGGAAGGATACTGCCCTGGTGCGCCCCTGGTGTACTGCCCACAGTGCCACATGCATGGCAATGCCGATAGGAATGCCGCCATTGTCATTGGAAACCGCCTGCTTGCCCGATACCGACAGAACGTCACTCAGGAAAAGCCTCATGCTCCTCTGCATGCAGAGAGGCCCGTGAAAACGGGAGGTGTTCGCCGTTGCCAGGACGCCAGAGGGAGAGGAAGGCCATCTACCAACCCTTCCAGGCACGCAACCGCGAACGCGCAGGGCACCGCGCAGGATGGGTCATCTCGGATGGGAGAAGACACATCGGGTATGGCTCACCAACTACGGTTATTCAACGAGTAGCGGCCACGCCGCACACACTCGAACAATCGACTACGTAGCCGTGCCACAAGAAGCCACGCCGCTTTTAGCGGCTGTGGAGTGTCACTAGAGAGATAACCCTGATTCCTCGTCAAACTCCTCTGCTTCTAACTGGATGGGGATTTTGCGTAGACCTTCCTGAATATAGTGGTGGTAGGCAGTCATTGATGTGGCAGGAATGAGTCCGTCTGCCTGTTGGGTAGACTCTTGCATAAATGGGCCGCTGACGATGAGCCAGATCCAGGGAATTTGTTGCTCTTGATTGACACGTTGCATATTGTCGCGATCGGTGCTACTTGCTCGTGGGAAGCCAGTTGGATGGCTGTGGTAGACGCCGATAATCTGTTCTGGATAGGTGAGTTCGACCGTCAAGAGTTCTTCAGGATCAAATTCGAAATAGACGGGCGAAGAGAAGATGTTACGGAGTGGATAGGCCTGTTCAACATGCCAGTTGCCTTGTTCATCAATAGTGCCTAAAAGAACTCCACATGCTTCGATAGCTGGCCTTTGATAGATGTCTGCAAATAATGTTCGTTGAGCTTCAACACTAATCGTTACCTGTGTATTTGCTTTTTTTGTCATGTTTTGTGTGAGCGCGACTTCTGTGTCGCTTGCCTCCAGATTCTGCAAAGGATTGTTTTTATGGTAGAAGTATCTTTGTACCTTGACCTTATGTTTCTCATTGCACTAGAGATAACTTTACTATAGCATATGGCGCAAGGAAACGAAGTGCCCTGAGACGAGCGGACAACCCTGCCGCTCGTCGTGGTGTTCTTTCTCTTCGTGATGCTCCTTCACCATCTCGATCACAATTGCAACACAATCAGCCGCTTTTACGCTGGACATATTAGTAATGGCTAGCTGAATCTCTAGCCCTGTAGATAGCTGTTGGGGGAGCGGTGCAGGTATTCCAGGTTTCCCGCCATGATACCGCACCTTCCGTTATATGATTGTACAGAGAACGCATGTTCTATTTATGGCGCTGCCACGCCCCCCATTATCGAGAGCACGCGGGTGGTGGTCACGCGCCCTCTCTTCCCCTTCTGTGCGGCGTGGCAATTCGGCGAGACGCCCCATCGCTCCCCACCTCCCTTCCAGCCACCCCCACGCGCCCACGGCGCGTGACCACCACCCGCTACATACTGCATACCGAGCGTTTTGCCCCACCCCACCGTTTGCGTCGTGTTCCCTGGTCGATAGGCACGGGTGACGTCGATTAAATAGGCCTGCACGCCTTCACTGCGTTACAGCGGCGTCCCTATTTAATCGACTTGTCACCCTCCGTTTGATGCTCAGATATTTAATTATATCGTTGACTTCAATGAAGAAAGTAGTATAATCCAATCAAAAACAAGGGTTCAGGTTATGTCTAAAGATAAGTTTACAATCAGTCTTCAAGAAAATGGCGAGCATTCTTTTAAAAAAAGTTTAGAGTCGTATGGGGAATACGAAAAAACTAAAGATCAGATGCTTTTAAAAGATACAATAATGTTTCTTCATCAAAGTATTGAGCTTTTAATGAAACGAATGCTTGTTAAGCATAACTACTATCTTATTTTTGAAGATCTCAAGGATATTCCAAAAAAGCAGAGAGAAGCCAATAAAAGAGGCATTGACATCTTTTCTATAGATTATCCGCCACGGTCAGTGACTTATGAAGTTGCAATAGATCGTGTTGATGCCCTTCTTAATCCATCAGAACTTGATGATCTTTTGAAAGAAAATTTAAAAAAACTGAATAGTCTAAGAAATCAATTGGAACATTATGCGATTGATGTAGATCGAAATGAAATTGTCCAGGTGCTTGAAGCAATCCAACAACCTATCCTAAATCTTTTTGAACAACATCTGGGTTCTCTAGCGCAACTCCATACTCTTCAAGTAAAACAGGCAATGAAAGTTGTAGATGCTGCTTTTAATGAAGTTAAGCTACAACATGAAGTCCATGCATTAATGGATACTTTTAATGGTCAAAAAGTGCCTGGTAGCCTTCTGGGGGTTGAGGAAGAAGTTACTTTGCCAAAATTTTATTTTCTTTATGAAGAATATAGACTATCTACAGCTAAAGGTGACAAATTCAGGCCTCAACGTACCGTTGATATATTGGCTGGGACTCAAGACGCTTTAGGAACTGGGTCTGGGATTAGATGGTTAGTAGAGGTTAAGCGTCGTTTGCCCGATCCTGAAATTCTTCTTCGGGTCAATAGCGATAGTAAGCTAATAAGCGCTTCATCTTGGCTTGTAGTCCATGAAGAAATATCGGTTTCATTGCGGAATAAAGCAAGAGAGCTAAATATTATGATTACAGGCCGCCAAGAATATGAAGAGTTGAAAAAACTCCTTGAATTTATGCCCTCGACAAATTCTAGCAAAGTATAACATGGCCGGTACAATCACATTAATCGGTGAAGAGTTCGAAAAAATCACAGAAATTGAGCTCAAAATAGTATATCACTTACCGCTTAATGTGGCTCTACCAGTGGAAAGAACTAGAGGAAAAGTCGGATAAATTTCATCAACGGTGTGCAGAAATGCGCGAGAAAATTAGCGATCCTTGCTACAGTTCTTCTTATGAGTTTAAGCGGTATGCTTGCATTTTCTTAGGCATAAAAGCGACTGTATATGCAGTAAAACACAAGCTCCACTATGAAATCACTTGTCTTTCTCCTCGTGATGCTCCTTCACCATCTCGATTACTACCGCGAGTGCGATGATAAATGGAGCGTCAACTCCGGGGGCAACATCAACGGCGTAGCTATCACGAAAAATTGAGAACTGGCGTCCGATCTGGGCCAGCAGGTTGCCATTGTCATCGCTGACCGTGAAGTTCCAGCGCCAGATATCGCCATTAACATGGAAGGTCATGCCGTTGTCGCCCTGAACCTTGAAGCGCTCGCCAAAGATGCGTAACTGTTCGTGGACGCTTGCCCAGTGTTCTCCATTACGATAGATTTCGTAGCGTGGTAAGAGCGAAAGCACATGTTGTTTGATCTGGACTACTTCCTGACCGGTATAGCGATCATACATAACCAGGTTATCGCCGATATGAAAAAACTTGCCGCGTATCTCGAAAACTGGATTGCCCGCGTCGTCACGCACAATAAAAGCTTCAGTCAGGCTCCAGGCCCGTTCCCTGAGGTGATAGCGCATAGTGGAAACTCCTTATTGTTTTGTTATTCTTTTTTTACTTGTAGAAATTGTTCTGCTTTGTAATTTCTCAGGTCGTCTATGTGTAGTACGGTTATGTCGGGAGCAAAGTTGTCCGGTTTTTCGCCCAGTGCGTATTTTCCCTGCATAACAAAAATAGCGGTCACAAGATCTCCCAGTTTTGCCTTTGTGTCGGCGAGAATATCAGGTTTGTCGTCAATTATCGCGTAATGATCGCCGGGATATGCCTTCATAATCTCATCCAGGTGCTCCTGCTTATGGATGTACAGCAGCACGCGCCCCTGTACAGCATCCGCCAGAGCGCTGTTGACAATTTTTTCGGACTGGAAGAACTGATCTCCGTCCGAAACGATTACTGTGATCCCGAGCGTACTCAGATAGCGCAGTGTCTCCAGGGCACCTGGATATAATGCATTGAAGAATGGATAGTTGTCAAAAAGTGAACGGACGTGGAGATAGGTCTGTTCATCCATCTCTGAGAGCGGTGTTTGTTCGCGCAAACGGGTGAGTGCTAGGGGAATATTGACAACTCCACTCTCGTGACGAGCCTGCTCATAGAGTTCCCAGAAGCGGTTGGTCAACTCTGGACCCAACTGTACCTGGATATGTGTGTCCAGATCGGCTTTTACGTCGTCGTTGGCTAACAGGGTGTTATCGACATCAATCCAGAAAACGAGTGTTGGCATATGTGTTTCTCTCTTATCTGTTAGATATGGACGCCTGGCGTGCTCACTGTGCGCTATTGATCGAGTGCTATCTGTCCCTATTATTTTACAACGATTGATGATGCTATGGGGTGTCACAGACCCGTCTTTTTCTTGATGAGGTAGTCCGGTGTAGCAAAGATTTTTGCACAATTAAAGACATGTCAGGGTGAGAGATATCAAAAACGTAAAGAGGTCCAAACAGCAAGGGCACTGATGATCTGCTCTTGACCATCCGCTGATTTTTCGTGATAATAGTGGCGAGTGTATAAGGAAAAAAGGGATATGTCAAAAAATAAGGAGAAGCTATGACCCTTAGTCGGTCCGAATTAAACTATTTGCGTCGTGTTGCGTCTGAGCGTGTCGAAGTTGTTGCTGAACTGGCGGCTCGCATTTGTGCGGTGCCTGCTCCAACAGGAAATGAATGGCAACGTGCGGAATTTGTAGCAACGCTCTTCCGTGAACGTGGTTATGCAGCAGATATTGATACAGTCGGCAATGTTTATGCGCGACGTGGAAAGATAGGGAAGGGACCTTTGTTGCTGTTGCTGGCTCATACGGATACGGTATTCCCGCCCGATACGCCGCTCACGATCCAGCGTGCTGGCGATATTTTAT
>WNFY01006369.1_pt1 | contig 19180 bp, 20 predicted proteins | sample 5400091 | NCBI WGS metagenome assembly WNFY01 (sample SAMN13153364, study PRJNA577476) | soil metagenome | isolation source: 60 cm soil or saprolite under grassland replicate 1 | place: USA:California | collected 2016-06-15
ATCGCTTCCTGCATGATGTCGATCGCGCCCGGCAGCGTGTCGACCATGGACGGCGATGCCAGCACCGCGCGATGTTCCATGGCATCGCCGCCATTGCCACGCCAAGGCATCAGCGTGTTGATCAGCCATTTTCGACCGGGGTTGATCGGCGTGACTCGATGGTTGGGCAAAAAACGCCGCTCCCTGTCCGAACCGAGATCGACGGCGATGACCACGTCCGCGCCCATGGCACGACAGAGCGAAACCGGCACGGGGTTGACTACGCTGCCATCGACGAGATAACGGCCGTTGTGCAACACGGGTCGGAACAGTCCCGGCACCGTACACGAGGCGCGCACCGCGTCTGAGACTTTGCCATCGCGCAACCAGATCTCCTGGCCGGATGCGAGATCGGTAGCAACCGCCGCAAACGGCAGCGGCAACTCGGAGAACTGGCACGTAGTGCACTTCCCGTGAAAAAAATCGAGCAGCCGATCGCCTTTGATAAGCCCGCCCCGCAATCCGATATCGAGCAGGCCGACGACACCCTTCCAGTCGAGCGCAAGCGCCCACATTTCGAGCTGGTCGATGCGTCCGGCGGCGAAGGCCGCTCCGATCATTGCCCCCATGGAGCAACCGGCGACGAGATCGGGAACAATCTTCTCTTCGGCAAGCGCCTGCAGAACGCCGACGTGCGCCCATCCGCGCGCCGAACCGCTCCCGAGTGCTAAGCCGAGTATGGGCCGCTTGGGCGTTGCCTTGGGTCTGAGGTCGCGCCGCGTCGCAAGCGGATTCGCTTGTCCGGGATCGGTACCGGCAGATTCGTTCTCCATTGAAGTATCAAACGCGGGCTTTTCCTGCCCGCGGGAACATCAAGGAGAAAATACGAGGATCAGGGAGTACCCCTTGGGCGGCTGCGATGACCGGCAGTTCGCTTGAGGAACCCGCTCCTCTCTTGTACGCGCATCCCATCGGTGCGTCAAATCGCGAACGATGATGAGGCGATGGGGTCATTTCGCGTGGGAACTATTGAGAACAACTGCTGCAGATTGCTTTGTCAGGAAGCGTGCGTTACAGCACGCGCGCATAAGCCCACCACAAAAGCGCGCTCAGCGTCGCATAGAGTAGAAGCGACAGGCCGCCGAGCTTGATGTCCTGGAACGAGGGCAACGCCGCGAAAAGCGCGGTAGCGGTCAGATAGCCGGCAAGCAGCCACCATCCCCATTCGCCGTAGATCCAGAGTGGCACGAGAACCTGGATGAGGCAAAGCCATGCAAGGGGCAGGAGCAGCAGCGGAGCGAACGCGACGAACGCACCGTTGAGAAGACCGATGTTGCGAAAGGACACCGAACCCAGCATCCAGCCATTGCCGCTTCTCCGCGGCCAGATCGAAAATCCGTGCGGCTTCGCATGAAGGAGAAAGCCGACGACAAGATGCGTTAGCTCGTGCGCGATCGTGCCAGGAAGCGAGAGCAACGCGACACGCCACATGGTGTCGCGCACGCCGCGCAGCAGCACGTAGAAGATAACCACCAACGCCACGCTGGGCGCAAAGCCAGCGTGCTGCAGATAGGTTTGCAGATTCTCCACGCGCCCTTGCGCAAGACGGTGGGCGCCGTCGGGTGATCAGGCCGCGCGTTCCATCTCCGGGGTCCACTTGCCGTGCCGCGCGAGGCTATTCATCTTTATGCGTCTGGAAAACGCCCGTTGCGCCGCCGGCCTGTTCTCCGGACGGCCCGCCCAGGAATGCATTACGGGGTCCTGCAGCGCGCGGGCATAGGAGAACGACAGCACCCAGGGGGCACGCGGATACGTGACATTGATTGCATTGAGGTTGGCTGTTGCTTCCTCGGGAGCCTGGCCGCCGGAGAGGAAGTTGATGCTGGGAACCGCCGCGGGCACCGTGCGACGCAGCACCTTGACCGTTGCCGCGGCGACCTCTTCCGGGCTTGCCTTGGGCCGGTGGTCCTTGCCGGGGATCACCATGTTGGGCTTGAGCACCATGTATTCCAGGATGACGCGATGCCGGGCCAGTGCGTGGAACACCGCGTGCAATACCGCTTCGGTAACTTCATAGCAGCGTTCGATGCTGTGCTCGCCATCGATGAGTACCTCCGGCTCGACGATGGGGACGATGCCTTCTGCCTGACAGAGGGCAGCGTAACGGGCCAGCACCTCCGCATTGGCTTCGGTGCCCAGCGGCGTCGGATTATGCTCGGTGATGCCATAGACCTCGCGCCACTTGGCGAAGCGCATGCCCTGAGATTTGTAGGCCTTGAGGCGATCCGCCAATCCATCCAATCCTTGGGTGATCAGGTCGCCCGGCGCGCCGGGAAGCGCAGTCGTGCCCTTGTCCACCTTGATACCGGGCATGATGCCTCGGCGGGCCAGGACCTGCGGCAGCAGCGTGCCGTCCTCGGCGCTCTGTCCGAGCGTTTCCTCGAACAAGATCACTCCGCTCAGGAATTGTTCGGCGCCCGGCGTTGTTATCAGCAGCGACCGATAGGCGCGGCGGGTTTCGTCGGTGCAATCGATGCCGACAGCCTTGAACCGCTTGGCGATGGTCGGCAGGCTCTCGTCCGCCGCGAGAATGCCCTTGCCGGGTTTGGTCATATCGGCGATCGTCGCCTGGAGTTCGTCTTCTGGCTTCATGAATGCATTCCTTGAGCTTGGTTACCGGTCCTCGAATCCTGCCGTACCGCTAATGCATCCGGTATGACCTGATCCGATCGAGTTTCGCCGCATACAGCTCGTGTTCCTTGCGGGTCGTGCTGTTTTCCATCGCGACAGTCAGTTGTGTGCGTGCCTGCTCGACTTCGCCGAGGCCGAGGTAGGCGGCCGCAAGCCAGAAACGGAATTCGTGGTAGTACGCATCGCGATCGACTTCCTTCGCGAACAGGTCTTTTGCCGCCTTGAAATCGCCATTGCGCATTGCTGTCAGGCCAAGGTTGAAGAAATGGAAGGGCGGATAGGGCTGCAACTGCTCCAGCTTGCGCGTCAGAGCTTTCGATTCGGCGCCTCGACCCTCGTCGTTGAAAACGAGCGCCAGATTCGACATGACCTCAATATTCCCAGGTTCGAGCTCGAGAACGTGTTTGAGTATCTGCTCCGCCTCTTGCAGATTCCCGTGATGTCGGTAAATAACGCCCAGCGTATTGTAGGAGCTCAGGAATCTGGGATCACGTTCGATGGCCTCGCGCGCCCACCAATAGGCGTTATTAAGGTGTCCCTGAGCGAGCGACTCGACCGCGCGGTTGTTCATATACATCGCGACAATGGTTTCCTCTCCGATTACGCGCATACGCCGGCCTCGGATATCTTCCGGCGGAAGAAAATCAATCGTCATCGCGGCGGTTTCGTAGTCTAGAACCCGGTCGCCGATATGCCCTATGCCCAGCGTCAGATTGACGTGCGAGCTCGCGAAATACATGTCGCCGCTGCGACTCCAGGCGTCATCCACGAGAACCTTCTGGTATCGAACCGGCAGACCGATCTCCTTTGCGAACGCGGCGGTCATGATGACCAGTGAAAGACAATTTCCGGCCCGTGCTGCGAACGTCTGCGATGCATTTCGGGTCATCTCCGCGTCGTATTCGAGCTTGAGCTGGGTCTTGTCATAGAGCGCGTCGATAAGCCCCCTTTGCGGGCCCTTGGCGCGCAATTGCCCAGCGATCTCCGCGCTCACGTAATGCTTCATATCATTGCTGAGCGCAAATACATCATCGGCGCTGATGCGCTCTGAGGGAGCGGCAAACAAATGATCTCTGAACAGACCCTCACTCCGCTGTGGCACCGGGGCGGTCGCGCAGGCAACAAGCATCACGGAGAAAAGCAGGACACCCCAGTTTTTCATCTGACGTTTCCTTTCCTTAGCGAGGCAAACCGCGCCCGCTGCGGAAAGTATCTTCGTCGCTGTGCGCGCGGTCAAGCCACGATCCGCAATGCGGTTCATCGTCCGGTGACGTTCGCACTTCGCGATGGCGCGACCTCGGAGTCGGCAGCGCGCCCGAAATCGGCCAAACTGACCTGAGGAAAGTAGATTCCCTCCAGCTGCCGCACCCACCACTGACCGGTCGCGGCGTGGGTGCTCCGCTCGGCGAAACGATAGTCGTAGAGCTTGGCCTCGACATACTTCGGGGGACGATCGGGAAAGGGATTGGAATCCAGAAGCGCCAGCACCGGCGGGCTGCCTTCGAGCAGGCGCAGCATGAGGTTTTGGAACCAGGGGTTTGCCCGGGCGTCGCCGAGCGCGGCGAACCACATCTGCCAGTCGAGACGCGGCTGGTGCGGGATGTTCCATGGTGGGGGGCGCGTGATCGGGCCAGGCTTGTATCGGAAAACGTACTCGCGCCACACCTGCCCATCGGTTGAGCCCTCGATCACGATCTCGGGTCGCGCGGTCGTCATGACGGCGAACAGCCCATACGGATTGACGATTAGCAGAGGCGATACCGCCTGGGAAATTATCCCCGCGACGGGCAGCTCGGTATGCGTGAAAACCTCCCAAATGCGGTTCAGTCCGACCGGCACCACCACAAGCGCCACCACCATTGCCACCACGCTCGCTGCGCGTTCCGGTTTCGGTGTCCGCCTTTGCACCCACGATTCAAGCCGCTGCGGAATGAGGCCGCGCAATGCCGCGTCATCGAACAGGAAGATGCACACCGCCATGCTGAGCAAGTTGAAAAAGTTGTAGTTTCCGGTAAAAAGGATCAGCGCCTGGAATACCAACAAACACCAGGCCGCGGCGGCGCGCGGGCGCCGCGGCAGAAAAATGAGGATGACACTCCCGAGCTCGACGCCGAGCGTGGCGGCTGTGCCGGCGACCAGAAACCAGGGCGGCAGTTGCGCGGCATACCACGCAAGCGGAGTGGGCAGGGGTTGCGTCCAGAAGTGATATTCGAGCGCCGTCATGTTGTGCCACTTCGGGTCGCCTGAGAGAAGCTTTACCGCGCCCGCCAGGAGAAAATAGCGGAAGACCAACCAGCGATAAAGCCAGACCGCGATCCGGGATCCGCTCGCAAGGAATATGGCCAGAAACCCCGTCTCCAGCAGCAGAAGATCCCACTGGAAGCTCATGAAGTCCTGTCCGGCGTAAACATACGACAGGTACAGCGCGAATAAAGCGATGAGCGCGGGTCGCGTCCACCGATCGAAGATAACGAGCAATCCCAGTAGCACGCCGGCGACGGTGCCCGCGATCAACGCGGTGTCGCCCGAGTTGAGCCAGAACAACGTAGGCAGGACCCGATAGGCCGTGCGACCGAGCACCTGGTGCGCCGCATCGAGGTAATCGTCCAGCGGCAGGATTCCGGCGTGGCCCACCAACCCCTGTATCTGAACCGCAAGCGACGCGAACGCCGCAACATAGATCCCGCCGAGCAACCGCAGGAACATCCAGGTCACGAGCTCATAGCGCTCCGGCTCGAGCGCGGGTCCCCACAGGAGCCTGGAGACACGGTTGAGCAAGCCTCGACGGTGCGCGAAGAACGCATAGGCCCATTCACTCGCCATCGAAAAGCCCGGCAGGTGAGAGTACAACCACCACCAGGCGGCGCGGCCCGGAGCATGGCGCAGCACGCGATACGTTGCGGCCGCGCCTGAATACACTTGCCGGTCGGACTCGATCAGCTGGACGGCGTGGGGAAATGCTTCGCGCGGAATCTCGGGGAAATCCGCCGCCGCCTCCTGGTACGGCCGGTAAAGCACACGGTCGTCCGTCAGCCCTTGCCAATAGCTCACCCAGTAACGGCAGATGCCGCAGTCGCCGTCATACACGAAGGTGGGGCGTATCTCTGACATTCGTCGCGGCGAGACGTCGATCGGTCACGACCCGCCTGCGGGTACTATTGTGAAGGGCAATGCTTGGGGACAAAAGCGGCCCCGGCGGATCGGGCCGAGAATGGCGGAATCAGGCGCGCAAGAAGTCAGCGATGACGATCAGCGGCGGCCGCACATTTCGCCCGGGCCGATTGTTCCGGATCCAAGGCCGGCAGGACGATCGTGCGGTATCGCTACAGCCACTCCGCGAGCATTTGATCGTGCACGCCTGCTCGGGGTCGGGCGGAATGCAAAGAAGAGGTCTGCCGAGACAATAAATCTGTCAGCCGCGTTCGCGTCGATGCCTACGGCTGACCGAAGTCCCCGGCGGTGAGACCCACGAGAAACTCCGCGACCCATGCTCTGCCCGGTCCGCCGAGGTAGGTTGCCGTGCGCCCATTGTGAATATTTTCAACGCGGACAGCGAAAGTAGCCCCTCCTGACGCGGGAGCGCTGATGCCGCGTATGCGCTCGACGTCGAGCGCGAAATCATCGGGAGCAAATCCAAAGCGCACGACTTCCGCCGCAAACGCGAGCTGGTCCCCGCGGGCCAGCAGGTAATGGCGGCGCTCGCCCCGAAGAACGGGTTGTCTTTGCTCGCTGAAGCTCAGGTGAACCGGCTCGGTCACCGGCGCGATCTCGCGCTCTTCCCCCATGGCTCTTCCTCTCCCGCGAATTCATATTCGCGGCCTATGCTAAAGCAATCGCCGAGCCATCCATGCTTTTTGGTTATTTTACCGCGTGTTAGCTGGTCGACTGCGGGTGGGCACCGACGCCTTTGTAAGGAATGCCGTCATTTGACAGTTCGATCCGCAGCCGGAAAGGCTGGTACGGTCGCCCAGGAGCACCAGACGCGAGGCGTTTGTCGCCGAGCCTCCGCGCTCCAGGCGGATTCCTGAGCACGTGCGGCAGCCGGCGTCCGGCGGTCTCCAGGGCGTTCAGTGGCGCGTTCTTGCAACCTCTCGCGCGAATCGAACAGGGCTAAAACAGGGCGCTATGCCGCTGCGCGCACTTTGCGCTGGCCGAGCGCCAATACGACGCCTGTGCCGGCATCGGCGGCGTGCGTTCGGACTTGTCTTTGCTGTTCGCGGCGAATCCTCGCGAAGGTTTTGCGGAGGTCCGTGTCGACGCTCTTTGTGTAACGGAACGAAGGATCGAGGATAGATTTCATGGAATCTCCTATTCTCGCTTGCGCGATATACGCTTTCCCTCTGCACATTGCATGCAAGAGTCGTTCCTGTTTGCAATCGTCACGAAGGTTCAGAGGGTTATGCGCATATGTCGAGCGCCGGTAGATCGTCACTGTAAAGCAGATCGACACTTTGACTCACCGCATAACTAAGACAAATTGTGCTCCACCATCCAGCGGCCTGCCGCGCGGCGTTGTTGCGATGACGATGGTCGGCGACAAAAGATCATGCTGCGGTATTTCCTGCCACAATCAATCGATGTCGATCTATCTCAAGTTCAAGAGCGCTCCTCGCGACGATCTTCACTATTTTCCGACGCAACACGGTGCCTCGCATGAACTCGCCTCTCGACCAGAGATCGAAGGGCTTGCCCGACGCAAGGCAAATCCGTGCGAAGAGTTGCTCACCACGACCGCGAGGTGGTACGCGAGCTTACCAACGGTCGTCCAACCGGAGGTACTCCGCGCGCGTTTCCCGCGAATCGCCAATGGCCTGGCGGCCGGATGGCACGATCGCGATACGACGACGCGCTACTTCGACGATCTGCTCACCGACGGAAGAGGCGGCCGGACGGGCTTTCCCGCGGATGTGCTCGAAGAGCTGCATAGGCTCAAGACCTTTTACGAAGCGCTCAATCCAGCGCCCGATGATGTTTGGCGCAGCTCGACCTAGATACCGCTCTCTGCGCGCGCGAAATAAGCGAGTGATCGCGATACGCGCCCTCTCACGGCCGGGGCCTGCGTGCAGTAATCGGAGGTCTAGACAATTACCGTGATCGGATCGCCGGCCTCGATCCCGAGCAGCCGTACCGCGCTCGCTCGATTCGCTGCGAGCTCTACCAAACCCACGCTGTTTTCGTACCAGAAGGCATGGCCGACCGGCGCCTCTGCAAAAACGCGGGCATAGAGTATGCGGCGGTCGCCGATGGCGATCGCAGCGCTCTGCGGTACAAGGCGAGCGCGCATGCCGGTCAGCGCATTCCCGTAGTGATCCACGTGGATGACTTCCGGCAGATCGCCCGGCCCGAGCCGGACCTGCAATGCTGCGATCTGCTCAATCTTGTCAGCGGGAAGCGCGCCATTCGCAATCCAGGCCGCGACCGGGGCGAACAAGTCGCGTCCGTGGAAAGACGCCGACAAGATCTTCGGGCGCCAGATGATTCGCCAGGTCTGCGTTTCCGCGGCACGGGCGGCAATCACGGATAGCAGGCCGTTATCCGGTCCGACATACCATTTGCCGTCCGCTCGCAGGACTACTGCATCGCGGTCAGTACCAACGTCCGGATCGACAACCGTCAGAAAAACGCTACCGACGGGAAACCGGTCCTGCAGCGCGGCAAGCAGATGAGCGCCCGCTCTTATGTGGAAATTGGATACGCTGTGCAACAGGTCGACAATGTCCGTGCCGTGCGCGAGGTGCTGCAGCAGCGTCGCCTTGATCTGCGCCACATAGATGTCATCGGCGCCGAAGTCGGTGAATAGGACAATCATGTTTGCAAAGGCAACGCAATGCGAAAGCCTATACTCATATTGTCTTCACGTTAGCGTGTCCAGCGAAAGGAGAACGGAAATGATGAAGATCCTGGCACTTGTCGTGGTCGCGGCATTAACCGGGTACACCTTGCACGTACTGGCTCAGACGCGGGTAGACACCCGCGCCGCAGTGACATCCATCGTGAGCTCTTCCTCCAACGGTATTTCATTCGCCTGGTTTTACGATCCGGCGGAGCGCACTGTATACGCCTGCCGCGCAGGGCAGGGCGGGACAGACACCATCGAATGCAAGGCAAAAACAGCGCTCCCATAAGCGGAATGCAAGGCTTCCTGCAGCCGCGCGGAAATCAGTCATCGTCGGCGCGAGCACTGAGTTCGGACGTACCGATCAAACTCGATGTCGACTTTCGCCGCGAGTCACGCCGCCGGCGATGAGGTGCGCGCTACGCAGCGGTTCGGGCATGCTGCTGTGGACGGCAAGGCGCTTCAATACCTGCCGCGCGTCATCGATGCCGATTCCTGCGCGCTGCACGAACAATCCGGCGACGGAGCGCCATTTGCGCGAGCCGCCCGGCACGTGTTCGAGCAGCGCCGCCTTGACGCGGGCCAGATCGGGGCGGCGGCGCACGACGGCCATGACGGGCAGCTGGAGCGCTTGATGCAGCGCCTCGAGATCTACGACGTTGAAGCCGGCCAAGGCGATTCCTTGGAGCAGCACGAGATGTGTCTGCGCTACAAAACGTGACGCGCGCAGCATGCGGATCAACACTGCCGTCGCGTTGACGCCGTCGCGTCGTACCTTTGCGCTCAGCACGCCGTCCAGGCGCAAGCCTGCGTAGACGGCGCCGACAACGAGCACATCGCCGCGATCGTCGCGGTCGAACGGTGCATCATCGAAGCCGATGACATGAGTGAATCGGCTGGTCATGTTCGATGTTTTCCAGTTCGCTCGCGGGTATGCATTCTCTTTTCTGCGCAGTCGACGGCCATTGTGCTCCCCGAAGCCGCAATCGAGAGAAACGACACTCGACGCCGGACCCTTTTTCCACTACGGTTATCGTCGTGCCCGCCAATCTCTCGCCCGAATACAAGGCGGCCGAGGCCGCCTTCCGCAAGTCTCGCGACCCGCGCGAGCGCCTCGAGTGGTTGCGTGAGATGTTGCGCACTATCCCGAAACACAAGGGGACCGAGCGCCTTCAGGCTGACATCAAGGCGCGCATCAAGGACCTCGCCGAAGAACTCGAAGGCGCCAGGAAGGGTGGCGGACACGGTGGCCCGCCGCTGGTGATCCGCCCCGAAGGCGCTGCGCAAATCGCGCTCCTCGGGCCGCCGAACGCGGGAAAATCCTCGCTGCACGCGCGACTGACGGGATCCGGGGCGCACGTCGCGCCCTATCCGTTTACGACCCAGTACCCCGAGCCGGGCATGATGCTGCACGAGGATGTCCGCTTTCAGCTGATCGACCTGCCGGCGATCGCGCCCGAGCACCCGGTGCCGTGGCTCGCCGGAGCCTTGCAGACGGCCGATGCGAGCTTGCTGGTCGTCGATCTCGGCGAGCCCTCGTGCCTCGATGCGCTGGAGGCGGTGCGGTCGGTGCTGGAAAAGAAACGCCTGACCCTCACCGAGCGTTGGGAAGCAACGGCAGCAGCGCGGGGCAGCGCGCCCCAAGGCGACGAGGATCCATTCGCGCTGCGGCTGCCGACACTGATGCTCGCCAACAAGGCCGACCGCATTTCCGACCTGGATGCTGAACTCCAGGCGTTTCGCGAACTGACGAGCTTGCGCTATCCCGTACTCGCCGTTTCCGCAACCACGGGTCGAGGTCTGGGGGAACTGGGGCCGTGGCTTTTCCGGAGCCTCGGCATTGTGCGCGTCTATACCAAAGCCCCGGGCCACCCACCGGAAAAGAACCGGCCGTTCACCCTGCGTCGCGGCCAAACCGTGGGAGATGTCGCCCGGCTCGTGCACAAGGATCTGGAACGCTCACTCCGCTATGCCCGCATCTGGGGCCGCTCCGGATTCGAAGGGCAGCAGGTCGGGCACGAGCATTGCGTCGCGGACGGCGACATCGTCGAGCTGCACGCGTAGGTCGCAGGCAAATGAAGATCCGGGTGCACTGCTATGCCGGCCATCGCAGTGAGGAGGAGCCACGCACCTTTAACCTCGGACAGCGACACCTCGAGGTGATCGAAATCATCGACCGCTGGCTCGCCCCCGATCATCGCTACTTCAAGGTGCGCGCCGACGACGGCAACGTTTATATCCTGCGCCACGATGAGCTAGCGGGCGAGTGGGAGATGACGTCCTTCACGGGGCGGCCGTGAGCTACCGGCATCGGGCGCCCGGCAGGTCGGCCCCAACGGGCAGCCGCTGCCGCTGCGAGGGATGCCAAGCTTTCACTCTCTCGGAAACGTATCCACGAGTTCCTTGAGCCGCATTTTGGCGTCGTGGAGAATCGACGCCCCGTCGCCCAACAAGAGCGTTTCAAATTCCAGGTCGAGAAGTTTTCTCACGCTTTGCCTCAGGCGCGCGGGATCGTCCATCACCTTCTCGCGCAGCAGTCCGCAACGCCCTGGCGGATTGCCGATCACCGCATCACCTACGATCAGGAGCTTGCGCTCGGGCCAGTGCAGCGCGACCTCCCCCGGTGATTTTCCCGGGACGGCCACGATCGTCAAGGGACCGATCTTTTCGCCCACGTTCAGGTCCCCGTCAATCTCAGCCCCTTGGTTTCGGGCATGGGCAGCGTCGTCCGGGTGAATGAAGCTGTGGGCGCCGGTGCGGGCGCGTACCACGTTGGCCGCTCGCGAGTGGTTGCGATTGGTGAGAAGAATCTTCGCGCACCCGATCCTCGCGATATCGGCAAGGCACTCGTCGCTCGGCTGTACCGGATCGATGCAAAGATTTCCCTCTCCGTGGCGAACCAGATAACCGTTGAAGTTGTATCCGTGCGGCTCGGAAAACCACGCCCAGGAAAAAATATCGGTGGTGATTTCATGCATGGTGCAGCCTCCTTCAAACATTGCCCGTTTCGCGGCGGACGCGAACAAACCTCTGCTGCGCTAGCATCTTGTAAACACCGGCGGCAGCGACACCGAACACCGCATGCGTCGCGACGGTGATCCAGTCACGGGTAGCTTCGAACCAGGGAAAAACGGCGGTGAAGCCGTACATATTTACCCCATACAAGCCTAGGCCGAACGCTGCGCCGACGAGCATGGATGGCAGGGTGCGAAGACGCGATATCAGCGGGGAAAGCGCCAAGCCATAGGCGACGGAAAGCGCGAAATGGACCTCTGTTGCGACAAGCATCACCATCCAGTCAAAGCTCGCCGGTGGCGGTAACACCCCGCGGCCCAGGGCGATGGCGGCGGCGAAACGCGCGTCTCTGAAAAAAATCGTGGGAAGGGCGTCCGTAAAGACCGACCACAAGGCGAGCTGCACCACCGTGGCGATGATGCCAGCGATAATGCCAGCGTACGCCGCGGCGCTCCAGTTCACGGGAACACGCATCGGCCGGGTGCCTATATTCACGGCTGAAACGCGTACGGCGGCAACGTGGACAGCCGATGATCGTCTACAGCGCCGCCCATGGTGAAATGGTACAGGCTTTGCCAGGCATGACCGTTGATTCCAAGTAACGCGTGCATTTCGTCATCGAGGAAACAGCCGATCCCGGTAGCGCGCACTCCGGCGGCCTCGGCTTCGAGATAGAGGACCTGCCCGAGCATGCCGCACTCCCAGTAAAGGTTGCGGTAAAGCCATGGTTCATGCAAAACGGCCTCGAAGTGCGCCAGCATCCCCAACGCAAAACACGAGTCTGCGCCGATGTCCTGATGGCAGCAGATCGACTTCGCTACCTCGCGTAAGTCGTACGGCAACAAGAGATACAGGGGCAGATGATCCGGTCCACGCTTCTGCCACAACCATTCAGGGCGCATCGCTTGCTTCAGATCGAGGAGGCGAGCCGGATCCCGAAGAAACATGTACAGACCCGGCTCCAGGTCAGCCACGCGGTGCACCATCAGCGCGGGATGCACGAGAATGGAAGAGGCTAACGCATTCCACGGCGGTGTGTCGTGCCGCACCATCAGACATTCAAGCATGGCGAAGAAAGCCGCGGCGCTGATACTCGTACGACCGTCGAAATCCACGGCGCTGCGGCGTTGTCTTGCAAGCTGGGCAAAGCTTAGATCGAGAGCGGGCGCAGCAGGGAGTGGGAGCGACGCGGGTACCGGCGCGGCTGGCTCCGACCCAAGAGGCTTGCGCGTGACGCGATGAATCAAAGCAATTTCTGGCCACTGTATCTGCTCTTGGCTCAACCGGTTGGCGTGGCCGTACCAGCTCGCGCTGCGCATAGGGTCCAATAGGCGCGCCGGATCAGGCTGCGCATCGGGATCACCGACCCACAGCAGGGCATCCGGCGCTTCTGCTTCGGCAGACTCGAAATCCGCGCTGCGGCCGAGTCCCAGCAAGCCGGCCACGACCTCGTCCGCGGCGGGAAAGGCCATTCGGCTTTGCCAACCAAGAGCGGCTGCAGCATAGCTCACTGCAGCAACGGCATGGCCACAATCATGCTGGCAATAGCGCCATGCGCGCATGCCGTATTTCCACGCCTCGCGCCAGTAAATCGAGCTGATGCCGATGAGGATACCCTTGCCGGAAAATGCTTGAGTCCACCGCGGGTCATCGACTGCCGCGCGCTTTTCGAGCACATGATCCCGGCTCAGGTAGTGGTAGACCCCGGCCGCCAGGCCGGGAAGCTGCGGACACAGAATATAGGCTTCGGTCGGATGCAGGTTTCCGCTGGAAGGGTTGCAGCGAAGCGCCCACCGTTTGCCGCCATAGGATTTCCACGCCGACAGGCCGAGTGAGAGTTCGAAGAGAATTCCCAGCGTATCAACATCGAATCTGCACGGGGGCGGCAAGATCCCGGCGCGCACGTCGTTGTAGCGTGTGACCAGGGAATCGGCGGCTAAAGGCAACTTCGTCTGGGGTGCGCCGCGAAACTCCCGGAATGGGTCCGGCTGGTTTGCCCAGTCGAGTCCGGTCGGACCGGGAGCGTAATGGTTGACGCGATGTTTGCTGCGCTGGTGATACTCGAACAGATCTTGGATGATCTCGGTCATGTTGTGCCCGCTGCGAAGCTTAGCGCTGGTTTTCTCTGGGCGTAGTAGGAGCGCGCGGCGGTTTGGTGCATATCGAGCACCGGCGTAACATGGCTCTTTCCAACCCGTTAACCATAATGTCACCCCAAAAAACCTCGGTGATAGCCATCATCGGCTTTATTGCAGCCGTATTTGCCCTGTCAATGGTGAGCGGGGCAGGCCCGGCATATAGGCTGGGGCTTGTCGATTTGACCGGCGTGCTTGTTCTCATGCGTTGGGGCGCGTGGATAGGTCTCGGTGCCGCTGCGGTCGCTCTTGTCGGCGCGTGGATCACGCGGCCTGGTGCGCAGAGACGCGGTTTCGCCTTGACGTTGGCTGGCGCCGTGGCAGGGGCGGTCGCGTTTGGCGTGCCGTTCGCGCTGTTGCAGAGCGCTAAGGCTTCGCCGCCGATCCACGACATCACAACGGACACGGAGAATCCGCCGCGATTCGTAGCCATCATCGCGCTACGGCAAGGCTCCCCCAACTCCGTTGAATACCAAGGAGAGGCTGTCGCCGGGCGGCAACGCATGGCGTATCCAGACATTCGGCCCGTCACGCTTGCCGAGCCGCCTGACGCAGCGTTCAAGCGGGCGTTGACTGCGGCCCGCGACATTGGCTGGCAAATCGTCGCCGCGGTGCCGGCTCAAGGGCGAATCGAAGCAACCGATACAACGCTTTGGTTCGGGTTCAAGGACGACATCGTAGTTCGCGTCACTCCCACCGCCGCGGGTAGCCGTCTCGATGTGCGCTCGGTCTCGCGCCTCGGAGAAGGCGACCTCGGCAAGAATGCGGCGCGCATCCGAGCGTACGTGCGGCGACTGCAACAATGAGGCGTCCCACGATCTTTGTTTCGCCATTCTGAGTACACTACTCGCATGAAAGTCGCGCCCTGTCGCGAAGGTTGACAGAAAAATTCGAGAGATATCGGTGCACGCTACTTTTCCACTTCTTCGCGATACCGATTTCCCGCCCGTACGTCGGCGCGATCTGGAAACATTGCAAGTCAATCTCGGTTATCGCTGCAACCAGACTTGTCAGCATTGTCATGTGAACGCGGGCCCAACGCGCAAGGAAATGATGGACGCGGAGACCGCGGCCCTCGTGATCGAGGTCGTGCGTGCGCGCGGCATTCGAGCGGTCGACCTGACCGGCGGCGCGCCCGAATTGAATCCAAATTTCCGGAGCCTGGTGGTCGCGGCGAGAGCAACCGGAGCGCGCGTCATCGATCGCTGCAATTTGACCATTCTTTCCGAAGCCGGCCAGGACGGATTGGATGAGTTTCTCGCCCTGCATCGCGTGGAAGTGGTCGCGTCCTTGCCATGCTATTCCAAGGAAAACGTCGACGCGCAGCGCGGAGACGGCGTTTTCGAGCGCAGCATCGACGGCCTGCAACGACTCAACGCGCTCGGCTACGGCAAGCCCGACACGCGCCTCGTCCTGAATCTGGTCTATAACCCGCTGGGCCCGTATTTGCCGCCCAGCCAAGACGACCTGGAGCGCGATTATCGGCGAATATTGGGAGAGCGTTTCGGCGTGGTTTTCAATCGGCTTTTCACCCTTGCCAACATGCCCATTCAGCGCTTCGGCAGCCTCTTGATTTCCAAAGGGCAGTTTGGTGCTTATATGCAGTTGCTGCGCGATGCCTACCGGCCGGAGAACCTCGACGGCGTCATGTGCCGGAGCCTGATTTCCGTCGACTGGGAAGGCAATCTGTACGACTGCGATTTCAACCAGATGCTCGGGCTCCCGCTCGGGGGCAGATCTCCGGCATCGCCGCGCCGCCACTTGCGCGATCTGCTGAGAGACGACCATCGCTTCGACCATGCAGCTATCGCCGTAGCCGATCATTGTTATGGCTGTACCGCCGGGCAGGGCAGCAGTTGCGGCGGGGCATTGCGAGCAGCATGAACCCGATCGTCTGAGCGTACAGCCGTGATCACCGAGCCGTAGGCGACGCGACATGCGCGCGAAGCCCATTGTCGTCGGTCTGCTGCTCGCGATCGCGGTCGTCGCCTGGTTTGCCCTCGATCTGGGCCGTTTCCTGACGCTGGAAAAGCTGCATGAGCATCAGCAGTGGCTGGTCGAGCAGAAGAATGCGCACGCGGTGCCGTTCGGAGCGGCATTTTTCGCGGTTTACGTCCTGGTCACGGGCGCATCGATACCCGGCGCAGCCGTCCTGACGCTCGCGGCCGGGGCGGTGTTTGGTCTGCTGTGGGGCATTGTTTTGGTTTCCTTTGCTTCCGCCCTCGGCGCCACCATCGCATTCGTCGTGGCACGCTACCTGTTGCGCGATTTCGTTCGCCGCCGTTTCGAAAAACAAAGCGCGGCCGTCGACGCGGGCATCAAGAAAGACGGGATCTTCTACCTGCTGGCGCTGCGTCTGGTGCCGATCTTCCCCTTCTTTCTGATCAATCTGGTGATGGGTCTGACCGCGATCCCGGTGACGACGTTCTACTGGGTCAGCCAGCTGGGGATGCTGCCGGGCACGATCCTATACGTCAATGCCGGCACCCAACTGTCGCAGATCAAGACGCTTGCCGACGTGGCCTCGCCGATGCTGCTCGGCTCATTTGCCTTGCTGGGCATTTTTCCGCTGCTGGCGAAGTTCGCATTGGACCGGATCAAGGCGCGCAAGGTCTATCGTCGCTGGGTAAAGCCGCGCCGTTTCGACCGCAACCTGATCGTCATCGGCGGCGGCGCCGCCGGCCTGGTCGCCGCCTATATCGGGGCGGTCGCCAAGGCGAAAGTCACGCTCGTGGAAGGCGAGTTGATGGGGGGCGATTGCCTCAATTTCGGTTGCGTTCCATCGAAGGCTCTGATTCGGGCAGCAAAATTCGTTCATCGAGCGCGTCACGCGGACACACTTGGCTTGCGCAACGCGCGCATGGAATTCGATTTTGGGGAAGTGATGGCGCGCATCCGACGCGTTATCGCGACGATCGCACCGCACGACTCGGTCGAGCGCTATACCGCGCTCGGCGCGGAGGTCCTGCTGGGACACGCAAGAATCGTCTCTCCGTGGTCGGTCGAGATAAGCAATGCGGGCGCAACCCGGACGGTGACCACGCGCGCCATTGTCATCGCGGCGGGTTCGAGCCCGGTCGTCCCGCCGATCCCCGGGCTCTCCGCCGCGAAGTGCCTCACCTCGGACACTCTCTGGGATGTGTCCAAACTCCCCGAGCGGCTCGTCGTGCTGGGCGGTGGTCCGATCGGCTGCGAGCTCGCGCAGGCACTGGCACGGCTTGGCGCCACGGTAACGGTGGTGGAGATGGCCGATCGCATACTGCTCCGCGAAGATCCGGATGCGGCTGCCGCCGTCGCATCCGCTTTGGAGCAGGATGGGATACGGCTCCTTACCGCGCACAAAGCAACTCGCGTCGAACAGAGCGAGAATGTAAGATCGATAACCGTCGAAGGCTTTGGCCGACAAGAGCGCATTGAATGCGATGCCATCCTGTGCGCCGTCGGGCGCGCGCCGCGCGTGACAGGTTTCGGCCTCGAGGACCTTGGCATTCCGCTGCGGGAAAACCGGACGATCGAAACAGACGCGTATCTGCAAACGCTCTACCCGAACATCTATGCCTGCGGCGACGTTGCCGGACCGTTTCAGTTTACGCACACTGCGGCTCACCAGGCGTGGTATGCCGCGACCAATGCGCTCCTGGACGGACTCTGGCACATCAAGGTGGACCACTCGGTGATTCCATGGGCAACGTTCACCGATCCCGAGGTGGCTCATGTCGGGCTCAACGAAACCGAAGCGACAGGTAAGAAAACACCCTTCGAAATCACGCGTTATGCGCTCAGCGATCTGGATCGTGCGATCGTCGACGACACGACTTCCGGATTCATCAAGATACTTACGCCTCCCGACGAGGATCGTATCCTGGGCGTCACGATTGTCAGCGAACATGCTGCCGACTTGCTGGCGGAATTCGTGCTCGCGATGAAGCACGGCATCGGCTTGAAAGGCATTTTCGCGACCATCCACAGCTATCCGACACTTGCCGAGGCGAACAAGTATGCGGCCGGGAGCTGGAGAGCGAGTCATGTACCCATGCGCGCGCTTGCTTTCGCGGAGCGCTACCTGGCCTGGCGTCGCGGAAGCTAAGGCTATGCTTTATGCGGCGACCGCGTGTGCGCGACCGAGCCCGCTCCTGACGATCGTCATCCCGGCGCTGAATGAAGGCAGCGTCATCGCGGAGCTCTTGGCATCGCTTGCGCCGTTGCGCGTGCGCGGTGTCGAAGTCGTCGTCGTCGATGGCGGCAGCACCGATGGCACGGCCGAAGCCGCCGGCCCCGGCGCGGACCGCGTGATCGTCGCGCCTTGCGGGCGGGCGCGCCAAATGAACGCAGGCGCCGCAGCGGCGCATGCGCCGGTGCTGTTGTTTCTTCACGCGGATACGCGGCTGCCCGCAAATGCCGACCAGCTGATCGTCAAGGGGCTGGGTGCTGCGGGTCTCGAATGGGGTCGCTTTGACGTGCGCATCGAGGGCGCATCGCGCTGGCTGCAGCTTGTGGCCTCGTTCATGAACCTGCGCTCACGCATCACCGGTATCGCGACGGGCGATCAAGCGATGTTCGTGACTCGACGGGCGTTTGACGCCCTTCGAGGCTTCCCGGATCAAGTGCTCATGGAAGACGTCGAGCTGTCGACGCGCCTCAAGCGACGCGGGCCACCGTTGTGTCTCCGACCGCCGGTGGTCACGTCGGGGCGGCGCTGGAACGCTCGCGGTGTCGCGCGGACCATTCTTTTGATGTGGTGGATACGGCTGCTTTACGTTTTCGGCGTCGCACCCGACCGTCTTGCGCGCATGTATCACTAGCCTGTCAGGCGCTGCCCGTGAGCTCGACGACAGTCATGATCTTTGCCCGAGCGCCGATTCCGGGCGCCGTAAAGACACGGTTGATTCCCGCGCTGGGACCGATGGGAGCCGCGCAGTTGGCCGTCCGCATGCTTAGGAATGCGCTGCAGAGCGCCGCTGATGCAAGACTGGGTCCGGTCCAATTGCATGGCGCGCCCGACGCGCAAGATCCGGTGCTTCAATCGGCGGCCGCGCAGGCAGGTGCCACCTGTGTTGCGCAAGGACCTGGCGATCTGGGGGCGCGGATGCGCCTGGCTCTGGCGGCAGCGCTGCAGGTGACGCCGCGAGCGTTGCTCTGCGGAACGGATTGCCCTGCGCTCGACGGCCAGGTGCTGCGCGAAGCCGACGCCGCGCTTGTCGCCGGTGCGGATTGTGCGCTCGTGCCGACCGCCGACGGCGGCTTTGCCCTGATCGGGTTCCGGCGCGAGGCGCTCGCCGCCATTGACGACGTCTTCGGCGCGATTGCCTGGGGCTCGCCCACCGTCATGTCCTCGACCCGGGATCAGCTTTTGCGCGCGGGCCTGCGCTGGACGGAATTGGCCACCCTCGTGGACATCGACGAGCCGGCCGACCTCGAACACGTTCCGAAGGAATGGCTCGTGCGACCTGTGTCCGGAGACAGCGCGGCAACCGAAAGGACGTAATGCAATTCGCGTTATACGGGCTGCCCGTTGCTTTCCTGG
>WNFY01002678.1_pt1 | contig 19175 bp, 18 predicted proteins | sample 5400091 | NCBI WGS metagenome assembly WNFY01 (sample SAMN13153364, study PRJNA577476) | soil metagenome | isolation source: 60 cm soil or saprolite under grassland replicate 1 | place: USA:California | collected 2016-06-15
TGCGAATTTGCTTCGAGCGCGGCCTCAAGCTCGTCCGCGCAGCAGGGGCAATAGAGGTTGGAAACCCGAATTCGAACCACTGCTACGTCTTGTGTGAGGCTCTGAGCGGTGGTCATTGATCCATCTTCTGCGCGCGTAGATAGAAGAGATGCCCCTGCTTTGAAGGCAGTTCTTCGACCGTGGAGAAGCCCGCTTCCGCAAGCATCGACTTGATACCATTCAGCCCCTCCAGCTTGTGGGCGTGGCCCAAGAAGCCCATGACCCGGCCGATCAGCGAACGCCCGGACGTGAAATCGACGGCGAGAAGCCGGCCATCGGGCTTGAGGACGCGATAGATCTCGCCAAAGCCCCTGCGCATCACGTCCTTCGGCAGGTGGTGGAGCATGAAGCTGCTCAGGACGACGTCAAACTGCTGATCGTCGAACGGCAGCTTCTCGATCGCCGCGCCGCGAAAGTCGATATCGAGGCGCTTCTTTGCCGCCTTCTCGCGTGCCCTCTCGAGCATGTCAGGTGAAGGATCGATGCCGGCGACGTTGCCGGGCCCCGTGACCTCGGCGGCGGGCAGCGTCTGCCCGCCTGTCCCGCAGCCGACATCGAGCACCCGCTCGCCGGGCTTGATTCCGGCGCGTTCAACGATTTCGCGGTTGGTCTTCGCCTCCCCGCCGAGCGAGCAGACCCAGCTCATCGCATCATAAAAGCGAGCCATCCAGCCAGGGATCATCCGCCCTCTTGTTTCGGTGGGTTGGGCTTCGTCTGTCATGTGACTCCTATCTGCGCGACCGCCGGTAGGCTCGACCGGTTGACTCCGCCGTTTCCCAGTATCCCCAGATGTCGACTCTTGGCGGCTCGATCCCCTGCTGCGTCAGGATCGTGCAGACGTGAGAGCGGTGCTCGGTGGCGTGGTTGATCGCCTGGGCGAAGAAGATTGAGAGCGGGATCTCAAATTGCTCTCCGCCTCGCTCAATCTTCATGAGTTCATTCGATTCTGCGCTCTCCGCAAGCTCCCTGAGCGCAGTTCCGCTCACGCGGGCTCGGTGCTTGAGCGCCGCGACCCCCGGGAAGTCACCTTCCCTGAGCGCATCGGCGGGGGGCTGCTCTTGTCCGCTTATCGCTGAGAGATAGCGGCCTTCCGCGGCAAGCAGGTGGACAAGCGTGTCGCGGATCGTGCCGTACGTCCCTTTGGCGTCAGCGTCCAGCACTTCGGCCGGGAGGGACTCGCACGCTGCGAGGAGCTTTTGGTTTGCCCAGAGGTTGTGCTTGTACAGGTCGAGGAAGACTTCGTTCATCGCCCACTACCGGTTGGCGAGCTCGTACAGCTCGACGAGTTCGCCCATCACCTCGTCCTCGCGGCCGCCCTTGATGCCATCGATTACGCACGTGTTGAGGTGGTTGTCGAGCATCAACCCCTCCATCTTCCCGATTGCGCGCCGTACGGCATACGTCTGCTTGAGCACGTCGACACAGTACTTGTCCTGTTCGACCATGCGCCGGATGCCCTGCAGATGGCCTTCGATGAAGGACAGCCTTTTGAGGACATCGGTGCGCTTATCTTCGTTCATATTGGCCTCCCGCAGTTCGTTTCTGCGTTTTTCGAGTTTCCGCTCGTGATACCCATACCCCCCCGGTGGGGGTCTCGCTACCTCACACTACGCTCACGGTGGCAGCTTGTCAAGACCTTGGCTGCGATCGACCGAGCTTCGCCGCCGCGAAATTGCCAAACAAACTCAAGGCCGCTCGCCTCACGGCGTAAACGCCCCGTTGGCGCCGCTCACGGAGAGCCCGCGTGTCGGCCTCCCGCCCCCGCTGTCATTCTGAGCGACGAGCATTCCCGCGCGTTGAACCACGCCATACGCGAAGGAATCCGGCGGGGCTGGGTTTGGCAGAGCGCATGCTGCGCCGGCCGGCGCCTTTACGGCGTGAACGCCTCGTTAACCCCAGACACCGACAGCCCAGGCGTCGGCCCACCGCCGATCACGTAAATCGTGTCCCCGACCACCGCCGCCCCGAGGCCATGGCGAGCCGTCGGCATAGGCGGCATCGTCTCCCACGAGTCGGTCTCGGAGCTGTAGGCTTCGTTCTGGTCGAACGTCCCACCGCTGCCCTCGCCGCCGAAAACAAAGATCCGGCGATCCAGCACGGCTGCAGCGATGCCGCTCCGGGCGGTCGGAAGCGCCTCACGCGCCGTCCAGCGATTGGCTCGGGGGTCATACTCCTCGTTAGCGTCCACGTTTCGCCCGAAGTCGATCGCGAGCCGGCCTCCTATCGCATATATCTTGCCGTCAACGGCGCCGACGGCCAGGTGGTCGCGAGGAGTCGGGAGCTGTGCGGCCATCAGCCAGAGGCCGGAAGGGTCATTGACGGCGACCTCCCCGATGTTCCTCTGCGCGGCGTCCGTGCCCCCGATAGCAAAGATGCAAGCTCCGAGCACGTCCTGGCCGCACTGTAACACCGCCGCCGCGTGTCCTCCTCTTGGATCGGGCAAGTTGTTGGGCTCTGACCAACTTGTGCGCCACTTCCCGCCAGCCGGCGATTCGCTGGCACCCGTCGCACTGGGAGAGCGGGTAGCGACCCGCTCCGTCGCTGACGGCGATGCGCTCGGGCCGTCGTCGCCCTTGCAGGCAAGTCCGATAACGGAGAGGACGATTGAAGCAGCGAGCAAACGCTTTCCCCACCCCGGATGCCCTCTGCGGCGGGCAGGCCATCGCGGACCGGCGCGGTTCGCCACGCGGACGTGGTCTTGGCTCAGAATGACGGGCTCCGGCTAGCCGTGCGGCTTGAGGACGACCTTGATGCAGTTCTCTTTGCGGTGGTGGAAGATGTCGTAGCCGCGCGCCGCGTCAGCCAGTGGCATGGTATGCGTGATGATCATCGACGGGTCCACTTTGCCCTTCGCGATCTCGCCGAGCAGGTTGCCCATGTAGCGCTTGACCGGGCAGACGCCGATCTTGAACGAGATGTCGCGCAGGAACGATTGGAACATCGGGAAGGAGAACTCCGGCTCCGTATACATGCCGACGGCGCTGATCGTCCCGGCCGCGCGCACGTAGCGGAAGCAGGACTCGAGCGACGGCGCAATGCCCACGGCCTCGAGGACGACGTCGGCGCCGCGGCCCTCCGAGTGCTCCTTGACGACGGCTACGGGATCGACCTGCGACATGTCGACGGGCACAGCTCCGATGCGCTTCGACATCTCAAGCCGCTCCGGCATCTGGTCGATCGCCAGCACCACTTTTGGCTCGAACATCAGCGCGCTCATCTGCGCGAACAGCCCGACCGGACCGGAGCCGACCACCGCCACGACGTCGCCGGGCTTGATCTCGCCGCGGTCGGCGCAGAAATAGCCGGTCGAGAAGATGTCGCCGGTGAAGATCGCCTTCTCGTCGCTCAGCCCGTCCGGCACCTTCTCGAGCGTGTAGTGGGCGTTCGGAACGCGCAGGTATTCCGCCTGCGCCCCGCCCAGCATGATAAAGCCGAAGAACTGCTGCTTTACGCACTGGCTCGGCCAACCGGTCTTGCAGAAATAGCACTCGCCGCAGGAGGCCACGAAGGAGCCGACCGCGCGGTCGCCCGGCTTGAAGTTCGTGATGCCGCTCCCTGTCTCGACGACCTCGCCGATGTACTCGTGCCCCATCGACCACCCGGTCGCGGGGATATTCATGCGGCCGTCGTAGGCGTGGACATCGGAGCCGCATATCCCGGCCGTTGTCACCTTGAGGATGACGTCGTTCGGCTCCTGGATCTTCGGGTCGGGGACGTCCTCGACAACGACTTTGAACGGGCCCTGGAACGTGGCGGCTTTCATGGGGGCGACCTCCTTGAGTCTTACTGCCGAGTGCTGAGTGCCGGGTGCCGAGTGCGTTGTTGATTAAACCACAAAGGAGGGAGGAAGGAGGAACCTGGGAGAAGAAGGAAGGTCTTACGGCGCGAGGCGCTCGACGAAGACGTCCATAACGCCGCCGCAGATCTTGTCGTCGCCGTCAAGGGGGTTCGTGAGATCGACGCGGACAAGGCGCGGCCGCCCGTCCTCATGCGCTTCCATCGCGGCGACGATGACCTCGGCCTCACCGCAGCCGCCGCCAATCGTGCCGCAGGACGAGCCGTCGGCGCGGATAAGCATCCGGGCGCCGGCGCGCCGGGGTGTGGAGCCGCGCGTAGCGGCCACGGTCGCGACGACAGCCGGCGTTCCGGCGTCAAGAGAGGCTTGGAGTTCACGGAAGATCTCGCTCACAGGCGAGACTATCGTAATGCAGAAGTACAGCGACGTAAAATGTCGAGCCTTCTCGCGCTTTCTCAGCAATGCGGCGCGACCATACGGGGAGAGCCGATCAGCTGAATCTCAACGGAACGACTTCGGCCGGAGCGGCCCTACGCTCCTTAACTAACGCTTCGAAGACGTCCGCCGGAACCGGTGGGCTAACCAGGAAGCCCTGGAACTCATCGCACTCGATTTCGCGAAGGAAGCCGAGTTGCGCTTCGGTCTCCACGCCCTCAGCAATCACCCGCAGATTTAGGCCTCGCGCCATGGTCACCACTGTGGTGACGATTGCTGCGTCGTTCTGATCGGTTGTCACATCATGGACGAACGAGCGGTCGATCTTGATGGTGTCTATGGGGAAGCGTTTGAGGTACCCAAGCGAGGAATACCCGGTACCGAAGTCATCGACGCAGATGCGGACACCCATTGCTCGGAGCTGCGATAGCGTCGAAACAACCGGCTCCATCTGGCGCATCACGGCGCCCTCCGTAAGCTCGAGGTGAAGATTTGCCGCCGGCAGCCCGCCTTCGGCAAGGGCCCTGGCCACGGCGGCGACCAAACCGGGCTGCTCCACCTGGCGAGCGGAGACATTGACTGACACCCATAGCTCCCCCAAGTCCTCGTCGTCCCACCGCTGCGCCTGCGCGCACGCCGTCCGCAGCACCCACTCGCCTATCGGCACTATCAGTCCTGTCTCTTCCGCCAGTGGGATGAACTCATCGGGCTGCACAAGCCCGCGCTTCGGATGCTGCCAGCGCAGAAGCGCTTCGGCGCCGACAATGCGGCCGGAGGAGAGGTCCACGACCGGCTGGTACAGCAGAATTAACTCCTCTCGCTCCAGCGCATGCGCAAGGTCGTTCTCCATGGCCAGCGTCTCCATCAGGCTCGCCTTCATAGCGGGCGTGAACAGCTGGTAGTTGTCGCGGCCTCGCTCCTTGGCCCTGTACATGGCGGTATCGGCGTTGCGCATCAGCCCATCCGCATCGCTGGCGTCCTTTGGGAACACGCTGATGCCAATGCTTGTAGTGATGTGGAACTCGTAGCCAGTGACCGTGCGCACCTGCCGGATTCGCCCCAGAATTCTCTCGGCAACGACGGCCGCATCTTCAGCACGCTCGATTCCGGGCAATATGAACGTGAACTCATCCCCGCCGACCCTCGCCACGGTATCCCCTTCGCGGATCGTCTCCGCGAACTCGCCAGCCACCTGCTGAAGCAGCTGATCGCCGGCGGCATGGCCGACGGTGTCATTTACCGCCTTGAAGCGGTCGAGGTCCAAAAACATGACCGCAACCTTCTGCCGGCTCCGCCGCGCCTGCGCCAGGTCAACGCGGAGCCGCTCCTCAAACTGCGCACGGTTCGGTAGGCCGGTAATAACGTCGTGATAGGCCAGATGACGAATGGTCTCCTCCGCCTTCACGCGCTCCGTGATGTCGCGAAAGCTCCACACCCTTCCGACGATGTCGCCGGCCAACCGCCTGGGTTGCGAGAACCGCTCGAACACGCGGCCGTCCTTAAAGCGAAGACTGTCGCGGCTCTCCGCGTCGGGCTGGGCGTAGAGCTCCTTTACTTTCGCGATGAACTCATCGGGCTCTTCCAGCTGGTCGATCACGAACGCCAACGCTTCGCCGTCATCTCGCGCTTCCAGGACCGAACGGGGGATCCCCCACATATCCGCGAATTTGGCGTTGAAGCTCTCTATTCGGCCGTCCGCTGCCACTACGAGAATTCCGTCGGCGGTTGAGTCAAGGGTCGTGCTCAGCAGTGATGCCGTGTGCGCGAGCTCTTCTTTGTCCCTTAAGCTCTCCAGGGAGAGCCCCAGCGCCGTCCCCACCGCCCTGAGCAACTCCCGGTCCCCCAGGTCGCCCTCGCGTTTCCTTCCCAATATCACCAGAACGCCAAGGGTTCGCGTCATCGAGGCGATTGGAACCAGGGTCAGGCATTGCCCCGCGTCGCGCCGCTCGCGGCTCAAAGTGTCCGGAGGCAGCACTGATATTGATTGTGTATCGCCGTCGAGCATGCCGCCGATCTCCTCGCCGTTGTCATCGAGTAAGCGGGTTGCTTCCTCCTCGCTCAGGCCAGAGCTGGCGAGCAGCTGTAGACCGGTATCTTCGCGGCGGAGCGCGAGGAACGACGCACGGACGCTCAGAAGGCTGTCAATGACCGGCAGCGCCCGCTGCGCCGCCGCCGTCATCCCGGGCGCCTGGCTCAGCTCCTGGAGGAGGCGACTGGGGTAAGCGCTGCGTTTGCGGAGCTTGAAGATCTGGTTGAAAGCCCCTTCGATTGCAGTGAAGGCGATGATCATGCCCACGACCAGGCCGCTCAGAAGCTGCGGCCAGCTGTAATGGAGGACAAAGAAGTAGAACGGCTCGGTGCCCAGGATAGCCGTGTATACGCCTATCGCAACCCAGCGCTTTAGCGCCCGCACCTCCCGCAGCGGGTCGATCAGAGAGGCGGGCACAACCGGAGGAGGCTCCTCCGGGTCCAGATTCTGCGTACGGCGCGCCATGACAAGAGACATGAGAAATGCCGGGTTAGTTGCTGTTTACTCAGACGCCCGGCCCACTTACCCCGTTACCGCGCGGCACGCAGCCCAAAGGGTGCTAAGATACCGCCACAATCGCACGGAGGCGCCCGAATGGATGTGCACAGCTTCTCGGAAATAGAGCCCGAGTTCGAGGCGAGAACACGCTGCATCGTCTGGTGCACCGCAGCGACGGTGGACAGGCGAGGACGGCCACGTACGCGGATTCTGCACCCCATTTGGGAGAACGCGACCGGCTGGGTTGCGACGGGCCGCCACTCGCTCAAAGAGCGCCATTTGGCCGGCAATCCCTATGTCTCGCTATCGTACTGGGACGCGCAACAACAGCAGGTGTACGCCGACTGCAAGGCGCAGTGGGAAGATTCGGCTGAGGAGAAGCGCCGTATCTGGGAGCTCTACAAGAGCACGCCGCCACCCCTGGGATACGACCCGGGCATCATCTGGAAGGGCGGGCCGGATGACGCGGGCTTCGGCCTCCTCAAGCTGACGCCATGGCGTATCGAGGTCTCGTCTCTCTACGACATGGCCGCCGGGAAGCCGCCGCTCGTTTGGCGCTCCGGAGACTAGGCGCCGGCAGGTTCTTCTTCGGGCCGCATCAGGTATACGAAGTAATAGATGAGACCGGCCAGGGCGCCGCCGGTGAGAGGGCCGATCCAGTAGACCCAATGATCGTCCCAGGAGTTCGAGACGAGGGCAGGACCAAAGGACCGCGCCGGGTTCATCGAGGCGCCTGTCAGCGGCACGCCTACGAAGTGGTCGACCAGCACCGCTAGTCCGACCGCTATCGGCGCCAGGTTCGACGGCCCGCGAGGGTCCATCGCTACCGCGAAAACGGTGAAGACGAGAACAAATGTCAGGATGATCTCGACCAGCAGTCCCGCGAAGTCGCTCGTGAGCGCGTTGTCGTTCAAAGCATGCGCCCCAAGGTTCCCCGCGACGCTCGATGCGAGCACTAGGTCGAGCAGCAGGGCGCCCACAACCGCTCCGGCGAGCTGTGCGGCGATGTAAAGAACGCCGGGGCCTGCCTTCATGCGGCCCGTAATTACCGCCGCGAAAGTGACGGCCGGGTTGATGTGCCCGCCGGAGATCCTCGCGATCGCTGCCACGAGAACGGCAATCGCAAGGCCATGAGCGAGGGCGATCGCGACCAGCGCCCCGATATCCTCTGTCGGCGGCCGCCCCAGCACTCCGACGACTCCGACAACTGCGCCAGACCCGATGAAGACAAATAACAGCGTGGCGACAAATTCGGCGAAAACCGCCCGCGAGGTGCGCTGATTGAGATCATCCGCGGTCAAGCCCAGCGACTCGGCGGATAGCTCGAATTGACTCATCTATTGGCCCCTTTCGATTCGTCTATTGAGAAACGAAGGGGCTGCGGGAGAAGTTAACGGAGGTGGTCCGGGGGGCCTTGGTCTCAGGGCTCCGCGGCCGGGAGTTCCCGGTCTTCGGGAGCAACGCCCCGGCGCGGTCGGTTCACTTCGCGCATCGACTGGGCGCTGCCTCCGCGCCGAGCGCGGATGATCTCCGCCATGATTGAGACGGCGATCTCTTCCGGTGTCTCGGCGCCGATGTCCAGGCCGATGGGCGTATGCACGCGCTCTACCGCGCGCGGGTCGATGCCGTCTTCGATCAGGTGTTGCAAGACAGCACGGACGCGCCGCTTCGAGCCGATCATGCCGACGTAGGCGGCCTCGGTTGGAGCGACGAGCCGGAGGCTTGTCTCGTCGTGTTTGTGGCCACGTGTGACGCAGACGACGTATGTATTTGGGTCGATCGGGTAGCCGTCTAGCACCTCATCAAAGCGGCCGCAGGTGATCTGGTCCGCCTCCGGGAAGCGCTCGGCGTTGGCGAATTCCGGCCTGTCGTCGACGATCTCAATCGAGAAGCCGCACATATCGCCAATTGTGGCCAGCGCCTTCCCAACATGCCCGGCTCCGATGATCAGCAGCGTCGCGGGCCGTTCGTGCACCTCCAGCATCACCTGATAGACATCCCCTTCCGCGGCATCAAGCCTACTGGTGCGGCGTCCTGCGCCATCGAAATACAGTGTCTCGACCGTGTGGCGCCGGAAGGCGTCCGGTGCCTCGGCGAGCACTGCGGCGTCCAGATTTTTGTCCCCGAGCCCGCCGGCAGTGGAGCCGTCCGGCCGGACAAGCATCTTCGCTCCGACCTCAGCAGGCGCGCCGACCGGGGCGGCGATCACCGTGGCAACGAGCACGGGCGGTCCACCTTCCAAAGCGGCCGACACTTCCGAAAGTATCCGCCCGGTCGTAGTCTCCGCCACCCGATCTATTCGAACGAGAGGAACTCGAGGCGGTGCCCGAATGGATCGCGGCAGAAGAAGCGCGCGCGGCCGTCGATCGGGATCGCGTCCTCCAGCTCGCCTCTCGCCGACTGGAGCCGCTCGCGCAGTCGGCCCAGATCATCGACCAGGAGGGCCGGATGGCGCGAGGAACGGTCCTCCTTGAATTCGCCGTCCGGGGCAAAGAAGACGTGGAACTCGTTGTCGCCGCAGGCGTACCAGACGCCGTTGCGGCCGGCATTCGAGAGCGATTCGGGACGCTGAATCTGCTGGAGACCGAGGAGATCCTCGAAAAAGCGCCGGGCCTCCGCCGCGCGCGACGCAGGGACATTTATCTGCACATGGTGAAGGCCGAGAATCGTCACGCGGTGATTATACAAGCGGACAAGCGGCTGATCACACGTTGAAGAGCACGTGGATGACATCGCCTTCCTGAACGGGGTACTGTTTACCCTCCGTGCGCAGCTCGCCGTGACGCTTCGCTTCGGCCACAGAGCCCAGATCGAGCAGGCGGTCGCAGTTGATGACTTCCGCTCTAATGAAGCCGCGCTCCATGTCCGTATGGATCCGACCCGCAGCCTGAACGACGGGCGTCCCCGCCGGAACGGTCCAGGCCCTGCACTCGTCCCCTACCGTCGTGTAGAACGTGACGAGGCCGAGCGCGTCTTGCAGTAGATGCAAGATGTGCCCGACCGGGCTCTCGCCCGCTACCAATTCCGACCGGAACTCAGCCGCTTCCTCCGGCGAAAGTTCCGCAAGCTCCGCCTCCAGCTTTGCGGACATCACCGCGACTTCGGTGGAGGGCGATTGGTAGCGAGACCTGTATTCGGCCTCGACGGCGGCGGCTCGCGCCACCTCGTTCTCATCGATGTTGAAGAGCAGCAGCACCGGCTTCAGGGATAGGAGGCCAAAGCCCGAAAGCGCCTTCAGTTCGCCGGGGTCGGTTAGCAGGCCGCGCAGCGGCGTTCCTTCCTCCACGTAGCTACGGCAGCGCGTAAGCAATTCTACCTCTCGCTCGTGCGAATCGCGCTCGGCGGGCCGCGCGGAGCGCAGTACGATGTCGATCCGCTCGAGCCGGCGCTCGATTACGGACAGATCATTCAAGGCCAACTCGCTCTCGAAGGCCTTGACGTCCCTATCTGGATCAACCGAGCCCAGCGGGTGAGGAACGTCCTCGCGTTGGAACGCTCGCACTACCTGCACAAGCGCGTCGCTCTGCGCGGCTGCTTCCCGGGCATCCGGGGAGGGCGCAGCGCCCGGCCCGACGATCGCAAGCAGGTCGTGCAGCGTGACCTCGTGTTGTGTGACCTTACGCGCGCCGGCCAGCGAGGCCAGCTTAGTGAGGCGCTCGTCCGGTAGCTTGACGACGCCGACATGCTCGCCCCTCGACCCGCTGGCTGAGCTTCCGTGGCCGGATGTCAGCGCGCGGAAGACAGCGGTCTTACCAGCCGCTGCCAGACCAACGATGGCGTCCATCGCCAGAAAGACTACACCGGCAGTCTCACTCGTGTCACAACGTGGTCGAGCGTTGACAAGCGGCTCACGCACTCGCTGTAATGGGGTTGCCCGTTCAGCGCGAAAGGAGCGACGTGGAAAGCGGCACGCCTGAACCGTTCTCGCCGGAGATGCTGGCCGACCCCTATCCGGCTTACAGTGCAATGCGGGAGCGGGGGCGAATACAGCGCACTGCCGCCGGACACTGGCTGGTGCTCGGTTACGACGAGGTAAGCCAGCTTTTGACCGACCAGCGCTTCGGCGAGGCGGCAGGCAGGGGTGGCCGCATCAGACTCTCGCGCACTACGAGAGAAGGCCCTCACCGTCTCCTTGGGCGGGTGGACACCATGCTCTCTGTCGACCCGCCGGAGCACACGCGCCTCAGGCGCCTTGTGAGCAAAGCATTCACGCCGCGGAGCGTGCAGAAGATGCGCCCGCTTATCCAAGAGATCGTGAATGAGCTGCTGGACGGGCTGGACGGGCGCACGGAGTTCGACCTCGTCTCCGAGCTCGCCTGGCCTCTGCCGGTGATAGTGATCGCAGAGATGCTCGGTATACCGCGTCAAGACAGGGAGCGTTTCAAGCGCTGGTCGGATGCGATGGTGGCGACGCTGGGCGGCGATTACAGCTCGCTGGATGAGGCTCGGCGCAGCAACGAGGAGCTGGTGGAGTACGTGAGTCGGGTCATTGCGGCCCGCCGCAGGCAACCCCAAGACGACCTGATAAGCCGCCTCGTCGCCGCCGAAGAGAGCGGCCAGAGACTGAGCGAAGATGAGATGCTGGGAACAGTGGCCTTGCTCCTGGTGGCGGGCAACGAGACGACGACACACCTTATCTCGAGCGGGATGTTGGTGCTGTTGCGCAACCCGGCGCAGATGGCGCGGCTGAGAGAAGACCCTTCGCTCTTTCCCTCGGCAATCGATGAGATGCTCCGCTACACGGGGCCCGTACACACGACCCGACGCACAGCCCGGGATGACGTCTCGCTCGGCGACGCCAGGATCAGGCGCGGCGATGTCGTGGTCGGTATCCTGGCCGCCGCCAACCGCGATCCGAACAAGTACGAGGACCCCGATCGCTTCGACGTTGCCCGCAATCCGACAGATCACGTCGCATTCGGCGACGGAATTCACTTCTGCCTGGGCGCCGCACTGGCAAGGCTGGAGGGGCAGATCGCGATCGGTACGCTGTTAAGGCGCTTCCCCAACCTCCAATTGCTGGACGATCAGCCGGAATGGGCCGGTACTTCCGCCATACGGGGAGTGACCAGCGTGCGACTCCGGCAGTAATGTGACATGCGTCACAGAGAACCTCTTGACAGGCGCGATATACTAGCTGGGAATATTAGTGACTGACCAGTCAGTAACCTCTCAAGCGTTGACAACAAGCGAGGAGGCCGTTCTAATGGCTACGCTAACTTCAGGAGCGAACCAGGAGCCCAACGTGGTAACAGCAGAGTTCAATCCGTTCGCGCCCGGAATGCTCGCCGACCCGTATGCGATGTACCGCGAGCTTCGGGAGCAGGCCCCCATCTACTGGAGCGAGATGATGGAGTCGTGGGTGCTCACGCGCTACAACGACATCGACGCGGTCCTGATGGACGGTCGCTTCTCGTCCGACCGCAGTCGTGCCGAGACGCGCTTCTCGCAGATGATGCGCGAGCAGCAAGAGCAGTATGGCCCGATGGGCAACACCCAGACGATGCTGACCTCCGATCCGCCAGATCACACACGATTGCGCCGCTTGGTCAGCAAGGCGTTCACACCACGGGCCGTCGAGAACCTCCGACCGCGCATCCAGGAGATCGTCGATTACGTCCTCGCGGAGGCCGGCGATCGAGGCGAATTCGAGATCATTCACGATCTCGCCTACCCGCTGCCGGTCATCGTTATCGCCGAGATGCTCGGCGTGCCGCCGGAGGACCGGCATCGGTTTAAGGAGTGGTCTGATACCGTTGTCGCGACGCTGGGCGGCCCCTTTACCCCGCCGGAGGCCATGGACGCGGGGCGTAAGGCGATCGACGAGCTGGCGGAGTACTTCAGCCACATCATCGCGGAACGCCGCGCCGAACCAAAGGAGGACCTAATCAGCGGCCTGATCGCCGCCGAGGAAGGCGGGCAGGTCCTGAGCGAGGACGAGATCTTCGCAACTTGTATCCTGCTGCTGATTGCGGGCAACGAGACGACGACGAACCTGATCGGCACCAGCATGCTAGCCCTCTTTCGCAACCCAGATCAGATGCAGCTTCTGCGAGACACCCCCACCCTCATATCGTCAGCGGTCGAAGAGCTGCTCCGGTACGTAGGTCCAGTACACGGCACTGGCCGGGTACCGAAGGAAGATATCGAGATCGCCGGGCACACGTTCAAGCCAGGCGAGATGGTATTCACGCTCATCGCCGCTGGCAACCGGGACCCTGCCCATTACGAGAATCCTGAACAGTTGGACGTCACCCGCAACCCAACGGACCACCTCGCATTCGGCGACGGGATCCATTTCTGCCTTGGCGCCCCGCTGGCGCGGGCGGAGGCGCAGATTGCAATCGGGACGCTGCTCCAGCGCTTCCCGAAGCTCCGCCTGCTCGACGAGGATCCGGAGTGGGGCGGGACGTTCATCATCCGTGGCCCCAAGCGGCTGAACGTCGCAGAGTAAGCAGCACCAAGCCCCCTCGACTCGAAAAGAAGAGGCCGTCCTGTCAGTACCAGGACGGCCTTCGTTTTCAAGAGCGTCACAGAAGCGCCTGCCGGGTGACCCTTCTGTGACGAGCCCAAAAGGGAGGGTTTGGGACCAACAATTAAGACGGCCTTACTTTACGTCTGTTACAGGCCCTCCGCCCGAGCGAACGCAGCGTAAACCAACCCTTGACCAAACGTCCCACAGCCCGGCTAAGCAACGGCTGCTGCAACCCCGGTCGGGCAGATTGCAGACAGGGGACAAGCGTGACAGAGCGGGCGCTTCCGGCACACCTGTTTCCCGTGTCGCACGATGAGGGCGTGGTATTCATTGAACGTCTCCGCGTCGGGCGGGAGCGACTCGCTAAAGAGGCTCCGCCAGCCATCGTAGCTGTCCATTTCAGGCGCAAGCCCCAGGCGAGAAAACGTGCGCCGCGTGTAGGCATCGATAACGAATACAGGCCGGCCCGCCGCATACAGAAGGATCGAATCGGCTGTCTCCGGCCCGATCCCGTAGGTCGCCAGTAGCAGCGCCCGCAGTTCGGCAGTGGGCAGCGCCAGCAGCCGCTCCAGGTCGCCGCCGGCACACTCGTCCACAATCCTCACGAACGCCTTTAGCTTGCGAGCCTTCGCATTGTAGTAGCCGCTTGGCCGGATGAGCTCCGCCAGCTCCCTTACAGAAATCTCCGCGATGCCTTCTGGCGAGAGTGCGCCGGCCGCCTTGAGGTTCGCCAGCGCCCGCTCGACGTTGGCCCAGGCCGCGGATTGCGTCAGGATGGCGCCGGCTGTGATCTCGAATGCGGAGTCGCCGGGCCACCAGTGCTGGGCCCCGTAGGCGGTGTAGAGACGGTCGTAAATGTCCGCCAGAGGTACGTTCGCCGTCCCGGTCAACGCCTTAACCCTTACTAGCCGGGTCACGAGCGCGTGTCACCCACTTAGGCACCCGGGCGTCCGCAATCGAGTCGAAGTGAGGAAAGTAAGGCTTGATGTCCAGCACCGGCGTTCCATTAACGGCGTCGAGGCCTCGAACCCCAACGGCGTTTCCCCTGACCGAGAGCAGGGGGACAGCCGTCACAAGTATAGGATTGAATCGGATCTGACTCCTCGTAGCGAGTATTCCCTGCAGTGGATTCTCGGGGTCATCACGGGGATGCAGTCGGTGCTTGGAGCCGATGACGTCCGCCGGAACAAGATGGGGCCAGAACAGCACCTTGACGTGCGAATAGGTCTCGAGGCCAAGCAAAGAGTCGGCGAGCTCAGGGCGTACCAGAATCCGCGACTTGACAGCGCTCCAGTCGAAGCCGGGCGGCTGCGGTTCGCCTACGGCGTTTCGGACGACCCCGATGGGGCGCACGATGATCTCCGGAAGGTCCGGAAGCTCACCCACCGGCCGCTGAAAGAGCCGGCGAACCAGGTCACGCACGAAGTGGACGTTACCAGATAGAAAAGAGACGGTCATCTTGCTGCCTTGTCTTCGCCTTGGGATCGCCGTCGCTGTCTCAGCTGGCTGGCAGCGCCGCGGCCACAATAACGCCCGTCAATAAGCGCGGAATTGCTAACCATAACCACGCCAGATACGTTCAAATATGGTAGAATGTTACTGTCATCACAATACGTGGCCGTAGCCGAAATTTGCCCCCTTAATGCCTGAAACCAAAAACAGATACACCGCTGCCGATATTCAAGTCCTCGAAGGCCTCGAGGCCGTCCGCCGCCGCCCCGGCATGTACATCGGATCGACCGATGAGCGCGGGCTGCATCACCTCGTCTACGAGATCGTCGATAACTCCATCGACGAGGCGATGGCCGGCTTCTGCGACCGCATCGACATCATGATTATGCCCGACGGCAGCGTCCGCGTCTCCGACAACGGGCGCGGCATCCCGATCGACAAGCACCCGCGTACGGGTAAGTCGGCCCTCGAGACCGTCATGACTTACCTGCACGCCGGCGGCAAGTTCGACAGCCAGGCCTATAAAGTCTCCGGCGGGCTCCATGGCGTCGGCGCCGCCGTCGTCAACGCGCTCTCCTCCCACATGTGGGTCGAGGTGACGCGCGACGGCAAGCTCTACCGGCAGGAGTACGAACGCGGGAAGGCGGCCGGCGAGCTGAAGGTGAGCAGTAACGGCGCCACGCACACCGGCACGACGACCTGGTTCATACCCGACGCAGACATTTTTGGCGAGACCGAATTCAACTTCTCAACCCTTACCGAGCGCTTCCGCGAGATGGCCTTCCTGACTAAGGGCATCTGGATCCACTTCGTGGACGAGCGTTCCCAGCAGCGCATTACCTACTACTTCGAGGGCGGCATAAAGTCGTTCGTGCGCCGCCTGAACAAGGACCGCGGCACCGTGCACGAGCCGTTCTACATGGAACGCGGTGTCGAAGGCTCCATCGTTGAGGTCGCAATTCAATACAACGACAGCTTCAACGAGTCCACTTTTGCCTTCGCCAACTGCATCCACACGATCGACGGCGGCACCCACCTGACCGGCTTCCGCTCCGCTCTCACCCGCGTCCTTAACGACTACGCCCGCAAGCAGAAGATCCTGAAGGACAACGACCCCAACCTCTCCGGCGAGGACACCCGGGAGGGCCTCGTTGCCGTCGTCAGCGTGAAACTGCCTGAGCCCCAGTTCGAGGGGCAGACAAAGACGCGCCTCGGCAACGCTGAGATGAAGGGCATCGTCGAGTCCGCCCTGGGCGAAGAGCTCTCGACTTGGCTCGAGGAGCACCCTTCCGACGCCCGGCGGATCATCGAGAAGTGCCTGACGGCTCAGCGTGCCCGCGACGCCGCCCGTAAGGCCCGCGACCTCGTCATCAAGAAGGGCTTCATGGACGACAGCGTCCTGCCCGGCAAGCTCGCCGATTGCTCAGAGCGCAACCCGGAAGTCCGCGAGCTATACCTCGTCGAGGGCCCGTCCGCCGGCGGCAGTGCCAAGGAAGGCCGCGACCGCCGCTTCCAGGCGATCCTGCCGCTGCGCGGCAAGATCCTGAACGTCGAGAAGGCGCGGCCGGACAAGATGCTTGCCCACGAGGAGATCAAGGCGATCATCACCGCGCTCGGCGCTGGCTTCGGCGAAGACCTCGACCTCGCCAAGCTGCGCTACCATCGCGTGATAATCATGACCGACGCAGACGTAGACGGCGCGCACATCCGCACGCTTCTTCTGACGTTCTTCTTCCGCTACATGCGCGACCTTATCGAGCGCGGCCACCTCTACATCGCCCAGCCACCGCTCTACCGCATCCAGAACCGTCGCGAAGTCCGTTGGTTCTACAGCGACAAGGAGCGGGACGCCTACCTGAGTAAGCTCAAGGATGGCAGCAAAGGCATCACCATCCAGCGCTATAAGGGTCTCGGCGAGATGAACCCGAACCAGCTCTGGGAGACCACGATGGATCCGGACATCCGCACCGTCCTCAGCGTGAACGTTGAGGACGCCATGCGCGCCGACACGATCTTCACGCAGCTCATGGGCGAGGAAGTGGCCCCCCGCAAGACCTTCATCCAGAGCCACTACAACCAGGTCCGCAACCTCGACGTCTAAAAGACGGCGCCGTCTCACCGCAGGTCTAACGCCTCGATATACTGAGCGCGTGACTGCAATATCCGATCTGCGCCGCGCAGCCGCGTTCTTGGACTCGCTGCAACAAGACCGTTTCGAGTACATGCGCCGGGCTTCCGAAGACCACCGTGAGGCGCACGCTGCCCGGCTACCCGGCGGCGCTAAGGAGTGCGGAGTCTACCCATCCGACCCGCTCAAGATGCGCGTCCTGGCGAACATGGTACGGGCGATGCAGGCGAAGCGCCTTCTGGAAGTCGGCTGCGGCCTTGGCTACAGCGCGCTGTGGTTGGCGGAGGCGGCTGGTCCCGGCGGCTCCGTCGAGACCATCGATCGCTTCCCCGAGCACGCCGAGCTTGCGGAGGGCTTCGCGAAAGAGGCGGGCCTGGAGAGCCGCGTAAAGGTTCTTACGGGGGACAGCGACGCGGTCCTGAGCGGCCTCCACGGGCCGTACGACTTCGTCCACGATGACGGGTGGTTCGCAGTCAGGCCCCTGCACTTCAGGCGGGTGCTGGAGCTTCTCCGGGCGGGTGGCGTCCTCGCGATGTCGAACTGGTTCCTGCTCGTGCAATCGATGGCGGAGAAGCCGAACTTGGACTGGAGCGAGTTCGCCGGTCCGAACTGGCGCGAGAATGTTCAGGCATTCGCACGCGAGCTGGCATCCGAACGCGGTCTAGAAGTCGCGTGGATGATGGACCCAGGAGTGGCGCTGGCGGTGAAGCTCGCATGACCCAGTTGATTCTCGGTCACGGAAGTCGATTCGCCGACAAGACCTTCTACGTCCTCTGAACCTTAGACTCCCCGGCCTGCGCCTTTTCGAGCAGCGCATCTATCGCTTCCACGTCGTCCTTCCGGCCCATGTAAGCGAACAGGTCCCGCGCCTCCCGCAGCAACGGCTCCGCGCCGCCAGCGTCCCCAATCCTCAAGCGCATCTCGCCGTGCAGCCTCAACGCCAGCACCAGAGGAGTGCGGACCTCACATTCGCGGAGGCACTCCTCGGCCTGCGCGAACTCTTCCTCGGCGACGACATAGTCCGGCGGATCGGAAGCGGCGTGGACGACGGCCATCGAAAGATGTGCCTCGCCCTCGGTTGCGCGGTTCTCGAATTGCCGCGTCAGGGCCAGCGCGCCCTCAGCGTCCTTTCGCGCTTCCTGTACCAGTCCGATGCCCGCGTACGCACGGGCGCGGACTAGCAAGACGCCTGAGGAAAACCAGTCGTGAGCATCCAGCGTTTCCAGCGCCTCAGTGAGGAGTTCGACGGCCTCGCTAAATCCGCCGCCCGCCATGAGCGCGTTGGCGAGAATCACGCGGGCCGATGCCGTCGCGCGCCGGAACCCACCTTGCTCGTAGTAGCTCACGGCCTCCGCTCCAGCCCGGGCCGCCGCTTCGCGCTGCCCGCGGGCGAGCAGATAAAACCCCTCGGTCATACGCAAGAGCCCATACGCCCTCGGTGACGCGTCCTCCTCCACCTGTGCCTTGAGGCGTGCCAGCACCGGTTCTACCTCATCGAGCTCGCCGAGCCGGATGAGGCTGCTTGCTTCTCTCCACCAGAGCGCTGCCAATGCGGAGAACCCGGTGAGGCCCCAGCCCGGGAACCGGCCAATATCCTTTCTCTTCAGGAGTTCTCTCGTCTGGAGCAGCGCCGGGCGCAACTCGCCGCGGACCCACTGAACCAGCCCCTCGGCATACCCGATGTGCCAGGCCAATTCATCATCGGGAAGCCGCCCGGCCAGCGTCCGCAGCTTCTTAACGCAGGCGAGAGCGCCGGCCGGTCCCTGAGTCATAGCCAGCGTGGTGGCGCGGTAACTCAACGAAGCCGCCAGCTCGCTGAAACTGTTCAGGGACACGGAGACGTCCATCGCCTCCTCATCTATCTCCTCCAGCCGGCCCTCCCACCCCTTCTCCATAAGCAAGAGCAGCGGTACCAATAATGCGCTCAATATTTCCAGCCGCGCGCGATCGCGCTCTTCGGTCTGCGGTAGCTGCCGGGCGCGAACGCGAGCATCCTCGAGGAGCGCCATCGCCTCGGTCGTGGCGCCCAGGCGTCCGGCGCGGACGCCCGCCAGGTGCAGGTAGCGAACGGCCTTGTCCTGGTCGTCGCTCTGCGCGAAGTGGTGGGCGAGGGCGCCCGCGTACTCGTCGAGCCGGTCCGCGTACAGCCCCTCGATCGCCTCTCCCACGAGCCGTTGCAAAGCCCGCCGGCGCTCGGCGAGGAGGCCCTGCGCGGCCACCTCCTGCGTTAGCGCGTGCTTGAACGTGTACTCCACCTCCGGGTAGATCGCCTGCTCATAGATGAACTCGCTGTCCTTGAGGGCGTCCAGCGCCGTGGCCAGCC
>WNFY01002428.1_pt1 | contig 19161 bp, 19 predicted proteins | sample 5400091 | NCBI WGS metagenome assembly WNFY01 (sample SAMN13153364, study PRJNA577476) | soil metagenome | isolation source: 60 cm soil or saprolite under grassland replicate 1 | place: USA:California | collected 2016-06-15
ATTTGGAAAGAGGCTGATGAAAAAGGTGAAAGATATTTTCCGCATGAGTATATGTATAAAATGTTATTGAGTGGTGTACTGGAACAGTATTACGAAATTGATGCAAAAGATAGCTGGATGGTGGCTGCGGCTCAAAAAAATTTACCCATTGTTATCGGCGGCTGGGAGGATAGTACAATGGGGAACATCTTTGCAAGCTATGTTATAAAAAACCAGTTAAAAGCAAGCACCATGAAAAGCGGTATTGAATATATGGTGTGGCTCGCTGATTGGTATCGCAATAATAGCAGTGGCAAAGGTGTTGGCTTTTTCCAGATTGGTGGTGGCATTGCCGGTGATTTTCCTATTTGTGTTGTGCCGATGATGTATCAGGATCTTGAATGGCATGATGTTCCTTTCTGGAGTTATTTCTGCCAGATAAGTGATTCCACTACATCGTTCGGTTCTTATAGTGGCGCAGTGCCCAATGAAAAAATTACATGGGGCAAGCTTGGCATTGACACACCAAAATATATTGTAGAGAGTGATGCAACAATTGTAGCGCCTTTGATATTTGCATATTTGCTGGGTTGGTAAGAATATCAAATTCGAAAATTCGAAATCCGAATATGTAGTTTCGGATTTTTTATTAAACTGCTTATCAAGCCTTGTTATAATGGCAAGTGGCCCTTACACGTCAAAATATTATTGAACAAATTGCAATATTCTTTTCCACAATATTGCGCAGCTAAATCAGGAGAAGACTGATTTCTAAATGTGAAAAAGATTTTTTATCAACAATTGCTTTCATATTCATTAAATCGGTCATACATTTTTAAGTAGAATATAAACCGTAATTTTTCTAAAAAAGGATGAAAAAAAATTAACTTCGGGAAAATTCATCACATAACATGACTAACCGAGTTGAAGAAATTTATCTTGAGGCGGAATCAGACATCCGTAACAGCAACTATCACGAAGCTTTTCAAAAGTTTGAAAGCATTTTGTATGAAGATCCCATGTTTGCACCGGCACACAATTCAATTGGATGGATATATAAAACACAGTTTGACAATTATGAACTGGCTGAAACCCATTTTACTGCAGCCATGAAATTAGATCCTTTGTATCCGCATTCTTATTTCCATTTTGCATCTATATTGATTGATCTTGAGCGCTACAACGAATTGAAAAAACATCTTGACAAATGTTTGACAATTTCCACAATAGATAAAGCATGGGTATATTATCGTCTTGGAATGGTGGAAGAGATAAAGGGGCATTATGATAAAGCAATGAAACAATATAAGAAAGCTATCCTTCATTGTTTCAACAATGAAAAAATAAAAGGTTATCAAGCCGATATTGAACGTTGCAAAATAAAGGCAGAGATTGCAAGAGATAATTTTGAAGAAGCAGCTTAAACAATTTTATATATAATAGCGATGGTCAGGTTACTTAATATAGTCTGACCATTTATTGTAGCCGGGGAATTGCGAAATAAAAGAATCTCAGTGCAAGAGTTCATACGTGCGGGAACGAAAGTTTAATACTTTTCAAAAGTTTGGCTCATGCACAACATTCTGTGGATAAAAATTTACTTACTCTTGTTTACTACATATACGCCACAGAGAATAATAGCGAGGCAACCTATTTCTGCAAGGGTAATACTTTCGCCATAAATGAGTCCCCAAACAACAGCAATTACAGGTATGCCATAGGTTACCAGCGATGAAAACAATGTGCCTTCTTTTTTTACAAGCATATAAAAAAGCACGGAAGCAATTGCCGTGCCCATAACACCGAGTGTAGCGGAAGCTATTGCGGAATAGAGATAAGGTGCTTCAAATATGGGAAGACTAAAATAACCTGTTGCTACTAATATAATTAAAGCAGGAATCAATAAAAAGCTAAATGCAAGTGATGCAATTTGCAGTGATGGTGTGTTATGCAAATACACGCTTACCATGTTTACATTTAATGCATAAGAAATAGTGGCAACAACAACAAGTAAAGAATAAAATATATCGCTGAAATAAATTCTTTCCTTTGTTGCAAAGAGAAGCAGTACAAGACCGGTAAAGCCGATAATTACGCCAATAATTTTTTTAATGCTTGCCTTGAATTTAAAAAAAGAAACACCAACAATAATGGTAAACAAGGGCGTGAGTGAATTTAAAATTGCAGCAAGTGAACTATCTATTCTTGTTTCCGCAAGACAGTATAAATATGCAGGAAAAAAACTCCCTAAAAAACCTGAAAGAATAACATAAGTTATTTTATTTCTCTCTACATTCTTAAGCGCTTTTGCAGCAAATGGCAACAAAACAATTGCTGCGCTCAGTATACGAATAGTAGCGACCTCGTAAGCACTAAGCGCCTGCATTCCTGCTTTCATTAAGATAAACGAACTGCCCCATATAATCGAAAGCAAAATAAATAATAACCATCCTGCAAAACTTTTTGCCAATTTTTAAAATTTTCGCAAAGGTCTTTTTTTAATCAATAAAAGATACCTTTAAAATAAATTCTCAGAAGTATGGAGCATATCAAGTTAGAGGATATAAGCACAAAGGCCCCCGAAGATCTGGACAAAGAAAAAACAAGGGCAAAAACAGTAAAACTTTTATTAGAGCTTGATGAACTGCAAAATTTATTGTATGCCGAATGCAGGCACTCTATTCTTGTAGTGCTTCAAGGCATGGATGCAAGTGGTAAAGATGGTGTGATACGTAATGTATTTGGTCATCTTAATCCTCAGGGCGTAATGGTGCAATCTTTTAAAGTGCCTACAGCATTAGAATTATCGCACGATTTTTTGTGGCGTGTTCATCAGCATACACCTGCAAAAGGAATGATACAAATATTTAACCGTTCACATTATGAAGATGTAATCGTAACGCGTGTACATAAATTAATTCCTGATGAAAAAGCATATAAACGAATGAAAGCGATCAATGATTTTGAAGAGTTGCTTACAGAACATAACAATACGCACATTCTTAAATTTTACCTTCATGTTTCACACGAAAAGCAGATTCAAAGACTTAAGGAAAGAATAAGTGATAAAACCAAACAATGGAAATACAATGAGAACGATATTATCGAATCAAACAACTTTAAAGAATACAGGCGGGCTTATGAAGATTGTTTTAAACATTGTAACAATATTCCATGGACAATAGTGCCGGCTGATCAAAACTGGTATAAAGAATTTATTGTAGCAGAGGCATTGCATAAAACACTCACATCATTGAAGATGCATTATCCCGGTCTAAAGAAATAAAAGCATTTGTCTTGTTTTTATTAAATTGCTTTGTTCAAACATTCATCACTAAAACAAATACTGTGGGATTTATAAAAGAATTCAGAGAATTTGCCGTAAAGGGTAATGTTGTTGATCTTGCTGTGGGTGTAATTATCGGTGGCGCCTTTGGCAAAATAGTTGATTCAGTAGTCAATGATCTTATTATGCCTATTGTAGCAGCAATCATAGGCAAGCCTGATTTCAGTAACCTATATTTTGTATTAAAAGGCACCGTGCCACCGGGAACAGCATTGGCTGATGCAAAGAAAATCCCTGATACAGCAATTCTTGCTTATGGCAGTTTTATTACAGTACTCATTAATTTTATACTGCTTGCCTTCATTATATTCTTAATGGTAAAGGCAATTAATACTTTAAGAAGGAAGCATGAAGAAGCAGCTGCAGCAGCACCGTCAGCTCCTTCTGCAACAGAACAATTGCTCACGGAAATCCGTGATGAGCTTAAGAAAAGACCATAATTATGTGGAATATTTGTGAGTGATTAATCCCCCGCAGTTCAATCTTTAATTATACTTTTGAACTAATCAGAATCAAGTACGAACTACAAGGTACGAAGTACGAACTTTTACATTTCGTATTTTTTAAATGATGTACAACTATAAGTGAAAATCTTTATACTTCGTACTTCTAACTTCATACTTTGTAGTTTTCCAGATACCAAAAATTAAAACGTGAACTCTACGGGTTACCATATAAAGCTTCCGCAATTCGAAGGACCTTTTGATTTGTTGTTATTCTTTATTGAACGCGATGAACTTGATATTTATAACATACCTATCACAAAAATTATAAAGGATTTTCTCGAATATGTTCATACGCAGGGGCAATTGAATATTGAGCTCAGCAGCGAGTTTATTCTGTTTGTGTCAACACTTATGCGCATCAAAGCCAAAATGCTGCTGCCAAGAAAAGAGCTGGATGCACAGGGCAATGAAATTGACCCACGCAAGGAACTTATTGATAAAATTCTAGAATACAAACGCTTTAAAGAAGCAGCCGCCAAAATGGCCGAAATGGAAGTGATGCGTATGCTGATCCTTAAACGCGGTAACCTGCAAAAAGAACTTGTACAAATAGGGGAAGAAGCCGCTGAAGGCACCGAAATACAAACTGTGACGCTGTTCAAAATGATGAAAGCATTTGAACGCGTGATGCAGCGAATGTATGAACGCAACAACAAACCCGTGCATACCGTTATAGGCTACAATTACACAATGGAGGGCAGCCGTGAAATGATGCTGCAAATGGTGCAACAAGAAAAAACGGTTTCCTTCGAAAAAATTTTTGAAGTGTGCGAAAACAGGATACACGCCATCTTTCTTTTTCTCTCCCTGCTCGAACTTACACAACAACGGTACATGAGCATCATATCGGGCGAGGGCCGCAATAATTTTATTATTGAGTGGAATGAAAAAAGGGAAGAAGAAATAGGAGCCGCAATAACAATCACTGAGAGTTAAGTTGTTTATTTATTTACTTTAGGGACATTAATTTTTTTAAAAGTTTTTTGCGACCAGAGCTTTTCTTTGCAGTAAGAGGCTCTGAACATTTGATGCATTTTATAAAAGCATATGAAGAGATATTGCAGGCAAGTATGATCATTGTAAATTATATGCAGAAGCTTCTCTCAATTTGCGCAGAAAAATGCCGGAGCTTGGAAAAAGCTTCATACCTAATTGTAAACATTACGGCGAGGATTGGGAATTGGAAAATAATAAAAACGACAAAAAGATCGGCATTTAATTTTTCAGAAAGATTGAGGAAATTTTGTAAAAACTCCTTTACTCTTTAATTTTAAAATAACCATCAGTGCAGGAATTGCTGAGTAAAGTTATAAACATACAAGTATGCGACGCAAGTAAAAATCATAGTGGCACTATTGTTTGGCTCATAAAAAAGATCTTTTCACAAAAAGAGTCAAACTAAAATTGGTATCAATTTGCAAAGTCCCTTCGGGATTTAGGACTTATTCTCCTGCTGTTAAAGTTGCTGATAAATACTCGCGGTTCAATAGGGCAATGTTGCTGATTGAAATTCCTTTGGGACAGGTTGCTTCGCAGGCACCGGTAAAAGTGCATGCGCCAAAACCTTCTTTATCCATTTGTGCAACCATATTTATTACGCGGCTTTTACGTTCGGGTTGACCCTGCGGCAATAATGCAAGATGCGCAACCTTAGCGCCAAGAAACAACATAGCACTGCTGTTCTTACAAGCAGCCACACAAGCACCACAACCAATACAGGTTGCAGCAGCAAAAGAAGCATCTGCTTTATCTTTTTCAACAGGAATTGCATTTGCATCAACTGCATTACCGGTATTGACAGAAATAAAACCACCGGCTTGGATGATGCGATCAAAAGCTGTGCGGTCAACAATCAAATCTTTTATAACAGGAAATGCTTTTGCACGCCATGGCTCCACAACAATTGTATCTCCATCTTTAAATGCACGCATGTGCAACTGGCATACAGTATTTTGTTTCCATGGACCATGCGGCTTGCCATTGATATACATTGAACATGTGCCACAAATACCTTCACGGCAATCATGATCAAAAGCTACTGGCTCTTTACCTTCTCTTGTAAGACTTTCATTCAACACATCAAACATTTCAAGAAAAGACATTTCAGACGAAATATTTTCTACCTTATATGTTTCAAAATGTCCACGCTCCTTATTGTTTCGCTGACGCCAAACTTTTAAGGTTAAGTTCATTGTGTAATGTTCCATACGCCTTTATCCCCTAAAGGGAACTTTTATAGTAGTTAAATAATTTACAAGAATGTTTATTCATTGCTCCAACTTTTACTCCCCATTAGGGGAGGGGCTTATTTATAACTCCTCTGGCTCGGCTTCACCACTTCATAATTTAATGCTTCTTTATGTAACTCCCACTGATGCTCTGCTTTGTATTTCCATGCGGCAACAAACATATAATGTGCATCATCACGTAATGCTTCACCTTCTTCTGTTTGATATTCTTCTCTGAAATGTCCGCCACAACTTTCATTACGCATTAATGCATCAATACACATTAGTTCACCTAATTCAATAAAATCTGCAACACGACCTGCTTTATCTAATTCAGGATTCATCTCATTAATACCGCCCGGTATTTTCAGATCGCTCCAGAATTCTTTCTTCAATTCCTGGATTTCTTTAATGGCTGTTTCCAGGCCTTGCTTGTTGCGGGCCATGCCACATTTATCCCACATAATTTTGCCCAGACGCTTGTGTAAACTTTCTACAGTTTGTGCACCTTTTATACTTATCAGTTTATTGATTCTTTCACTTACAGTTTTTTCTGCTGCTTCAAATGCCGGATGTGAAGTTGGAATGGCAGCAGTGCGTATTTCGTTCGCTAAATAATTACCGATGGTATATGGAATTACAAAATAGCCATCAGCTAAACCCTGCATCAATGCCGATGCACCTAAACGGTTTGCACCATGATCACTAAAATTAGCTTCACCCAAACAATACAAACCAGGAATGGTTGTCATCAACTCATAATCAACCCACAAGCCACCCATTGTATAATGCACAGCAGGATAAATGCGCATCGGCACTTCATAGGGATTTTCACCTGTTATCTTTTCATACATGTCAAAGAGGTTACCATATTTTTCTTTCACTGCTTCCATTCCATGCCGGCGAATTTCTTCAGCAGAAGGATTTTCTATACCATGTTTTCCACACTCAATTTTTCCATAGCGATCAATAGCAGCAGCATAATCAAGATACACTGCCTGTTTGGATGAGCCTACTCCATAACCCGCGTCGCATCTTTCTTTTGCAGCACGTGATGCAACATCGCGTGGTACTAAATTTCCAAATGCAGGATACCTTCTCTCCAGATAATAATCTCTTTCTTCTTCAGGAATTTCATTTGGTTTGCGTGAATCACCTTGTCTCTTTGGTACCCAAATCCTTCCGTCGTTACGCAAACTTTCAGACATTAATGTAAGCTTCGATTGATACTCTCCGCTTACAGGAATGCATGTCGGATGAATTTGTGTAAAGCATGGATTACCAAAGAATGCACCTGCCTTATGTGCCTTCCATGCAGCAGTTATATTACAACCCATTGCATTCGTTGATAAATAAAATACATTACCATATCCGCCAGTGCACAACAATACTGCATGACCAAAATGTCTTTCGAGTTCTCCTGTGATTAAATTGCGACAAATAATTCCACGGGCCTTTCCGTCAATGACTACCACTTCAAGCAGTTCATGTCGTGCATACATTTTTACATTGCCCAATGCAACTTGCCTTTCCAATGCCTGATAGGCACCAATTAATAACTGCTGACCTGTTTGACCTGCGGCATAAAAAGTTCTTTGCACTTGTGTTCCTCCAAAAGAACGGTTGCTTAACAATCCTCCATATTCACGTGCAAAAGGAACACCTTGTGCAACGCATTGGTCAATAATATTTACACTGACTTCTGCCAGGCGATGCACACTGCCTTCGCGTGAACGATAGTCGCCGCCTTTGATTGTATCATAAAATAAACGATACACACTGTCGCCATCATTCTGATAATTCTTTGCTGCATTAATTCCGCCCTGCGCTGCAATAGAGTGTGCACGTCGTGGTGAATCCTGGAAACAAAATGCCTTTACTTTATATCCCAATTCACCCAATGATGCGGCAGCAGAAGCTCCTGCCAATCCTGTGCCCACAATAATCACTTCTATCTTGCGTTTGTTGGCAGGATTTACCAGCTTAACTGTGCCTTTATACTTTGTCCATTTTTGTTCTAACGGTCCTGCAGGAATTTTTGCATCAAGCATACACCAATGATTTATCTGATTACAATCCTGCCTATCGGCAGACAGGGATTGTTATGATTTTATTTTATGTAACAATTTTTTGTTCCTGACAAAGTTTGAATGTTTGATTGTTCGAAAGTTTTTATATTCAAGCTTTTCTTGAAAGAATTTTTCGGAATAAACATTGGAACATTCAACTTGCTCAATGTAATTGTTATAGCATAAGAGTGCGACGCAAAGGAAGTTTAATACTTATTCTTTAGTCCGCTCCCATAAAAATTCTTCTTATACTATCATGACATTTCCACATTTTCAAATTTTCAAATTAGCTAATTAGTACATTATTTCACCCATCCCAAATACACACTAAGCGGCATCATTGCAAACAACAAAAAAACAATAATTGAAAATGCATAACCGATGCCAGTGAGCATTGCATTGTATCTTTTATTGTACACACCCAATGTTTTAAAAGAACTTTGAAAACCATGTGCAAGATGATATGCCAATGAAATGCAACCTAAGATGTACAACACAACAATAAATGGATTCTGAAATACTTTTATCATTTCGCCATATAAGTTGTGATATGCATGGTTTGGATCATCAGGATAAGTAATCGCATCTAATTCATGAACGCTTGCCAAACCACCAAAGCGTGAAGGGATCCAGAAATCATAAATGTGTACGATAAGAAATAAAAGGATCAACGTGCCTAACAGGCCCATGCCCCTGCTGTACCATGTGCTTCCCCTGTTCCCATAATTAACTGCATAAGGCGCTCCTCTTTTACTGCGGTTTGATGCTTCGAGCACATAACCCTGTATAATGTGGATAATAATGAAGAGGAATAATCCGATTTCAAGTACACGCGGAACCAATGTTTGACCAAGGAAATGAGCAGCTTTATTGAAAACTTCTCCATTGTCATTTGGAACAAAAATTATTGCCCACATGCAGGCATTTACAGTAACATGAACAATCAAAAAAAGAATGAGGGAAACTCCGGTTATTGCCATTACTAATTTTCTGCCTATAGAAGACATGAACGCTTGTTTCCAGGTCATACTGAAAAATTAGATTTGAGAAAATCGCTGCAAAAATACATCACGAACACGAGTTTATACTTTTAAAAAAAATTTTTTTACATCGCTAAATGATAATTAATAATAGTATTATCATTCAAGATTAAATTGAAATTATATTAAGTGTTTTTATTCCTAAGAAGAGTTGCTTTATGAACAAAGAGTAATAGAAATAAAAATAAAGCTGCCCTGCACACGAAAAAGTGAAGGGCAGTTTATTACTCGGGAAGAAAATTTTTATTATTATTTTTCAAAGTTTGGAATCAGGCTTGGATAAGACTCCGGCTCATCTGTCTCTGTCATTCTTGTAAGGGTGCTGCCCCTACTTTGTATACATAAATATCGCTGTTTGTATTATTATAATTAAATACACACATAAGTGCGGAACTGTCAGTGACAGCGTTACTAACTTTTCTAAGATGTTTTATAAAGAAGGAAGGCGTGGTCCAATTATTTGTGAAGTTAGTAAGCTGTGTTATGGAGGACCCGCTAAAATCGGATGAAAAAATTTCAGAAGAGAGTGTGCTGTCAATTATACGGCTTCTTACAAAATACACCATGAAGTTTGTAATTGTAGGGTATTCATCATATGAATCAGGCACAGCAGGTGTTATTCTTTTAGGAATGCCACCCATAACATCAATCATAAACAGCGAAGATGAATTGGGAGTTGTTTTACGGGCAAATACAACTTTTAAACCATCGGATGTAAATGCAGGGGAACTTAGTTCATCTTTAGTTTCAAAAAGAGGAGTTTTGGTTCCGAGGGTATCATACTTTAACAGTTGATAACTGGTGTCAGAAATTTTGTCAATGAGACAAATTAACCTTGAATCAAGGGATAAACTCGGTGAGCTTGGTTGTGTAAGTGGTATGAGCAATCTTGTCATACCATCTACCCTGGAAAAACCTAATGTGTTTCCAGCCTTTATATAAAAAAGGCGAAGGTTAGTTGCAAAAGGATAGGTTCCGTTGAAGATAATATTTTTTACTTCACCGGTTTTAAAACTCTTGGAATAAATATTGATTTTACCATTTGCTAATTAATGCAATTGTTATACCAAACAATAACCACTAATCTAAAAAAATTAATACAAACACTTTACTTTACTACATTTGAGCATGCTAAAGTCGTTATCAATATTCTGGAATAGTTTCAAAATGTCGCTTCAGGAATTGAACAATAATAAATTAAGAAGCGCTTTGTCACTCATTGGTATTGCCGTTGGCATTTTTTGCATTATTGGTGTATTGACTACAGTAAACAGTTTGGAAAATAAAATACAGACAGATATAAAATCCCTCGGTACTAATACAATCTATATTGACAAATGGCAATGGACTAATGATAACGATTATCCCTGGTGGAAATATGTTAACCGTCCCTCACCAAGATATGAAGAAGTGAAATTCGTAAAAGAAAAAAGTTCTCTTGCCAAACATGTATCTTATTTTAATTCCATTATCTCTAACGTTAGCTATGAAAATGTTCAAATTAATAATGTTGGTATTTATGGTGTAAGCGAAGAATATTCAGCAATACAAACTATTGACATTGCTTATGGCCGTTACCTCAATGAAACGGAGTTTTTACGTGGCAACGCTGTTGGCGTAATTGGTTATGAAATTGCTGAAGAGCTATTCGGCAAGGCAGAAAGAGCATTGAATAAAGCGGTAACATTGGAGGGCAAAAAAGTAAAAATAATCGGTGTGATAAAAAAACAGGGACAAAGTTTTGTGGGTGGTTTTGATTATGACCATTCTCTTATTCTTACATATCGGATGTATGCCTCTATTTATGATGTTAACAGTGATCAAAGCCAGCCATTAATTATGGTAAACGGACATGATAATGTTCCTACCAAAGCACTTATTGATGAACTGGAAGGCATCATGCGACAGGTACGAAGGCTTAGCCCCAAGGAGGAAGATAATTTTGCGCTTAATGATATTAATTTATTCAGCCAGCAGGTGAGTGGATTTTTTGGAACAGTAGATCTTGGAGGTGGAATAATTGCTGTTTTAAGTTTGGTAGTAGGTGCTTTTGGTGTTGCCAATATTATGTTTGTTACCGTTCGTGAACGCACCAGTCAAATCGGTTTAAAAAAAGCAATAGGTGCAAAGCGCAGAACCATACTTTTGGAGTTTTTACTCGAAAGTGCATTTCTGTGTATTATCGGCGGTTTGTTTGGCCTAACGCTGGTTTGGATACTTGCCCTGGTGCTTACCAATATTCTTCCTTTTCCTATCATTATTTCAGTCACTACAATTGTAGTTGCACTTGCCTTATGTATTGTACTTGGAATATTATCAGGAATTATTCCTGCATTTATTGCGGCAAGAATGGATCCTGTTGAAGCGATAAGAAGTAAGTAGTTTGCAGTTTCATTTTTGTTCGGCATTTCACAATTCCAAATTTGCCGGCCGCAAGTTCCCATTCTTTATTTCTTTATTTTTTATTTAGGCTGTTAATTCATTAGTAGCCTTTCGTTGCATCACTCTCGTCCGAACGGTGGTTTAGCGGGCGGCACTTCTACGCGTTGCTCACTACGGGGTCAGAATGAACAACATTCATAAAATGTATAATCTGGCCTCATTCATAAAAACTACGCGACTCAAAGTATATTTTTGCATTTCATAATTAACCATCAATTTGAAACCAGTAACAATTCTTGCTATTGAATCTTCCTGTGATGAAACGGCTGCTGCAGTTTGCAAGGATGGAAAAATTCTTTCAAATTATATCGCCAATCAAAAAGTGCATGAACAATATGGTGGTGTGGTTCCTGAACTTGCGAGCCGTGCTCATTTGCAAAATATTGTTCCCGTTGTTGATGCCGCGCTGCATACTGCCAACTGCCAACTGCAAACTGCAGATGCAATCGCATTCACACAATCACCGGGTTTAATTGGCAGTTTAATAGTAGGCGCACAATTCGCCAAATCATTATCGCTTGCATTGAATAAACCTTTAATTGCAGTGCATCATATGCAGGCACATGTTCTGGCAAATTTGATCGACGATCCAAAATCTGAATTTCCTTTTTTATGTTTAACGGTTAGCGGAGGGCACACACAAATTGTGTTAGCCAAAAGTCCTTACGATTTAGAAGTAATTGGTGAAACCATTGATGATGCAGCAGGAGAAGCATTTGATAAAAGCGCAAAGCTGTTAGGCTTACCTTATCCAGGCGGTCCGTTGATTGATAAATATGCACAACAGGGTAATGTGAAAGCATTCAAATTTGCAGAGCCGCAGATACCCGAACTAAATTTTTCTTTTAGTGGTTTAAAGACTTCAGTGCTTTATTTTTTGCAAGACAAGAAAAAAGAAGATGAAAAATTTGTTGAAAAAAATCTGTATGATCTCTGTGCTTCTGTTCAGCATACCATCATTACTATTTTATTGAAGAAATTAAAAAAAGCAGTTCAACAAACAGGTGTAAAAAATGTTTGCATAGCCGGAGGTGTTAGTGCCAATAGTGGATTACGCAAAGCATTTAAAGAATTGGGAGAAAAACAAGGATGGAAAACTTATATTCCAAAATTTGAATACTGTACTGATAACGCTGCAATGATAGCAATCACCGGTTACTATAAATATTTAGCGGGAGAGTTCGTTGATTTGAATGTTAGCGCGAGTGCAAGAGCTGAATGGTAAACAAGTATCTATTATTTTTTAAAAAAACTTTCAAATTTCGATAATTGTGTTAGCCAAAATAAAATTCCTTTTCTCCATATTTTATGAATTCTGATTAATTCATGAAAAGTACAAGTTCATCGTATGCTGGAATTGTGTCTTTTTAATCTTTTAAGTAGGCGGCATTAATTCCTATTACCTAATAACTTGATGATTCAATGATTTAGTCAAAGAGCGATAAGAACGTACAAGAGTACGACGCAATTTAAGCCTCATGCATATTCTAAAGTCCGGCTCAAAAAAATATTACGTTCACTTTTTAAACGGTATTCATTTAATAAGTAGTTTCAACTCGTACTCAAAATTTCATGAGCCAATCAACTTCACTAAAAAAAGTTTTAAAGCCCGTTCATCTCTGGGCTATCGCAGTAGGTCTTGTTATCTCTGGTGAATATTTTGGGTGGAATTATGGCTGGAGTGCAGGAGGAACTATTGGTTTTTTGATTGCCACTTTGATTGTAACAGTTTTGTACATCACTTTTATTTTCAGTTTTACAGAGCTTACTACTTCTATTCCGCAGGCAGGCGGACCTTTTGCTTATGCATACTATGCATTTGGCGCTACCGGCGGTTTGATTGCAGGTTATGCAACCCTTATTGAGTTTGTGTTTGCACCACCTGCTATAGCATTTGCATTGGGCAGTTATTTTCATTTCTTGTATCCTGCCGTGCCTGTTATGTATACTGCAGTTGGATGCTATTTTATATTTACAATTATTAACCTGTTGGGCATAAAAGAGTCAGCCGTTTTTACTTTGATTGTTACCATACTGGCCGTTATAGAACTGCTGTTATTTATGGGAATTGTTGCACCACATTTTGAAATGAAAAATTTTATGTATGACAATATGCCCTTTGGTATAGCAGGCATATTTGCTGCATTGCCTTTTGCCGTTTGGTTTTATCTTGGCATTGAAGGTGTAGCGATGGTGGCAGAAGAAGTTACAGAACCACAGCGCAATATTCCAAAAGGATATATACCGGGAATAATAACACTTGTGTTGCTTGCACTTGGTGTGATGTTTTTCTCTGGCGGCATTACCGATTGGCATAGGTTAAGCACCATTGATTACCCATTACCAGAATCAATAAGTATTGTGTTGGGTAAAACAAATAGCTGGACAAAAATTTTTGCGGGTATTGGTTTGTTTGGTTTGATAGCATCTTTTCATGGATTGATCATTGGCTGCTCAAGACAAATTTTTGCGCTTGCAAGAAGTGGTTTTCTACCTTCATTTCTATCAAAAGTAAACGGGCGTTTTCGCACACCGCACTGGGCATTAATTGCAGGAGGCTTGGTTGGTTTGCTTTCTCTGTTCACAGGCACAACCGATAAAGTAATAACTATCTCTGCACTGGGTGCTGTTTTTATGTATTGCATCAGCATGCTGAGTTTATTGAAGATGAGAAAATCATCTGAAGGTGCATCAACTTATAAAACGCCTTTCTATCCATATTTTCCCATTATTGCTTTCGTATTATCTCTTATTTGTTTAATTGCAATTGTGTGGTATAATCTGTTGCTAAGTATAATTTTCTTTGCAGGATTGATTGTTGCACTTATAATTTTTATAGCGCTTAAAAAACATAAGCAGGTTATTACAGATGAGATGCTGGCAGATAAGAGTGTGATAGAATTATGAGCCAGACTGCAGCACATCATCTAACTTTCGTTGCGTCGCACTCTTGTACGTCATAATTTTAAGCAGCATCCATGACGCAAACATTATTCATCAATAGTGAAGAGAAAGCTATCTAAAGTAACTCAAGTTACTCCCTGATGACTGAATATGAATCGTTCCCTTTGGCAAATTGTTCTGTTCAAGATATTTGTTTACAATATCACTTAAAGGATGTAAAACCTCATAAGTATTAATTGCCGCAGTAAGTATAAAAACAGTAACAGGATATTTCGCAAAATTTTGTTGATGTTGAATGTTCTGATCAAAGGAGAATAAAACATCAAAATTATTTTCCAGCATTAAATTCAGAAGTGGACCATTTTTTAATTCCCTTCCAACTCATTTCTCTTACAGTAAACACTTCATGTAATGGAAAATCCTGCTTCAATTTTTTAGGAAGATTTTCATCTAACAGCAGTTTCATATAAATTTTTAAAGGCTGGGCTGGTTAATATTTTACCGGATATTTCAAGCAGATCAAGCGCTTGCTGTTTAGTAACTGTAGGGAAATCATCAAGAAACTCATCAAGTGATATACCTTGTTCCAAATGCCAGAACAAAGATTGCACCGGAACTCGTGTACCTTTAAAAACAGGAGTACCATTTAATATTTCAGGATCAATTGTTACTATATCACTATACTTCATTTCAAAAACTTTGTATAAAGTTACCGAATAATTTTGCATAGAGATGTCCACATAATCAATGCTGCTTTTTCTCTTTATTTAAGATTCATTAAACAATCTTTACAATTCAGTAATTTACATCTATGCAACACCGGCATACTATACGTAATCATACTTATTTGTTTGATGATTTAAAAACATTAATGGCTAAGGCAACACCTTTTCGTTCTGGCGATGCATTGGCTGGTGTTGCTGCCGACAGCTATGAAGAACGCGTTGCGGCAGAAATGTGTCTGTCTGATGTTTCTTTGAAAACTTTTTTGAATGAAGCAATTATTCCTTATGAAAAAGATGAAGTAACGAGATTGATTGTTGATACACATGACGCAAATGCATTTATATCCGTTAATCATTTTACTGTTGGTGAGTTACGTGATTGGTTATTGAGTGATGATGCTGATGAATTCACTTTGCAAAAAATAGCAACTGGATTAACACCGGAAATGGTAGCAGCAGTAAGCAAACTCATGCGTAACCAGGATTTAATTGTAGTTGCACAAAAATGTGAAGTAGTAACACGTTTTAGAAATACAATTGGTTTGAAAGGAAGATTTTCAACACGGCTGCAACCAAATCATCCGACTGATGATCTTAAAGGAATTGCAGCAAGTATTGTAGATGGATTATTATGTGGCAGTGGTGATGCAGTGATTGGTATCAACCCCGCAACAGATAGTCCAGCAACAGTATCTGCTTTGCTCAAGATGCTGGATGATCTGCGTGAGAAATTTTCTATCCCAACACAGTCCTGTGTTTTATGTCATATAACAACAACACTTGATTTAATTAAGCGAAATGCACCTGTTGATTTGGTCTTTCAATCTATTGGCGGAACAGAAAAAGCCAACAATAGTTTTGGTATTAATCTTTCTTTGTTGAAAGAAGCTTATGATGCTGCTTTGTCGTTGCGCAGGGGAACAGTGGGCAATAATATAATGTATTTTGAAACAGGCCAGGGCAGTGCTCTTTCTGCCAATGCACATGAAGGCGTTGACCAGCAAACCTGTGAGGCAAGAGCTTACGCAGTGGCAAGACATTTTAAGCCACATCTTATTAACTCAGTTGTTGGTTTTATCGGTCCTGAATATTTATTTGATGGCAAACAAATTATTCGCGCCGCACTCGAAGATCATTTTTGCGGGAAATTGCTTGGCCTTCCAATGGGCATGGATATATGCTATACCAATCATGCGGAAGCTGATCAGGATGATATGGATAACCTGTTGATATTGCTTGGCGTCGCGGGTTGTAACTATATTATGGGTGTGCCCGGTGCAGACGATATTATGCTTAATTATCAGTCTACATCATTTCACGATGCGTTGTTTGTAAGAAAAACATTAGGCCTGCGCCCTGCTCCGGAGTTTGAGGAATGGCAGATAAAACAGGGCATTGCAGATGAGGAAGGAAATTTATTATCAGTAAATAAATCGCACCTTCTGCTGCAACAACAATGGTAACAAATAATTCATCCTCCAATCCAATCTTTGTTTCTCCTTCTGCATTTAACTTGCAACGTTTTTAATTTCAAATATTCATTATGATATTGCTCCGGAAATTCACCACTTCCATCTTTTTCTTTTTATTGGTATTGTCTCTTCATGCGCAGGATACAACACAGCATATTGTCGCCAGCAGATCAAACAGCAAAAAGCAGGAAAAGAAATCATATGTTATTCTTATTTCAGCCGATGGATTTAGATATGATCTTGCAGATAAATATCATGCCGAACATCTTATTGCATTAAGAAATCAAGGCGTGCAGGCTGCATATATGATTCCTTCTTATCCATCTCTTACATTTCCCAATCACTATTCTATTGTTACTGGTTTATACCCGGCACATCATGGCCTGGTAGATAATTCATTCTATGATGAAAATAAAAAAGCATCGTACAGTATAGGTAATCAAAATGCGGTGAAAGACAGTTCATGGTATGGCGGCGTTCCGTTATGGGTACTGGCTGAGCAACGCCACATGCTTAGTGCAAGCTTTTATTGGGTAGCTTCAGAAGCAGCAATTGATGGTGTGCGGCCAACCTATTATTACACTTACAATGAAAAAATAAATATTGATGAACGCATTCTCGCAGTAAAGAACTGGCTGCAATTGCCAGAAGATAAAAGGCCGCATTTTATTACATTTTATTTCCCCGAAGTAGATCATGTGGAACACATGTTTGGAGTTGATTCAAAAGAAACAGAAGATGCAGTTCATTTTATTGATGAAAGCATAGAAAAAATGAATGCTATGGTAGATTCATTGCATCTTTCTGTGAACTTTATTTTTGTTTCTGATCACGGTATGGCAAACGTTGATACGCTGCATACATTACAACTGCCCGCAGATATTGACACCTCAAAATTTATTATTCCACCAGGATCGACATTGCTTCATTTATATGCAAAAGATAAAAACGATATTCTTTCGACGTACAATAAATTAAAAGCCGAAGCTGAAGATTTTGAGGCTTTTGAAAATGTGAACATCTATCCGTTAGTTACAAAAATTTTGAAATTGAATTACACAAATGAGATTGATGGTAAATTAAAAGTGTTGAAACCAATTCTTAAATAAGATGAATAAATTGATTTTAAATATTGATAGATCCCTCCTAACGTGGGATGACAAACAATACAGTGATATTCAACGATATTAGTATTTGAACCGTTGTGGATATTTCCAGAAAGCCTTGTCATGCTGATTTCTACAAAGTTTGTCATGCTGACGCAGGAAGCATCTACATTTAGAATCATAATTAATACAGCTATGTCATTAGAAATTGATAAAAGAAAAATTATTCATTATGACGCATGGTCTTCACTGCGTTCATTTACTGCTGCAAGAATTGCATTGGGCAGAACAGGCATATCCGTTCCATTAAGTGAATCGCTGCAATTTAAAATGGCTCATGCACATGCAAGAGATGCGGTGTACTCAGTTCTTGATGAAGAATCATTGATTAATGCACTTGAAGAAACAAAACAATCATATTTTGTTTTACACAGTACAGCAACCAATCGCAATGAATATTTGCAAAGGCCGGATCTCGGAAGAAGATTAGATGATGAATCTGTACAGCTATTACAAAACTTCAACAGTAAGGGTTTTGATGCAGTAATCATCATTGCTGATGGTCTTTCTGCTACAGGCATTAACACACATGCAATTCCTGTTTTTAAATTACTTACAGAAAAACTTGCTGCAGCAAATATTTCTGTTTCACCTGTTTGCATTGTTCAGCAAGGCAGAGTAGCAATAGCAGATGAGACTGGTGAATTATTAAAAGCAAAACTGAGTTTAATCCTGATTGGTGAAAGACCGGGACTATCTTCACCGGATAGCATGGGCGCATATCTGACTTATGATCCAAAAGTTGGATTAACAGATGAATCAAGAAATTGTATTTCCAATATTCGTCCCGAAGGTTTGAATTATACACTTGCTGCGGAGACAATATTTTATCTCATCAATGAATCACGGCGTTTAAAAATAAGCGGTATTAAGTTAAAGGACAATGCCAGATTACTATATTGAACCATAACAGGTGCAAAGACGCAGAGATACATAAAGTTTTTTGTACAACATGCGATTTATAGATTTCAGTTTTGAAAGACGCTTTAAATTATAGTCCGACCGTCCCGGTCTGACTGTATTGCAAAACCTTATTCTTTAGTTTATCTGTTATCCGGGATTTAGCTCCGGAGTTCAATTGCTGAATAAAGAATGGGAATGTACAAGGGAGCAATTTGCGTGACAAAGCAGCAAATTGGAAACAACAAAGCTCAATACTCCATGTACACAACTGACAACATTGAGTTTTTTAGGCAAATTTCCATCAAAAGAGGAAGAATTTAAAATTTGAGTTGTTTCATAAAAAGTATTACTTTTATGATAAATGAAAAGATCACAAAACTC
>WNFY01002524.1_pt1 | contig 19158 bp, 14 predicted proteins | sample 5400091 | NCBI WGS metagenome assembly WNFY01 (sample SAMN13153364, study PRJNA577476) | soil metagenome | isolation source: 60 cm soil or saprolite under grassland replicate 1 | place: USA:California | collected 2016-06-15
AGCACCTCGCCGCCCCGACCAGCTATAGCAAAAGTTCCGCCTCGCACGGATTAGACAATTATTTCGTGGACCATGCGAGAATAGCGGGAAAAGAGATAACAGGACTCGAATCGGTTGATGAACATGTGGCGGTCATGGGTGGACTGTCGGACCGCGAAGGCGAATTCATGCTGCGGGACGCCCTCACTCAGCCAGAAGATGGCGCAAAAGAATTGAGCAGGATGTACAAGGCATGGCGCAAAGGCGATACTAATGCGCTCTGGGCAGGTGACACGCGACTGCGCACCCAGGCACCGGGGATTGCGGCTCGATTGGTCGATGATCGCAATGTGACATGGGTTCCCCGGATCGAGGCAGAGCTGAAAACCGGCAAGCCGACAGCGATTGTCGCAGGCGCGCTTCATTTCTCTGGGCCGCGCAGTGTCATTGCGTTATTACAAAAACGCGGCTACCAAATCGAGCAGCTGTAGCAGAACAACCCGGAAAACAGTTTGCCGCTCTCCAGATCGAAAATCGTTGGTTGTATTGCTGCGGCCGGAATAATTCTAATTGCGATTGCGCGCCTGACGGCTGCGGAGGTCGCTTCGAATGGCAAACATTGTCTCTGGCGGGTCACCAACGCCAAGGCGCCTTTTTATTTGCTCGGCTCGGTCCATGCATTGCAGCGGTCCGATTATGAGAGAACTCCTGTAGTTGAGGAAGCGCTCAAGCAATCGCAGTTGATCCTATTCGAGGTCGATCCGAAGCAGGACCAGACCTTCGCGCAAAAGTTAAGAGAAGCTGCGAGGCTTCCCAGGGGCCAGCAGATTTTGGGGAAAATAAGCCCCAAGACTTACAATTATTTAAGGAAAATAACCACCAATGGGATGGCCGAATGGCAGCATCTCTATCCCTGGGCCATCGCCCTGCTTTTGAGTTACCCCAAACTGCAAGGCGTCAGTTCCATATACGGCGTCGATAATCATGTCGCGGAGATGGCCCGCCGCTATTCGAAGACAACTGGCGGCCTGGAAACGGTGGACGAGCATATCCGCGTCTTTTCCGATATGCACATGATCGAGGAAGAAGTGGTTTTACTGCAAGCGCTGGTCCATGCCGGGAAAGCTCCACAGCGGTACCAAGAAGAGGTCTCAGCATGGAGATCGGGCGACACGAAGCGGCTCTACGCGATGCACGTTGGGAGAATTAAAGAAGCGCCAACGGTTTGGTGGCGCCTGCTCGATCGGCGCAACGTTAGGTGGGTCCCGAGGATCGAAGCCGCCATTAAATCGGGAAAACCAACGATGGTGGTCGCCGGCGCAATGCATTTCTCGGGTCCGCGCAGTGTGATCGCGCTATTGCAAAAGCGCGGTTACAAAATCGAGCAGCTGTAGTAGCGGTCTTGCAAATCCCGCTGTAAGGAAAGCGCCTTTGCTGCGGGTGCCGGTTCAACGGAACTGCAGTCAAAAGGTCTAATTCGCTTAAAAGGACCCGGAACCACTCACTTGTTTTCAAAAGTATGAAATCAGTCATTGCCATCACCATCTCGCTAATCGCCTCCCTTGCTTCGCTTGCCGAGCCGCAGCCGCTGAACGGGCAAAATTCGCCGCCGATCGATCCGAAGAACATGGATACATCGGTAAAACCGCAGGACGATTTTTTTCAGTACGCCAACGGCGCCTGGATCAAACGCACCGAGATCCCGCCGGAGTACACGCGCTGGGGCAGCTTTAACGAGTTGATCGAACACAACAACGACGCGCTTCACGACATCGCCGAAAAGGCACAGAACACAAAAGTCGATCCGCGCATGGCGCCGGAGACAGAGAAAGTCGGCGATTTTTACGCGAGCGGGATGGATGAGAACACGATCGAATCGTTACGGACAAAGCCGCTCGACGCGGAGTTCAAAGCGATCGAAGCGATCAACGATCGGGCCAGTCTGCTCCAACAAATCGCGCATCTGCATTCAATGGGAATCGATGTGTTGTTCGATTTCGGCGCGCAGCCGGACGCCAAAGACAGCACGCATGAGCTGGCGCAGGCCGCCCAGGGTGGTCTCGGCCTGCCGGACCGCGATTATTACACGAAGACTGATACAGCCTCCAAAAAACTGCGCGACCAATATGTCGAGCATGTGGCGAAAATGTTGACGCTTTTGGGCGATCCGCCAGCGAAAGCGTCAGACGAAGCCAGGAAAATCCTCGCGCTGGAGACCAAACTGGCCGAAGCATCGCGCACGCGCGTGCAACTGCGCGATCCGATCAAGAACTACAACAAAATGCCGGTGAAACAGTTGCAGGGTCTGACGCCGGATTGGAATTGGAACGATTATTTCAGAGCTCTCGATCTGCTGGCACCTCAGAATGTAAACGTTCACCAGCCGGAATTCTTCAAGACCGCTGACCAGGTATTCAAGGATACGCCCATGGATGATTGGAAAGCGTATTTGCGCTGGCACCTGATCGACGCGACCGCGCCGGATCTGTCGAACGATTTCGTGGATGAAAATTTTAACTTTCACGATCGCACTCTGCGCGGCGCGCAACAGATCAAGCCACGTTGGAAGCGCGTAATCACGTCGGAAGATGAGGCCGTCGGGGAGGCGCTCGGAAAGCTTTATGTAGCGTTTAATTTTCCGCCGGAAGCAAAGGCACGCGCTCTCGAACTGGTTAACAATTTGAAAGAGGCGCTGGCCGATCGGATCAAGACGCTCGAGTGGATGGATCAGCCGACGAAAGAGCAAGCATTGAAGAAGCTCGCGGCGATGCAGGTGAAGATCGGCTATCCAAACAAATGGCTCGATTATTCGCTGCTGAAGATCGATCGCGGACCGTACGTGTTGAATGAAATGCGTGCGTCGCAGTTTGAAACCAACCGCGAGTTGAGCAAGATCGGCAAACCAGTCGATCGCACAGAATGGGGCATGACGCCGCCGACGGTGAACGCGTATTATCAGCCAAACCGAAACGAGATCGTCTTCCCAGCAGGTATTCTGCAGCCGCCCTTCTTTTATGCGAACGCGGATGATGCGGTGAACTATGGCGGTATCGGCGCGGTGATTGGTCACGAGATGACGCACGGCTTCGACGATCAAGGTCGCCAGTTCGATGCCGATGGAAATTTGCGTGACTGGTGGTCGCCCAAGTCGGCGGCGGAATTCAAGAAACGCTCGCAAGCGGTCGTCAATCAATACAACGAGTACGAACCATTGCCTGGTATGCACGTGAACGGAGAGCTGACCCAGGGTGAAAACATTGCCGACATCGGCGGTGTGAAGCTCGCTTACGCTGCATTGCAAAAGGCGCTCGACAAAAACCCGCAGGCACGGGAGCAAAAGATCGACGGACTTACACCGGAGCAGCGATTCTTTTTATCATTCGCGGCGATCTGGCGGTCGAAAATCCGCGAAGAAGATCAAAAACTGCGTTTGAATACCGACCCGCATTCGCCGGCCCAATATCGAGTGAACGGGCCCCTCTCCGATCTGCCGGAGTTCGCGAAAGCATTCAATGCTCCGGACGGCTCGCCGATGGTCCGGCCGGCGGATAAACGTGTGAATATTTGGTGAGTTCCCATTGACACCACGCTTCAGCGCGGTGGTATGGCGATACTCGTCCCAGAAACCGTTTAAACGGTTTTCCTCCGCGGAGCGCAATAACACCGGGCTGAAGCCGCGGTGTTAATGAGACTCAGGCGCGTGACCGCAAGGTCACTACGCGATTTTGCGATAGCTTGAGCAAAGATCTGCGGCCGCATCTCGCCAGTTCGGAAATCGGAACGCGAAACCGTTTTGAAGTAATCGACTCGGGATGACCCGTCGGCTTTTCAAAATCAATTCACTCTCGGTTCGCATAAAGAACGCGCCGATCTCTAGCATCCATTTCGATGCTGGCATGCCAATTTTTGTTCCCCACGCCCGTCGCAAGTCGCGCATGAACTCGGAATTCGGCAATGGGTTCGGCGAGCAAACGTTCATGATTCCGGAGATTTCGTTCTCGATCAAAAACCTGATGGCTTGGACAAAGTCATACTCGTGAATCCAGGAAACAAATTGCCGTCCATTCCCGGCGCGACCGCCGAGACCAAGTCGAACTAAAGCAAGTAGTGTTGCGAAAATTCCTTCGCGATCCGGACTCATGATCATCGCCGATCGCATGATTACGGTCCGTGTTTGTGGCAATAAAGCAGCTTCGTTGACTGCCGATTCCCAGGCTTTGGCGACATCGATACTGAAACTCCACGTGTCAGGAGCGTCGGGCTCATTTCCGCCGATCAAGCTGGTAAATTCGTCGTTCGGTGCGTCAAATCGGTGTGCGTAAATCGTTGCCGTCGCCGCTTGCAACCAGATGCGCGGCGGTCGCTTTGCTTTCTCAAGCGCGCGACCGATTACGCGAACCGAATCGACTCTCGAATCCAAAATCTCGCGTCGATTTCGTTTTCCGTAGCGGCAATTCACGCTTTTACCGGCGAGATTGATAACGACGTCGGCGTCTTCGAGTTCATCTGTCCAGGCGCAAAGAGTTTCGGCATTCCACTGTACGGATCGGCATAATGAAGACGGCGTCGATCTTCGAGTAAGGACTACAACATCATCCCCGGCGGTCGAAAAAGCGCGACAAAGAATCGTGCCTACCTGGCCGGTTCCGCCGGCGATGATTATTTTCATCGCGTGCAACCTGCATTCGACCCGGTCGCTTTGTGCAGATGATAATGAGCGGTCAACTTTTTTGCCGCGCTTTGCGCATCCTGTCGAAAGAGTGCGCCCGACAGAAAGAACCGATTCCGTGACAACAACTCACAAACAATCCGCGCAAATGGTACCAAGATGGGATGGGCCAAGCGCTGCGCATGTTCTCGGTACTTCCGCAACGCCCACAAGCACATGATCCAGGCATAGGCGCCACGATAAACCGAGCCGTCATCTGAAATCACGAGCAACTGGTCGTTCGGTCTAAGCGTTTCGATTCCTGGAAATCGCAGCTTTGCTTCATCCGATTGCAGTGCGACGAACACAAGTGGCACAAAGGCCGCTTGTTTCATCAACCAGTCGCGACAACGAACACAGAGTTCGCATTGCGCATCGAACAAAACGTAGAGCCGCTTCATCGCGCGGGGATCGGAATATGAGCCTGCGGAGGCACCGGCGGCGGCGCGGATTGCAAAAGAGCGCGGCGACGCATTTTCGAGAACAGAAAGATGTTAAAGAAATGCATGCAGCCGAGCACCAGCATGACGACGCCGATTTTGCGACTGATCGTTTCAAATACGCCACGAAGATCTGCCGGCGCAATTCCCTCTTTCAGAGCGAGCGCAACGTAGCCGATGTTGATAAGATAGAAGCCAACCACCAGGAGATGGTTGACGGACAGGGCCAACTGTTCGTTCCGGCGAAACGAATCCATCAAAAAGACGCGGCCATTCTTGTGGAGCGTTTGCGCGACCCAGACGGTGAGCGGAATGCTCAGCGCGATGTAGATGATATAAGTCCAAATGATTGGAGTCATGACGGTTTCCTTTCTTGTTTTGCTGTTTCGGTGAAAGCGGTCTCTTTCATTTCAAAAATTTGAGCGCCCAGGGAACCATCTTGCTTTGCTCCGACTGTAAGAGCTTCGTGATCACGCCGTCCGCCAGTTCTAGGAAGTCACTGAGAGCTTTGAGTTGTTTGTTAAAGGCTTTTGCTTCAGTGCCTCTCAAATTGTTGGTTCGCGAGAGGCACTCTTTTAAAACAGCCTGCGCTGGCCGCAGTTCCCGCCGTCGCCGTTCGCGAATGATGATGCAAAACATCATCCAGACATTTTTTTCCGCTTCAAAAAATTCCTTCCGTTCGCCTTTCCGAACGACACTGCGCACCAGGCCCCAACTCGCCAGGTCGCGCAGATTACTGTGAGCATTCCCGCGGCTGACCTTTAGCTCTGCCATGACCTCATCCGTGCTGAGCGCAGAGGGAGCGGTAATGAGCAGGGCATGAATCTGCGCCATGGTACGGTTAACTCCCCAGGCGCTCCCGATGACGCCCCATTGGCTTACAAATTCGTCCCGCGCTTCGCGCAGGACAGTAGCCGATTTCTTTTGGTCCTTCATGTAGTTTCAGTAAATCCTGAAACTATAGACTGTCAAATAAATTCCTGAACTGACTCGTTTGGCGAGCTACGGAGCGCCCTACTCCGGCGCGATTTTGCCGCCCCAGGAAAGGATCTTCGCCTTGGCGCCGGCTGCTTCGGCTTCCTTGATGTTGCCGGCGCGGTTATAAAACAGCGACAGGCTTGTCCAGCCAATCTGATCATTTGGCCGGAGCTCGACGGCTTTTTTGCCTGCGTCGATCGCTTCGCCAAAACGCCCGAGTTTCATGAGGGCCATGCCGAGCGCGTGCCAGCCATCGAAGAAATCGGGCGCCATATCAACACAGCGCCGGTACTTTCCGACCGCGTTTTCCAGGTCGCCGACAGCGAGGTCGCCGTTCGCGTCGTCAAAGATTTGATCAGGCGATTGTTCCATCGGCGCAAAGCATCTGCGGCTGAAACAGCGCCTCTATAGTTTAGCCCTTTTCAAATTTAAGGCCGGCCGCTTGCTGCCGATCCTGCAGCCACTCGAAAAGGACGATGCGCTGTTTGTTGTCCATTATCCTTTTCTCAAATGCGGCCTTCTTTTCGCCGGCATTTGCATCTGTGAATGCCTCTCGCTTTTCCAAAATCGCGATAAATCCGTTCTCACCAGAGGGAGAAAAATCGCTGATCTCGCCGGGATTCAGGTATGCCACGGCCCCTTTAATGGTAGCAAGATCGGCCGGCTGGTTCTTCGGTTCCTTGTCTTCGGATTGTGCTTTTTCCTCTTCCATCAACGAAAACGCTGGGAGCTTCTCAGGTTTTACGCCCGCCTTTTGAATAGTCGCCTCGAGTGACTGTCCGGACTTCGTTGCCTCGCGAAGCTGATTCACAACCTCCGCGCCTTTCGTTGACATTACTTCACGAGATCGCGACTTCTTCATCGATTCCACGATTTTTGGTTTCGCCTCTTCGAGTGTGAGAGGATGCGCCTCGGTAATTCCTGCGAGATGCAAAATGTAAAAGCCATCCGCCACCTGAATCGGATCGCTGTTCGGCTCCTGCGCCGACAACTTAAAAGCTGCTGCACCAAGCTGTGGATCGACTTTCAACTGCGGATCGGGCGCAGCGTTCGTAAATTCGCCGGTTTCCCGCACCGGCAACTGGAATTTTCCAGCGGCCTGCTTGAAATCCGCGCCTTTCTCCAGTAGCGCTTGCGTGAAATCGGTGGCGCGATCCGCCAGCTTTTGTAACGCGTCAATCCGGTCTTTGCCAGTCAACTTCTTTTGCTCCTCAGTCAGGCCCAGTTGAACAAACTGCACCTTGCGTTTTTCGTCGCTTTTGAGCTCGGCCTTGTGAGCATCGTAAAACTTCTGCACATCTTCGTCAGTGACTGCGATGCCGTTAGCGAAATCAGGGGACCGAAATCGAATGACGGTCACGTTGAACTTGTCGTAGCCGCGCTGAAAAGTTTCATCCAGCTCGCCTTTGGACACTGGAATGCCTGCCGCCAGGAGTCTCTCAATTTCGTTGAGCGACAGCTCATCGCGGACCAACTGCTCGATATGCTCTTCGCCGAGCCCCATTGGCCCCAGGCCATTCCGCACGAATTCGCTGAACTTGTTCATATCGAATCCCGAGTCACCTTGAAACGCCGGCAACTTGCGCACGACATCGGCGATCTCACGAGCGCTCGGGCGAAGACCAAGCCGCTCGGCCTCATGCCGTAAAACCAGCAAGTTTATGATGAATTGGACGGTAGCCTGATTCTGATTCGATCCTGCTCCTCCGGTGAGAGTTTGCACAAACTTGGACATACCGAGGGCCTGCGCCAGACCGAGGAGCCGCACCATTTGCTGCGCTTCGAGCATCGAGACATTTCGGTCGTAGATGCGAGCAAATCGATCGGAACGCATCGCGCCGTAATCAGGACGCTGCACGAAATAAAAAACGAAGGGAATCGCCAGAATAGCGATGACGATCATCAGCCAGTGTTTGTGCCTGCGCAGTAACTTCATCATAAGCGACCAAAATTGTAGCGGCAGCGAACCTCAGCCGCAAATCTTGCGAAACATCCCAAATCCCAAGCTTCAACATCCAAAGAAATCTCAAACTCCAATTCTCAAATCAATCGCTGATCCCCTTGGAATTTGGCTGATTGGAATTTGTTCGGAAGCTTGGATGTTGGGGTTTGGGACTTCGCTCAAAGAGCATTTGCGGTTTCGCGGACCAATTCCCATGCCTTGTGAAGATGCGCTTCCGTCGTGAGCACGTTACCCAAGCCAATTCGGATTACCGTTCGGCTGCGCAATTTCGTCTGCGTGAGATAAGCGCGCCCGCTTGCGTTGATTCGCTCGACGATGTCGCTGTTTAATGCGTCGAGGTTGTCGGCCGTAGCCGCGGTCGCCGACGCCGGCCCGGCATCACCCCGACGTGTGGGGGCTACAGGCCCAATAAAACGAAAACAAACCACACCCATACTGACCGGGGCCACGAGCTCGAATCGATCGTCGTTCCTTATCCAATCGGCAAACAAGTTCGCCAGGCGAATTTGTTCGCGCAGACGCGCCGCCATTCCGTTGCGGCCGAAGCTGCGGAAAATAACCCACGCTTTGAGCGCGCGAAATCGGCGGCCGAGCTGGATGCCGTAGTCCATGTAATTCTTCTGTGCCTCGACGGTGTCGCCGCGCAAATATTCCGGTACGAGCGTAAAGACACGGCGCAATCTCTCGAGATCACGCACATACAGCACACTGAAATCGAGTGGCACAAAGAGACTTTTGTGCGGGTTAACGACGATAGAATCAGCGTCACTCCAACCCGGCGTCAGTGATTGGCACTCCGGCAAGATGGCAAATCCCGCGCCGTATGCCCCATCAATGTGGAGCCACAGTTTGAATTCGCGGCAGATTCTTGCGATCTCACGAACAGGGTCAACACTCGCGGTCGATGTTGTGCCAACAGTGGCAATAGCGGCCAGCGGTTTAAAACCATCGCGCAGATCCCGTGTAATGATCTCACGCAACGCACTCGATTCCATGCAAAACGCCGCATCTGTCGGAACACGTTGCACGTTTTCTTCACCCAAGCCGAGCGCGATTGCCGCCTTTTCCGCCGAACTATGCGCCTGCTCGGAAGCGTAAATACGAAACACCGGCGCGCCAGCGCCTATGAGTCCCCGCTTGCGCACCGACGGCGCAGCCTCTTCGCGCGCCACAGCCAGCGCATGCATCACGCCCACCGATGCGGTGTCGTACACCACGCCTCCAAATTCCTGTGGCAAATGCATCCATTGGCGAATCCAATCGATCACCAGCGTTTCCAGTTCAGTCGCCGCCGGTGACGTGCGCCATGTCATTGCATTGACGTTAAGGGGCGCAGTGATGATCTCGCCGACAATTCCAGGCGCAGTGGTCGTCCAGCCGAAATAACCAAGGAACATCGGATGACTCCAGTGCACCATGCCCGGAACGATCAGCCGATCGACGTCGCTGAGAATTTTGTCGAACGGGTCGCCTTGCTCGGGCGGCTGCGCCGGAATATTGGCGAGAATCCCGCCCGGTTCGTCGTCAGGCGCGACGCGCAAAGAATCGATGTTCTGTCGAAAATCCGCAATCCAATCCGCCAATTCGTGCAGTTGCCTGCGAAATTCTTCCGGCGGCGTGTCGCCGAGCGATTCTCGATCTTGCATTGCCCCAATTTTCGTTAACACCGTGCTTTAGCGCCCTGACTATCGCCAGCAAAAAGTCCGCAACCGCTAAAGCGGTTCGAACGTTCTCTGTCCAAATGCACCCAGCTGAAGCCGGGTCCGGGCGTTGATGAGAACACTGACACAGGCAGGATTGCGCGTGTCACGTCACATCAAAACGCAAAGCCAAAACTGAAATGGAACGCGCCGAAGTCCTCGAATTCGTGCGGATCGGGATTGACGCCGTAATCAAGGCGAATGGGACCGACCGGCAGCTTGTAGCGCAAGCCAGCGCCTATGGCGTAGCGCATATCGTTGAGGCCAACATCCTCTGAGCTTGGCAAAAGGTTGCCGGCATCAGTGAATACTGCGCCCTGCAGTTCACCCAAAATCGGGAAGGTATATTCGACATTAAATATGGCATAAAATTCTCCACCGACAGGATGACCGTGATTGTCGTGTGGGCCAAGATCGCGTTCGCCGAAACTGCGCACTGTTGTAGAGCCGCCATTGAAAAAACGTTCGTCGATAGGGATCTCAGTCGCTTCGTCGGAACCGCTGTTTGTGAGCGAATGAATGATGCCGACACGCCCGCCGAACGCGATTGAGGACTGGCGCAACCACCGCTGAAACGGCGTGCCGGTCGGTTCATCTACTACTACCCCGGGGGTGAGCGGCTTGGGCCCAAATGGGAGATAGTAACCAACACGCATTGTGCCACGGATAAATTCGATGTCGCTGCCGAGTGCGCTCGCTGCCACATCCAAGGTATTACCAATGAGGAACCCACGCGGATTCACGTACGGACTCTCACGCAAATCAAGCGTGTTGGTGAGTCCAATCGTGTCGACTTGATAGTCTTTTGGGCCAAGCAGAAAACTCGGCCTGATCTCTGAGTCGGTTATCTTAACATGCCGTATCGAGAGATTCAGCGCCGCCTCGTCATACTTAGTAATTTTGCGACTCAGCTCGAACCTTCCGCCCAGTTCAAACTTTGTGTATCCGTCGTAATCAAAAGTGAGGGCGAAGGCTCGCGCGGTGAAAACAAAATCTGTGTCGAGAAAGAACGGGTCCTGGTAAAGAAGTTCGCCCCTGTAGCTGCGCTGCGAGATCTCGATCGTTGCGGAACCCGCACGGCCGGTGCCAAACAGATCCCGATCGCCAGCCTGAACACCGGCAAGTGCGCCCTCGTAAGTGTCGAATCCAACCCAAAAACCAAGTTCCTTGCTCTTGGCTTCCTCGGCTGAAATGTCGAGTCGCAAAAGATTCCCATCGACCGGCACCGGCTTGATTTGCAGCAAATTGAAGAGACCGGTCTTCATAAGAGTGCGAAATCGCTCATCGAGAACATCGGGGCTGTACGTCTTTCCGCTTAACCTGGTAAAGCGTTTCGTCACAAAACTCGGATGCAACCGCTGCAGTCCATTCACGGTCACGCCGTCAAAGTGATAAACCGGTCCCGGAGAAACCACGACTTGAACTGGCACGCGACCATTCACCGCCTCTTCAGGCGCGCCAGTGGCTTCTACTTTCACGTCGTAATACCCGCGCGCCTTGTAATATGCCTGGAGGCGCCGCGGAATATCCTCTACGCGCACGTCAGTGTAAGGCCGCTGCAGCAGATCAACGACCTGTCCCCGGAGCGCCTCCGCACCATAAACAGTTTGTCCGGTGAATGTGACGTAACCGAAAGAATATTGGCGCCCTTCGTGAATCGGAACGACAACGTCGACCTCCGGGCTTTGTCCCTCGAATTTGTAACGCGGCGGATCGACTACCACATCCATAAATCCTTCGGCGACATAAAAGCGCTGTACCAGCTTCGCTCCTTCGTCCATATCAGCCGCCACGAAGGGCAATGTTTTCTCTAGCCGCGAATAACGCTCACGCGTCGGCCCGACCAGGTATTCGAAAAGTTTGTCCGCCGGCTCTCGCGTATTTCCGTCAAACACGACCTTACCCAGCATGAATCGTGGACCTTCGGTTATGTCCAAACGCAGCCGGCTCCCTGATTCGATCCCGTAACGCACGTTCACCTTCGCGTAGCCGTGTTTTCGGTAAAAGACTTCCAGGAAAAACGCGAGATCGTCCGCTCGAGCTGGGGTTAATCCAAAATCTTCGACGGTGTTGATCTCTTCTTTCAGCACCGACCGCAACTGTTTCTCGTCGAAAGCCTGTTGGCCGCGAAATTCGATAATGCTGGCCTGCTTCGCGCGTTTCTCCTGCTCTTTTACGACCGCGCGTTTCTCTCTCTGTTGCTCCTCCGGTCGAACCACATCAACCGCGGTCTGCGCTGTGACTTCAAATGCCAGGGCCACGGTTCCAACAGAGAAAAGGAGCCCGTATCGCATCTTAGGACCTATCGAAAACGAATCAGATATTTTACCTTCCCTCGAAAATCGCCATGAACACCAACATCACCAGTAAGTACAATATTGTCATTCACCTTGAATCGCACGGTTGCTTGCTGTTGACCGGTGCGCGGATCAACCGTTCCCAACACCAGATCCAACTTGTTAAACACCGTGTTGCTCTCGGTTGGCTCGCCTTTTTTGACGATTTTGCGGTAAAGCTGTTGCATCAGTAACATTGCCGCCCGGCCAGCCAGAACGTTGCCAGTCGAAAGTTCCTGTCTGGTCGCGCCAGTGGCGATCAACGAAATGATTTCTTCCTGTGCCAAAGGCGGTTCACTCGTGAAAATCGCTTCTGGCGAAAGCAAAGTTCCGTAGACGTAAACGCGCACGGTATAATCGCGGATTACAGACGTGCCGTGCAGATCGATCGTCGGATTCATCGGATCCTGAGGCGAAAAAGTAAGCGAGCCGCGACTGACGTCGAGCCTGCTAAAAGGCAACGTAGCTTCGACATCTTCCATCTGCACCACCCCTTGCAAGCCCGGACGAACGCCGGTGCCTGTCAGTTTCAAATCGGTTGTCGCGTCACCGGTGGCCAGATTACCGCGAATGAGCACCGGATCCTTGGTTTTGATGGCCACGTCAAATTTCCAGTCTCGCAACGGCGGGGCAGGCAGCGAAAAAAACTCAGCACGTTCTGACGGCGGTTGAGGGGCGGGCCTGCCGGGCAGCCCGATAGGAATCAGATCGATGTTTTTGAGAAAGCGGCTGTCCGTCAGCGCAACGTTGCCGCTGACCGTCGCGGCAGCGAACGGGCCTGTTATTCTTATGTCTGCGTCCGCGCGCACAGTGAGCGTGTCATTTCGTGCAATCAACATGCTCTGGGCCTTAAATTGCAAATCGACAGTGGGCTCCGTGAGCTTGGTAAACGTGACGCGACCACCCATTGTGAATGGCCCGCCGGCGATATCGCCTCCGAAGCGTTCGAGCGTGAGCGCATTGTCTCTGAAACCTACGCGTGCAGTAAAACCTCTGACCGCAGGAATAGTAGCATTTGTGAAACGGGCGACATTCACGGTCATATCCCCTGCTCCGCTGAACACCGGATGACCAAGTGTTCCGCTCACATCAACGTCCAGCCCGAGATCGCCATCAAGTTGCTCAAGTTCCGGAACAAATTGCCGAACGAAATTCAACGACGTGCGCGGCACGTGAGCCCTGGCGGTGATCGACGTCTCATCCGGCAACTTTCGTGCACGCGCAATTTTCGGGATATCGAACGGCATACTCGCGTTTATGTCCACCGGCTGAAGTCGCGCCTGTTGTAGCTTACCGATGAGTGTCAGCCGATCGTGAACGGCCTGTGCATTCAACTCAAAGGTCGCCGGCTCCATTTTGGGCCAATATTCATTTCGCAAATCGCGAACGTGCAGATCCAATCGTGCGTTTAAGTCGCCGATCGTTCCGTCGGCATCGAGCTTCGCGTTCACAGTGCCGGACGTCATCGCTTTCACTCCGAGGTCGTCGAAAAGTCTTTTGAGGTCGAGGTTTTCAGATTGAATCGCCGCCGACACTTTGCCCGATGACGGAACGACGGGAGCGCTGGTGCCGAGATTTCTCCAGACAAACGGAATGGAGACGTAACCGTTCGCGTAATTTGTAGAGGCCTGCCGCGGGGTTGTCGTGCCTTGCGCACCGCTGCGTCGTGTCTCGCGAGGTTGCGCGACGGCTCTTTGATTAAGTTGGATCTTGTCTATTTCAAGCATGTTACCTTTCGTCCGAACAATGGCTTGAAAATCCATGTTGCTGGTGGCGAAAAAGATGATCGGCACGTTCAGGCCCTCCGGCGAATACGAGGCATCGACGTTCGCCTGTAACGATTGCAAATTTCCATAGCGCCCCTTCTGCAATGCAAGATTCAGTTTGCCTGAGTTCTTCCAGGGAGAGACGGCTTGGGCAGTCGTCGATTTCGAATTTGCCGGTTGGGAAGCCGTTACTCCTTGCCCCTCACCTTCCCACTCGAGTTTGACTGCCCCCGCCAGTTCATTCTGATTGCCAGAAGCGCGAAGCAGCGGCTGAAGGGTTGATAGGTTCGCCACGTTTGCCGAAACCCTGCCACTGTACTGGTGAGGCCGATGCAGGTTCAGTCTCCCGGTCGCATTAACGTAATCGGTGTCGTTCAAAGCCGCGCTAAGGTCATTGAGATAAATCACGTTATTCGAGATCGAACATTGAGTACTTAGTTGGTGAAAGACCAAATCTCGCATCCTGAGATTTGATCCGAAGACCCACATTTGTCCGTTTGCGGTTTTTTGTTTCCATTGAATCTGCGCCGCCAGTTGCAATGGTCCGCTCACCCTGTTCGGGGAATCAATAATCCAGAAGTCACCGGCATCGGGCGCGTTCAAAGCGACATCGACTTGTGCAGGCTGGTAGGCAAACTTACCAACTTCTGCCGGTAGCAGGTAACGGCCGCGAACGCTCAGTTCGTTTTTGTTTCGCCGAAGATTCAATCGGTCAAGTCCGAGAACATCATCGCTTCCATTCAGCGATCCTTCTGCCGAATCAACGATATAATCTCGGTAATGTATTCCTGTTAAGTCGAACTCCATTGCTGTGCGAAGATCCGCGAACCACGGCTTCTTCGTATCGCTGCGCGGGACGCCTTTGGACGCGCGCAACGTACAGTTCAGCTTCTCAATTATCCCATCCGAAAAACCGACCGCGTCTGCGGTCACGCCAAGGGCGGCCTGTATGTTTGCATTTTCAATGTCGATCCTGCCAGTGAACTGGGCCGAGCCGGTCAGCTCTACAGGCGTGCCCGCCGTTAGTCGTTCCAGGTCAGGTGCGGTGCCGGAAATTTCAAGACTCGCCGGCGTGCGGCCAAAATCTGCGAATGTGTCAGGCAACTCGATTCCGCCCTGAAGATGCAACTTGTTCACGTCTCGGTCGAGTTCAGCCGAGCGCAAGATCGCTCTGCCTTGTCCTGCTGAGATTTCTACGATGCCACGATCGAAATGGATTTCCGGCCGATCCACATTGCTCATCTGCAACGACATCGTGCCGTTCCAGGTGCGCGGCACGTCAATGACGCCCGTGCCATCGAGGGCAAGATGCTCAATCTCGCCGGAAAGATTGTTCTCCGGAAGAATAAGGAATTTATTTAGCGATTCCGCTGCGACTTTCTCCGCAGCCACATTAATTTTCGCGTTCAGAGAAGACTGCGTTTCGGTTAACGCGGCAGATGCCGACAATTGCCCGCCGCCGACCGTGGCTTTGAGATCGATTGCCATCGCGTTGGAGTCGATGCGCGATGCGTCGATATCCAACAGATGCAGCTGCTCCTGATCACTTAAAACCAGCTCCCGCAGAACTAAATTCTTGTTCGTATAAGAAGTTTGCGCGGAAATCCGCTCCCAACTGTCGCCGGAGGGGAGCTGCAGTTGTTCAATGCGCAACTCCCCGGAATGACGTGGATCCAACTGAAGATCGACACCTTCGGCCACGAAATCCTCGGGCTGATTTCTGACAACCAAACTCGTGTCCGTCACGCGGAATCGTTCCGGGAAAAATCTCGGTAGTTTCAGCTGCGGTTTAGGCGGCCGCGGTCTCAGCGGCGCTTTCGATGGGTTCAAGACAATGCGAGCCGAACGCGCTTCCACATCGTTGAACAAGCGGGGAAGACCGTGCCGCGCAAACCCAAGCAAACTGTAATCAAGGTCGAGATAGCCGATATCGATCGACTCAATTCTCGAAGGGCCAACAGCAGACGCGTGAAGATTCCGGATTGTTACATGCCCGAACGGATTTCCCTCAACGCGAAAATCAGCAGTCAAATTCTCCTTTGCAGCGTAACGCAGCACAATTCTTCGGCCGATTCCGAGCAGAATTGGACGATGAAAAATGGTCAGAAGCGTCAGGCAAACAACTAAGCCGGCTATCACACGGCGCCACAGTCGCCCGTGCCGCCGCGGCTGTACCTGATCTTGCTCGGCCACAGGGCGAGTCTATTGCCGCCTCGCCCTAGAGCAAAGACCAAATGCCATAGGCCACCATGGTTCCCACTTCGTCATTGCGTCCAAAGAGCTCTCGCGTGACGCTTTCGGGGACGTTTGTAGGGCGTCTGTGTCAGCCCCGAATGCGTTCGGGGTTCACAGAAACGCCCTACAATTTACGAAGCAATGAACCCCGACAAGCTTTTTGATTATCTCGAGGGCAGGTTATCTGCGTCCGAGCGGGCCGCTCTGGAAGAGCGATTGATTTCAGACAAGCAATTGCAACGTGAACTGGCAGTGGCGCGGCAGATTCACTCAGGAATGCACGGCGATTCTCGCGAAGTCGTGCTGGCAGCAAAACCGGAGCTAACAGAGCAAGGCCGCAAAATGGCGCTTCGGGTAGGCACAGCGTTCATCATACTCATGGCTGTTAATGTGGGGTTCGGTCTCTGGTTGATCGTGAGACATGAAACCAGGGATCCGAATCGTGCGCTGCTTGAAACACAGATGCGCGAACAGATCACGAAATCAATCGAGCACGCTGCGGCGACGCTTACGCCGTCCCCAAACGCCTTAGGCGTAAGCGAAATCACAGTCCCAGCTGCAGCTGGCAACCTCGATGCCACCGCGGATGAAGTAGTCGCGATCGCTTCTCGATTTGGCGGATCCGCTACGAAAGGTCTCCAAGACAGCGACCGAATGAGTGTCCTTGTGGATGTTCCATCGAATCGGGAACAGGAATTTGGTGCAGCGATTGCGTCGATTGCTGGACCAGCGGGGTCAGCCACCTCGGGTACAACAACACCCTCGCCTCCAGGAACGACCCCGGCTACAGCAACAGAACCGGGATCAGCGATCCCGGCTACAGCGGCGACAGCCGAGAAAAAGAGCTTTGTCGTGCAAATCGTCCGGGCGGCAGCGAAACGCGATTAATGGAAACCTCCCGGCGGCAAAATGAGCTAATGATTGCGGTCACGTTTGCTTTGCCTGCGGAAAGCTCAGAATTTTTGAGCCGGCTCAGGAATAAATCTCGCGCTAATCGAAATGGCACCCGGATAATTCGCGGCAACATCGATGATCGCGAAATTCACGTCCTTCATACTGGCGTCGGAGAGAGAGTTTGCCGGCAGCGCGTCGGGAAATTTCTCGAGGATCAGCAATTTGATCTTTTGATCAGCACCGGCTTTGCGGGCGCGCTTAACGATCAGCTGCAAATTGGCGATCTCTTGCTGGCGAAAAATTTTTCGACAATTGATTTAAACGAGAAGCGGTCATTTTCCACCTTGGCAAGCGAAATAACGTTGCGCGCGCATCGGGGGCAGCCGCGGTGGATATGGAAACGGAATTCATTGCGCGCGCTTGCGCTACGCATGGGGTCCCGCTGCTCTCGCTGCGCGTCATTACCGATACCCCGCGCAAACCGTTCCCGGCTCCGCCCAATGTTCTGTTCGACATCCAACAGCAGCGAACTGACGCGCTGAGGTTTGCGACGTTTTTCGTGGCGCATCCAAGGCGCATCACGCAGCTGATTCAGTTCGCGAAAAGAATCGCGCGAGCACGAAGAGCTCTAGCGGATGCGCTTGTCAAGGTTTTGCGCAACGTAGAGCTGTAGCCAGCTGCCTGTATCATTAACACCGGGCTGGAGCCCGGTGTTAATGCGCACCCACTCACTAGCCGTTTCAACGGCTTTGCTCGTCACAGTCTGCTTCTCTGGAAGAGCAGAAGTAAGCCGTTGAAACGGCTGGTATGCAGCTGCACCAGAGACACCGGTCTAAAGGCCGGTGTTAATGAAAAATGTAATGGCTCGGGCTCGCGCATCACCGCGCCGGTTCGATGTGCACCAACACGTCCGCCACTCGAGGGTCGCCTTGCTGGATGGCCGCCTTCACCCGGTGCGCGATCTCGTGACCTTCATGCACGGATATGTTGCCATCCACTCCCACGTGAAGATCGACGTAAAAGTCGAGGCCCATTTTTCGGGCCCGACATTTCTCAACGTCGACGACGCCCGGAACTGAGCTGGCAGCCTGGCAAATGGACTTTACGAATTTTGCGCGCGGAGCGGTGTCCATGATTTCGTAAAACGCGGGCCGCAAAAGCCTGATGCCATTTGCCGCGATGACCGCGCAGGCAAAAAGGGCGGCCCAATCATCCGCACTTTGCCAGCGCTTGCCGCCAATCAACGCAACAGAAATGCCAATAAACGCGGCGGCCGACGTAAGCGCGTCGCTGCGGTGATGCCAGGCATCGGTTTGCACGGCCGTGCTCTCAACGTCGCGGCCGATCCGGTTGACGTAACGGAACAAGAATTCCTTTACCACGATTACCACTATCAATATCCCCAGCGTGTAAGGAGCCGGACCATGGTGCGGCAGAAAAATTTCGCGCACGCTTTGAATTGCAAGACCAACTGCGGCAGCCAATACCCCAATTGCAACGATGACAGCCGCGATCGGCTCGGCTTTGCCGTGACCGTAGGGATGAGTTGCGTCAGGCGGGCGCGAAGCAACCTTCAGTCCTCCCCAGATGACAAACGAGCCACCGACGTCGAGTGCAGACTCGATGCCGTCAGCAATCAGGACATAGGCGTGGCCGAAGAACCCGCCGAGAATCTTTGCCATCGCGAAAATTAAGTTGACGATCATTCCGAAGAGGGCGACGCGCGCGCCAATTTGCCAGACGGATCGACTCGTCCCGGCCCGCGCTGAGCGGGTTTGCAGATTGTTTGCGGAAGCGTGAGGATCCTCGGGCGAAGACATTGATGAGCAAAACTATAAGCGCAGCGGTTTACGAAACGCACGGAAATCCGGCAGATGTTCTGCGCGTTGAATCGCGTCCGTGGCCGAGGCCGGCCGCAGGCGAAGCCGTTGTGAAAATGCGCGCGGCGCCGATCAACCCGGCTGACTTAAATCAGATCGAAGGAAAATATCCGATTCGATCAGAACTCCCGGCAACGCCTGGGTTCGAAGGCGCGGGAGTGGTTATCGATATTGGCGCGAACGTCACGAACATTGGCCCAGGAGCGCTGGTGATTTTGCCGCACAACCTCGGCACGTGGCGCGACGCCCTTGCAGTAAAAGCTGATGAACTGGTTGTTG
>WNFY01002036.1_pt1 | contig 19155 bp, 18 predicted proteins | sample 5400091 | NCBI WGS metagenome assembly WNFY01 (sample SAMN13153364, study PRJNA577476) | soil metagenome | isolation source: 60 cm soil or saprolite under grassland replicate 1 | place: USA:California | collected 2016-06-15
TACTCGCATCCGACCCTGCTCGAACGGGAACGCGCGCTACGAATGGCAGTTAGTATCGGCGCTTGACACAAACGCCGCTACAACGTGCGCTTTTTAATATGTCGAGAGTCATCATCGTCGGCGCGGGCATTAACGGCGTCACGGCCGCGATCGAATTACGAAAGAGAGGCCACAACGTTATTCTTGTCGACCCGGGACCGCTGCCGCATCCGCTGGCTGCCTCGACTGATATCAGCAAAGCGGTTCGCGCGGCTTACGGCGCGGACGAGGAATATACCGAACTAGCCGGACGCTCGATCAAACTCTGGCGTGAGTGGAATAGGGCATTCGGTGTCGAGCTGTACCACGAGATTGGCGTGATGTTCGTGCGCCACCAGGAAATGAAGCCGGGCGATTTTGAATATGACAGTTTCAAAATATTAACAGAACGCGGTCACAAGATTGAGCGCATGAACTCGGCGAAACTGTGGAAGCAGTTTCCGGCTTGGAATCCCGAACGCTATCAGGATGGCGTTCTTGAACAGGAAGCAGGCTATGTGGAGAGCAGTCGCGTCGTTGCGACATTGATTGAGCGCGCGAAATCCATCGGCGTTGAACTGCGCGAAAGCACCAGGTTTTCCCAGTTGGATGAAGGTGATGAGCGTGTGAAAGGAATCGTGCTCGACGATGGAGAGCGGATCGCCGGCGATTTCGTCGTAATGGCTGTCGGCGCGTGGACACCTTACGTTTTCCCGTTCACGCGAAAGTTTTTTCGGGCGAGTGGGCAACCAGTCTTTCATCTGAAACCCCGGCAACCTGAACTCTTCGCGCCTAAACGGTTTCCAGTCTTCGGCGCCGATATCTCAACGACCGGCTATTACGGATTTCCGCTCAGCCGCGAAGGGGTCGTGAAAATCGCGAACCACGGTCCAGGCCGCGAAATGTCTCCCGAATCTCCAAACCGTGCGGTCACTCCTCAAGAAACACAGAATCTGCGCAAGTTTTTGTCAGCGACTTTTCCGACGCTGGCTGACGCGCCGATCGTTTATTCACGGGTCTGCATGTATTGCGACACGAACGATGGACATTTCTGGATTGCGCCCGATCCAGAGCGTCCGGGGTTGAGTATCGCCGCAGGCGACAGCGGACACGGTTTCAAGTTTGCGCCGGTACTGGGCGAAATCATCGCGGATGCCGTCGAAGGAAAGGCCAACCCGCTGCTGCAAAAGTTTCGTTGGCGACCGGAAATCTGCGCCGGAGAGCAAAAAGAGGCCGCGCGATTTAATCCAGATTGAATTCGTCGGCTCGACAGAGTCTCGCCCCACCAGCAAATGAATCGGTGCGCCCTCGCCACGGCGAGCAGGCTTTGGTTACGCCTACCCTTTTTGCGCGGGTTCTTTCTTGGGCTGGCGTTTAACGAGCGTGATCTGCTTGATGCGCGCGGAATCGGAGGGGCTCCAGGTCGCAACATCGGGATCGTCTTTGAAGGCGTTGTGAACAAGACGCCGTTCGTAGGAATTCATCGGCTCGAGCTGAAGCGAACGGCCGGTGATGCGCACACGCTCCGCCAGTTCCCGTACCCGCTGGACGATGCGGTCTTCGCGCATGGAGCGGTAATGTTCGCAATCGACGATTACCTTTTCAGCATCCTTGTCCCTGGACTGCAGCAGCCGGTTAAGCAAAAACTGGATGGCCTCGAGTGTCTCGCTATCGCGTCCGATCAGGCGTCGGCTCTCCTCGGTATAAATCTGCAGCGTCGTGTTGCCGCCTTCATTCCTGGTTTCCTCGATTTGGACAACGAAACCGAGATAACCGAGCATGGTATCGAGTAGTTCCTTCGGGGTCATCATCGTTTTCGTTTTCCGGCCGGCGCAACTTTTTCGAGCTTCGGCATGGGTTGATTCCTGTTCTGATAAAATTGCAAGATACTGAAAAGATTTTGAGCTGTGTAATACAATGCCAGAGCTGCCGCAAAATTGTAGCAGATAAATAAAAAGATCAGCGGCGTAAACATCATCACCCGTCGCTGCGTGGGGTCGCCCGTCTTTGGCGTCATGGCCATGAGCCAAATCTGCGTCGCGGCCATGCAAAGCGGGATGATGTTGATCGGCCAGCCGAGCAACGGCAAATGCGCGATGGTATCTGGCTGGGAAAGATCCTTCACCCAGAGAAACTTTGCATTTCGCAATTCCACCGCCTGCCCGAGCATTTTGAAGAGGCCAAAGAAGATCGGAATCTGAATCATCATCGGCAAACAGCCCCCGACCGGATTAATTCCATACTGTTTGTAAAGCTTCATCACCTCTTGGTTCATCCGCGTCGGATCATCTTTATATTTTTCCTTGAGCTCCTGCATTTTCGGCGAGAGCGCGGCCATTTGGCGCATGGAACGGTTCGCTTTGTTTTGAATCGGCCAGAGCGTGAGTTTGATGATGGTGGTGAGGGCCAGAATGGCGAGCCCATAGTCGTGCAGCCAGCTATGCAGCAGATTCATGAAGTTCAGAAGAAACTGGCAGACCAGTTTGAACATCCCGAAGTCCATGATCTCGGCTTCGTTGTGCGGAAGTTGCGCGAGGCGATGGTAAAGTTTCGGGCCGGCATAGATTTCGAAACGCGCGCTGTAGGTTTGCCCGGGCTGCAACTCAAAGCCCGGCATACCGAGCGCTCCCTCGATACCGAGCAGTTTTTGATCGGGCGTGCGCTCGATATCGAAGCGCCGGCCCCAAACGGCATCGGCCTTTGCCGTAAGAGGCGCGACCAGCGTCGTAAAGAATTGATCGCTCACCGCAACCCATTCCGCGCCGGCGATGTTTTCCTGATAAAACGGCCGTGCGGCCCGCTGGCCCATCCCAAGCAAGCCGCCGCTGCTGCCAAACCAACCGACATCGATGCCTTTCGCCTTTCCAGCGATGCACCAGACCAGCCGCGTATAAGAAGGATAATCCTTCGGGTGAATCGGCGCAGCGGATCCAATCGCCACAAAGTACCCGGCGCTTCGGTACAGTTCGGTGCCGCGGTTCTCGAGTTCCACATCCATTTCAACGACAAAGTTGTCTTTCTTCTCCGGAGATTGCTGGAAGAAGAACTTTTTCCGGATGGCGATCTGCTCGGCTGTGATGGCCTCAAATTTGACCGCGGAGTTCGCCTCTCTGGACGCCGTAAACTCGGAAAACGCGGGCGTCCCGAGCTGGCGGGATTCAATGATCGCGCCGATCGGGGCGCTCTCTGCCGAATTCAAGGCAAGCCGTTCCCCTTTTTCGGCCACTTGCCCGAGCAGGATCGCTTCCTTGATGCCGCCGCCGCGATTTGTAAAGCGCAGCTCGACATCCGAATTATGAAGCGTCTCTATTTTCTCAGGAAAACTGGCAACCGATTCGGCAGCTTTCGGCGCTGCAGCTGGAGTAGCGAGGGGCGTTGAAGAAGGGGTTGATCCGGTAGGAGAAGCCTGTTCTGGAGCGACACTAACCGGGGCACGCCGCGGTGGCGTCTGCTTTACCACATAGATTTGCCAGACCACAAGCCCGATCACACAAAGCGAAACGGCAATCCAGGCAGTTCGATCCATAAATTTTGCCGAAACGGTTATTCACAAACAAGCTCGCGGTTGCGCGTCGCCGTTGGAACAGGATCATGCCCTGCTCCACCCCAAGGTTGGCACCGTGCCAGGCGCTTTAATCCCAGCCAGCTTCCGCGGATGATGCCATGCGTCTCTACTGCTTGCAAAAAATACGCCGAACAGGTGGGCGTAAATCGACAGCCGGAACCTGGACCGCAAAGCAAGGAGAGCAGCGGCGAGAACGTGTATTGATAAGTGCGAACAAAAAAACGAACCAAACGGAGCATCAGAGCGCTAGAATAGAAGCGCGCTTTGCCAGACGCAACCACTCATCTTCCAACGCCCGATAACTCGCTTTCGTGGCATCGGGCCTGGCGATGACCACAATCCAGATATCGTCACGCAAAGCATGCTGGTGCCTGCGCACAACCTCCCGCAGACGGCGCCGAACACGATTACGAACAACCGCGCTGCCGAGGCGTCCGCTCGTAACAAAACCGGCGCGACCCAGGCCAGAATTCTGCACCGCGAGAGCCGTCAGCACGATGAATTTGCCCTGTTCGCGGTGGCCGGACTTTTTTACCTGATCAAATTCTGAAGTGCGGGTCAAACGCCGCGTTTTCGGAAAGGAAAACAAACGGTTTCCTCGCACTTCCATTATCGATTTAACAATCCACAACCGTACTGACGATTTCTGCTGTACAGCAAAAGTCTTCCCTCGAAAACGCTCGCGGGAAGACTGTTTGCAAGCAAACGATGGACCCGGATTACGGAGAAGGCGACGGATTCACATTGATGTTCGTCTCCGTCTTGGACTCCGTCTTGGACTCGGGCGCCGGCGATTCTTTTATGATCGTGGTGTTGCTTTCTTTCTTCTCGGCTGGCGGATTCGCCACCGTAGTTTCTTTCTGCTCGCAACCCACAAGGAGTGCGGCTCCGGCAAGGATGATAATATATTTTTTCATAATCGTAGAATTGGACGGAAAACTGCTAAGGCGTTGGTGACGTGGCGGGTGACTCGTAAGCTCCCGCCGCAGGACTTTCAGTTATTGTTGCCGGACTGGTCGCAGCTGGGCTTGCCGCCGGCTCGGTCGTTTCGGTCTTTTGCTCACACGCCGCAAGAAGCGCGGCACTGGCCAGAATGCAGATATATTTTTTCATAATGCTAGTTGGAGAGGGCATATTGCTTTAATAGATTAATCGGAGCAAGGTACTTTTTGGCCCTGTCGGATTTTGATTTTCGGGAGCAAATGCCTGATAATCGCGGATTAAAGCGGGGACTCATATTTGAGTCCATGCGCCTCCGCCACCGCATGACAAGTGAGTCGTCCGTCGCGAGTATTGATGCCGCCAATCAGGGCGGGTTGTCTTTTGCATGCGCCCTCCAGACCTAAATCTGCGAGTAATTCAACGTAGCGATAGGTCACGTTGGTGAGCGCCTGGGTAGCCGTGCGCGCGTATGCAGCGGGCATGTTCGCTACGCAATAGTGCGTAACGCCTTCTTCCACATAAACCGGATCGAGATGCGTCGTCGGTCGCGACGTTTCGGCACAACCGCCTTGATCAATCGAAATATCCACCAGCACGCTGCCCGGTTTCATTTCTCTCAACATCGCGCGCGTAATTAGCTTCGGCGCTTTTGCCCCGGGCAACAGGACCGCACCAATCAACAAATCGCAATCCGGCATTAACTCGTACAGATTTGCTTCGCTCGAATAGAGCGTATTCGTGTTATCCATTGCCAAATCGAGATAGCGCAACCGCTCGAGATCGACATCGAGTATTGTCACGTCGGCGCCCAGACCGGTCGCCATGCGGGCAGCGTTTACACCGGAGGTTCCGCCTCCGACCACGACAACTCGTCCAGGCAAAACTCCCGGCACTCCGCCAAGCAACACCCCACTGCCGCCATTGTACTTGGCGAGAAAATTCGCGCCCATTACCACCGACATGCGGCCCGCGATCTCGCTCATCGGCTCGAGCAGCGGCAGACGATTGTTGATCTGGATCGTCTCATAGGCGACCGCAGTCACACCCGATTTCAGCAATGCCTCGGTAAGCGGTTTGCTCGCAGCCAGATGCAGATAGGTAAAAAGAATCTGGCCGTTCCGCAGGAGTGGAAGCTCTGCCTCTCGCGGCTCCTTTACCTTCACAATCATGTCAGCCCGGGCAAAGACCTCTTTCGCTCCATCGACAATCTCAGCGCCGGCCTTGACGTATTCTTTGTCGGGATAACCGGAACCGATGCCGGCATCCTTTTGTACCACTACGGAATGCCCCCGTCGGGTGAGCTCATTCGCAGCCGAGGGCAGCAGGGCGACGCGCTGCTCCTGTTCTTTAATCTCTTTTGGCACGCCGATGATCATACGAATGCTGAGAAGTGATTAGTGAGAATGAGAAGTGGGAATCAAGCTAAATCACATCTCACTTCTCATCTTCAGTTCAGCGATGGATTGTCTGGCGCCGCCGCCAGCATTTTATACCACGGCCCCAGAGTGCGCATGATGTCGAACCAGAGTTTCGGCAAACGATCTAGCTTGAGTACGGAACGGCTCGGTTTTTGCAGGAGCCATGCTTTTTGCTTCATCTCGGCTTCCAGCTGACCTGCGTCCCAGCCTGCATAACCCACAAACGCACACATCATGGCCGGTTTTTTGGGATCAACCGCAACGATCGCCTCCTCCAAACCAACGTTGTGATTGAGTTTGAGCCCTTCGCCTTTCTGCCATTCAAATGCCGCAAACATCAGTTGGTTTTTCCCAACCGGTCCGCCGAGAAACACAGGCACCTCGGCAAGGCCCGCGGGTGGCGTCTCTGTCACGAGATCGGCCACTTGTCTTTCGAGCGGGCGGTTGATAATTACCCCCAGAGCGCCCTCCTTTGGATCATGCGCGGAGATAAAGAGCACGGTGCGCCGAAAATTGGGATCGAGCATGTTGGGATGAGCGACCAACAATGAACCAGCGAGACTGCGTCGGGGCGATTCGTCATCCAAATTACGCATGAAAAACTAGAAGCCTCAAAACGAGCTTGTGCAAGCCATCTCGCCAACGATTTGGAGATACTGAGGGCGCACCGGTACGTCTCAGGAAAAATGACGAAACGCGAATGTCGAATGATGAAGGAAGCCAGAATGACGGGATGAGGAACAGGACGTCCGAGGACTTCGCCTCTTTTCGGGCTTGCCATTGTCGTTCGTCATAATTCGGCATTGGACATTCGTGCGTCGTCATTCATTTCATTCGTCATTTCGTTGCCGCATGGTCTCTCTGAATTTTTCACATAAAAATCTTGTTGCCACGACCTAGAAGCTCGTTTAGTAGCGTCGAAGCTTTTCACGATTGTTCTGGGGGGAACAGCCGCCCTTCACGCCTATCGGGCGTGGGGGGCGGTACTTTTTTAATGACGAAGCTCGAATGGCGAAGGACGAAGGAATGACGAAGCTCGAATAACGAAAAAGCCATTTTCTGGCACTGGTCATTTGTCATTCGTCATTAATTCGGCATTCGTCATTCGTGCTTCGTCATTCTATCTCAAGATCGGGACGAATCTCCTGGCCAGTTGCGTTGACGCTGGTTGCGCTGCTCATCGCCGCAGTGATCGTGCTTATCTTTTTGCGCATTGAAAGTTGGCCGGCGCGCACAGCAAAGCAAAGCACTGCTGAGCTTGAGAGATTGGGTAAGGATTTGCGAGCCGCTTTCATCGATATCGCGCACTTGCAGCCGCGCATTACCATCAATAACCGAGTTTACATGGAACAAACCAAGCCAGTGAGCGAGCTGGTGGTTTTGTCACGCCGGATCGAAGTCGAACACGAACTGTTGCATACCTGGGTGGGCAGCTCCAAGCGAGTAAAGCTGCATGGCACATTCAACGCCAAAGCTGGCTTCGATTTGCGGCAGAATCTTGCAATCGATATTCGACCGGACGAGATCATTGTTCAGCTTCCACAGGCTCAGATTCTGGGAATCGAGCAAGACCAGCTGGACGTCCTCGCGTTTGAAAACGGACTGTGGAATCGAATCTCCGGAGAGGACGTGCAAGGCGAATTATCGATGCTGCCTCAGCTCGCCCGGGAAAAGGCGACCAAAAGCGGTTTGCCTGCTGAAGCCGAGCACGCTTTGCGGCAACAACTCGAGCAGCGTATTCACACGCAACAGCCCTTGCGCTTGATCTTCACCAACGGCCAAAAACGTGAATAGTGTTCAGCGATTGGAGTTTGATCGGCGCGACGTTTGATAATCTGATCACCGATCACGTTTCATCCTTTCTTCCACGATGCCGTTCAAGAATCGATTATTCTTCGCAGCTCTGCTGATCCTGACGGCGGCGCTGATCGCGATTTGGTTCGCGCCACTCATTGTCTCCAACGGGGTCCGTTTCTGGGTTTGGTGGAAAGCCCGGCAGGAAGGACTCGTTGTTGATCTCGACCAGATCGATGCGCCTTTTCTACGTCCGGTGGTGATCCGCGGCTGTCGCTTGAGGAGTGGGCCCAATAACGCGTTCCAGTTTGAATTTACGGTGAAGCAAGCGAGCCTCGGTCTGAATTTCAAGCACATCCTGCTGGGCACGCGTGGCCGCGCGGTTCGCGATTTTTCGATTCAAGAATTACGTGGCGAAGTGCGCCGCAAAAATCCAGCCGGGCGAACGATCACCCAACCAGGCTGGGCAGCCTTGCACAAATTACTCCCCGAAAATCTTAGCGTTGCCAGCCTGGACATTCGCGTTGAAGTCGGGCCGACGATGGTTTTGCTGCGAAAGGGCTTCCTGTCCGCGAGCGAAATAGAAGCCGGCCGCTTTAGCGCTGCCGAGGTAATGATTGCGTCGCCGTGGCTTCGTCAAACGTTTTCAGATTTACGCGGCGCGACCAATTGGCAGGACAATCGTCTGGCGGTAGCCGGGCTCTCCCTAACGCGTGGTCTCGACCTACAGTCCATCACGGCCGACTTTTCACACCTCGTCGATCAACGCATCGGAATGGAAATTGATGTTGACGCGTTCGGTGGAAAAATTCGGGCAAACATTTCGCAGGACTGGCGCTCTCAGCCCGCCAACTGGAAGGTCGCCGGCTCCGCCGCCGACATTTCTCTCGCGCAGACCTCAGAAGCGATCGGATTCACCGATCGCATCGACGGGCTTCTTCACGCATGTAATTTTACATTTAGTGGCAACCTGGCCGAGCCGTCCCGCGTAATTGCTTCGCTCTGGAGTGAATTGACTGGGCTCACCTGGCGCAATCGTACAGCTGAAGCGATTACGCTCGGAGCCGTCCTCTACAACCGGCAGATCCAACTCCAGCAACTTTATATACGACAAAAAACAAACCAGCTCACTTTGAGCGGTGAAGCTTCATTTCCCTCCAACTCATCCGACTGGCTTAGCCCGGACTTTCGCGGCGATATTTCCGCGTCAATCAACCAACTCGGCGAGTTTGCAGCGCTTTTTGGCGCAAGCCCCGGCGATTTTGCTGGAAAAATTGCGATCGAGGGAATGATGAACACACGCAACCGCAAATTTGGCGGACATATTACAATCGACGGCGCGTCGCTCACACTTTTCAAAACCGCAATCGAAACGTTGAGCGCGAAGCTGAACTTGAAAGCAACTGAACTGGAGATCGAACAATTGGATCTGAGGCGCAAGAAGGACTCCCTCACCGCGCAAGGCAAGATCGACATGTCCCATGAGCATGACTACTCGGGAACGATCAATGCCACGGTTGATGATCTGGCCGAGTATTTGTCGATCCTCTATGGCCCATCTGAGAAAAATCCGAAACCAACGCCGGCGCAGGTTCAGATAACGATCGACTCCAATAAGTGGAGTGCACGCGGCGTAATCGGTTTCCCAAATGCAAGCCCGGTTGATTTCACAGCCGATTTCCCTTTACGAATTGGCACCGATTGGACCGCCTTTCTGGTGTCTCCACTCAATCTGACCCTCGATTTTCCGTTAGTTTTCCTCGAAAACGCCCCTCAATTTTTTCGCCCGGCAATTTTTCGCAAGGGCATTCTAAGCGGGAACATCTCTCTTTCCGGAACGTTGCAACATCCCTTGATTGACGGAGAGATGGCGTTATCGAGCGGAAAGTTGTCCGGAGAAGGCCGGACTTTTTTCAATCTCAGTGAAGCGACTGGTCACATCACTTTTACAGGAGATCGCGCCTCACTGGATTTTTTCAATGCCTCGGCGGGGGATGTCGATCTTTTGCTTAATGGGAATCTCGATTTTCAAGATACAGGCGGCCTTGCAATCAAGGTTGCCGGCGCGACACCAATTTTCGATCTAACGATGCGGCCCATCGATTGTGTGGGCAAAATCGAGATTGGAGCGGTCGGAGTTATGCTCGCGCCTGCGGTAGCAGAAATTGAGTTTCGCGGAGGACTTTTTCGTTCCGGATGGACGATCGGTTTGAAAGAACCTTTAAGCCCTGAATCCTTCCCCGCTTTGAATCTGATCGGAACAACCCGCCAATTTCCGCTCTGTTTTTCAAGCGTATACGCGGGGGAAAAAACATTGTTGCTCGGGGCCCCTGCGCGCCCTGAAGCGCAACGCCAGGCGGTTCGCCCCAAAAAACGAAGGTAGGGCGCGACCGCCGGGGCGCGCTGGAGCCCACGGCCGGCCGGCGGTCCGTCCCTACCATTGGATGAGATGGACTGTAGGGCGTTTCTGTATGCCACGCCGTAGCTGCGGAAAGGAGGATGAAACACCCGGCGCTAGGGCTTCGCCGTTACCAGCCAGCGGGAAAGCTTCGCCTCGAGATCGTGGGTAAGGTTGACGCGAAACTCCGTGCCGGCATCCAGGCGCAACGAATTGCCATTCGTGCGATCAAAAAGCAACTGAACCGGACGGCGGCCCGGTGAACTAACGAGAATCTCGCGCACTTCGCGCAATTCATCCCTAGTTGTCGCGGGAGAAAATTGCAAAAGGACGGCCGATTCGTGGTATGTGTCTGTCTCTCTTTCATTCGCACCATTGGTCTTTCCCGATGCAAGCGTCTTTATCTCCTGGGCCGTTGCACGAAGAGCGTCATCGCGTTTATCCAGCGTTCCTCTTATTTCAATGACGCGGCCGGCCACCAGCGCGTCTGAAATTTTCACGTAAACCTCGTTCCAGACGACCACCTCAAGCATGTCATTCAAGTCTTCAACCCAAACGACTGCGAATGGTTTGCCCTCTTTTCTGGTAAACTTTTTTTCCACCTCCACGATCGCTCCTGCGATCTTGAATGGCGCGCGATCATCGAGCTCGCCCAATGAAGCAATCGGTCGATATTTTTTGGCTGCGAAGAGATCGATATACGCGTCAAGCGGATGCCCGCTGACGTAAAAACCGAGCAGCTCTTTTTCGTAGGCAAGCTTTTCATGTTCGCTCCATGCAGTAACCGACTTTTTTCTCGACGTTGTGGGGGCGCTCGCCTCATCGAACAGTGAAACTTGACCAGCTACGCGGTCCCGATACGCAGCCGCGGATGCACTCAGGGCTTCATCAATGCAGGCGAACAGTTCGGCGCGCTCACGGCCAAGAAAATCAAACGCACCAGCTTTGATCAGGCTTTCCAGCATTTTTCGATTGGCGATGCGCGAATCAAGCCGGCTGCAAAAATCCTGCAGCGAAGCGAAGTCCCCTCCCCGCTCGCGTTCGCGAATCGCCGCTTCCATTGCGCTTTCGCCGACGTGTTTGATCGCAGCGAGACCGTAACGGATTGCTCTGTAGCCGGGTTCGGTGACCCCGGTTCTTTGTGATTGCGCCGCGGGGCCAAGGCCAGTGACCCCGGTTGCCCGTGGTTGCGCTGCGCTGCCGCGGTCAGCGCCCGCGGCTACAGTTTCCGGAGTAAACTTCAGTCCGCTTTTGTTAACGTCGGGCGGTAGGATCGAGATCCCCATGCGTTTGCACTCGCCGACGAAGACGGAAATTTTATCGGTGTTGTTGATTTCATTGCTCAGCAATCCAGCCATGAACTCGACGGGGTAATGCGCTTTAAGATAAGCGGTTTGATAACTGATAACCCCGTAGGCCGCGCTGTGGCTTTTGTTGAATCCGTAGCCAGCGAATTTTTCCAGCAAATCGAAGATCGCGTTGGCTTTTTTCTCCGGAATTTTATTCGTGCGGGCGCAGCCTTCGATGAAATTTTCTCTCTCCTTCGCCATCTTCTCCTTGTCCTTTTTGCCCATGGCGCGCCGGAGAAGATCGGCCTGCGCAAGTGAATAGCCGGCAAGTTTGCTCGCCGCAGCCATTACCTGCTCCTGATAAATCATCACGCCGTAAGTGTCGGCGCAGATGTCTTCGAGCAGCGGATGCAGATATTTGATCGGCGTAATCCCCTTTTTCGCTTTCACGTATTCGGGGATGAGTTCCATCGGGCCAGGCCGATAAAGCGCGATCAGCGCGATAATGTCATCGAGCCTTTTTACATCCAACTGCTTCGACAGACTCGTCATCCCGCCGGACTCCATCTGGAAGAGGCCGATCGTTTCGCCACGGTTATAGAGACCGAACGCCGCTGGGTCGTCGAGCGGAATGCTCTTCAGCGAAAAATCTGGTTCCCGTTTATGGATGAGCGCCAGCGTGTCCTCGATCACGGTTAGCGTTTTTAATCCGAGGAAATCCATTTTCAGGAGTCCCAGATCGTTGAGCGGGCCCATCGGATACTGGCTGATGACATCGTTGCCTTTCACGTCACGGCAGAGCGGGATGTAATCAGACAAGTCGCGATCCGCGATCACCACGCCGGCGGCATGGACACCGGCATTACGCGATAAACCCTCGAGCACTTTCGCATAATCAAAAAGCTGACGCGTTGCGGGCTCTGTCGCGACGGCTCGTTTTAATTCGGGATTTTTTTCCACGGCTGAATCGAGAGTGATGTTCAGCTCGTTTGGGATCATCTTGGCGATGCGATCGGCATCCCGATAGCTCAAGCCCATGACGCGACCGACGTCTCGCACCACACTCTTTGCCTTAAGTTTCCCAAAAGTGATGATTTGCGCGACCCGACGCTCACCATATTTCTGGCGCACGTATTCAAGGACTTCGCCGCGGCGCGCTTCGCAAAAATCGACATCGATATCCGGCGGCGAAACGCGGTCCGGATTCAAGAATCGCTCGAAGATCAATCCATATTGGAGCGGATCGATGTCCGTAATTCCGAGGACGTAAGCGACCATCGAACCTGCGGCCGAACCACGGCCGGGTCCGACAGGAATGCCTTTCCCTTTGGCAAAATGAATGAAATCCCAAACAATCAGCAGATAACTGACGAACCCAGTTCGCTCGAGAACGCCGAGCTCGTAATCGAGGCGCTTGATCAACTCTGCGTCGTTCGCCGCGCGTTCGCCGTAGCGCTCCCTCAAGCCGTGGTAACAAAGCTCACGTAAATAACTTTCGCGCGTCTTCCCAGCCGGCGCCGGGTACTCCGGATACTTGGAACGGCCAAATTCTAGGTCGACATGGCAACGGTCGCCGATTTCCAGGGTGTTCGTAATGGATTCGGGAAAATCGCGAAACACCTCGCGCATTTCGGCCGGTGATTTGAAATACAATTCCGGCACGTAATGCATCCGGTTTTCGTCCTGCACCATTTTGCCGGTCCCGATGCAGAGCATGACGTCGTGCGCTTCGTGATCGCTCCGGCGCAGAAAGTGAACGTCGTTCGCGGCAACCAGTCCGACGCCGAGATCCCGCGCAATTTGCGGTAGCACGCGATTGCATTGGTGTTGCGCTTCGATGCCATGATCGTGCAGTTCCATGAAGAAGTTTTCCGCCCCGAGAATATCGCGATATTCGGCCGCGCTTTGTTTCGCCTTCTCGATGTTGTTTGCCTGAATCGCGCTATTGATTTCGCTCGCAAGACAACCACTCAGCCCGATCAGACCCGCCGAATGCGCTGACAAAAGCTCTTTGTCGATCCTGGGCGCGTAATGAAATCCATCGAGATGCGCCGCCGTCAGCAACTTCACAAGGTTGCTATAGCCAGTCTCGTTTTCCGCCAGGAGAGTGAAGTGATAGGCAGCATCGCGCCGCGCGCTCGGCCGATCTTTATGCGAGCCGGGCGCGATGTACGCTTCGCACCCAATGATCGGTTTGACTCCCGCCCGGGTCGCTTCCTGGTAAAATTCAATCGCGCCAAATAAATTGCCGTGATCAGTGATCGCGACGGCGGGCATCTTGAATTCGGCCGCCTTTTTCATCAGCTCTTTCATTCGGATCGCACCGTCGAGCAGCGAATATTCGGTGTGCAGATGCAGATGAACGAAAGAATCGCGGGGCATTAGTTTTCAGTATTGAGCGTCAAAAGCATTTGGCAAATTTACCCGGCATGTGAGCAGACTGGTACGGCGCGACCGCCGGGCGCGCCGAATCGGCGGCGATTGTGAGATCCTTCACTCCACTCAGGATGACACAGGAACTGCAAAAATTCGTGATTGCATTCGCCCCACGGCATTGCTAAGAGAGCGCGTGCCGCGCTCAGCTTTTGATTGCAAAGCATCGCGCGATGCCGAGTTTACATCGACATGAAAAAACTGGAAGCGATCATCAAGCCGTTCAAGCTCGAGGAGGTCAAGGAGGCGCTCGCCGAACTTGGTATCGAAGGGATGACCGTTACGGAGGTAAAGGGGTTCGGCCGGCAAAAAGGCCATACCGAGATTTATCGCGGCAGTGAATACACCGTTGATTTCTTGCCAAAAGTGAAAGTGGAAGTCGTGCTCGCCGACGACATGGTGGACAAAGCGGTCAGCGTGGTCGTGGCCGCGGCTAAGACCGGCAAGATCGGCGATGGGAAAGTTTTCGTTCTTCCAGTGGAACACGCGGTCCGCATCCGCACGGAAGAGATCGGCGAGAAAGCGGTGTGAGGGCGTTCCGCGCCGTCCGTTGAACCGTTGAGACGTTAAAACGTTGAAGCGGTTCGAGAATTTGACGATGTAACGATGTAACCCCTATTTAACGCTTCAACGTTTCAACCCTTCAACGAACCAAATGGCCAAAGACAAAACTCCATCCGACGTGAGCAAAATGATCAAAGACAGCAACGTGAAGTTGATCGACTTCAAGTTCACGGATTTGCTCGGCACCTGGCAGCATTTCACGACTACGCTCACCGAATACAATGAGGAAATCTTCACCGACGGACTCGGCTTTGACGGATCGAGCATTCGCGGCTGGCGCGTGATCAACGCCTCAGACATGCTTGTCATTCCGGACGCGGCGACCGCATGGATCGATGTGTTTAACGCCGAACCGACGCTGAGTTTAATCTGCACGATTGTCGACCCGATCACCCGCGAGCCATACGATCGCGACCCGCGTGGCGTGGCCGAAAAGGCGGAAGCGTATTTGCAATCGACCGGCATCGCCGACACGGCATTCTTCGGACCAGAAGCGGAATTTTTTATTTTTGACGACGTGCGATTTGCGAATAGCGGGAACGCCTCGTCATACATGGTCGATAGCGCCGAGGGACATTGGAACAGCGCGCGCGAAGAATTTCCAAATCTCGGTTACAAGATTCGCGCGAAAGAAGGTTACTTTCCGGTCTCGCCAACGGACACGTTGCAAGACATTCGCAACGAAATGTGTCTGGAGCTGGAGAAAGCAGGGGTCGCGATTGAGCGCCAACATCATGAAGTCGCAACGGCAGGTCAGGCCGAGATCGATGTCCGGTTCGCGCCGCTCAAAGTGATGGGCGATTCGATGCAGTATTACAAATACATCCTGCGCAACGTCGCCAAACGCCACAACAGATCGGTCACGTTCATGCCCAAACCAATCTTCGGTGACAACGGCAGCGGCATGCACACCCACATGTCGCTTTGGAAAGACGGCAAACCGCTCTTTGCTGGAAACGGTTACGCCGGGCTGTCGGAATTGGCGCTGTTTTTCATCGGCGGAATTTTGAAACACGCGCCCGCGCTCACCTGCCTGACGAATCCAACCACCAACAGCTACAAGCGGCTCGTCCCCGGATTCGAAGCGCCGGTGAATCTCGCCTACTCCGCGCGGAACCGTTCCGCCGCCATTCGAATTCCGACGTACTCCCCAAGTCCGAAAGCAAAACGCATCGAATTTCGCACGCCGGACGCCGCTGCAAATCCATATCTCGCTTTCTCGGCGATGCTTCTTGCCGGTCTCGATGGAATCCAAAACCGGATGGATCCCGGCGATCCGCTCGACAAGAATCTCTACGAACTGCCGCCGGAAGAACTCGCGCAAGTCGCCAGTGTGCCCGATTCACTCCGCGGCGCGATCGAAGCCCTCCAGGCCGATCATTCCTTCCTGCTGCGCGGCGACGTCTTTAACGAAGACTTCATCGCCAACTGGATCGACATGAAACAAAAAGAATACGACGCGCTCCGGCTGCGCCCACACCCGTACGAGTTCGCGATGTATTATGACGTTTGATCGTGACTGTGCCGCCCGCACTTGTCGCGCCGTAGCCTTGGCGAAGGCGGACCCATACGAGTTTCGCGAGGTATTACGACGTGTGATCGTAGGGCGCGGCCGCCGGGCGCGCTTGTCACGTGGTGGCGCCGGCGAATAACCAGGTCGTCTCGAGCGCAAAAGGCGAGCCGCCTGAATGAGGACACTGGGATAGCGCTCAATGCACCACCCACTAGGTGCAAAGCTGCCGCAGCACAGCCGTTTTGCTCGCCACCGGCAGTTTCTTTGCCCATCGCCCATTGACCCGGAGGCGAAAACTCTTGCTCGTCGCGAAAGGCAGATCGATCAATTCCAGCCGGAGCCGCTTTCCGGTGTGATGGTTCCTAAGCACCAGCGAATAATGCGCTTTGGGTCGCGGCATGCTCTCTTTTAACGGGACAAGCTCCGGCAGGCGAGCGATAAATGAAAATCACTCGTGCACGCAGAAATGTCTCGCCCCATGCAAAAATTCGGGTCTAATTATAGTTAGGCGTTTCTACGCGTCTCTACCAATCTTTGCTGTAATGAACAAAACAAGGTCTCGCCATACTCCGCCTGGCTATAGGCGCGCGCATTGGTATGCGGTCAGTTTTGTCCGCCAGACTCCGATCAAGAAAGCTCCCAAGCCAAAACGATCAAAGCCAAGGCAATTCACAATAGCTCCCCCGAACAAACAGCAACGACAAGGTAACACCACGGCATCGCGACGCCGTCACGGATGGCCGTGCCCCGCCTGCAATCGAAACTTCGAAACAATCGGATACCTTAGAAACCACATCGAGGCCCGGCACTTGCTGCAGTATTTTCATCTGCTCAGTAATCGACGCCAACGCGAGATCAGAAAGACTCAACCGTGGCGAATGCCGACCCCTCCACGCGTAACCGTGGTTACCCGTGACGCCCGACCCGTTAGCTCCCGTTTCGGTGCCACCAGCAACGTAGCCCCATCTCAACCCAAGCCAAAACCACCTCCAACTAAGAGACCCGAGGTTGTGGACCTCATCAGCAAACCTCCACGTGAACGAAGCGCCTAACCACCCGATGCAGCTAACAGGCTCCGCGTGTAGCTGATCTTGTTCTCGTTAGGCCTCTGACGCGATGCCACTCCCACAGGATACCGCTGAGTTCGTCCGCCGCTGGCGCGACAAACGCACCAGTTACGGCGATGACCGCCTTGAAGACGTGTTCGACCGCTTTTTCACATCATTGTGCTATACAATTTCCTCTACGAGTGGGTTGCACTGAGAGAGGGATACACATTCAACGGCGATCAGAAGCTAGCCGTTAAGGTCGTCCGGCGCTTTTTGGGCAGCAACGAGTTATTCTTAGATGCCGTCCTTCAGCGAGCCGCCGGAGCTATTACGAGCCTCATTCAGCGTCGGACCTTTTATATTCGAGAAACAGTTTGGGATAGTCAGCGTGTAATGAAACTTCAGACGAACGATCCTGAGCAGTGGTCGAAAGGTTTTCTTGAGGTGATCTACGCCATTCGATGCAACACATTTCACGGCCAGAAGAGATTCGAGGAGGAGCAGCGTCTCATCTTGAAGCCCTGCATTGAAGCCTTGGAACGGCTGAATGATCTACTCATCAACAGGTTGGAAGCCTAGGCCTATGGCAGAGCAACGTGAGATCGATGCCCGACACCACGCATACAAGCACAACTCCCGTGCGCAATTGATTCGCCTGATTTACTCTTCAGTCGACGACTCTGCCGATCAGATTGCCGCAAAACAGGTACTCGCGGAGCGAGACATGTTTATGATTTGCCCAGGTTGCGGCAGCCAGATCTCCTCGTCAGCGAGGAGCTGCCCCCGATGTAAGCGAGTGTTTGCTTCAGAATTCGGCAGAATTCGAAATTTTCCCGGTCTCGTTATCGAGTGGATCGAGTGTCCTTGGTGTGGGAAAGCGCTCAAAGTTTACGGCGAGATCGATGTGGGCGGCGATACGCCGCAGCAACATCGCGACAGGAGACGCGAAACATTGAATCGACATCGCAAAGCATGTCGCCATAGTGACGAGTACGGTGAGCGGTGTGCGAGGTGCGACACCGGAATTACTGTTCTCGCCAAGGACACGTTGAAGTATCACAAGGGCAGGGTTTACGGATCTGAATGTCTTCCTATTGTGCGCGGCGATGATCGGGCCTAACTAATCGCTGGAGCCAACCGCTGGCCGCTGTGAAGTCCACATTTTAATTTTATGAAACAGTTCTCGATGTTTGCCACGCTCGCCGCCGCCAGCGGTGGCTCAGCTCCGTCTCGTTAGGTATCTTTCCATGCGCTACGTGAAACACAAGCGACAGAAGTTTGGCGAATGCACGATTTGCCGTCAGCATCGGGAGCTTACATGGGATCACATTCCGCCAAAGGTCGCTGGGAACGTTAATCCTATGGTGTTAGTCTCCGCGCTGACGGCTCTTTCTGGCACACCGCAGGAAGATCGACACGCCCTTAGTCAGAACGGCTACAAGATTCGTTCGATCTGCAAGGTGTGCAACGAAACGATCGGACGGGAATACGATCCAGTTATCGGGAGCCTTTGCGGCGCTATCAACCGATATTTGGCATCGCCGCTTACACTGCCAGCGGGAGCGACCTTTGACACGATTCCAGCTCGACTATTGCGCGGGCTTCTCGCTCATATTCTCGCAGCCAAGCTGTCTCCGACTCCCGGCATTCTCGACCAGCATATCCGCGACTATTTGGCCGATCACACCAGCAGCCTACACCCCGATTGGCATCTCTATTACTGGCTTTATCCTTATCCTTCGATTTCCGTCTTTCGAGACTTTGCCACGATGCTGCCGACCCCAAGCGGACGAGGGGTCGCTTTTTGCAGCGTCATGAAGTTTCCGCCTTTGGCGATGTTGCTGACGGACGCCAAGCATTTTCACGACCAACCCGACCTCACCACCCTTTCACATTTTGCGATTGACGATCCCGGTCGCATCCACCTTCGATTCAGCCACGTGCATCCCGCAGAATGGCCCGAAGGAACGCAGTATTCCGGCTTTATCGTGAGCGGCCAATCTACAGCTCAATCACTCCATGGAACACCAGAGGCCTAACCCTGCGAGAGGCTGTGTGATAAGTCGGGAAAGAAGTTGACCAGTTGCGGGCGGAGCGGAAGTAAAGACGAAAAGGGGATGTTTTTTTTGCTGAGAGACTGTAGTTACTTGAAAGGCGAGGCGAAGGATCTTG